>OHCC01000024.1_pt1 | contig 158210 bp, 147 predicted proteins | sample 1577521 | NCBI WGS metagenome assembly OHCC01 (sample SAMEA3879533, study PRJEB24766) | human gut metagenome | biome: human-associated habitat; feature: feces | place: USA | collected 1985/1987
GAAAAATACCTGTCAACACTTTTACAGGACAGCGCATTTTAATGCGTCGGCCCTGATAAGGAAATATGGATTATCTCCTACCCTATCCTCATCAGCCTTATCATGGAGCAGATGATAGGAATGACGGACACAGCTTTTTTAGGACGTGTCGGAGAGATTGAATTGGGTGCATCTGCCATTGCCGGAATCTATTACCTGGCTATCTTTATGATGGCATTCGGTTTCAGTATCGGAGCACAAATCATGATTGCCCGCCGCAACGGAGAACAACGGTACAACGAAATAGGTACTATCTTCTATCAGGGAATCTATTTCCTATTAGCATTAGCCGCCGTCATGTTTACCTTATCGATATGCTTTTCACCACATATACTGAAGAACATTATCTCTTCACCAAACATCTATGAAGCCGCCGTCAGTTACATCAACTGGCGTGTATTCGGTTTCTTTTTCTCGTTCATAATGGTGATGTTCCGCGCTTATTTTGTAGGTACTACGCAGACAAAAACCCTAACCCTGAACTCCATTGTAATGGTACTGTCAAACGTTGTATTCAACTATATCCTGATCTTTGGTAAATTTGGTTTCCCGAAATTAGGTATTGCCGGAGCTGCCATTGGCTCATCACTGGCAGAATTGGTATCGGTATTGTTCTTCGTCATCTACACCTGGAAACGGATTGATTGCCGGAAGTATGCACTACACAAACTCCCGGCCTTTCAATCTAAAACACTGAAAGCTATATTAGGAGTGTCTTTCTGGACTATGATACAAAACCTGCTGTCCATGTCTACCTGGTTTATGTTCTTCCTCTTTGTAGAACATCTGGGCGAACGGGCACTGGCCATTACCAATATCATCCGCAATGTCTCAGGCATACCATTTATGATGACAATGGCATTTGCTTCTACCTGTGGTTCATTAGTCAGTAACCTGATCGGAGCCGGAGAAACACAATGTGTACAAGGCACCATTCGTCAGCATATCCGCATCGCATATGCTTTTGTATTACCACTGTTGATATTCTTTGCTCTGTTCCCCAACCTTGTACTGAGTATTTACACAGATATTCCGGAACTGCGGGAAGCCTCCATACCATCATTGTGGGTACTATGCACGGGTTATCTGATAATGATTCCGTGTAATGTATATTTCCAGTCCGTATCCGGAACCGGTAACACACGAACTGCATTAGTCATGGAAATGTGTGTGTTAGCTGTTTATATTGCATATATCACATACATCATCCTGTATCTGCGAGTAGACGTAGCTATCTGTTGGACCACAGAACATCTGTATGCCACTCTCACGTTAATACTATGCTGGTGGTATATAAAGAAAGGAAACTGGCAGAAAAAGAAAATATAATTCAATTTATCTGTCACCCAATCCATGAATAAAATTTAATCGTTATCTTCGCACATCTTAATTTAACTGAAAAAAATATGAGACAAGCCAAACTGTTAGTTATGTCAACAACAATGATGTTAGCAGCCTGCAGTGGAACAAAAGATGCAGGACAGAGCGCGGAAGCACTCATCGGCAAATCGGATATCAAGATTGAAGGAATGCGTATGACACCCGAAGCACTATGGGCCATGGGACGCATCGGTGAAGTATCCGTATCACCCGACAATCAGAAAATTGTGTATAGTGTAGCTTACTACAGTGTACCGGAAAACAAAAGTAACCGCGAACTTTTCACCATGAAAGCGGACGGAAGTGACAACAAACAGATCACTCATACCCCCTATCAGGAGAATGGAGCCATCTGGATTAAGGATGGAACTAAAATAGCTTTTCTAAGCAATGATAGCGGAAGCAGCCAGATTTATGAGATGAATCCGGACGGTAGCGGACGTAAACAACTTACCAATTATGACGGGGATATTGAAGGCTTCTCTATTTCGCCGGACGGAAAAAAGATTCTTTTTGTCTCACAAGTGAAAACAGTAAAAAGCACAGCTGATAAATATCCGGATCTGCCCAAAGCATCGGGTATCATCGTTACCGACCTGATGTATAAGCATTGGGATGAATGGGTAACAACTGCCCCACATCCGTTTGTAGCCGATTTTGACGGAAACTCAATCTCCAATATCGTTGATATCCTGGAGGACGAACCTTATGAAAGTCCGATGAAACCCTGGGGTGGTATGGAGCAACTGGCATGGAATCCTACTTCAGATAAGATAGCTTATACCTGCCGTAAAAAGACAGGATTAGAATACGCTGTTTCTACCAATTCGGATATTTATGTGTATGACCTGAAAACAAAGCAAACGACTAATATTACCGAAGAGAACAAAGGATATGATACCAATCCGCAGTATTCTCCGGATGGTAAATACATTGCCTGGCAGAGTATGGAACGCGACGGTTATGAAGCAGATCAGAACCGCCTTTTCGTAATGAACCTCGAAACAGGTGAAAAACGGTTTGTCAGTAAAACATTTGAATCAAACGTAGATGCTTTCATCTGGAGTGCAGATGCACAAACGATCTATTTCACCGGTGTATGGCATGGAGAAGTACAGATATATGCCCTCAACCTTGCTGATGATTCTATCAAACCGATCACCGAAGGAATGTATGACTATGATGCTCCTGCCCTTTTCGGAGATAAGCTAATTGCCAAACGTCATTCAATGAGTATGGGCGACGAAATTTATGCCATCTCTCTGGACGGAAAAACCACTCAACTGACACAGGAGAACCAACAGATCTACGACCAGCTTGAAATGGGTAAAGTAGAAGAACGTTGGATGAAGACTACAGACGGAAAACAGATGCTGACTTGGGTAATTTATCCCCCTAAGTTTGATCCGAACAAAAAATATCCAACCTTACTCTTCTGTGAAGGTGGGCCACAAAGCCCCGTTAGTCAGTTTTGGAGTTATCGCTGGAACTTCCAGATTATGGCAGCTAATGACTATATCATCGTTGCCCCGAATCGTCGCGGACTTCCCGGCTTTGGTAATGAATGGAACGAAGCTATCAGCGGCGATTATGGCGGCCAATGCATGAAAGATTATTTCACAGCAATCGATGAAATGACAAAAGAGCCGTTTGTTGATAAAGACCGTTTGGGCTGCGTAGGTGCCAGCTTCGGCGGCTTCTCTGTGTACTGGCTTGCCGGACATCATGATAAACGTTTTAAAGCATTTATTGCACACGACGGTATCTTCAACATGGAAATGCAGTATCTGGAAACAGAAGAAAAATGGTTTGCCAACTGGGATATGGGTGGCGCCTACTGGGAGAAACAAAATGCAACAGCGCAACGTACCTTTGCCAACTCTCCACATCTGTTCGTAGACAAATGGGATACCCCTATCCTTTGCATCCATGGAGAGAAAGACTACCGTATCCTCGCCAATCAGGCAATGGCTGCATTTGATGCTGCGGTAATGCGAGGTGTTCCTGCAGAATTACTTATCTATCCGGATGAAAACCATTGGGTACTGAAACCTCAGAATGGTATCTTGTGGCAACGCACATTCTTTGAATGGCTGGATAAATGGTTGAAATAAAGAACTAATCCATTTTATTAATTAAGGCTCCTTTGAGAAATCAAAGGGGCTTTTTTTATACTAAGTAGTACTTCTAATCTAATTCATACTATGCCTGCGTTTTATTAAAGCACAAATGATCGCAGATTAAATGGTTTGCTACATTTGAGGTACGATATTCTCTGCGTGAATTTGTGATAATCTGCGTTTCAATGATACGATCATTTAATTAGAATACAATACTTATACGAAAAAACTGCAATATTAGTTTAGTATCAACTCCATGTCAAATGTTTTATATAATAAGTACTCTTATTTGAAATAACAGTGAGACAAACAACCTTAAACAATACTATTATGAATATCACAATCAGAAATATATTATTATTCTTATTTCTCTGGGGGTGTAGGCTAATGGTGCAAGGACAAACCGTCCTACTCCAAAACACTCATTTACCTCGGGAGGGAGACGTTATCCTGAAACAAGAGCTACAATACAAATCTCCCGGGCGCAGCGGAAGCAATGTGATCTGGGACTTTAGTGAACTATCTGTTTTAGATACAGGCTATCGGGAATATTTTACAGGTTCTCCAGATTCTATCCTTATGAAGGTTTCTCCCCGTTCAAGATCAGAATATAAAATGACAGAAGATTCGTTATTTTGCATTGGCTATCAAACTTCCACCCTCCAAATCAAATACCTATTGCCAGAGCTTTATCGGCATTATCCAATGTTTTATGGAGATTCAATCTCATCTTTATATTATGGAGAAGGCAAATACAGTCACACACTCAATATGGCAGTGTACGGTATTTCCACACAGCAAGCCGATGCATACGGCACTATTCTATTACCAGACGGAGATACATTAACCCATGTGTTGCGTATTCGTGAATCAACCCATGCAAGTCAACGTCTATCTTCCTATTCTGATATTCTAAGCTGTGGCAATGATAGCCATTACTCTACTGACTCGCTCCATTATCGATTATCTCATGATAGTATTACATGGCAAACAGACACCTATCGTTGGTATGCTTCAGGATATCGCTATCCGGTATTTGAAACTGTTCAAACTTCCATCATAACCTCAGCCACTCCTACTCGTCACTTCTACCGTTCCTATTATTACCCCTTAAAAGAACAAATATATCTTCCAAAAGATAGAGTTAATATGAATATACGTGAAAGGATGGCTATGAAAAAAAATTCCATAGTATCACCGTCACCAGATTCTTTTATAAAGCAAGATTATACTTATAATTATTTCATCGATGAAAATGGCAATACTTTACAAATAGAGTTATTATCCGGAGGCGGCTCAGATGTTGAACTGGCACTTTGTTCTTTGGCAGGATATTGCATAGAGAAAAAACAATATGTTTCAATACCCTCCGGTCTTCACAAAGCGTCTTTTAATATTTCGTCTCTGTCTTCAGGCAACTATCTCCTATCTGTCATTGTGGATGGTAACATCCATAGTGAGAAAATTTTCAAAAAGTGAGACATTTAATAAAATCAATGTTTTTTAAAATAGAAAACAACAAAATATTCCGATACAGGTAAAGCATAAAACATTATTATATATAAACAAATATCGTTATGAAAACAATTTTATTAAAAATATTTTTAACCAGCACCTTTTCTTTCCTGATTATTACAGCCTATGCACAAAGCAATTACCGTCCCGGATTTGTTATTTCTCTCCAAAATGACACCATCTATGGACAAATAGATTTCCGAACGGATAAAATGAATGCCAAACGTTGTGTATTCAAGCCAGAAGGGAATTCGGGTATTGTGACATATTATCCATATGACATCCAAGGATACAGATTTACGGACGACGGCAAATATTATATTTCACACACCATAGAGCTAAAGCACGATGAAGTACCTCAGCCTGTTTTTCTTGAATACCTTCTTCAAGGTATAAAAAGTCTGTATTATTATGAAACAGAGAACTATGAGTCTATCTACTTTGTAGGGAGTGGTGATAAATTGATAAAAGTAGATGCACCCAAGATTATTACTAAAAGAGAAGATGGCAGCCAATATACTGGTAATGTAAAACGCTATATTCCAATATTACAATATGCCTTTGGAGACTGCCCAGTTTTGGAACATAAAATCAAAAGAGCATCATTTACTCATAAAGGCCTGATTGATATTGCAAAAGATTATCATTATGCAATGTGTACCAGCAATGAAGATTGCATTGAATTTGAGACTAAAGAAGACAAACACTCCCTAAGACTGTATGTGACTCCTTATGCCGGAATACAACAATACAGTTTCCCTTCAAGAGGCCCTTGGCATAATTTTAGTAAACCAGATTTATCCTATCTGTTTGGTGTAAACCTGGCATTGAACAGCCGACGTTGGATGAGTTCCTTAAGCGCATCTATGGATATTTCCATTTCTCATTTCAACAGTGTAGAACAAAGATCTTATCAGACCTATAAGATGGTAGATGGTAGTATTTCTGAAACTTATCTTCATCATTATACCAGAAGTAGCTCACTAACATCACTCTCTGCAAAATTAGGTATCCGCTATACATATCCAAAAGGAAGAATACGTCCTTTTATAGAAGCCGGTGGAGCATTTGCAGGTATGATTGGCAGAAAGTTCGGTCCGGAACAGGAAGGAGATTATAGCTCTATAGCAGAAAACGTTGCAGAAGATACAGCTCTGGGATATTATGTCAATACAGGCCTGCAAATTAAACCGGTAAAACGCAGAGATCAGTATATTGTATTACGGGCTCAGTTTGAAGCAGCCCACCATGCAGGTCTTGGCCTTCCACTCTACAATGCATGGTCAGGGGCTATAGGATATACTTTTTAGTAAATATAAAAGCTGACACTGAAATAAGTACAAAATAACCAAAACTGCTTTTATTTATGAAAGTCATAAAATACAATTTATTCATAACACTTTTTTTATTCATTTGTATCCATGTTTGTGCACAAGTAGAACAAAATCCTCTATACTTAAAGAATTATGCACCTTCACCCGAAGCATATTCCATGATGCAATATGAAGAAATTCCGGTAAGCTTGTACACTGGAATTCCCGATATAAGTGTTCCTCTATATAACATAAGGTCCAACGACTGGACCCTACCAATAGCCTTGAGTTATCATGCTTCCGGAATAAAAATAAGTCAGGAAGCCAGTTGGGTTGGTCTGGGTTGGAATCTTCAAGCAGGAGGCATGATCTCAAGATCTATTCGCGGGAAAGACGACCTCAATCAATTCTTAACTGATACAAATCCCGTACCAGATGCAGACAACATTCCTAACAATTTTTTATCATTTCATGCAATAAATGGAAACATCCTTATACCGGAAATGAACAAAGATGTTGAGCCAGATGTCTTTTTCTATAATTTTGCCGGTTACAGTGGAAAGTTTTATTCTAAAAAAGGTGCAAATATTAAAGGGCATGGGGAAAATTTATTTGAGCTTTCGGATCCGGAAGCTCACTTACTTATCAGATTAAAAAACTCAAAGAATAATCCTATTTTTGAAATAATAGCTCCCGGAAATATAAAATATACATTTAAGGCCATTGAAATAACTAAAAGACATGCATTGGGATTTTTTGACAGATCAGTTGATCTTGAATGCCCCCATTTCACTTCACAACACTATATACCGGACACATTTGATTTCAATCCGGAATATACCATTACATCCTGGTATCTGACCCACATACAATATCCAACAGGAGATGAAATATTTTTCGACTATCACAGGGCACTAAATACTTATCTTAGCCCTATGCACAGATCGGATGTGACAAATCATGTTGTAGATGTAAAAGATTTAAAGAATCCATATTATCCTATTGAAGACATCAATCATTTCACTATTGAGAATGAACCCAAGAAGCAGTCTACAATCAGTTTTGAATATATTTATGAACAACCTCGGCTCACTGGTATCCGGTGGGCAGAAGGAGAACTGGAATTTGTTCCCGCCGAAAAAAACAGAGAAGATATACGTACCCTGCCGCATGCAGAAACGGAAGGTGCAAAAATGTTAGGTCAGATCAATTTATATACCAAAGACAGAAAAAAGAAATTAAAATCTTTCCTGTTTCATTATTCCTATTTTCTGAGTATGGATGACAACGGTAATCTTCAAAAAATACCGAATTATAATACCTCACGACTAAAGTTAGATTCCATCTCAATCAAAGGAACCGACAGTAATAAGACGCAAAAATATAAAATGGGATATAACGATTCGGAACCATTGCCAATAAAGAACTGCTATGCCTACGATTATTGGGGCTACTATAATGAAAGTAACATGACCATTCCCTTTGTCCCTTATGTTTCCTCCAGTGATTATCGAAGTATGTCGTTATCAATAGACGAAAGTACTAAAAAATACACCCTTGCCCGAGATGGAAAAATCGTTATGGAAAAAGGAAAGAAAATAAATGGCTATAGTGAAGATAAAGAGCCTTCTTCTAAAGCACTGATTGGTACACTGACAAGCCTGACCACCCCTTTGGAAGGAAAAACGGAGTTTAAGTATGAAGGAAACCGGGTTATTGACAGCACACAGATTGAATGGAAAATTCAGGATAGTTTATCTATTGATATATATGCATTGAAAGAATATGATAACACTTCTTTAACAACAACATTTTCAATGCCATATGATGGGTGTATTGATATTAATTGGGTTTATGACGGCAATATAGATTGTATAGAAAAAGAAAAGAATACAACCTTAATTAATATCCCCGGAATAACCTCCATTGTAGGAATACCTCAAGATACCTATAATTCGGGAAGTCCAATTCATGGGCAATATCATTTAAAACAACGAACAGCCTGTCCGAAAGGTACACATACTATTACTTTAAAAACTTCTGACCGGGCCAAGCTTTCAGTCATTATAAAAAGATACAAAGCCAAGTTAGGATATTATGAACCATTAGTCGGAGGAATAAGAATCGCAGAAATCAAATCTCCACTCACCACCCGAAAATACTACTATACAAATGACAAAGGAGAGTGTTCGGGAAGATTAAATCGAAAACCAGTTTTTAACCGAATGGTAAATAGAAACTATTTTGCCACTTATTCCAATGGAATACCAATAGCCAATATTTTATATATCGAATTCAATTCGGCAGCCATACAGCCTTTGGAGAATCCTTATAACAGCTATTTTATGGGATATGAGCAAGTGAATATCATTCAACAGACAAAGGATGACAAAACCATTATTGAAAAAAATTACTTCCACAATGAAAAAGAAGATCACAATGAATTCTATATCGATTATCCCGGAAGAAATATGCCTCTTAACGGAAAATTGATAAAACGCCGGATTTATTCGGGAGACAATCTTTTATCTCAGAACATCAAAAAATATAAAACAATTAAAGTTAGTGACATTAAGGGTCTCAAATATTATCCGAATGATTTATCTCATAATTACCATATTGAAAATTACTGTACCCAACTCATTGAAGAAACAGATACCATTTATACAAAGCTAAGCAATACGTTTGTCGTACATCCGGTAAAAAAGACATATGCCTACAATTCCAATTACTTGCTCAGCAGGATGATTATCAGAGAAAACGACTGTATAAAATCGCACTTCATCAGATATGCAACGGATTTCATCAACCCTTATCTTGATGGGTATTTCGAAAAATACAATCTGATAACAACTCCGATAGAGGAAGATTTTTTCACCAATGGGATATTAAGCAAAAAATTGTGGCACATTCACTATAAAGATTCATTAGTAAAACCATGGAAAGAATATATATTTTATAATCGTCCGGGAGTCATAATACCTTCGTTTAATGGAAATACTTCCATATATACAGGTAAACCGGATATTACTTACAACTCCTACAACAAACGTGGTCGAAATACTTCCCTGCACACCCGTATGGGGCAATCAGTAGTGTTAGTATGGGGATACAAACATCAGCATATTATTGCCCAGATAAGTAATGCCACAATTGCGGAAGTAGAAAATAAAGGCATAGACATAGAAGCATTAGCCGACAAAGAAGAACCGACAGAAACGGACTGGGATTTACTACACTCCTTAAGAGAAGCATTACCGCAGGGCAGAATCATTATTACCCGTTATGAACCATTAATCGGAATAATATCCCAGACCGGTCCTACCGGTGTAACAGTTCGATATACTTATGATGAATTCGGTCGTTTATCCGAAACTATCGAAACAGGAAAAAGAGAAAATGTTATACAAAAAAACGAATATAAATATGCTACCGAGAAATAATCTACATAAATACAGCATTTTTCTGTTATTCTCTGTTTTATTCTGTTTTCCGGCATTTGCGCAGAAAAATTACATCCGTGTCTATGTTCCCCAGGCTGAAATTTCCCCTGGAACTGTATTGAATAGTAAAAACTCATTAATCAGTACTTCTTATTATGATAGTGCCGGACGTCTGATACAAACCGTTCAGCAAGGTATTACTCCATTGGGCAAAGACATAGCAAACCATATCATTTATGATAGTCAAAATCGTAAAGAATGCGAATGGCAAGCTCTTCCTTTTTCCACATCAGATGGTTTATACAAGCCCTTATCCACTTTCGAATCATCTGATTATAAAGACTATTATCATATAGAATACGAGTATGAGCCCTCTGTCCTGAACCGTATTACGGCAGAAGTCGGACGAAATTCGAAAGGCAAATCTATCCGTATGGAATATCTGATGAATACACCTGCTATTTCCGAACTGTCAGTATATCATTATACACGTAATTCAGACACTTCCATAAAAAATGAAGGAGTATATCCTGCCGGTTTTCTTAATTGTATAAAACAAACCGATGAAGATGGAAACATTCTCTACACATTCACCAATCCTGAAAAGAAAGTTATTCTGGAACGTCATACTCATATTTCTTATTCAGAAAATTCCGACACATATTATATTTATGATAATTTAGACAAATTATTTTGTGTCCTTCCTCCGGCTGCATCTGATATTCTGCAAAGTACTTCTGATATTTATACTCTTTCAGACAATGATATACTCGATCGGTATGCCTACTTCTATCATTATGACGGACTCAACAACTGCGTTGCTACAAAACTTCCAGGTTCCGGATGGTACTATACAGTCTATGACGGTGATTGTCGTCCGGTATTAAAACAATCTCCTAACCAGCGTTCACGCAACGAGTGGACTTTTATAAAATACGACGGACTCAATCGGATAATTCTGGAAGGAACAGTGATAAATACACAATCTCATGCAAGTCTGATTAAGAACTTCAGCACCATACTTGTTAAAGAGACTTTTCATACAAATATGCCTTATGGATATACCGAAAACATCAATATGGGTAATTCTGTCCATATTAATAAAGCTTTTTATTATGACTATTATGATTTTATAAGCCTCCCCCTATTTTCAAACCTCATGACTTCCCGTCCCACCGAAAGTCATGCCGCCAATTCTTTACAAACAGGAAGTTATATCACTACTCTGGATACAAAATGTGATTATGAAGTATCGGTTAACTACTATGACCAGCGCGGACGCTCCATTCAAACAGATACCTATAACAGTATCAGTAACACTAATACCCAAAACACGTCCAACTACAACTTCGTAAACAATCCGATTAACCAGCATACAACGTATATCACCTCCATGGAGGTTTGCACGGAAGAACTCAGCTTCGAATATGACCATGCCGGACGTGAGGTATCTTCTTCTTTGGAATTATTTCTTGCTTCCGGTAAACTGGGGATCAACAAATCATATTCTTTGCAAAACCGGAATTATGATGAATTCGGACGTATTTCCCATCAAGACCTATTTAATAATAAAGACCAGATTACAACGACTTACCGTATCGACGGAAAATTAAACAGTACTTCCGGAAATATATTTTCGCAAGTATTCTATTACGACGAAGCTAAGCCCACTCCCTATGGAGATCAGTACTTCAACGGGCGCATATCATCCATCGCCACCCGTCAATGTGACAACAGTTATCGCATCTATCACCAATATGATTATGCAGGTAGGCTTTCAAGTGCCATGATGTACAACTATGAAGGAAACAAATATCTCCGGTTTAAAGAAGAGTTCGGTTATGATAAAATGGGAAATATAACCTCTTTATACCGGACCACCCCCAAAGGAGATGTCAACGTACTTTCTTTATCGTATAACGGAAATCAAATTGTATCTACAGAGGACTATAGTGAATCTCGCTGGCCCGATGAATATGATTTCATGTTTTGTCGTTGGAGTAAAGAAACAAATGCTTATCTTTACGATGAAAACGGAAATGAATCCCGTAATATAGCCCGTGATATGTTACATGCCCGTTATAATAATCTCAACTTACCGGACAGTATATGCTTCTCCGGCGGCAATACCCTTCAGATGAGTTATTTGTCTGACGGAAGACGGGTAAGAACCACTTCAAAGACTTATCGCACCGCTCTAACGATACCTCTGGACGATGTACAAATTCTGTCTGACCCTTCATCTGTCCATGAAGAGATTCAGGATGGAAATTTGTTATTTCGTGACGGCTACCTTTCCGAACTTCGTATTCCGGGAGGATATATCTCGTTGAGGAATGATACGACGAAACGCAGTCATGTACAGCCCTATTATTATATAACAGATTATTTAGGCAGTGTTCGCGCGACTTGTGATGGTGAGACAGGCAGTGTTCTTCAAAGCATGGAATACCTGCCTTCGGGAGCTATTTTTCGTCGCACAGGGTATGATGTTCAGAATCGCAGATTCTGTGGCAAAGAAGAACTGGCTATGCATGGCTTTGACATGTATGATTCTGACGCAAGATTGCAATATACTCGCATTCCAAGATTCTCAACAATGGATCCATTGTTGGAAAAGTATTATCATTTATCGCCATATGCGTATTGTGCGAACGATTTCACACATCTGATAGACCCAGATGGGAGGAAAATAGTAGTCGGTAGTTTTTGGGGAAGAGTTGCAGCTTTCTTTGGTGCAGATAATTTTGAATCTCAGGTTCAAAATCAAACAGAACAACTAAAAGAAATGGATGAAGATGTAAAAAATATGATTGAAGATATGGAGAATAGTGAGCTTGAAGTAAAGATTGTTCCAACCAATAATAGGAAAGAGACATCCCAAAATGCCACTGAGAAGAATTATCCAAATGCGGAAATAAAACAAGGTTCTACTATCTATTATGATGTGAATTCTAAATCGAATCATTTAGGACCTCGTTCTCCTATAATTGGGCTTGCCCACGAATTAGGACATGCAGATGACTATATAAATGGTAGAGGTGTCAATTGGAATAAAAAGGGAACAGCCAAAGAAAAAAAAGAAGCTAGGCAACAAGCGGAAACTAATGCAATCAAGATTGAAAATAAAGTAAGAAAAGCATTAAATGAGCCATTAAGACCATTGGATTATTTTAAATAAAAAGATAATTATATGAAAAGAATATGTTATATGCTAATAATGACGGTTTTAATATCTTGCCAGTCCGATTGGAAAACAATATTTCATGGAAGCAACGACTATGACGTATTAGTCTGTTTTCCAATAATTTATAAAGGAGAGGACTCAATAATGGTATATAAGTCAATTGGGGGATTGTATTTATCCCAAAATATTCAACTTGTATCTTACAATGATTTTTGCACTGAACTATACAAACATATTAAAGAAAAAAAATGTATTGAAGTTGATTCTACCCTATATTCTACTCTTGGTCTTAACAATCGCATTGATGTTGATTCTACCCTATTACAATTATATAATAAATGTGGTATAGATAGTCTTTTGAATAAATATTTAGATAAGGAGTATGAAGCTTTATATATTTATCCTCCTGTGGCTTACAATGAACAAGTGAATGTAGAATATATTTTGTATTTATGCTCTTTACATAACATATATTTCGAAGATAGAGAAGCTGGAGGAGATGTGTATGGCTGGTTTCGTTGGCATAAGAGATAGAAATATTGGATATGAGAAATGTTTTATGCTAAAGAACTTATTAATATGTATTATAATGTCTTTTTAGAATTATTTGGATTATTATCTACAAATACTATGCATCTATATTCTGAAGGTCCCAAAAAAATGGGCGTTATTATGATGTATACTACTTTGACCAAGGAATAATACTTTGGGTATGGCGTAACAAAATCAGAACTATCCAAATTGGCTATATATATGAAGAGGACGGAGAGCATATAAAATTATAAAATACCCCCATTAGATTGCATAAATAGATGTTGAAATGATCATCCTATTCTTTTCATAATAAAATGGATATGCTATTGTATATACTATAATAGATGTTAATGATCAACGAAGAACTATATATAAATAACAACATAAAAATAGTACATTATGGATTCTAATAAATTTTATAGTTTTTACATGAAAGGATGGGATGAACCATGCTTAGGAATTATCCAATCTATAGGAGACGAGTGGATTTTAATAAAAAAAATCATAGTAAATCACAACTATATACTTAATTGAACGAACTCGGAATAATCGATCCCTTTTCCTTAATTCTTATCAAATCCATGAATTATTAGCAAATAAATGTTACTACACAAATATTTTCCGAAGGAAATTTGTTTTAATAGAAAACAGTTAAACTGATTACATAACTATATGCTTCAAAACGAAGCTTTAATAAAAGAATAATATGATAAGAAATTTCTTTAAAAGCTAGTGGCTTACTTTGACAGGAATAGCAGTTGGTGCATTGGGTGGTTTTCTGTACTGGAAATTTGTAGGTTGTACTACCGGGAGTTGTCCTATCACATCCTCACCTGTCAATAGTGCTTTATGGGGGGCACTTATGGGTGGACTACTCCTAAGTTCTTTTAAAGTGACAACTAAAGAAAAAATAAAATAAAAAAAATGGCTAAAAGTGGAAAAGAAACAAGGAAAAATAAAAATAGGTTTCAGGTGATTTGATTATTCATTTCTTCTGAGAAGGATGCGGTTGAAAAGTTATATCAACTGCATCCTTCTCAGAAGAGTAACAGACCAGTATCAACGCATCCACACGCTCTCTATTTCAACCACATACATTTTGTGAAAACCGCCATGTACACCTCCATACCATTTATCAATCAGTTTCTTATCAAAGAAATTTTCAGGATCAATAGCATCCGCATAGAGCTTTTTACATTCTAAACTCAGACGGGACTGTTCAAAAAACACATTTCCTTGCTCTGTAAACAACGGCTTCAATCCGGTTTCTTTCACTTTATCTACTTCTCTACCTGACTTTGATCCGCAAACGGCATGAATCTTTTTATTTTCTTCTCCCAGAAAAGAGAGGGTGAGATAATCGCCTTTCTCAATAAACTCATACGTATATCGTTCGGGGCGAACAAAGACAAAAGCTACCGGTTTATTCCAAAGCCAACCAATACCTCCCCAACTGGCAGTCATGGTATTAAAACCATCTTTGTTACCGGCTGTCACCAACATCCACTCTTTGCCAATGGCTTCAAAAAAATTCTCCGAAAGCTCTTTTATTTCTACCTTTTTCATTGCTATTTCTATTTGTGCTTCCCGCACAGGGAGGTGCGACAAGCGATGTTATTTATGAAAATAATAATACAATCTTTACTTCTGTCTTTTCAACTTCACAACCTCTCCAAGTGCAGGAATAACCACATTGACCTTCCGTTTTTTTGCCTCAGCAGCAAATACCTGAGGAGGATCATGAAGTGGCTCGTCTGATAAATCAAATGTTCCGTAATGCATCGGGATAGTCAATCCGGCCTGCATCTCTTGTGAAGCCGTCAATGCTTCATGAGGGGAAATATGATTGGGACGCATAAACCAACGGGGCTTGTAAGCACCAATCCCCACTAAGGCATAATCGGGAGCACCGAAAAGTTCCGGTATCTCCGAAAAATGTTGTGAATATCCGGTATCACCACTATAATAAACAGACATACCATCTCCCTGAATCATAAATGCACCCCAAAGACGCTGTCCGCCATCACGCACCGAACGTTTGCTCCAATGCTGGGCAGGCAGAAAAGTGATTTTCAATCCTTCATCCATTATCTGCTGATACCATCCGGCCTCTACCATTTCAATCTCCGGAAACCAACTTTTTATCAACTCCCCGGTACCCAAGCCGCAGAAAAGTTTCATCTGAGGATTGCTCTTTAATAGACAGCCGACACTCTGTTTATCCAAATGATCAAAATGATCGTGACTAATCAACAGATAATCAATTCCGGTAAAAATGTCCGTATTGGCAGGAAACTGGCTTCTTCGACGTACAAAAGGAATACTCCCGAATACCGGGTCAAACATGATACGTTTCCCTGCCAGTTGCAGAAAAAAAGAATTATGCCCAAGCCATATCAATGAGTTTCCCGTAACTGCATCCAATGAACGAAGATAGTTTACTCTCGGTTCCCACTTAACGGTACGTTTCTCTTTCCGTTGCGGATTGGGAGACAAACGCCATTTCAACACACTGCCCATTCCGGGCCGAAAACGATGCTGCCGATTGAAGAACCGTCCTTTTACCATTGGATTTCCCCTCCAATAGGGGTTTATAGTGGCCAGACGCTCGTTACGTCTGAAACATATATGCTCACCCATATTTCTCTAAACCAAATAAGATATCACAAACTTAAATAAAAATCATTGACTTACAAATAGAACAAACAAAAAAATGTGCCCCGGACACACTAAACGGGGCACATTTTATAAAACTAACTAAATATTTAACAAATGCTTAGATTGAATGGATGCCATAAAGCGGAAATTGCCATCCCAAAGCAGAGAGATTTACCAGGAAAATAACCAGTCCGAGTATCCAGAGAACCAGTAAAGACCACTTCAGACCAGTTGCCATCGGTGGCCAACGGAATATCTGCCGAAGGATCGTATAAACGATACACGCCAACGGGATACCCATCAAAACCACACCTGCCAGACTGCCTGCCACCGTCATAAACGGAGAGATAGATACCAAAGGCGCCCAATCGACTGCTGGAAGCATTTCATACAGAACGGCTCCCCCACCAATGGCTGCCGCAATGGCAGCAATAACCAATGCCACAAAGACAATAGCAAGTACAAACAACACCGGACTGAAAACAATGGCCAACACTACCAGACAGGCTTTCAAAAAGAATCCTGCAACCGCAACAAACGCATCTCCCAGTTTTTGAAGAAAGGTACGCGGTTTATCTGAATGCATATAACTATTCACACCATTGGCTACTTTTTCAAAACCATCGGTCACTGTCTTTCCTATATTCTCAACAGTTACCGCTTCGCCACGCATACTAAGCTTCTCTGCCGCAGTACGGGCCTCCGGAATAACAAGCCAGCAAATGATATATACAGGAATTAATGTGCCATATCCACAAATAAGAATGACCAGTGCCAACAGGCGTAACAGGGTCGGATCCCATCCCAGATAGGCAGCCAGTCCACTCAATACTCCACCCAGCAACTTATCATCCGGATTACGATACAACCGGCGCCGGGTAGTATAAGTATAAGAAGCAGAATTATTTGTTGAAGTTTTCTTTTCTTCTTCATCGGTAGTTCCGAAATCCTCAGGCTTTCCCACACGAGCAATCACTTCTTCTACATCAGCAAGCGTAATCACCTGCGAACCTGCATTCAGCTTTTCTAAAAACAGTTCCGAAATACGGTTCTCAATATCATCTACTATTTCTTCGGCACCCTCTTGCTTACGAAAATGAAGTTTGAGGTTGCACAAATAGTTGTCCAGCAATCGGTAGGCATCCTCATCTATATGGAAGACAGTTCCACCTAAATTTACAGTCAATGTCTTTTTCATTGTTATTTCTTTTTAATCGGATTATCTGTTAGCTATATGATTCACAGTTTCATTAAGTTCTTTCCAGGAAGTTTCCAGCTCTCCGAGAAATTTCTCTCCTTTCTCTGTCAGTTTATAATATTTGCGTGGAGGTCCTTGTGTAGATTCTATCCATTCGTAACTTAGTAAATCATCATTCTTCAACCGGGTAAGCAATGGATACAATGTACCCTCCACTACAATCAGCCGGGCTTCTTTCAACTTCTGGATAATGTCCGAAGCATAAGCAGGCTCTTTATGCAATAACAGCATGATGCAGTACTCCAACATCCCTTTCCGCATCTGCGACTTTACATTATCTACATTCATAAGCTTCTTTTTTAGTTTGACGAAACAAATATATGCATTACTTTAGTACTATGCAATGCAAAGTACTATAAATTAATATTAATTAGGCCATTAACAGTTGTACACCTTATTATATATTCGTTCATCCCAAAGTACGTATTTAAGTCTCTGTTAAAATACTATTTAAGTCTGTCTTAAAATAGATATTAACTCACATTTAAATACGTACTTTTGCAATCATACTTATTTATCTCTTATATTTGCGTTTTATAAAACCAAAATACAATACATATATGTTTACTATCAGAAAAGCTACAACAGCAGATTGCGGGTTGATCCACGACATGGCTTCCATCGTATTCCCCGCCACTTATAAAGAGATCATTTCAGCAGAACAAATGGTGTTCATGATGGACTGGATGTACTCTCACGATAATATCCGCAAGCAAATGGAAGAAGAAGGACACGTCTACTTCATTGCCTACAAGGGAGAAGAACCTTGTGGATACGTATCTGTACAGCCTCAGGAGGAAAATATATTTCATTTACAAAAGATATACGTGCTCCCCTCTTTTCAAGGACAGCATTTGGGTAGCTTTCTTTTCCGTGAAGCGATAAAATACATTAAGGAAGTACATCCCGCCCCTTGCCTGATGGAACTGAATGTAAACCGCAGCAACAAAGCATTGCAATTTTATGAACGGATGGGAATGAGAAAGCTGCGTGAAGGAGATTTCCCGATTGGAAACGGATATTATATGAATGATTACATCATGGGATTAGAAATATAACAAGACTAACCGCCCAATAACAAGATATGAAATGCCCCTTTACATTATTTATTATGCATGATAACAATATATGTAAAGGGGCATTTGCTCTAACGTAAAGTAAAACTTGAGAGAGGATTATTTTTTAATGAATTTCTTTATGCTTGTCTTGCCATCTTTGGTAGCAACCTTAACCAGATAAATTCCCTTATTAAGAGAAGCTATTGACAGATTATTCACATCTCTTTGTTCCATCACAGGAGTGCCCGAAATGGCATAAACTGTTATGTCGGATATTTCTTCAGAAACAACTTCAGAATCGGTAATATAAAAATCAGAAGTCAGATTTTCCTGCATAATTCCGGTAATAGCACCATTCAAACTAAAATAAGAAGAACCGATACCTTTTATAGTAGCAGGAGTGGTAGTGATTGCTTTCTTATCATAATCAACGGTTAACGCTGTTGCAGTCAACGGCATGGTATAAAGCTCGGTAGCCGGATTTGCAAGAGCATACACATTTACTTTATAGCTCAGACTATTAGTTATGGTAAACTTACCGGTTGTAGCTCTCAACCGGACTGACTTAAATGAGAAAGCTTTATTTGTATATGATCCGCTAATCAGACAATCTTTCAATGTATATTTGGAAGAAGCATTTGCTGCAAAATTAATGATATCTTTACTACCAGCAAATCCGGCATCAGCATCACCACAATCTATAAAGCTAACTTTCTCCATAGAAAAATCAATCGGAGTGGTTGCATCATTAGAATAATAACCACCACCCTGACATCTGTAAAAAGTAACATTATAAAAAGTAGCTTTACTAACTTTTGCTTTTTGAAGCATTATAGCTGCATTGGCAGGATTGCCGGTATTCAAGTCATGTACTACAGTATTCTTAACCGAGATTGTTGGAATTTCTGTTTCTCCCAATGCTTTAAGGAAACAAATTGTATAATCATAAACTTCGCAATCTTCAACTGTCAAAGAAGATACTTTAGCAACATTAGCCGGAATATTCACTAATATCTTAGAAGGAGTCTTTTCTTCCGATGAACAAAATGCAATAATCCCCTTTATAGAGAAATTAATATCACTTTCTATGGAAAACAGTACATTATCCATTTTGACTCTTCCGCTTTTTGCTGATATATTCACATCTTTAGTCAATGTAATACTACTCAATGTAGCATTTTCCAAGTCAGCAGCAACCACAACATCACCCCCCGCCTCTACTGCGGCTTTAAAATCAGCAAATGTAGAAACTTCAACAGCATTCAGTCTCAAACCACCTATTAATAACAGGCAAAGAATAAAAGTAATCTTTTGTTTCATAATCATTATATTTTAGTTTAGTTATTAATATGCTCCCTTCATACAATGTGAAGGGAGCCCCTGTATATTTATCTTTTAATGCAACGAACAGACATGCCAAACACTTTACCCAAAGGTCCTTGGGTACTATTATCCGTATTATAAGCTGCTCTCATTACATAGACGCTATTTCTACTAAACGGATCTTCTCCCGAATATTCAGTAGTACTCCAAAAGTAGGCTTCATAGCCAAATCTGTCAAATGAATAGGTAAAGTCTGAAGTATCCAACGTTCTCCAGCCTGCCGGTTGCATAGAAAAGCCGGTCTGATTATTGGACACAACACTTGTAGAAGCCTGCCAATACCCATCGGTTGCTTTTAAATAAGCAGTACATTTAATGGCTTTAGTAGGATCGGCACCCGGAACAATATAAGTTTTCAGAGATAAGAAATCCTGCTGAGTAGGTATATCCCATCCTTCCGGAGCAAGTTTATTACTGTTCACAACTGCATTCCAATTATACAAAGCTCCAAATACCTCTTTGTAATTCGTCGGATCATTGTTTACATAACAGAAAGCTCCCTCCGTATCATTTTTCCAATCCGCGCCACTCGTTATTTTATTAATCGGAGATCCATTGCTATATCTTTCGCATTTAAAATTATCTGCAATCCAATACTGGGTACCAATTTTAACAACACGATATTTGTTATAATCTAAATCAACCAATATATCTGCCTTAGCACTCGTGTTTCTCTGTAGTTTAGAAGCAGAAGTCGCTACCAGCTTATCTTTTTCAAGATATACTTTTTGTAAAGGACTTCCAGCTGTTCCGGCTGTATAAGTACAACTGTTTTTAGCAATATCCCACACTACATTGCCACCGTCTTTCACAGCAAGCCCCTTAGTCAAGTCAATCTTTCCGGAAACAACCGGATATACCACAACCATTTGTTCGGAGACAGTACTTGTTTTAATAAACTCTTTGCATACCTCAGCAATCTGTACATCACCATACATTATTTTCTGTACGTAGCTGGCCGAAAAATCAGCAGGTACATCAATAGCATATGCCATACCCGTATTGCTCTGGGTTACAGTGATATCCTTGCTCAAAGAGCCGGCTTTGACAGTAATAACAGCAGATCTGGGTTCACCATCCGTATATTCATCTGCCGAAACGGATAATACATCTCCATTGCGAGATACATTACACCACGTTTTATCAACATTGTAAGTCCATGAATCTGTATTCGTCGTTATGGTTACATTCACAGCTTCTCCACTGGCATCCAGTTCCACTTTATCCGGCACAAATGATAATGCTTCATTGGCAGCTGCTTGCTCCACCACAATATTTTTTGTGATATTACCTGCATATACGGTGACCGTTGTCGTACGTGGCTGTACTTTCAAATTATCGTCCACCTCAATAATCAGTAAAGCACCTTCAAACCTCAAACTACACCAATCGTCTTTTTCCGGACGTACCGCTTTCCAGGTAGCCTGATTAGTACTTACAGTTATTATTTCTTCATCAGCCGGAGCTGTAAAGTTCACTGTTTCTTTCGAAACAGACAGTGAAGGTTCGTCCTCCTTCGAACAACTAACGAATGAGACAAGCAGTAACAGCATTACGCCTACCCATTTAAATTCCTTTTTCATAAAAATCTCATTTAGTTTATATCTGTAATTTATTTGTTCACTTTCTCAAACTCCATCCAAACCCAGTTCTTCTTAGTGTTTACCAGATAGAGTTTATTGTCCTTCAATACCACAGAGTGTCCGGTTGAATCAAAAAAGTAAGAGTACATCTGAATACCAATGATATTATCGTAGATATTGATTACCTCATCTCCGATCCACCCTTCCGGTTCATCCTTCCCATATCTCACAAAGACAGCAATGTCATCTCTCTGCTTTTTTATCTCTTTGGCCAATACAGTTTGAGGTGCATCTTTACCATCAATACTAAGCAATACGGAGAAACCTGTTTTACCGTCTACATCCATAGTCAGCTGGGCACCGGCATAGTTCGGATATTTATATTTGTATAATTCAACCCAACCCTGAACATCATAACTTCCTCCGATCAGCCTGTAAGTATTTCCGGCAGCCTGTTGTAAAGTAGGATATACAATTAATGGAGTTTTGGACGTCATCAATGTATCCGTATTCTCGGCTACAAACCTGGCCTTGGCATTGTTCCATACGAAATGCTGAATACTCTTACTATTAACCGTCACCGGAGCAGTTAAATCAAATCCTGTATCTGTAAAGGTGAAAGCAGCAGATGATGTCTTTACCGTTTCTCCCTGCATTTCCTTAAATACCAGTTCTTTCTTATCATCTGATAGCGTCACATCTGCCGTAGCTGCCGTAGGAGACTTCAGACAATGAAAAAATGAATTATTAGAGATCGAGGCAATATCCATTTCACGGATAAGGCGAATCTTATGTTGTTCTCCCGCACCTACTTTCTTAAATACCACCCGGTCCTGATTTTTACGTCCTTTGCAAACCAGAGAGTCCTGCGTCAATTCCATAATAATAAACTCAAAGTCACCTTTATACCCCTCACCCAAAGGAGTAGTAGAAGGATCGGCATAAGTATGGATCACCGAATAGGTATCAAATGACAGCATCGGTCCTTCACCCGAATTGAGATTATAGGTGGTAGTAGATTCATCTTCATAGTTGGACCACATATAAACCCTGTCTTTACCCGTAAACTTCATGATGAAGCTAACGTAAGAAACAGCATTAGCCGGTTGATAATCCAGTCGCCAGCCATTAGGAGCTGTTTGCAGTATATCATCGCATTGCTTTAAGAAAGTCTTCATTCTTTCACTCGCCGATTGTGCAAACACATCATCCACTTCATTTTTGCATGAAGTGAAGAATAGAGCCATAAAAAATAGCATCCATATTCCTCTATTCAGATATTTAGTCAATTTTCTCATAATTCCTAATAATCTCCTAATACCACATTCTTTATTACTTCATCCATTTTCGCCTGGAAATGATACAAATCAATGTCCCATACATCCTTTAGATACCCCACCACAATTGCCTCTTTTTTGCGTAAAGCAGAACGGGCATCTTCACTTTTGATCGTATTGATCATTATATCCCAGTCTCTTTTATTATTTGTCAGCATAGTAGCTATCATTTCCACAAAGTCTTCATCGGGTGCAGACATGGCGTAATTTGTTATAAATCCTCTTTCCTGAGCATATTCATTGGAACGCAGATACCAACTGGAAGAATATCCGGTCGTTATAGTACGATAATCCCGGCTATAAGCTACTTGCTGATGCATTATATGGGCAAATTCATGGTGCATCACATGAATAAACCTCTTCAACTTCGTGACATTCTGCGGACTAAAGCTGTTTATTTCATACAATACCATTTTACGCCCTCCCTCTGCAGTACCTTGCGTCACCGTTTCGTCGGGATTGTAACTTGCACTTCCTATCAATAATATTTGTTTCGGTATCAATCCTTTAAGAAAATTGCTACCTACTTCTTCCACATAAGGATCGACCCAGACAGTTTTTAAAATTTCAAGGAAAGGTTCTACCTTCTCTTCCTCCGGTGGAACCAGATTCTTGGCAACATCCGTCTCACTATCTTTCCAGCGATAAATCACTTCGACATTGTAGGGTTTCGTATAATTTTTATAGATATACAAATCCGTAGGAGTCAAATCTTTGAGATTGAACTCAGGAATTTCAATACCTGATTCTCCCAAATCTTCCGAGCATGAGTGAAACAGTCCCACACTCAATGCACAAACCAATAGCATCAATACTTTTTTCATAATCATATGTATTTATCTGGGATTAGGTGTTAAACCATAGGCAATAGCATCACTCGGTACCTGAACGGCTCTACGAAGATCGCGTTTGACCAACACATCCTTTTGACTGGGCATACCATATGGATAATGAACGATTTCTATACCAAACCGCTTCACATCAAACCACCGCATGCCTTCCATCACAAACTCCACCCGGCGAAGTTCTACGGCACATTGCACAAATGCTGCCTGCTCCGTATCCATCTCATAGAAAGGATTCAGTGGGGCATAATCCGCATAGAACTTTGTTATATCTTCGGCTTTTACGTTTTTAGAAACATCATAAGACAAAGTCCGTTTGCTATAAAAAGCATTGATGTCTGCCAAAGCTTCCGTATACCTTTTCTTCATGGCATAAGCCTCTATACGGTTAAGCAGCACTTCATCTTTAGTAAGAATGGGAATCATGGCATACAAATAACCAGTCGTTGCATTGATGCCTATCTGTTGGAAATACTCCTTCCATTTGAGCATGGTAATCGGATCACCTTTATCTGCCTGCCACTTCTCAAGTACATACGCCCAGGGCAAGCCAATCGCATTTACCTTGGCACTACGAAACAGCTTCGACTCCAAAGAACTGTTAAAGCCATATCTATAAAACTCCTGGTAACGGGCAATCTTTGTCAAAGATGAAGCCAACAGTAAAATAGAGGGCTGCTCGGCAGATGTATACTCTTTCTCACGAACGGAAGTAGACAGTTGTCCATGAGTGATCCAGTCACGCAACTGAGAAGCAACATCTCCTGTACCAAAAACAGCATTAGCATGTTCGATCACCTTGTCCCAATTACCTTTATACAGATAGAAACGACTGGCAAAAGCATGTGCGGCAGCCTTCGTAAAGTGGTATTTAGGAACGGTATAAGTGTGATCCTGGATCAGAGAAAGCCCTTCTTTCAAATCCTGTTCTATCAATTCGTACACTTTTGCTACACTCTCCCTCTTGTAGTCTTTCAACACCACAGTCTCGGGTTCAGTAACGTATGGAACACCCAAATCTTTATCGGCTGTTGCCGGATCATAATGTTGAGCAAAAATATTCACCAGCATAAAATGGCAATAAGCCCTTGCCACCAAAGCTTCACCACGCTGGGCCTGCGTATCCATTCCACCCAGTTTATCCAAAGCTTCCAAAGCATGATTGGCAGCAGCAATTGCTTCATAACATGAACTCCAATAGCCTGTAGGGGAATCCTGTAAGGTATACGAAACATCTTTCCACTTAAAAGACTCCTCAACAGCTCTGTCCGACTGAATGGCCACTCCTTTATCTTCGGCGTTGTCACTCATGGCCTCACAGAATTCAACATAAGCTCGGTTAGGATATGCCGAGACCAATAGTTCGGATATAGTTTTGGCATTATCCAGTTCTGTTCTATTATCAGGCACTTTATCCAGAAAATCATTGCATCCGGACAAAAGAACCGCAGCTGAGATAAATATATAATATCGTACTTTCATATCTTGATTTTATCATGGTTAGAAACTTGTTCGCACAGACAAAGTAAATTGTCTCGGAGTAGGCATTGCCACACCACCCGAACGGAAAAATTCAGGATCCTGTCCGTTTAACTTTTTATCAGAATAAATCAGCCACAGGTTGGAAGCAACGCAACGTAACTGCAAATTATTCATCCCGACCGCCTTCATCCAGTTTCCTTTGAAATCATAAGAAAGAGAAATCTCTTTCAAACGAATAAAAGAGCCGTTGGCAACCCGTGCATCCGAATAATTATAAGCGTTATAAGCCACATTGAGATTCTCTATATTAGAGACCTGCCTTTTCGAAGGAATACCCGGTACGTCGGTATATTTCTCATTTCCAGCCTGCATCCATCTGTTTTTCATTTCTTTCGGCATAGCACTCATATCCGAATATACAGCAGAGAACTCCGGATACAGACGAATTACATTGCCAAACTGATAAGTGAAATACACGTTCATCTTCCAATTCTTGTACATAAAACCATTGTCAAATCCACCGGTAACTTTCGGATCAATAGAACCTTCATATTTCAGATGGCCGATATTATTATTTTCCTGAAAATTAATATCAGTGGAAGTCAATTCTCCGTCCTCATTGATGAAGGTGGGAAATCCGTTGCTATCCAATCCTTTGAACTGATACGAAAACAATCCTCTCACAGGATAGCCTTGCAAAGGACCGCCTTCTTCTTTCACCAGGTCGATAACTCTGGGCATTGATTTTAAATTCGTAATCTCATTATGGTTGAATGAGAAAGTCAGATTAGAAGTCCAGTTGAAATTCTTCGTAACGATATTCTTTGTATTTAATGTAAATTCCACACCGCGGGACTTCATATCTGCATAGTTTGCAGCTTTCATAGCCTCTCCCCCGATTCCGGATGTACGCATATAACCAATCAGATCGAACCCATTCCGGAAATAAACATCTGCACTTAGACTTATCCGGTTACGCAGAAACCCCATATCAACACCGACATTCGTTTCATATTGTTTTTCCCAAGTAAGTTCAGAGTTTTGCAATGAACTAATTAATACCTGATTTTCTCTGTTTCCTTGCGTATCACGAAAAGTCACCTGATTTCTGAAAATAGCCAAAGCATTGCTGGCCGGTCCCATACTGGCAGTCAATCCGTAGGTGGCTCTCAAGGTCAATGCCGAAAAAAGAGTCTGGGTTTTCATGAAACTTTCTTCCAAAGCATTCCATGAACCACTAACATTCCAGGTAGGCAACCAACGGGAGTCACGTGCACGCCCCAAACGGTTCGAACCATCATAACGTCCGGTCAAATTCAAAGTATATTTCCCATTATACGAGAAACTGGCAGTTCCAAAGAAAGCTACAAAACGGTCATAATTTTCTTCCATTCCATAATAATCAAAACCTCCTACCAATATCTGTTGCAAGATGCGATAATCAACAGAAGGAACGCCTCCCTTATCCCATTGATATCCGTAACCATTATTAAAACCGCTTTTACGGTCAGCAGACTTTATCTCCTGGCCAACCATCAAATTAAAAAGGTGCTTCCCAAACAACATTTTATTATAATTGGCCGTTGCCCGGAAGTAGTAACTCAGCATTGTATTATTAGTCGTATTATAAAAACCGCCTTCGGGCATTACCACCTCAGGAAGAGCATCCGGGTTATCCGGGTCTTTATAAAGGAACTTATTTTTATCACGAATAGTAGCATCATCTGCTGCACGATAGGCCATTGCCATATTAGAATTACCGTATATTTTATGTTCCTGTGTAGACTTTACATACCTTATTGCGCCCAAAGCATTCAACTCTAAAGTCTTAAAAGGCTTATAATTCAGTTCCATTTGCAGTTTCAGATCCATCATATCCATATCAATGAAATTGGAATTCATTTCATTCAGAATACTAAAAGGGGCATAGTTCATCCGATAGTATTCAGGATCTCCGTTAGCCGTATAAGCCGACATTGTTCTACTCGTATTCAATGCATAACTGAAAGGATTGATATCAAAATCACGTGTATACTCTCCATTCACAGCATCCATATCGCGGTCCATGGTTCCCGGTACCCTCTGATTACGAATTGATCCGCTGGTATTTACTCCGAAAGTCAGGTATTTATTCAAATCGAATGAAGCATTCATATTGGCAGTATAGCGATTTACCTTATCTGCATCTGTCCAACCCGGATCATTATAGAAACTGAGAGAAGTATAGAAACGGGAACGTTCATTTCCCGATGAAATACTTAGTGAATGATTACTTTGAAGAGTCGGCTTAAACAAAACACTAAACCAATCTGTATTACGCATCTCTGCTGACTGCAAAAAGCGCGAACGGGACTGAGGCGTATTCATCAACCCGAACTGTCCGTTAGTCTTATCAAACTGGTTAATAAGATCATACATCTGAAAAAATACGCCTCCATTCTCAGCCCGTGAAATTGTAGCATGATCCAGCCAACCTTTCTGCTCCATATCCAAATAGACAGACATCTGATCTTTTGAATTCATAATATTATATTGCGAGTACGAAGGACGGGTGCGCATGGTAAACTCTCCTGTATAGCTAATGGATGCAGTACCTTTCTTACCTTTCTTTGTAGTTACAACAATCACCCCGTTCATAGCACGCGCTCCATAAAGAGCTGTAGCCGAAGCGTCTTTCAATATCTGGAAACTTTCAATATCGTCAGCATTCAATCCGGCAACGGCCGAACTGATAAGAGTAGCTGCATTTCCGGAAGACAAATCATCCGGAGAAACTTCTACCACATCTTCAAGGACTACCCCGTCAACCACCCACAAAGGACTTTGATTGCCATATATGGAAGATGCACCACGAACGCGTATCTTCGGAGCAGCACCAAAGGTACCGGATACAGATTGTACCTGTACTCCTGCCGTCTTTCCCTGTAGCATCTTACTAATGTCAGTTACTCCGTCCACCTTTGCTTTATCACCCGAAATACGATCAGCAGCTCCTGTAAAAAGCCTGCGGTCTATCTTCTGGTATCCGGTAACAACAACTTCATCCAGTTCCTGAGAATCCGAAAGCAATACTATTTTAGTAAAACCGGGAGCTATATTGAGTTCCTGAGTTTTCATTCCGACATACGAAACAATAAACCTTTTGGCATTATCAGGAACATCTAACTGAAATTTCCCATCAAAATCTGTAATTGTACCCGTAGAGGTACTTCCTTCTATCTGTATTGTCACGCCTGGCAATGCCTCTCCGCTCTCATCAGTAACCAATCCGGTTATATTTTTGACTTTCTGCTTCGGCTTTTCTACATTGGTTTTATGCTTAAAAATTTGTATACGCTTATTTTTAACTTCAAAATTCAGATTCTGACCGTCTAAAATAATCTTCAAAGCATCTTCAATGCTTTTATTCTCCAACTGTACAGTGACAATTTTAGATAATTCTACATCATTGACATTGAACCACAATGAAAACTTTGTATCATTTTTCAACTGTTCCAGTGCTTCTTTGACTGTAACATTTTTAAGATTCAGAGATAGTGTAACATCCTGAGCCAATAAATTCTTACTACATAATAAAACTATTAAAATAGTACTAATTTTCAGGATGTTATTCAACTTATTTTCATACATTTGTAACATCTTTATATATTAAACAATATGTTTTTATATGCTGAGACTGGAGTCGGGAGTGCGCCAACAGAACCCGACTCTTTGTTTTTATATCTTATTCCTCATAGATTCCCTCCTATTTTCTTGATATTACAATTTTATTATTATCGACAACATAGCGTAAATTGTTGCTTTCCGCCATCATTTTTAAAATATCATACAATGTTTCTTCATTTCTAAAATCTCCGTAGAATTTTTCGGACTTTAGCTTTTCATCTTTTATCTCAATCTGTACATTAAAGACTCTTTCCAGATCGCGAACAATCTGAATAAGAGATTCCTCATCAAAAAATAAAGTATTCCGTAGAGTAATATTCGGATTTTCCGTCTTCGCCAAAGCCTTATCTACATTCATTTGCTTTTCATCAATAGGTTCTTCTTTAGGTAAAGTCCACATAGCAAACAGATCGGCTTTTACATTTTTCACTTTCATATCCTTTTTTGCCTTATCGAAAATAGCCTGCTGATTAGGAACCAGATGAACTTCCTGTTTCTTATCCTCAATTCCTACATTCAAACTTCCCTCAACAAGAGTCACTTTAGCACTTTCATCATCTGAATAGGACTTAAAATTGAATTTGGTACCCAATACTTCCACCTGCACCTTTCCCGAAAAGACTTTGAATGGCAAATTCCGATTTTTGGTTACTTCAAAATAACCTTCACCGCTTAGTTTTACATCACGATTATTTTTTCCAAAATTATTTTCATACGAAAGAATACTCCCTGAGTTTAACCAGACGGTTGTACCATCCGGTAAAACAATTTTTGATTTAGAACCAAACGGAATTTCTATCGTTTGTGTTAGCTGAGTCTGAATATAGTGACTTTGAAAGAAATAAAAGGCAGTAGCTCCCAAGCCAAAAACAAGTAATAAAATAGCTGCATAACGCAAAGTTCTATACAGAGAGAGTGTACGATGCTTTCTGCTTATAGTTCCTATTCTGACCACAAAGCGCTTATAGGCAGACTCCACCGAAGGCCTAAAACGCTTTTTGCTATTCAGAACATGCAGATATTTTTTTAAAATACAATACTCCTCATACTGTTTCTTATTTTCCGGACTGGCATTATACCATTGCCGTAAATAAGTATACTCTTCAGAAGACAAAAGCCCTGAAAGTTGCTTATCAATAAGTTCTTCAATTATATTATTATTTTCACCCATATTAAGTCCTTTTAATAGGGAGACGAGATTTTTAAGATGTAGGGGTAGTGAAATTCTAAAAAATCTTTCAAGAAAAAACAATTATGGAGAATTTAATCACACAAAGAGCTGTATTTTCTGATATTAGTGTCTAAACAAAAAGACAAATGCCACAACAATAGCAAAAAGATAGTCACCAAGCCCTTCTTTCAGTACAGACAAGGCCTTTTTAATATGATATTTAACTGTATTGATAGAGATATTCAGACGTTCTGCTATTTCCTGATTAGAAAGTCCTTCAAACCGACTCATTTGGAATACAGTCCGGCATTCAACAGGTAAGGTTGACACTATCTCTTCTATTTTATCCTCCAGTTCCAATAAAGCTATTTTATCAAACAACTCTTCGTCAGCAATAAAACAAGTCTCATATTCATCAATAGTACTCATGCGCACAACCTTGGTTTCCTGCACATTACTACGCAAATAATCAATACTCCTGTTACGAACCGAACGGATTAAATACCCTTTCAACGAAATATTAATATCCAATTGTTTTCGTTTTTCCCATACCGATAGCAATACATCCTCGGCTATACCCTGGCATATATATTCATCCTCTATATATTCATAGGCAATAGCACACATCAATGCATAATAGAGATCGAACAAACGGCGAAAAGCATTGTGTTCTCCATTCCTTAATTGAATAAGTAATTCGGTTTCTATATGATAAGGATTCATTCAGTTGTTTACCTTACAATTTTATCTTGTGCCACAAAGTTATACGAAATTTAATTTAATATGTAAGAAAACACAGATAAAAAACAAAATAAAGAAACAAATCGCCTAATTTTATCTACAATGTGAGAAAAAAAAAGCGAGAGTATCCGTTCTACTAGGATACCCTCGCCATATTCTATAATAACAAAGCTATTTCTTATTTAGCCACTCTTTCCAACCATTTCAGCATAAAGAGCATTGTAATCATCGAAATACTACAAGCCACCACAAATACTGTCCATGTCATCCAGATAGGAATTGTCTCATACAGCACAGCACCGATGAAAAGCAACTGATTACCTATAGCAGTAGCACCAAGCCATCCACCTTGCATGATACCCTGATATTTAGGAGGAGCCACTTTGGAGACAAACGAAATTCCCAACGGAGAAATATACAATTCAGCAACTGTAAGGATAAGGTAAGTCAACATCAACAACAACGGAGTGACTTTCACCGGTGAAGTTCCTACAGCTAAGATTTCTTTATGCAGAGGCAAATCGGCAACATAAGAGCCAATGGCCATTACAACAAATCCCAAAGCTGCTATTCCCATACCGATTGCAATCTTTTTCGGAGTAGATGGTTCACATCCACGAGCACGCTGACGAGCAAATACAGCCATTATCACCGGAGTAAGGAACACCACAAAGAAAGGATTCAACGATTGGAACAATTCAGCCGAGATAGGCATTCCAAAGAGATTAAGATCGGTGTATTCTTTTGCAAAGAATGTCAGCGTCAAACCATTCTGATGGAAAGAGAACCAGAAGAAAATAACCACACCAAATACAGCAAACAAAGCATAAATACGCTGTTTTACCTCTTGTGCACTCATCTCTACTACAGATGCAGCGGTATTGCTCTTATCGGCAACAGCTTTCTTACTTGGATCCGGGAAGTTCTTCTTATTCAACATATAGATAAGAAGTGAAACAGCCATTGCTACAATAGCAATAGCAAAAGCATAATGGAAACCGGTAGTAAATACATTCAGATAATCAGCAGCAAAAGTTGTAAGATCGGTTACAGGAGTAGAAGAAGACTCTGAGGCCAATCTGGTATAAGTTTCGATAGCTTCCGGAGTTAAAGTCTGAGCCAATTGTCCATGGCACAGAGCAGGCAGATCGGCATTATAGGCATAACCGAAAGTAGACAACCACCAGTTACGTACACCAATTGCTGCCATCGGAGCAAAAATAGCACCTATGTTAATGAACATATAGAATAACGAGAAACCGGAGTCACGCATAGAAGAGTACTGAGGATTGTCGTACATCTGTCCGACCAATGCTTGCAGGTTACCTTTAAAAAGTCCGTTACCAAAAGCAATAACAAACAATCCGATACAGGTGATAGTTAAGAATAAAGTTTGATTGTCAACCGGAGTTTTGGAAGGAATAGCAAGCATCAGATAACCCAAGGCCATCAAAACAATACCTACCATAATCGTTCCTTTGTAGTTTCGTGTTTTATCGGCAATAATACCCCCTACCAAGGCAAGGATGTAAATAGAGAAATAAAACGTTGAATAAATAATTCCTGCGGTCTTTCCATCCAGCCCAAACTTAGCTTGCAGGAAAAGAACAAGGATTGCCATCATAGTATAAAAGCCGAAACGTTCGCCAAGATTGGCCAAAGCGGCTGGGATTAACCCTTTAGGGTGTTTACTAAACATAAGATATAAATATTTAATTAATAATTTGAATTGTCATTTCAGGTATAATTTCTGCAAATATATACTTTTTTTTGAATTATTCAGTGAACAAGACACAAACTTCGGCGCGTGCTTCCTTAATTAAATCGTTAGGAGCCACTTTTATCTGTAACCCCCGCTGGCCGGCACTTACATAAATATACGGAAACTCAAGGCAGGTCTCATGAATATAGGTAGGAAAATGCTTTTTCATCCCGATAGGTGAACAGGCACCACGAATATATCCGGTAGTAGGAAGAAGTTCCTTCATCGGAATCATATCACAACTCTTGTTGCCGGATACTTTAGCAGCAAGTTTCAGATTCACCTCTTTATCACCGGGAACAATACAAACAAAATGCCCGGTCTTATCTCCATGCAAAACAAGGGTCTTAAACACCTGGTCGATATTCTCTCCTAAATTTGCTGCCACATGTACAGCACTCAAATCATCTTCGTCTACCTCGTAAGGAATTAGCTCGTAAGATATTTTAGCCTTATCTAACAAACGGGCAGCATTGGTTTTATTTATTTTCATGGCTTATTTCTTTCTGTTTATAGATTTCGAAGAACAAAAATAGGAAAAAATTATCCCCCGGCAAAAACGTTGATTCGTTTTTACCGGGGGAAATACACCTTTATAATACTTCAAACGCATATCTTCTGCGTATAGTAACGAAGTATCTTTTTATTTTTTCATAAACTTAAAGGTTTTCACACCATCTTGTCTGACCATTTTCACAGACTATCCAGTATGGCATCTCTATTGGCAGATACCGGGGAACAAACAAATAACAACGATAAAACAAATAATTGATTCTTCATCTTAGGGTATGTATTTTTAGTTTTCTTTACCACCAACAGGCGTGCAAGTCCGGAAAAATCCGCTACCGGAAACGGTATTCCTCGCTAAAGGGAAAGTTCCTCGCGAAGAAACTTCGGCGTATATCCTTTCTTGCTCTTCGCAACCTCTTCAGGCGTACCGAAACTAAGAAGTTTTCCTCCTCCCTTACCACCATCCGGTCCCATATCAATGATATAGTCTGCCATCTTTATTACATCCAGATTATGCTCTATCACAATAACCGTATTTCCCTTATCTACAAGCTTATTCAGTACATTCATCAGCACACGGATATCTTCAAAATGCAGCCCGGTGGTAGGTTCATCAAGGATATAAAGTGTCTTACCGGTATCACGCTTTGAGAGTTCGGTAGCCAACTTCACACGCTGACTTTCACCACCGGAAAGTGTAGTTGACGACTGCCCTAACTTAATATATCCCAAACCAACGTCCTGTATCACTTTTATCTTATTCAGGATTTGTGGTACATTTTCAAAGAATTCAACTGCACGATTGATAGTCATATCCAACACATCGGCTATGGATTTTCCTTTAAAACGTACTTCCAGTGTTTCGCGGTTATAACGTTTGCCATGACACACTTCGCAGGGTACATATACATCCGGCAGAAAGTTCATTTCAATTGTCTTATAACCATTCCCGGAACAAGCTTCACAACGTCCGCCAGACACATTGAACGAGAAACGTCCCGGCTTATAACCACGTATCTTTGCTTCCGGTAATCCTACAAACAAATTGCGAATATCAGAAAAAACACCTGTGTAGGTAGCCGGGTTGGAACGTGGTGTACGTCCCAACGGCGATTGATCTACATTGACCACTTTATCAATATTCTCTAATCCTTCAATAGAACCATATTCCAACGGATCCTGAAGAGAACGATAAAACTTCTGCGAAAGAATAGGCTGCAACGTTTCGTTTATCAACGTAGATTTACCACTACCCGATACACCGGTCACACAAATCAATTTACCCAATGGGAATTCCACATCCACATTCTTCAGGTTATTTCCTTTTGCACCGCGAAGCCACAACGACTTACCATTACCGGGACGGCGTTTGGCAGGAACTTCTATCTTTTGCTGACCATTCAGGTATTGCGAGGTTAATGTAGACGTCTGTAACATCTCCTGTGGCTTACCGGCAAATACCACTTCACCACCCAGGCGACCCGCTTTAGGTCCCATATCAATCACATAATCAGAAGCCAACATCATATCTTTGTCATGCTCTACCACAATCACAGAATTACCCATATCACGCAATTCCTTCAATGAGTTAATCAGACGCAGATTATCCCGCTGATGAAGTCCGATACTCGGCTCGTCCAGAATATAAAGCACATTCACTAACTGCGAACCAATCTGTGTTGCCAATCGAATACGCTGACTCTCACCACCCGATAAACTCACCGAACTACGATTGAGAGATAGATAATCCAACCCTACATCCAACAGGAATTTCAGGCGTGTACGAATTTCTTTCAATATCTCGGCGGCAATCTTCTTTTGTTTATCAGACAAAAACTCATCCACTTTCTGCAACCAGTCATAAAGCTCGCTGATATCCATATTGGAGAGTTCATTGATATTCTTATCATGAATGCGGAAATGCAATGCCTCTTTGTTGAGTTTCGCTCCCTTGCATTCAGGACAGACGGTAGTACGGGCGAACTGTTCTGCCCACTTCTGAGCCGTAGCCGAAGCATCTTTCTCCTGCAACATCTGGATATACTTCACTACACCCTCATACGTCACGAAATAATCAGAAGAGGTGCCAATGAGCGAACTCTTTATCTTAATTCGTTCATCCGATCCATACAGCACTTCATCCATAGCATCCTCCGGTAAATCTTTAACCGGAGTTTTCAATGTGGCTTCATACTTTTCAAGCAATGCACCAATTTGCCAGAATATCATTGCATTTTTATATTTGCCCAATGGAGCAATAGCACCTTCGTAGATAGACATGTTCCGGTCTGGAATCACCTTATCGACATCAATCTGATTCACTACTCCAAGTCCTTTACACTTTGGGCAGGCTCCCTGCGGAGAGTTAAAAGAGAAATTATGCGGAGCCGGTTCCCTGTATGAAAGTCCGGTTACGGGACACATTAAACGCTTACTGTAGTGACGGAGTTCTCCGGTAGTGACGTCCAATATCATTAGTAATCCGTCACCCTGACGCATTGCTGTGGCAACACTTTGTTTCAGACGTTTATCGTCCTTATCGCCCACTATCATTTTATCAATCACTACTTCAATATCATGGTTCTTGTAGCGATCCAACTTCATACCATGCGTCACTTCACGTACCTCACCATCTACACGTACATAAAGATACCCCTTCTTACGTACTTGTTCGAACAGTTCTTTATAGTGTCCTTTACGGGCACGCACCAACGGTGCCAACATATAGATTTTCTTGCCTTTATAATCTCCTAAAATAAGGTCAAGTATCTGCTCTTCGGTATATTTCACCATTTTCTCTCCTGAGAGATAAGAGTAAGCTATTCCGGCACGGGCATAGAGCAAACGGAGATAATCATAGATCTCCGTTGTTGTACCCACTGTAGAGCGGGGATTCTTGTTTGTTGTTTTCTGTTCGATGGAAATCACCGGACTCAATCCGGTTATTTTATCTACATCGGGACGCTCCAGATTACCCAAAAAATTACGGGCATAAGCTGAAAAAGTTTCAATATAACGTCGTTGTCCCTCAGCAAATATCGTATCGAATGCCAAAGAAGATTTACCACTTCCGCTCAATCCGGTAATAACTGTCAGACTGTTACGGGGAATTTCAGCATCAATATCTTTCAAATTATGTACACGCGCACCGTATACATTTATATATTCTGTTTCCTGCATATCCTTTTTACCTCAGTATATTTATATCTCCTTTATGCTTGTACACTACTCCATCCGCACCACGTGCTTCTATTACGATAAAATACACGCCTACCGGCACCTGATGCCCACGAGATGTTCCATCCCATCCTTTATCAATGTCCGTCAATCCCCACTGATACAACTTCTGCCCCCAGCGATTGAACACAACAGCATCGAAACTAACAAGTGATTTATACTTCACTTTAAAAATATCATTAATACCGTCTCCGTTAGGTGAAAAAGCATTAGGTATTTTCAATTCCGACTCAGGTACCTGAATGATAAACACATCTGATATCGAAGTTGGTCCGTCTTCTGTTTCCGTATCACTCACCTGTAACCTGACATAGAATGTCCCCGAAGTAACAAAATCAAAAATGGTTTCTTCTTCATAACGTGGTGACCCGCTTATAGGATCGTTAAATTCCTCATCAGATGCAAAATTCCATTCATAACGTAATGTTGGAGAAGGAGACTCAATATTGGCCACAAAACGAAATTTAAGTGGAGCCGACCCCACATATGGTTCCCCACCGGCCTCAAGTGTCTTGGGCTCTGTAGGATCAGTACCATTCTCCAGTAGCAATATAGCCACAGGATTTAACTTAATCTGTGCCCAACTCTCTGAAAAAGGAAAGGCAAGACAGAACAATATTATATAAGATAATCTGTGTAGTGACATAACATCTGCAAAATTAATGTTTCCACTTGAATTATGGTCTTAAAGAAACACAATATTATTTTCTTAACTCAATTATTAGGCAGATATATATCAGAATTTGTACCTTTGTTGCCTGATTTTAAGAACTAATAGTTTAAAAATTGATGAGACCCTTAATAAACCGAATACTCTTTCTTCTGTTTTTTATAAGCATTTCTTGTATGAGCCTTCATGCTCAGGAGAATCAATCTTACTTCCTTCACACCATTGAAAAGGGACAAAGTTTATATTCCATATCCAGTATGTATGGAGTCAGTCAATCAGATATCATACAGTTAAATCCGGGATGTGAAGAGAAAATCTATGCGGGACAAACAATCCGGATTCCTCAGAAACAAAAAGCATCAAAACAAGATGAAAAATTCCACACCATTGAAGCTGGGGAAACTTTATATAAACTAACTACAATATATAATGTATCGGCTAAAGCAATCTGTGAAGCCAACCCCGGACTAAGTGCTGAAAATTTCCGTATCGGACAAGTGATCCGTATTCCTTCCGCCGAAGAAGTTGCACAAACGACTGCCACTCCTTTGACTCAGAATGTTACGGCAACTTCTCCATCGACTGCCACCATTCAAGGTCCTGTTCAATCCAGATGCAAAGATATGCATAAGGTAAAACGACGTGAAACCATTTTTAGCGTCAGTCGCGAATACGGTATCAGCGAACAGGCACTGATTGATGCCAACCCGGAGCTAAAACAAGGGATGAAAAAAGGCCAGTTCCTTTGCATCCCCTACCCTTCGGCAAAGCCTGTAACACCTCAGGAGAATAAAGACATAACTCCTCCTACTGATAAGGAACTATTCCTGGCCAGTAAAGAAGCACCGGAAAAAATTAGTACCATAAAAGCAGCCATATTATTGCCTTTCCTTCAAGATAAGCGTATGGTTGAATATTACGAAGGATTCCTTCTTGCTGTAGACAGCCTGAAACGTACAGGCACTTCTATTGATCTTTATGCTTATAATTGTGGAGACGACAATGCTTCTCTAAATAACATTCTTGCCAAAGATGAAATGAAAAAAATGAATATAATCTTTGGCCCGTCACAATCAAAGCACACAAAAACGCTGGCAGCCTTTGCTAAGAAACATGATATTCGTATGGTTATTCCTTTCTCTTCGAAAGAAGAGGAGGTGTTTAGCAATCCGTTTATTTATCAGATTAATACTCCACAGTCTTATCTGTATTCAGAGGTATACGAACACTTTATACGCCAGTTCTCCAATGCCAATATAATCATATTGGAAGCTACGGCAGTAGATAAAGACAAAACGGAATTTATCAAAGGACTGAAACAGGAATTGGCAAACAAAAGAATTCCGGTAAAGACACTCCCCGAGTCAGCCACAGCACAAGCGATGAAGGAAGTTCTACGCAGTGATAAAGAAAATATTTTTATCCCTACATCTGGCAGTGATGTGACACTCATTAAAATCATTCCACAGCTAACTGTACTGGTGAGAGAGAATCCGGACGCTAACGTACACCTTTTTGGTTACCCGGAATGGCAGACTTATACAAAAGATCACCTGGACAGTTTCTTTGAGCTGGATACATATTTTTACTCTTCGTTTTATACAAACAATATGCTTCCGGCGGCTATCAACTTCATCAACTCTTATCACAAATGGTATAGTAAAGATATGGCCATCAATTACCCTCAATACGGAATGTTAGGATTTGATACGGGATTCTTCTTCCTGAAAGGATTATCCAGATATGGTTCCGAACTGGAAAAGAATCTACCTAAAATGGATCTGACTCCTATACAAACCGGATTTAAATTTCAACGGGTGAACAACTGGGGAGGTTTCATCAACAAGAAAGTATTCTTTGTTCATTTTACAAAGAACTTTGAATTAGTAAAGCTTGACTTTGAATAAGATGACACATATAAAAACAACAATCATAACAACTGTGTTACTAATAGGCATTGCTTTTCCGGCAATGGCACAGATTGGCGAAATGCGTCATAATTTTGCTATCGGAATAAATGGTGGTGTCAATCTCAACAAAGTCTCTTTTCAACGAAAGATAAAGCAAAGTATGCCCATGGGAATCACAGGCGGATTGACTGCCCGTTATATCTCTGAGAAATATTTTGCTATGATTTGCGGTGCACAGGTTGAGCTAAACTTTTCACAACGAGGCTGGGAAGAGGCTTTCGAATTAGCCGACGGTACCAAAGACCTTAGTCGAAGTTATAGTAGGAATATGAATTACATCGATATCCCTTTTTTAGCCCATCTGGCATTTGGTAAAGATTACGGCGTACAGTTTTTTATCAACTTAGGGCCACAGGTAGGCTTTTTAATAGGTGAATCAGAAAAGGCAAGCGGATGGACGGCCGAACAAATTGCCAGTGCAAAAGAATATGGAAAAAAGATAGAAAACAAATTCGACTATGGAATAACCGGAGGAGGTGGACTTGAAGTAAGAAGTAAAAAAGCCGGTAGTTTTCTGTTAGAAGGAAGATATTACTTTGCATTATCCGATTTCTATCACACCAGCAAAAAAGATGATTTCGACCGTGCAGCTCACAGTACCATATCAATAAAGCTGACTTATCTGTTTGATTTGAAGAAATAAAGATATATACTCTTTAAGATTATCAGAGATTTTAATAATATCAGACTACTTCATAAAAAGATGCCACACCGTTTTGTAGAACAGTGTGGCATCTTTTTATGAAGTATGCAACTATTTGTATGATTTGATTTATCTCAACCGATCAGCAGCATGCACCATTGCTTCATCACGACCAATTGCACGTATGGCTAAATAATTAAGAATAATGGCAATCAATGGAAAGCACAACGCCCAATGAAACTGAAAAGAAGTCTCATCACTGCGAAGCACAAAGAAGAAAGCAAAAAAAGCCATATAATATCCCACCAATAATAAACTATTGAATATAGTCATACGGATCTGTAATATGCGATTCTTAAAAAGAAAGATAGTAGCAAATGCAATAATAGCAGCCAGCATTAAAATACAAAAAAGCCCCCATGTAGACTGAAATGCATCACCCATTGTAAGTCCGAGCGGTTTAAAAACATTTACTGCCCCATTAAAATCAATCAAAGAGCCCACAGGCAAGCACATGCTTGCTATCAACAAGCCTGTAACAAGTAACAAATAAATACTCTGAATACGTTGAATCATATTGTCTTAGTAGTTTTAAAGTTTATAACGATAATAAAAAAAATAGCCGACAGTAAAAAAATAGTCAAGTAATAATAAGAACACTCTTCCTACTTACTACTTGACTACTTAATTCTTACTACGTTATTCTATTCTTAACTTCTTGCTTTCTTTTTACAGCTTCTTTTACTGTAGTTTTTCTTTTTCCTTAGCCGGATTTCTATAGTAAATCTTACCTTCGATATACTCTTGTGTAGCAATCAATGTAGGTTTCGGCAATTTTTCATAATAGCGAGAAATCTCGATCTGTTCACGATTCTCAAATACTTCTTCCAAGTTGTCATTATAAGAAGCAAACTCTGCCAGCTTCTTGGAAAGATCACTTTTGATCTCCACGCTAATCTGATTGGCACGTTTACCAATGATAGCCACTGTTTCGTAAACATTACCTGTATCAGCGCACAATTCCATCATGTCACGCGTAACGGTGTTAGTAGGAGCATTCGTTTTTTTGTAATCCATAAATCTATTTATAATTTAATCTTTAATTACTTTGGTTGATGCGTTAAATATCTTTTCAGCTTCCTTCAGATATTTACTTTCCGGAAACTCATTCTTAAAAGCATAATATTCATCGACAGTTTCGCGATAACGATCTATCTTTTTCTCTTCTATACTATTAATAGCCATTTCATATTTAGCACGAAGAATGAGAATAGAGAGGTCCTCACGATAATCAGTATAAGGATAATCTTTTAGTGCATTCTGAGCAGTGATTACACACGACTCATAATTATTACCCATATAATTACCCAAATTATAATACAATTTAGCAGACATGAATTCTTTCAGAACAAGCTTATCCTGAAGAGCAAAAATCATATCCTGAGCTTCTTGTTTTTTAGAACTTGCAGGATAATATTCCAGGAATGTCTGTAACTGCTGAATAGCTGTATAAGTACCAGACTGATCCAGACGTGCCTCCGGGGTATCCAAATAAAGCGCTTTACCTGCATGATAACTTGCCAATTCAGCAAATGTGCCACGCGGATAAGTATTGGTATAGGTTATAAATGTCTGGGCAGCAGTAGAATAATCTTTCTGATTATAATAACTCATACCTAACATATAAAGAGATTCTTCTGCTTTATCAGTACCTTTCAAGATGGTTATCAGCTCATTCAATAATGTAGCAGAACGCCCATATTGACCTTTAGCGAAGTAGTTTTTTGCCGCCTCATACTTATATTCGTAATCGGTACTTTTTAGCAACTTATTGTACTCTCCACACGAGGAAAGCGTAGCGGCTGCAAGCAGAGTTATAATAATATTCTTCTTCATCCTATTTTAAATAATGCGCAAAGTTACAGAATCATGCGGAATAAACCAATTAATCAATGTTTTTTAATATAAAATAGGAGTTAGAATTTAGTAGTTAGTAGTTAGAATCTATGCAGATTAGCTGTATGCCGCAAGGATTCTATCTACTAGCTACTAAATTCTAACTCCTATTTCTACCTCCTAAAGCCTATACAGATCACTTGCTGCCAGCAAATCTACTTTTTTCTCTGTGAGTACGCGAATACAATTCTCCATATCATTAGGACGAATCACAACATTTGCCGTATTGTTATTGGCAAACGAATACATGTACTCAATAAATACTCCTTCATCAGATAAAAATCGCAGTACTTTGGCAAGTGCACCTGGTACGTTAGGACAACTAATACCTACCACGTCTGTTACATTCACAGCAAAATGATTCTCTTTCAAAGCCTTATAAGCTCTGTCAGGATCAGATACTATACCACGCAAAATACCAAAATCTGCATTTTCAGCTATACACAAGGCAGAAAGATTTATATTTTCCTTCGCCAGCACTTCAGTCACTTCCGTCAAACGACCAGACTTATTTTCCAAAAAGATAGAAAGTTGTTTTGCTACCATAATATTTGAAATTTAAAAAGTTACAACTTACAATTTTCTATTATCAATCACCCTCTTCGCTTTGCCTACGCTACGTTCAATACTACGTGGTTCAACCAGCTTCACATCTACTCCCAATCCCAACACACTCTGCAGACGAGAAGTAAGTTTCTTCTTCAATGCCAGCATTTTATTAATCTCGTCAGAATAAGCGTCTTCACGAACTTCCACTTTCAGCTCCATCGTATCCGTATTATTCTTACGATCAATAATCAACAGATAATGTGGTTCGAATTCCGGCATCTCAAGGATGACAGACTCAATCTGAGTTGGGAATACATTGACTCCACGGATAATAAGCATATCATCACTACGTCCCAGGATACGATCCATACGCACTAACGTACGTCCACAATTACATTTATCATAATGTAAAGCAGTAAGATCTTTTGTACGATAACGCAATAAAGGCATTCCTTCTTTGGTAAGATGAGTGAAAACAAGTTCACCGGTTTGTCCTGGTTCAACAGGTTGCAGTGTAAGAGGATCGATTATTTCAGGAAAATAATGGTCTTCATTTAAATGTGTACCATGCTGGCATTCACACTCATAACCTACCCCGGGGCCGGCAATTTCACTCAATCCATATATATCATAAGCTTTAATGCCCAGCTTTTCTTCTATTTCACGACGCATATTCTCCGTCCACGGCTCAGCTCCGAAAGCACCGGCTTTCAGCTTAAACTCTTCACGGGGCAATCCGGAATCTTTAATCGCATCCGCCAGATAAAGCGCATAAGAAGGCGTACAACACAACAAAGTAGAGCCAAAGTCATGCATCAGAGTAATTTGTTTTTCTGTATTGCCACTTGACATGGGAATAACCGATGCTCCGATATTCTCAGCTCCGGCATGAGCCCCCAGTCCACCGGTAAACAAACCATAACCATAAGACACCTGGAAAATATCCGAGCTGTCAGCTCCATAAGCAGTAAAGGCACGTGATAAACATTCCGTCCACGACGACAAGTCCTTACGGGTATACCCCACGACAGTCGGTTTACCCGTTGTCCCTGAAGAGGCATGAATACGCACAATCTGACTCATTGGAACCGCACATAATCCGAACGGATAATTATCTCTCAAATCGTACTTGGTGGTAAACGGTAATTTTACAATGTCATCAATGCTGTTAATATCATCCGGAGTAATTCCTAACTCCTGCATCTTTTTGCGATAAAAGGGGGTGTTGTGATAAACGTGCTCCACAATTTTTTTGAGCCGTATACTTTGGATTTTGCGAAGACTCTCACGGTCCATGCATTCGATACTTTCGTTCCAAATCATGTTTCTCGTTGTATTTATATTTGTATTAATCTGTTTTTTCTTTACACAACCCGCTGAGGGAATTAAATAAATAATTGAGTAAATTTCGGCTAAATCAAACAAGAAATAATAAAGTGTACACTTTTACCTCACAACAATGTACACTCTTACCATACAAAAGTGTACAATATTGACCCACCAAAGTGTACACTTTTATAAGCGTTGATTACCAGCGCTTTACAGTCATCCATTTAGAAGGATAAAAAAACGATTCATGAGATAATTCAAACCTTTGTTTCTTTGCAGATTTGCCTCTCCATCAACCATCTTTTAAACAGCTTCACATCAACTCCAGCGATGTTTTATAATAAACTGTTGCAAAGTAAAGGATTTATTTGGAAAAACAATTTGTTTCTCGGAAAAATTAATTATAAAATACATAACTAATTGAACTTCAGAGCCTGATAATAGTAATAATACAATAAACAAGGTCAGATTTGACCCTGCATTATTGTCCAAAAATTGTCTTTTAATCATATTTATTTCACTTTTATTGTCGAAAATATGGCAACATTAAACGTAGTAATATTACCTGCAAAGGCCCTCAAAGGAGGAAAGCATAAAATAAGAATAGCAGTAGCGCACAACTCTGAAACGCGCTATATAGTTACAGATATTCTCATTGATTCCGATAAGGAATTTAAAAAAGGGCAAGTGATCAAACGCCCGGATGCAGCGCATAAGAATACAAAGATCAGAACAATAATGCAAAGCATTCAGGAGTCTATAGATAAAATTAAATGTATAGAATGCCTGACTTGCTCTGAATTAATAAGCTTAATTCAGAAATCTAAAAACACTAAAAATCGTACGCTATCATCAGTATTCGACGAATACATTTTATACCTAAACATAAAAGCGTCAAGCGCAGAACTATATAAATCATGCTTCAATGCTATAATCTCCTTCATAGGAGACAAGACATTGGTTTCAGATATAAATCATAGAACAATAATCTCGTTTGATAAATTTATGCGCGACAAAAAGTTATCCAATTCAACTATCAGAAGTAGGATGTTACTTTTATCACAGATCCTTAAATACTCAGTTAGATGTATGTATGCAGAATATAATATAGATCCATTTAGTGGTTATAAGATACCATCTACTGGTGTAAGAAATGCGTGGTTGACAGTAGAGCAAATAAGATCAATACGCGATGTTGGCCTAAAGACAAAGAAAAAGAACATCATAAAATGTAGAGACCTGTTCATGCTTTCTTATTATCTCGGAGGTATTAATTTTTGCGATCTAATAAAAATAGACTTCAACAAACAACATAAAACATTAAAGTATATCAGAACAAAAACTGAGAGAGAATCTAAGTTAAATGAATATGTGGAATTCGACATTCCCCAGGAAGCATTTCCTATTATAAACAAGTATAAACAAGCCGATGGCAAGTTGTATTTCAGTAGTCAACAAGAAATACACTACGCCAGCCATTTTCTCACACACAATATGCCATTACTCGCCTCCAAAGCGGGTATCAAAAAGATTATTTATTACTCCGCGCGTAAATCATTCAGTCAACACGCTTTCGCTCTTGGAGTAGATACAAGTATTATTGATTATATTCTTGGCCATAAAATAGGAAATGCAAGTAGCTGCCTATACTCGTACATTAAAGTAACGCCAGACATGGCAACTAAAGCGATTCGTAAAGTATTGGATAATTTGAAATAAATTGTACCTTTGCAATATCAAAGTAGTACGGACATAATTCCTATTATTTTGGTTTGACTTTAGTGAGGGGGTGGTTCCCCTCACTTTTTTTATACCTTCCACCGAACTTCTTTAATCATCAATAGTAATACATAATATAAACCTACACAGCGTTGTTGAATTGTGCTGTTGAACGTGTAGGATTGTAGTAAGTATCACTCTCTTCAGGGTGATACTTTTTGTTTTAACTATATATAAAACAAAAGATATTAAAGTCATCACTATAACTAATCTTTAAATCAAATAATTTGTTTCTTTCAAGGTTTATTGAGTATAGGCAATGAAAAAGCAAATTGAAATACATAAAATAGATATATCAAGTAACCTTCCACTGCAATATGCTGATGAAGGTATTAAAGCCGGCTTCCCCTCTCCTGCCCAGGATTATTTGGAACAGGCTATCGATCTCAATAAAGAGATCGATAGCCACCCATCCAGCACTTTTTACGGTCGCGTTGTTGGCGACTCAATGCGGGATGAAGGAATAGAGGAAGGTGATATACTTGTTATTGACAAGTCGTTAGAGCTACTGGACAATGATTTAGCCGTATGTTTCATTGACGGAGAATTCACAGTTAAAAGAGTACGGTTAGAACAGAATGCAGCCTGGCTCATTCCTTCCAATTCTGAATATCCTCTAATTAAAGTTACAGCAGACAATAACTTCATTGTATGGGGCGTTGTTACGTACACAATTAAAAAGAATCGGAGAAAAAGATAATGTTTGGACTAATGGACTGCAATAACTTTTACGCTTCCTGCGAAAGAGTGTTCAATCCTGCTTTAAATGGTAAACCTATCGTTGTATTATCAAATAACGACGGATGTGTCATCGCACGGAGTAATGAAGCTAAAGCCTTAGGAATTAAAATGGGCGTGCCCGCTTATCAGATTAAGGATTTGGTAAGTAGTCACGAAGTTACTGTATTCAGTAGCAACTATACGTTATATGGAGACATGTCCGGACGCGTAATGTCTATTTTGGCAGGATTAGCACCCGAACTGGAAGTCTATTCTATCGACGAAGCATTTATCAGCCTTGACGGTATTCAAGATATTCAATCACTTGGAACCAAAATAGTAAACAAGGTGACATGTGGCACCGGTATTCCTGTTAGTTTAGGTATTGCCCCTACAAAAACGCTTGCAAAGGTAGCTAATAAGTTTGCAAAGAAATATCCTGCATACAATAGACTATGTATTATTGACACTGAAGAGAAAAGAATCAAAGCCCTACAACTGACAGACATCAACGATGTGTGGGGAATCGGTCGTAGACAAGCTTCAAAGCTCGAAAATCAAGGAGTAAAGACCGCGTATGACTTTACTCAGTTATCCGGTACATGGGTACGCAAGTACATGACGGTAGTCGGCGAACGCACATGGAAGGAACTTCGAGGGTTGTCTTGTATTGACATGGAATCAGCACCATCGGCAAAAAAACAAATATGTACCTCACGCAGTTTTGGAAAGATGGTAGAAGACATCGAAACCATGAGTGAGGCTATCGCTACTCATGCATCTACTTGCGCTAAGAAATTACGTAAGCAAAAATCCTATGCAGTCTCGCTGATGGTGTTCATTCATACAAACAACTTTCGTGAAGATTTACCTCAATACTGGAAGAATACCGTTATCACTCTTCCGGTTCCAACTAATGACACCCTTGAGATCGTACATTACGCGCTTGAAGGGCTTAGAAACATCTTCATGCAAGGTTATCAGTACAAAAAGGCAGGTGTTATCATCACGGAGATAGTGACAAGTGCCCAGATGGGACTTTTCGATACGGTTGATCGAGATAAAAGGGAAAGACTCATGCGTGCCATCGACAAAGTTAACGGAGAACATCGGCAGCTTATCAAACTTGCGGTACAAGGAACCGGCCGGGAATGGAAACTTAAACAAGAACAACTCTCACAGCGTTATACAACCGATATGAATGAAATACTAACAATTAACTGTAAGTAATATGTGTTTCCATAATTCAATGTCAGCAAAAGCAATAAAATTGGCTGCTCGATACGGTCGAAAGTCAGATGTGATAGAGATCTATCAGGACATACTCAATGAACAATATCATGTGAATGCTTTTAACTTTCCAAAATACCCGGTTATTACTTCTTCTAACGAAATACAGGTATTCAATTGGGGATTGATACCCTTTTGGACGAAGAATGAAGCTAATGCAGATGAAATTAGAAGAATGACACTTAATGCCCGGGCCGATACTATTTTTGAAAAGCCATCATTCCGGGAACCTATTATGAAAAAACGTTGTATCGTACCGAGTACCGGCTATTTTGAATGGAGAAATGAAGGGACCAAGAAGATACCTTACTATATTTATCTAAAAGATGAGCCTATTTTTTCAATGGCCGGGATATATGACTCATGGCTGGATAAAGAAACAGGAGAAGAACATTCTACCTTCTCTATTATAACCACTGATACCAATTCTTTGACTGATTATATACACAATACAAAACATCGTATGCCGGCTATATTATCAAAGGAAAATGAAGAAAAATGGCTGAACCCTAATCTGACGAAACAGGAAATAGCAACTTTCTTACATCCCTATGAGGCTGACAAGATGGACGCTTATGTCATTGAGAATGATTTTATAAAGAAAAAGCCAACAGATAGAACTATACTGAACAAAGGCAGCGATTAGGCTGCCTTCTTCATCTTATAATAAATTCATAGATAATTATCTTTCTACCCAACTATTATTAATACGTATCCACATCACACAAGAACTACTTCCCATATTATATACAATATCACCATCTTTCCAACTACCAGAAGAAGGACAAGTTTTACTTCTACAAATTACATTATCAGCCATAAACTGAATACTTCCCAAAGGGGTAAGTCCTGTTATACTTGTACCATCTTGCCATTCAAAGCCACATATAGATAAACCATTATCATATAAAGAGCGAGAACCACAAAGTGGAATATCAACATACTCTGTTTTAATTATAGTATTTGACACAACAACATTTCTTATTAATCGAAGTAGTCCTTGATATCCAATTATTGAACCACCATTTATGATTAATAAAACACCATTTTCCCCTTTTATTGGAGATAAAGCTGGAACATTTGACGTAATATTTGACAAAATTCTCCGTTCCAAATCCCAGACTAATTGAGCAGAATATAAATAAGAACCATTAGAAAGAGTTTCTTTCTCCCAAAGTATATTATTATTGATTATCCCCTGTATATCAGTATATGTAACCTGGGTATTAACTACATTGTTCAATATAGGCGTAAAAGTTGGTTTAATAAAGCCTAAAGTTGATAACAGATAGCTATAATTATTAAAACTATCATAAGAATTACCCTCTATATCACATATTCTAATGCCATAAACATACATTTTATTAATCCAGTCTCTTCTTACCCAATATCTATAACAATTACTTATATTTAAGGATACTTTTCCATCTGTTTGTATATCATAAGGATGTGATAACTCATTAGCATAATAAGCAAAAACATTATTCTGTAATGTTACTACAGAAAGATCATCATCTGTACTATCAGCATCTTCTATCTTAATTGAGGGTACGGCTTTCTTTTCGAAAAAATTACTTGATACTACTACCTCACTACGAATAATATATAATTGCCTTCCTTCTTTCTCTATGAAATATTCACAATGATTGGAAGCAAAAGTTATGCCTTTGCTGTTTTTTATTTTTACATTGGAATTAATTATGTTGTCACAAATTTCTCCACCATTGCAGAAATTAAGGCTCAATCCATACAACGACCCAAACCCATTACCTCTAAAAACCAAATTATCTCCTAAACTATCTAAATCAAATGCGTAATATTTATCTGAATCTTGATTATCAAATTGACAATTGGTTACAACTTTATTATCTGAATATAAATTATGGCAAGAAGCCACCGCCTGTGAAAAGCCATACCACCTACAATAATCGATAACCGTAGCTCCACCAGCAAATAATATACCTCTTAATCCAGAAGGTCGTCCGTTTCCTTCATTATAGAAATATATATGCTTTATAGATGTATAGGCTGTAGGATATGCAATATCCCAAGTACCATGTTCAGGATCAGGTCCAGTAGTATTTACCATAATCAAAAAATTCCCGTTAAAACTCCCGTTTTTAAGTGGTCTGATTGTAGTCCCCATACCTTCCTCGTTATTCTGGTCTCCATAAGAGGTATAAAGTCTTTCTCCACACAAAATAATTCCTGTTTTCACATATATAGTACTGCCTACTATATACTCTCCACGGGGCAAGAATACTTCTCCTGTTCTCTTAAATTTTATCGCTTTGTTAATAGCAGAAGCACAATCATAATCAGGGTTAGTAAAATCTCCATTTGTATTACTCTGAGCGCCGAACCATTGGGGATATGCTCTATCTACAATCCAAGAACCAGAGAAATTTAACTTAGAACCGAATATCTGTATTATTGGAGCAATTAAAAAAGTATTATCACCCTTCAAAGTACCATTACCAGTAATCATACCACCCATAAAAATGAGAGTAACATTAGGTTCTAAATAAACATTCGTGTTAATAACATGAGTTAAAGTCACAACACAAGTAGTATTTGCTACTGTCAAATTAGGATCAAATTCAGTCCAAGTAGTTTCTAAATTAGATAATTTATCTGTTCCCATAATACTAAAATAAAAAGTTAATAATAGAAAGTATATTGATCGAAAATTGCAATGTATAAAGATTTTCCTAAAACAACAGGAATAATTATAGATATATTTTATGTTTAACAACTTACTTTTTAAAGCATATTATAAAACATCATTAGACAAAAATAATATTTAATAGAAAAACCTCGATTCCGAAGAACCGAGGTCAACCGCTTATTACCACAAATAAGCTTCTACACATTACAATTATAACAATTACCATTGAAAAATGTTATAACGAATTATAAAATTTACATGAAATGCACTTGGGTAATATCAGAAGCTTAATATTAAGATGAAACAATAAGAGGCCAACAATAGAGGTAAATGTTTTTATAACAAATATATTTAACTACCTAAATACATTCTGGTTTATTTTTTATAAATTGCAAGATTCATTTTTACGAATAAACTTACTCTCATTTTGTTGATATGCATCTTTATTGTTTAACATATTAAATACTAAGATTATGAAAGTTATTATCAGTCAGTCCTCAAATTTTGCAGAACTACAAAGTCAATTTAGTTCTCCAAATTGTATTTATGTTATCGGCATCGAACAACAAACCTTCGGTACCGCTACTTCTCCTCTGGTGATACCAGATAATTCAACATTAGAATTTATCGGAGGAAAATTTATCGGTGGGTATGTTCAGTTAAACGACACAGTACAGAATGATGTGTTTTATACCGTTTGGGACAATGTGGAAATTTCCGGTACCTCTCCCAATTATATGTGGAAAATATTTAGGAATGATACATTGCGTCCTGAGTGGTTTGGAGCTATTGGAAATGGTGTACATGATGATACAAAAGCACTCCAACAATCCATCAAATTAGCCAGTGCCTGCGGATCTATAGTAAAATTATCTCCCAAAAGATACACTATAACAGAAACACTTCAAATTTTTTCCGGCACACATATAGAGGGTACTTTACCTGGAAGTATTGACCTATATACTCAGACTGGAACTTCCATTGAGGTAAACCTAACAACTGATAATATTGCATTAGATATAAATTCGGCTAATGATATTTCTGGATGTTATAAATTTATCTTAAGAAATTTCAGCATTGTCATGAGTAATAGCAATATTCCTACTACAGCATTACGATTATATAGTATTGCCGATTCATGCCCACGAGAAGGACTCATAGAAGGGGTTTTTGTTTACGGTTTTAATATAGGATTTGATCTAAATGCATTTTCATATGTAAAAATACAAAGAATTAATATCTCTCATTGCACTATAGGCATTAATATAGTAAAATCTGGTACTTACACTGAATTTATATGGTTTGACAATATATATATAAATACAGATGCACCTAATGCTATAGGTATAAATATAGAGGATGGTAGTTACCTTTATTTTGATGAAATTGATATAGCAGGCTGTATAAAAGGCTTATATATAAATAGTAAAAGCGGGGTTCTTAATTTATTCGCAAATAGACTAAGTATGGAAAACTGTACAAATAGCATACATGTTCATGCCAATTCGCAACATATAACCCGTATCAAATTATCAGAAGTCGCCATTTATAGGATGCCTGATAATGAAGACGGTATTATATTTAGTAGAAATATGCCTTATAACATTGAAGACTGCGTTTTTACTGATTTATTCGATGCCTCATCTAATAATAAAAACTTCATTAAAATTGAAGAGATAGGAATGAGTACCTGTACTTTTGACGGAATTAGAACCTATGATAAACTAACAGGATTTTCAAATGTAAAAAAAGTAGGCTTACTTAGGATTCCCAATTCAGGCGCATTCGTTATTCCTGAAGGAACTAATGGCTACTATAAATATGTTGTATCATCATTATCTCCGTTAGATTATGCCCCATTACTGATGATATCCACACAAAGAAGCATTGATTTCAATTACGTTTGTAATAACACACAAATGGGAGAATTATCAATCGGTATTGATTTCTCTGGCATCTTAGAAAGCCCCCTTTTAGTCTATTATTCTTTTCCGCAGTTATGAAATTAAAATAAAAACTTGAATAAATATCATTTCAATTAAGATGCTTGTCTTGATATAAGAAAGTATAGGCCTCATTTTATAAAGCTGAGGCCTATATTTATACTTACAAAATAAAAATATCATTTTTTCTCAATCTATACACCAGCCAGCCTATAATTAGCAAACAAAAGATACAGCAATACACCTTACTTTTATGCAAATCCCACCACGAAAGTTCTATTATTTTTTCTTTCTGATTCAACATGACATTAACCTTGTTACTCAATGTATCTAACTTGTTAGAAAGCTGCTGTAAAGTAACAGATAATGTTTCATTAACTTCTGTTCTTTCCTGCTCCTGTTTAGATGCAGTAGTAGTACTTTCCTTAACTGGATATTGTTTACCGGTTGAATCCGGAGCAGACAAATAAACAGTCTTGTTTTCCAACTTTAGATTACTTAGCCGGTCATTCGTTATCTTCGTTTGCCTACTAACATCCGCTCGCAGTGACTCAATAACACTCTGAATTTTATTAAAATCACCGGAGTAATCAATCTGCTTTTGAATCTCCATATTCCGAGAAGCCTGGCAAGAAGAACACACAAAACAACAGACAATTACTGCTAACAGACTAATTATAGCCGTTAAACACATCTTTGCTAAATCTTTCATGGTTTCACTACTACATTACGTAAAAAGTTACTGAACTCACTCCTTACATCAAAACACGGGCAAGCCTTGATATACTCTGCCGGTTCAACCTCGCCATTTTTATTAAGGTCAGGAGATGTATCCCGGTGGCCGAGTAACTCAATGATCTTATACTCTTTGCATAGTTTGGCTACAAGATCACGAAGGGCGTTCTTTTGTGCTTCGGTACGAGTATCTGCCGGGTGGCCATTCACATCCAGTCCGCCAATGTAGCAGATACCGATTGAGTGTTTGTTGTATGACACCCCGGAGAATCCTTTCGTATTGCAGTGTGCACCATCAATAGAGAGTGGGCGACCGTTCTCTACAGTACCATCGAGATCAATTACGAAGTTATAACCGATCTGGGAAAAGCCTCTCTGTCTGTGCATACGATCAATGTCCTTTGCACGCAGATCCTGACCGGCACGTGTGGCCGAGCAGTGGATAATAATGGAGTCTATTTTATTCATGTCTCTATTTTCTTATTAATTAGTAATCACTCGGTGGTTGCCGGTTAGCACACCCTCTCACATCACACTTCTTTATCTCGGCCTCTTTTAATCGTAGTTCAAGTTCATGCCTTTCCTTTATCAATTCAAGTTGTTCAGAACGCAACTTATTATTCTCAGAATAAAGGAAATCAACCTTAGCGTCTCTGGTAGCCATCCGTTTCTCCTGATTATCAATCTGCGATGACTGAGCATTGATAATATTCAATAGATTCTGTATCTCCATCCCATCAGCAGAAGCGTCTTCTTTCCGGGCATTCGTCTTACGATTCACCCAGAAAGTGATTAACCATGTGATCGTAGAACTACCTCCTATAGCTCCGATAATTGCCAGCCAGTCATTTAATCCCATCGCTTATTGTATTAATTGTTGCCCGGTCATAGACCAGGCAACGAAAGATTATTCTACGAACAAGGCCCCAATCATGTTAATGAAGTGAGTTTTAGGTATTTTATTTCCATTAACCTCGATATCACCCTCGATACCGATCATTTTAATGATCGACTCAAATTGTTCAGCAGTGAATTTACGTTCATCGAATTTGATCTCTTCTTCCATTTTCTTATCATGAGCTTCACCGTAGTCTGAGTTCAGTTTTTCCAGCTCCTCGTCATAGGCATCTTTCTCTTTACGAATTTCTTCAGCTTCTTTAAGCTCTTCCGGAGTTGGTGCAGCCGGTTTCTCGATAAGATTGCCATTTTCATCTTTATCGCCCTTTTTCCATTTCTTCGCGCTTTCCGCACGGGAATCAATGTCTTTCAGGCGATCCTGTCTTTCAGAGCGCTCGTCGAATCCTTCTTTTTTCAAGCTTTTCAGAACATCCTTCATCTCTTCTTCAAAAGCATGCATATGCTTATCATACTGTACACGGGTTAAAACCACAATGGCATTCATGCCGGAAGGTAACTCTCTTCCTTCACATATCAGAGGGATGTTTCTGACGATAGCTGCTTTGTTGAAAATTTCTGCGTATTTCATAACTTTATATTTTAATTGATTATTGATTAAATTTTCTTTTTAAAGTGGGACGATACAGGACCGCCCCGGTTAATTACTTTGTTTACAATTCAGCTGCGAACTGTTCTTCGACAGCGGTAATAAACCCTGTTATTGCACTAATAGCAGGAACTGCCTGAGAGGAATCGTAGAAGTTTGAAGTCAATGTTTGATCGTGCTGACCAAACGATCCAATCTGGACGTTCTCAGCATCGACTATTATTCCGTTTTCAACGACTGCCAATCTGCCTTCTCTACTTTCACAGTCAGCACTCAGTTTAAATCCATTGTCTTGACCATTAAAGCTATACTTTGCGCTAATGGTCTTACCTTTTGTTACATTCATTGTTTCTTTAGTTTAATGAGTTAATAATATATCTACATGAATATCTTTTCCTTGCTTATACCTGAACCTGAACATTTATAACAGCTGTTGCAGGGTTCATATAATGTTCAGTCTGGGTAAAAGAACCTCCGAAAGTTTGAGTCTTACCTTTCGTTACGGTTATTGTTTCCTGCCATTGCAAGAAGTCCTCTCCTGTCTTTTGATCATTAAGTTTAAACCATACTTTATAATTCTCATGGGTCGTATTCGGAAGAACCGTAAACTGCCAGTACCAGGTGTTATTACTGTATTGCAATGACTTCCTATAGGTCAAGCTGTCGTCATTTAAAAAGACAGCGTGATTCAGGCTTGGATACAACTCGCCTCTGTAATCGTCTCTATTGTACACACCTATCAGTTTATCTTCATTGTTGTTTGAATCGACCGTGTAGATGAACATGGTCCAGGACCGGGGATTCTGCAAGGTTGTATTTGCGAAGTACATGCCAAAGCCGGCTGTTGAGACCTTAGCCGTCTGATATCGGAAATCATAAGGCTGTATGGTACCTTGATTATTAAGTTCTATGATCTGAGTATTATAGTAGGATAACTGCGTTACAATTGCAGTTGATTGAACGACTATTTTGACTTTTGCCGGAGATTGAATAGCAACATCGCTATTGTTGTAGAAATTGAAAACCAACTCGCGGACACTATCCATTTCTAAGGTTCTGACTTGGGAGCTCTCAGTATAATCTACATACAGCCCCGGAAGGTCTAAGGCTCTATAAACTTCTGAAGTGTATTCCTTCTTCACCTCATAGCCGGATACATTATATGCCTTTATGGAATACACTCTGTTGGTGGAAGTAATACATACGGCAATAAGGACTTCGTCGTTAAAGTCAATCCATTTGTGATCGGAACTTATATTAGGATAGAAAGCGAATGTCTCCGGTCTGTTCTTCAGTAGTACTGAATCCTTATAATTATGTATTATGTTCTTTGTTTTATTGTAGACGACACAAGTCAGGTAAGCTGCATCGTAATACTCTCCTAATATATCCTTAATACTTAATAATGCATCATTAGTACCCTGGTAACAAGACAAGGCAATCTTAGGAGGAACGACAACATCTTCTAACGTAATCTGGAACTTAGGATCAAAACCATCTACCGATATCAGGTGTCTGTGTCCGGCTATAGAAGTATAATCGTCGCTATGACAGTATCCTTCAAAATCCGTTAAACGTCCCCATGGCAAAAGAGTGTTCTTTTGCCAAACGTGGGTTATGGTATCTATCAAACCGGAATTGATTTCTCCGGAAGCCGGTAATCCGGTATATATTGGTAACATTCCCAATCGCCCGCTTTCTCCCCGGTAATTGTTACCTACTCCAATATCCATGGCAGGGTTATTACTTTCGACAGGCTTATGCTTGCTAAGTATATTTACTTTAATTGAATTAGCTACATATACTGTATCCCAAAAACCGTTGTATTGCCCTAATCCAATAATCTGGTATGGTTCTGAGAGATTAATGGGGGCATTGATGACATTGTAGGAAAGTGCATAGAAAGCAGTATATTGTTCTATATGCTCTTCCTGCAAATTAACAGATCTCATACGGGCGGCAACAACTTCTCCCATGTTGATACTTCCAGTTGCATAGATGAAAAGCTGTACATTATTCTCAATGATAAGATTGGTATACCTTACATTACCATAGGCAATCTTCACATCACAAGAATTAAAGTCTTTGAGGAAACCTTGTATCATCTCTTTAGAAGTCTTGATGATGCTTCCTCCCTGGGCGTATATTTTCTCTGTATCTATAACATCTATATATAGATTGCCATATACGACTAACACTCTTTTTATCATATTCTACCTCCTAATCTCTTTATCTCTGACTTAAGTTTATCATTCTCTTTCTCTAATAAACTGATTCTTTTTTCAAGGCTTGCGGCATTTCTTACGACTGATCTTAGTCCCAATGTATTGAGTTGTGTAGCACCGGCAATCGTGGCTATAAAGTCGGGTGATATATAGTTGATCGAGCCGTAGCCATCTTTTGAACGGAAGGTTATCTGAGGCATAACCCTCTCTACATTCTCATGTATAAGTCCTGTATGCCTTTTTCTGTCAACACCACCTTCGCCACGTTGCAAGGCGAGAGCATTGTAATTGTAATCAAGTACACAGCCTAAAGACAACAGCCTTTCGTCATATCGAACATTCCTATCAAAGTTTGTTTTCAGACGTTGATCAGATGCTGATTTAGCACTTATGGCACCGTCAGCAATTACGTTTCCACGTGTATAGATACTTCCACCTACACCGATGCCGCCGCCTACGGTCAATGCTCCATTACTATAACTTGTAGATGCTTTAGAAGACAAGATCTTCACACCATAGGCGGAGGATGCATTCGTCATAGACACGTCACCGCCGTAATCGTTAAGATACAATACAGACATGATACCGTTGTTACGGGCCTGAATATCGTTGTGGTCGAAAGCGATGTTCCAGGAAGAAGGATTACCGGAGATTATGCAACCGGATTCTTTATTTCCGGTTGAAATACCGATACCATCACATATTATTTTACTTTTTGAATCACCCCGGATTGTTCCGCCTATTAAATCAATAGTACCCCTCATGCCTAAATTAGCATTAATAGTAACATCACTATTAAAAGAAGAATAGCCATCAACTTGTAAATCATCCTGCAAGTATGTGAGATCAATTACATCTAATCCCATTCCAGCTATTACATGTCCTGCAAATGTAGTACTACCACTAACGTTAAGATCATCTGTTATAGTAACATCTCCACCTAAATGCGCAGATGCATGGGTTGTAAGCAGACCTATCTCAAAATCAGCCCATGTATTAGCAGCACCTTTATGCCAATTCCATTTTGTCGGAATAGTTCTCCCGGCACCACTCGCTCTAACATTGACTGCCATTGTCCCACCACCACTAAATATCAGTTCAGCATTATAAGAAGATATCTCTGCAATATTAGTATTGGTAGCTCTGAATATAACATTACCCGTCTTAAATCCGGGATTAGACGTTTCTAAATAAGCTGCATTGGTAGAAAGAACTCCATTGACCTGCAAGTTGGTTGTGATATCCATCCTATTAGCTGTGGCAGCAATAATTCTGTGTGTATAGTCAGCCGTAGAATTATTGTAGTGAAAATCAATGTAAGGAGTTGCACCTGATAATTCCAGTTGCCCGTCCTGAAACATGCTTTTACCAGACTTATACGTTGCAGCCGTAACAGTACCATCTACACTTATAGAACTTATTTGCAAATAATTAGCATAAATGTTATAAGCCCCTAACATAGAACTTGCTTCATAGCATAATGAAGGGTGTTTCTTAGGTGCAGATATAGTAGGTGCAGAATAACTATAATTACCACTTGACCATGTATATCCGGAACTATTTATTGCAAAACTATTTATTGAATTACTTACCTTATAAAAATATTTAGCCCCTCCACGAAGATATACTATTTCAGTAGAAGCCATAGTATTTTGCTCAATACCGCCACAAGGATTAACACCGTCTGCAACTAAATGTGCAGTAGAATTAAGAATTTTTCTTTGTATAACATTAGTTCCCCATCCTCCACCAAATACTTGCCAACTTAAACTCATTGTAAATCCACTTGCGTGAGTACTCCAAGAAGGTTTACTACCACTATTTAAAGCTACAAATATACTGATAGTAGTAGGTTCACGTGAACTAACAGTTATACTACATGGATAATAAGTATTTTCATTTAATGAAGTTAAATCTAATATTTTACGATTAACTTCAAATTCGTTCAATTTAATTCTTACATAATCCCTACTATATTTACGATAAAAGTTATCATTAGGTTTAGTAACTATAAATTGATCTAAGTCTCCATTTTCGGCAATATTTGTACTACTGTTTATATATTTAAGATAAGTATAATTATTTGCATCTCTTATCACAACAGTATTGGCAGTAGCTATACCACTTGCATGGTAATTATCTAATAAATCAGCATTCAGATTTTCTACACGAGTAGTAGATGTAACTACTAAAGGAGATGTACCTTGTGCTACATTAGACATTAATCTTGTACCCGTTATATTACCTGCTGCAAAAATATTTTTATCAGAATACCATGAACTACCATCCCAATACCATCTTGCATCTCCTGAAACATTATATAAACCTCTACCTGCAATGTTAAATCTTACCCAATCTTGAATTAGTATAATACTTTTATTAACTGTTAAAATACCAGTCATAGTATCACCTGATTTCTTCACATATCGAGCATCGAAAACATTATCAGCAAATGTAGTCGCTAAACTTACATTAGAACTTCCATCTAAAGATACAGAACCAGTTATTGCTCCGGTAAGAGATATGCTTCGTGCAGTAGCCCATTTAGAAGAAGTAGCAGCATTACCGGAACAACCTCTTGCTATTCCAACAGTCATACCAGTATTTACAACAGGTTCTACGATACTACTTAATCCTGACTCTGTTGTAATAAGAGATGTAGACCAAGTACCATCAAGTGAAGCATATCCTGTATAACCAGACATTACATTTCTAACTACTACTTTGGGGTAATGCCAATTATAAGTAGTTGTTCCTAACAATATACAACATTTAGAACCATCATAACCTAATCTTACTTTATAATCATAACTTCCTAATATTGATACAGATGTATTAATCCAAGCAGAACTACCATTATAATTATATCCTCCAACAAGTATTTTTGAATATCCAATACCACCAGCATATTGATATACATCAATTTCAATTCCCATCATTGATGCTGACCAACCAGTAGGAAGTGTAATTTTTATAATTCCAATATTATCATTAGTATCAGTTATATATTGAGCGACAACTTTCTTTATCAGAAGTTTACCATTTTCATAATACGATTTAGAAGGATCAATCTTTGTTACAGGTATAGTTATATCATATGTTCCATTAAACGAAGTTTTAGAACCTGTTGCTCCACCTGAAATACCAATATATCTAATATTTTGTAACGAAGTAGCAGAATTAGCATTCCCTGTAATATTAATACCCCAACTACCGGATGCACCACCACCAGTTTTCGTAGGAGCATAATTAGCAAAATTACCACTGTCAAGAACAACACGACGAGTGCCCCATGCAGTAGCCCCGAACGCTTGATAGTGAATAGCCATTTCACCGTTACTTTTATTAAAAGTAATAAGATTACTACCGCCACCAGAATTATCTACATAACTACTTAGATATAAAGCATCATAATAAGCACCTGTGCCTATGCCTGATTGTGTACCATTTAAAAAATACAATTTAAGTAGACCATTTCCTGTTGAATTAGGTTTTATATCTCTTTCTGTTGTAGAAGAATTGATATAATTAGGAGTCCTCTTTGTGAATGTAACCGTTGTACCGTTTTTGCTTACTGCACTAAAAAACTCTCCCGTGCCTGTCGTATTGAAGGTCATTGCACTGCCACCTTCCAATGAAGTTATTCGCGTTGCAAGCTGATTGATAGTATAGGCATTGAATGTATTATCAAGGTCTGCATTGCTATATGTTTTGCCTAAATCAGTATAACCATAGACGTTCTGAATAAGTCCTCCACCACCTCCGCCACCTGATCCGGGCGCATAACCTTTAGCTGAAAGTCCACCAGTTGCATATAAATTGGCAGAAGTGCCATCATATTTTACAACTTTGATAGCATTGTTTGTTGCATCATATTGAAGATAAACATTTCCTACTCTTACAAAAGCACCATCCTGTCCTCCTGTTGCTATATTCCCAGATGTTGTAATAGAACCACTAAAATATCCTGAACCTCCAACATGAAGATTATATGAAGGATTTGTTGTGCCTATACCGATACCTACCTTACCATCTTGGGTTATATTGAGTGAATTAGCCGTACCAAATCCTAAATAAGCCTTTGTATCATATAATTGAAAATAAGCTGTTTTAGAATCTTTGGTAAGATTATAATAAGGATTATTGCTACTATAATTAACACGATACCAGGGAGATACTATATTACCATACATAAATTGATCTCCACGTATAACTAATCTATAGCTTGTATTATCTTCTTCTGCATCGCCTAAATTTATTCTTTTAAAATGACCTACACCAGAAGTTCTTATAGACCAATTATTAATAGCATCATGTGAAGCTATATTTTGCGTAAATACCCATCCTGTATTACTGCTATTCCCAATATAGAAGTTACTGTTTGCTGCATTATATATTCTTGTAGCACCGGATATATCTCCTGCTATATCAGACGTACCATCAAAAGATGCTCCCCATATCTTTCTTGCAGTTTGTAATTTAGTTGCACTTGCGACATTACTACTAATATAAGCAATAGTATTATTCCCGACCAGTATATTATCAGAAGCTAAATCTTTTCTTGAATCATTAATTTCAGAATTAAGAACTGTATTTGACTGATCATTATAATAACTAACAAGAGTAAATTGTGCATTATCAGTCCAATCACCAACAAAATATATAGTTTTAGCCTGAACAGATGCATTTGCACTATCCATTGCAATATATTCTTTGCCTTGATAAGTAACAGTTATTAATTTAAGTCCACCTACTTGATAGTTTTTATTAATACAAGAATAAGTGCCGTCATGTCCTGTACTACTCCAACGAGAATGCCATATGCTAACATCTGTTCTATAATATCTATTACTACCGCTATTTGACGTATAAAAATAACCATCTAATCTATGATTAGCTATTTCGTCTGTTTGAAATAAAAGAATAACATATCTTTCATAATCAACCCTTGTACCTACAAGTTTTCTTCTTAGTAAATTAATAGAACTATATCCTTCTACAAAATTAGCATTAAGATTTGCTACTAAAGTAGAAGAAGCAACAACAAGTGGCGCAGTACCAGTAGAAACATAAGATTCAAATGTTTTACCTTTTATAAGATTAGTACTATATATTGATTTATCTGCATACCAATATGATCCATTCCACATCCATCTTGCATCACCAGCTTTATTATATAATCCTGCTTGTGCAACATCATTCTGAAACCAACCATTTGTTGATTTTACATAATTATTAGCTACAACATCTCTTCCAGAAGTAATAGTACCACCAGCATTTATATTTCCATCAGCATTTATATGACTACCTGCTGTAATAATACCTGAGAAATTACCAAGAACAGAAAATACATTAGACCATCTTTCAGTACTCTTACCATTTGTAACAACTCCTGTTGTACCTGGGAATATACCATTATTTGTAATTACAAAATCAGCACTGGTAGAACTAATAGATTTGCCATGCATAACGAAAGCTATTGAACTATTCCCGGGTGCAGTTATATAATTATATGAACTTCTACTAAAAGCTATATGTTTTATTCCATCAGTACTACTTATAACAAGATTGGGAACAGTCAAAGCACCGGTCATGATATCTCCTACTTTACGTACATAAGTAGAAGATGCAGAAACAGTTGTCAAATAAGAGTTGCTATCTATACTTCCATCAGCCTTTAAGAACTGAGCAGAAGTACCGCCAGTCTTTCTAATAGATGAAGCTTCAAAAGCAACATTACTCTTAACAAGAGTATCATTAAAGGTAATCCACGGATTTGTATAATTCTGTCCGATATATAAATAATTTAATGCTTGGTCGCTGCCATAAGCGCCAAAGGTTCCATAGTTTGTCGCGCCATCAGCTTTTCTAAAGATCAATCCTCTCGTCCAGCCTCCGACGTAATTACTATTGTGAACAGTTATTATATCTCTACCATTAATAACAGTCCTAAGATTACCATTACTGCTGAAAAAAGTCTTATCTCCTGTTATTTCCTGAGCAGTATTTAGCGTAACATAGTTTGCCAAAGATTGATGCTGGGTAAGGTATCCTTGACTTAATACCCAACTTTGTGTGGCATATTTATTAGTGGTTAAATAATCTCCCAAAGCAGTTTCATCAAGCCCTTTGGCTGCTTTCCACTTTCCGGATGTCCCATCAAAAGTCAATACACTTTTATCGACAGCCCCCTCAACTCCTGTACCGGATGTATTAGGAATAACATCTAACAACTGGTATAACGCAGAAGCACCTCCTCCACCACCACCGGAACCTTCAGCACGGCCTTTTGCAGAAAGATAAGTGTTACTGTAGAACCCGACCTCTTCACCTTTATATGCAGCAGGGCGAATTCCCTTATTACCTTCATCGCGTACAAACCAGGCTGCTATGGCTGCGTCAAACTTACTCTGAAAATCATTGGAGTTTAGTTTACTATTTAAAGCGTCTTGCAGCCCTGTGATCTTACTAATCGCCAAAGACGGAATATCAGATGCAATCAAAGATGTGCCGGAAGTAACACGGCCATACTTATCAACCGTTAGTTTTGTATATGTTCCAACAGAAACACCGGTCTCACCTAAAGAGAGTGTGATGTCTTTAGACAATGGTCCACCACCGGTAAGACCTGTACCGGCCCTGACGGAGGTTGTGATATCTACTTTTCCCCGAAGGAGTTCAACCATGTTGGCAGAATCGGGGAAGTTCTCGAATACCTTCTGAAACTCTTTCCAATTATCGATAGTATCCGATATACTTTCTCCGGACAAGAAACTGTTTAGCTTATCCGAAACGGTATTCAGATCTGTCTGTTTTGCATAACCGGCTAAAGTATGATTGCCCCAACCGTAAGCGGCATTCCAGTTCGCTTTATCGGATGCAGTAGCTACGAGATAGCCTTTGTCCGTAACCCACTTCTCTGTAGCATATCCGGCCAACGAGGGAATATCTGATTTCTTGGCATAGTTGTTTGTAGACAAGTAAGCAGCAAGTTGGTTTTCATTCAATCCGGCTTCTCCTGCTTTCCATTTATCGGCTAAGGCATCGTATTTCAGAATAGAACCATCTACGGCCCCTTCGACTCCTGTACCTGTAGAATTTGCAATGACATCCACCAATTGATAAAGAGCTGATGCACCACCAACTCCTCCCCCGGAACCAGGTGAATAGCCTTTTGCAGATACACCACCGGAAGCTGCTATACCGGCAGGACTGCCATCAGATTTTGAAATTCTAAGAATGTTGTACTCAGGGTCCCATTCTATAAATCCGTCGCCAACATGCAGTGAATCAACCATTAAATTACGAAATTCAGCATTACCATTTGTGCCAATCGCGGCGCCGGATTTACCTGCTGCATATTCTCCTACTCGAACCCCATCCAAAAGAGTCAGAAGGTACTCAGCTGTCTCAGGTTGATCTTTCCTTAGAAAAATCTTTTTATAAACTTCATTATTATTGGCAATCTCTGTTAACGTCCTGAGAGCAGAGAAAACATTATTGTCCGTTGGAAGGTCTTTATCTCCTTTTTTCAGAACTTCGATACAGCGTTCTTCATTCTGATCTAAGTATTCTTTTATGTCTAAAAGGGAGGTTCTTCGCCCTTTGTTTAATTCAACTAAGTCCTCACCCTTCAGTACATTCGTATGAAGAAGTTCCTCAATTGTTACACTATCAGACCGTATCTCATCAAGAACACGGACTACAATATCCTGTATTTCGCTTTCGGTCATAACTACACAATTAATAATTTGTTCTCAACCAACCTGCAAACAGTTCCTTCCACACGTCTTATCTTTAGCAAGTTGTCTGACTCTATTTTGTCAACATGTTTAACCTCTTGTAAAATCATATTAAAAATATAACTTCTCAGGTTTTCTATCTCCTGTGATTTTTCCGGTACACTCCCATCCTTACGCACGTATCGCTGATTGTCAAAATAGACATAAGAACAGCTCATAATTCTGTTTAGTAATTCTGCATACCAAACCGGACACCCAATAGAATTACCAAGCGTAAACGATTTCTGAGTTGTTTCAATAGAATACAAATCAACTAAATCCTCTTCTATCGTGACAAACTGCTCATTAGCAACTCCAAACGTCCAATTATCGTCTTTGAATCCACCTGGTGCACGGAAGTCGAAAAAGTATTGTTTCTCTGATATCCAGAACACACCATCCCGGCGTTGCTTGTTATCTTTCATTGAATATTGTATCAACGTTGTTTTAGCCAATTCTTTAGTATCATCTGTCACGCGGAATAATTCACTCTGTGTGCTATTAATATCTAAATAATAAAAACCAGACTTTAAACCTGAGAGTACGTAATAATATAAAATTGTCGTATCATTCATTACCCAGACATTCCAGTCAATAGCAGTTTCACTTTCATTTACAGCATCTATGACAGCACCCTTAATTTCACGATATTCAGACACAGCAATTACTTCTATCAGAATTTGATCGGTAGGAGCAAATATCTGTACATACTTACTTGCTGCACCATATTGATCTGTGCTCGGGTTAAAAAACAACGGTGTAAATGGGCTTATCCTATACATAATTTACTCGATTGATGATATACTTTTAATCAATAACTTATATCTCACTCCGTCATATCTTGCAAACCGATTTTCCGTTTCATAGATATATCCAGAATAGGCATAATCGGCATATTTCAACGCAATAAGTCCATTCCAATTAGAGGGAATATCATAATCATCGGTAGTAACCGTAAGTTCACCAACAGTAAAAAGAGGCACCCCGGTACGTATATTACCATTTTCCTTTATACCATCGATAGAAACATCGCTATTCCCATCCGATGAAGCATAAGTAAGAAGAGGCGCAAAAACACCAATAAATCTACTATTGGCCTGAATCATAAAGCGAGGGGAATACATCACATTAAACATTGTATCCGGACTGATAACCCCTGCCACCACATAGCCATCTCTCACGAGTTCATATCGCAAACTATCAGGACTAAACTTTGCACAGACGAAGAAAATATCATTATCACTTTCATTGTCTGTTGTATCCTTCCCACGTTTTTGCACCAAGAATTCAATACCATAGGCATCTGCACGGTACGGGCTAATAAGATTTAGGGTATTATCCGTTAAATCAACACCGGTTATATATTCATTTGTAAAACGAAATTCATCTCTCCCATTGATTGAATCATAATCCTTCTTTTCATATCCGACACAAACACGAGAGTAAATGAGTTTAGAATTAACTTTGAATGAAAAGTCACGGCTCACCTCGTCTATGCTTTTCACGACAGACTCGTTAAAAAGATTATTACGGTGAGTGAATGTCACCTTCTTGTTATCATCATCAATAGTAGGAACAAAACCAAATTCAGCCTCCATCCAGTCCTGAAACTTCGTGTATGACGAGTAAATTTTTGCATCAGGAATAGCGCGTGCACTCTCAGCAGGAATAATCAAACAATCATCCAAGCGAGAATCAATTCCTGTAATAATCTCCCCAGTAATACCTTCCTTGTTATCATTCATGCTCTTCAACAAAGAGTTTAGAAGCTTCACAGGAGTAACTACATCTATGTTTACAGGATCATCAATAGAACTATACCTAACAGTGAAGTATTTAAACTGGCTTATTGCAATCCATTGATTATATCCAATACCCACGACAAAATCAACTTTCAACATTGAACCACTTGAAAGATATATCTTTGGAATATCACATGAATACTCAACGGTGCCGGTTCCATTTTTAAATTCATGGATAACAGTTTGTTGTGAACCTTGTACGGCCACGATCCGAATAGAATAGTTGGATTTATCAGAGCGTCGAATATTGAATTTCATCGACACCTTTACGGACTTGGTTCCGGTAAATCGTATTATTGCACCGTGATTACCCTCAGTTAAGTTATCCAATACTTCAGCGACAGAACCATTATAAATTTCGCTCTGATCAGATGCACTCAAAGGAAATACATAATACTGATTACCGCTTACACTATTACTGTAATTGATTACAACTTCATCCCCCTCAGGCTCTTTAGGGTTTGTGCTATCATAGTTCTTGTCGTATGGATAGTAGCTACATGAATTATAGATACTCAACCGATCATAATAGAGTTGTTTTTCTTCTTTCAGATCGGAAACTAAATATTCATACTGTGTACTTTTTCTGGATTTTATCAGAGAAGCCAAACTACAATCTTTTGCATGAATAGAAAGCACATAACCATCATATTCAATCGAAGAAAAATCAAGGGGGCACCCAAATTCTTTTTCAAAAACATGTTTATTGTTGATTGTATATATTTCAACAGTAACTTTTGCATCTAAGTAATCAGTAAGATATTCCTGAAGGATCAAATCATATGCCTTTCCTGTAAACTCGAACAAAGAAGAAAAGGATCGGGTTACACCGCAATAATCCACTCGTGACAAAGTACGACTAATCTCATCCCAGTTTTTCACGCAAGAATTATCTTCTGGAAGTTCATATAATGTATCATTTATTATGAGCGAATATTTGCAAAGCATAAAGTTTTTATTTACATATGCAGCAAATATAAATAAAAAGCCAACCGGTTTCCCGATTGGCTAATTTCTTGAAACTAACACTTCATAAAAAACGAATTTAGCACACTGATTATCAACTCATTTAGTCACATCTAATTAAATAACATCTTTTTATCTTCTATTTTCCAAATCTTTTAATAGCTTGTGGACTTCTTGATATTGTGATATGTTGCTTTTTTATGTTTTGTTGAATAATAATCCTATCATCATGCTTATCAGTAAAAATACTACTGAAAATCTCATCATCTTCAAAAGAATTTGCTTGACTTTTATAATCCTCACCAAAAAGATTAACCACACTTTGAGCACTAATCTTGAGTTTTTCTATAAAGTCCTTTTCGCTAAGTTTATTTAATGCATTGTCATTTAATCGTTTCAAAGCAGATCCTAACTCTTTAATAAAACGTTTTTTTACAGCTTTATCTTTAAATGCTTTTTTAACCTCATTTTTGACTCTTTTTTGCTTATCACGATCTCCAGAGGATTTAATAAAACGAATATCAGCAACTTTCTCCAAGTTAAGAGTGAATTGTATTTTACAATCTTTATCATCAGTTTCTTTATGAATATGCACTCCTGTTCCCCAGTCAAAAGGTCTTCCTGAACCAGAATCATGATTATCTACTCTCACGCTTTGGTTATTGATAAGGCTTGTTAATGTAATCATAATATTTTTTTTAGATTTTAAATTGTAAAAATACTAATAATAAACTATAGATCTAATTCTTTTTCTAATATTTTTCTGCCAAAAGAAATTCGACTTCTCACCGTACCCACTGGTATTTTTTGAATATCACTTATTTCATTATAAGAATATCCTTCAACATAATACATAACGCTATCAACACTACATGACTTATCAGCACATCTTTGTATCGCAGATTTGATATCATTAAGAATAGTCAGACTGGATGTACAGTAAGGTGAGTAAACATTTGTATCTAAGAAGCTATATCCTACAAAGCGAACAAGTGAACTCCTATTATACATCGTTATAAATGTATTTTGCATAATTGCTAAACACCAGGGCTTAATGTCTTTTGAATGATCAAACCTATCACGGTTAACCAATAACTTGCACACCGTTTCTCCTGCAAGATCTTCGGCGTCTTGAACACATGAGCAATACTTCTTCGCAACTCGCAACATCCAGGGATAAGTCTCTGATAATATCTTATCAAATTCCATCCTCATCCCTCCTTATTAAGCGTATTATTGATTTTCCACCTATGCACTGTTCTACGTGTTTGCGATGCGTGATACTCTGTTCATGCATTTCTTTCGCAGAGTTTGCAATAGAGCCAATAAGACTGCTAATGTCAGGAGATAATGAAGTAATTAGCTTCTTTACATCTGATAATTCGACCGATATCCGGTCACACTTAAATTCTAATACTTGCAGTTCTTGCAATAAATTACTGCATAATTCTCGATTTGCGCAACAAGCGCAGTTCTTTTTGTTCATAAATAGAGGTCGTTTGTGATTCTTAGGGGATTACTAACGACCTCTGAAAAAATTCGATAATGAAGATTTTTTTTAGAACTGATACACTTGTTAGGTAATTATAAAACTATTTCGTTCGCCTTTTCATTTCAATATCAATAATTGCCTGGTGTACCATATTAGCATAAACAGCTGCGTTTATTACGTGAATGTCTATGCTCATTCTAAAGTATGTCATTAAGAATGCAATTTCAGCATCAAAGGCGGAATGAATCTGCTCAGAAGAAGGAATCTTTTTCTTTTCTTCATGAGAACGCATGTCATCATTCCTTTTTTGTTCAAATAATGCAGTATGAAGTAACTCATCTACTTTCTGTTTGATCTGCTCTTTATTCATATTGCCTGTATCAATACCTATATTCGACAGAACACTACACACCTCACCATACCCATCTATAGAGATGAGGGTTTGGCAAATTCTTAATAACAAGATTTGCGTTTTCTCTTTTACGAAATCTTCTCGCTCAATAAGTACAGCTTTCATTCCTGTTGAATCAGTGATATTCTTATACTCAATCATTAATTTTGTGGCCCGTTCTTTCAGTTTCTCATTGCTAACAGTATCATTCTTTGATTTATCGTCAGGTCTAAGAAGCACAGAAAGATCGCCGCATGATAGTTCTATAAACTCACTGAGTGACAGCTGGTTTAATCTTTCAATCATAATATAGTTTTTTTATACACTTCATTTTCACACATATACGCATTTCTTCTTTGTTGTTTGATGCTCAACGCAAGCAGATAATTAGTTCTATCTGTCTTTTTTTCAAGCCTGGTATAATCATTTATAACGACTGTTTTAGGAGAAGAATTAGTAGCCCCCAAAATTGTTGGAGAGAATGTATGATAATCCCAGATTGGAAAGTCCATTGCATCAACATCCGGAAAAACTTGTGCACCTTTGGGAATATCTACGATTGTCGGTGTATCAGGTGTTATCCATGCTTTACCAGAATGCATTACAACTTCATGCTTACCGGCATCACCTACAAGGGCCTTTCCGCCGGGATGGCTTTTGTCTCTGGTACCTTCAGCATAGGATGGTATAGGAGTAGCAAGAATAGTGGCAACTTGTAAAGCGCCAATGGCCCCAACAATGGCAGCCAGTACAAAGTTAGGAAGAACCTGAGTTATAGCTAAAGCCGTAGCAATTCCAGCTTGCGCTACACTGGTGGCTTTATCCCATACAGCCTGTTTATGTTCTATCTCAGCCTTTTTCTTTGCAAGTTCTTCATTTTTCGCCTCTGTAGCAGCTTTAGCAGCACGTTTACGAGCTTCTGCCTCCTCTTCGGTGATAGCCCCACGTTCTGCAAGATTCTCAATACGCTCTATGTTACGATCATAAGCATCATCATTCGCGTCCTGCTCATTCTCTATCTTATCTATTTGACCATCATAGACACCTTTTACAAGATCTCCAATGGCACCGATACCCTGAGAAGCAATTTGAAGCCATTTTTGCACATTCTTTATGCGTTTTTTTCGAGCATTATCATCAGCCTTAGTGACATCCTCGATGTGTTTTATCTCAGCCTCAGCCTCTTTTTTTGCAAGATCAGCTTTCAAATCTTGTAATTTCTCTGCGATCTTAACTCTATCCTCTGCACTAAGATTTTCTGTATTAAGTTCAAGCTCTAAAGCGTCAATGGAGGCCTCGGTTGTTTTACGAGCATAATCAAGAGTGATTTGATATTTTTGCTCTTCATAATCCCTTTTTGCTTCAACTCTATCCTTACCAAACTTTATATCATCAGCATATTGTTTCTCAGCAGCAGCCATATCTTCCTGGTACTGTCTATCCCGGAGGACTTGTTCAGCAGCCGCATTATCAGCAATAAGAAGAATTTGATCCGAAGCATGCTTTTCATATAATTCATGTTTCTTTTTCAAATACTTTTCATTAATGAGAAATACATCTTCACCAGTTCTCTCAGCTGCATCAATTTCACTCTCACGTTGAAGTTCTAACTGTCTTAATTTCAAATCTAACTCTTCTTTTGTCCCTTTTTGGACTACGGTAAGAGCATTCTCAATATCTTTCTTTTCACGATCTGAATTATATTTGATTGTATATTCATCAAGAGCATGTTTCATTTCTTTTGCAATGGCATCTTGTGCGGCCTTTCCCTCTTTCCCTCCTTGTTTTATTGCTGCTATTTTCTTTGCATAACCAAAGGAGATTTTTGCTAATTCCTTCTCTAATCCCTCATCCATGAGAGACAATTCAGATTCTTGAATCTGCTCTTCTATCTTTCGCTTCTCTTGTGCCGCCTTCTCTTGTTCACGCTTCTCTTTGTCAGTTAAAACAATAATCGAATTTACTTTTTCAGAATGTTGCTCCACGTAATCTTCTTCAAAAGCATCAACATTTTCAAGTATATATTTATATTTTTCAGCTTGTTTTTCAGCCTCTGCCCATAATCCAAATTTAAAATTTCTTTGTTTTTCATAATCAGAAAGTGATGTACCAGACTGAGCGCGAGTAAACATATTACTATCCTGCATCGCTTTAGTAACACGTTTATATGAACGTTCAGCTTCATCAGCAACCTCACCATACTTTTCAATTTCTTTATTTAGATATTCTTTCTTATCATCCACGGCTTTTTTAAAGGCTTCCTTTGACTCGATTCCTGAATCTATATATTCTTGCCAAGCTTGCTTTATTTCACCAATATAACGTTCCTCTATCTTAAATTCAGAAGAAAGCTCACGTTGATTTCTAATAGCCAATTGTATAGCATCATTTTCCTTTTCCTCCAAAGGTTTCCAGTCATTTGCAATATTACGAATACCACGTGCAAAAAAATCAATGGTACTTTTCATTACCCCCTTTGAGTTAGAAAACGTTAGCATTAGCGCTTCCCATGCGGAATCAAGCCCAGCTATTGCCCCTTTGACATTATCCTCCATTGTATGAGCCATTCCGGCTAATTCTTCATCAACGCCTGTAACTTGGTCTCTTAAAGGAACTATTTTATCAGCAGAAATAAGAAAAGCATTAAAAGCAGCAACACTCCGTTTGTCTGTTAATTCAAGGGTAGTATTTAAATCAATACCCTGTTCCTTCAATCTTTTCAAACCATCTACTAACTCAGGTAAAGTCTTCACAGGCTTGCCGAGTGCCTTAGCGAGTTTACCTGAGCCATCAGCAAGATTTAAAAGAATATTCCGTGTGGCCGTAGCTGACATAGAAGCATCAAAGCCTGCATCAGAAAGTTTTCCAAGTAAGGCCAAAGTGTCTTCTATAGTAAAATTGAACGATTTTGCTACAGGTCCAACGATTGGGAGAGCCGTAGCCAAATAAGAAAATGATAAAGCACTCTTAGAAGTAGCAACAGCCATCGAAGATACATAACGTTCTGTTTCACGAGTATCAGCATCGAACATACGAAGGGCTGCACCGGATAATGCCGCCGCATCACTTAGCTCAGCTCCGGTAGCTTGAGCAAAACGTAAAACAGATTCTGTAGCATTAAGAATTTCAGTACGTGTAAATCCAAGTTTTGCCAATTCAATCTGAAGCTCTGTTGCTTCAGAAGCTGTATATTTTGTTGTCGCACCTAATCTTTGCGCATCAGATGTCAAATTCTTAATTTTATCTGAGGTAGTTCCCAATATTGCGGCTAATCTACTATTAGCAAACTCAAACTCAACTATAGAACCAACTCCCTCTCTAAGTTTAGTGAATAAAGCAACAACACCACTTATTACAGCCTGAGCGCCCACATAACCAGATACAATCCCTTTCATACCAGCATGAACTTGGTTTAACCCAGGTGCAAGTTCGGTTTTGAGCATCATACCAGAGTTCTTAGCAATGATACCCATATTTTGCATTGATTTATTGCCATTCTGTAACTCAATCCATGCGGCTTTTACCTCTTCCCGGTATGCACCAATAGTCATTTTTTGTTGCGTATACCGATCTGAGTTACGTTTCACATAATCGGTATTAATGCCGATTGTAGAGTTAAGGCGTGCAAGTGTCCTGATATAGTTTTCATCAGTATCTTTCAATACATCAACAGCCTTTTGAAGCTGCTTATTTACTTCTTTCGCCTGTGCTTTGCTATGTATTTCCTGATTACTTAGAGTAATAGCTGCTCGAATGAGTTTTAATCTCTCTTCCTCTGTTAATGCAGTTTTCTTACGTATAGTATTACTGGCGTTTTGGGCCTTGGTCAAGTTCGCTTCTGCTTTAGCACTCTTTTCCAAAGAAGCAGCATTATCAACGCTTGCCTTAGTAAGTTTCTTAATTTCAGCAGTGGAAAGCTTTTCTGCGTTCAATCTTTCCTCTATACGTTTCGTTACAGTCTGAGATATCTCAGACTGCTTTTTAAGGGCATCTACTAATTCAGTAGAAGCAGAACTCGCATTCTTTGATTGAGTAACATAAATAGAGTTTATCTTTTCAAGATCAGCAACTCCTTCTACATTTATCTTTAAGCCTTTTGCGAGTTCTTTTGCTGCATTGGCATACGTTCCCCTTACACGTTCAATAGTACTATCCAGCTCTACTAATGTCTGAATCTCCCCGTCCTTTACAAGCCCTTGTATTACTAATTCTGCCATAACTATTATAGGTAATGTCTATATTCAATAATCTTTCCTTTAACCTCATTCTCAGCTTTATCAAAAACATAGGTACCATCCTCTTTTTGATAAACAACATACATACAGCCATCCAAGACAGCCGCTTTCTTTGCAAGATCACTGATACGATCCAGTTTACTTTGTAACTTCCGATTCTCACACATGCAGCTCATATTCAGTAACTATTTATATCCACATTCACCCAAAAAACGTTCTAACCAGGGACGGAGATACATTAAATTGAAATACTCTTTAGCCGTATCACCGACTCCGAGTATTTGTTCACCGTATTTTTTCTCAATGTCCGGGCCTTCTTTGAAGCCTTTTGTAGAGAAGCGAAGTCCTGAGTTTGTCTTTTCAGCAATAATACTATCATAGAAAGAACCAGTAATAAAAAGGTTAGGAACTTCAACCGGACGTGGTGGCAGATAAAGTTTCTCACCCCTAAGCGGCGGAGTAATCATTTCTTTCCAGCGTTTATATTGCTCGGCACGATGTTGCCAAGGACCGGGTTCGTTGAAATAAGTATCATTATTATAATCCGGACTCAGTAAATGTTCTGTTCCATCCAAACCGCTGTATAATTGCTCGTGAATACAATCTACAAGTTCCTCTTTGTTCTCTTCCATACACTTAACGCATTCCTCTTTAAATCCAGAGGCTATGGAATGAATCACATTATAAACCTTGTCAATATCTGCCATCTGATATAAAAATTAAAAAGGCTGAGCTGCATAGACAACCCAGCCCTTCAGATTCAATCACTCTTTTTCTTCTTGATCGTATCGTAGACATCCGAAAGCATCTTCTTTCTATCGGCTTCGCTACGATCCATCCAAAACACATTGATGTGTTTCTTTATGAACGCCGCCTTTGTCATAGCTTTTACAGCGTCCTCGACAAACGTCACACCCTCGAATCTCATACAACTTGCTCTATTCCCTTAATACCATTCTCGAACAATACATCAGGGGATTTTAATGAAGGAACCCCTGAATCCTTAGCAACAATCGTAATAACACCATCTGCATAAGTAGCAGATGTAACATTATTCATTACTTCAGCGGCTTTATCTGCAACCAACTTTCCGAACTCTTCAGTACGATCATAGCCTCCAATCTCCTCTACAATCTTATACTGATTAGCAGCTGTCTGTTTTTCCAACTTAACATTAACTAATCCTTTCAAGAAGCTTTTGGGATTAAACTCTAATGGGATGTAGTCAAAGTGTAACTGGCTATCTTCTGCATCCATATGGCAAAAACTCACAGTCATCGTAGACTTAGCGCCACTTGTAGGGAATTGTGTTGAAGTTGGATAAATCGTAGACATAGGAATGCCGGCCAACAAATCTGTACCATCATTATACCCAATCAGCATATAGTCTTTATTCCAGAAATATGCGTTCCACTCTTTACTCGCACACTTCAAGAGCTGAGCATTCAGGACCTCATCAAAACGACCTAAGGTAAAGGTGTCAGTCTGAGCATTAAGCCCATTGTATTGATTAGGGCCATATCCAACGGCATTTACCTGAGCTTCACCGCCATTTTTAGCATATTCCAAAAACGGGGAAATAGGAAGGATTCTTTCAGGACGTTTTGCATGACATAATTCAGCCAATTTCTCACCAGTAATATCTTCTGGCAATTTAGTACCTGGTTCGACAAGGATTCCGCCGACCACTTTAGACCAGTCGATTTTACAAGCAGAACTGCCAGTATTCAGCTGGGCACTCTTACACGTTCTAATTTTTCTCATTTTCTTCTACAATTAGAATTTCTTATTGTTATTTCCATTGAGCGAATATTGATGGCATCTATAGGCTCGCTCACTGCCTCACCGGATTCCGTATAGGCTCCGTATCTGCCATATGAATAATTCTCTGAATAACTATGCTTGATCTTATCATCAAAGTCCCAGTCAAAACGGTTATCTTCCAGTAAAACTTCAAGCAATCGGTCGTAGACTGGCCGAAGGATATTCTTGAAAGACATGGTTCTTCGCTCTTCGTTGCTCCAATCCTTTCGAGAAGAACAAACTATAATCAATGAAACCTTTGTTTTAGAATAGTAATCAACACTACCCCGGGACTCGTTTACAGGACAGAATAGAGCTACAAGAGGAAACTTGTTCTGAGTTGAAGATTTACTGTAAACATCTAATTGATCTTTGATGTATTGACTACTACCGAAGATGTAATTCAAATCCGGATTCTTAATAATCACAGCATTACCTTTACCATCAGGATATAATATTTTCAAATCCTCAGATGCCTTCTTCACAACATCCTCAAACAGTTCTGTTATATCTGTCATAGATTAAATGCATTAATAGGGGTTAATAGATTTTTTTCAATCTTCACACTAAAGGGACAATCCTCGGAAGAAGCCCATTCAACGAATAATCGGTTTTTATCAACCATACTATTCCAAGTACTTACTTGCTTTTTGATCGGTGACACATATTCATTAGCACACTTTAAGCGTACTAACCCGGTGATAGTTGCCTGAGTATTCATATCTCGTAAAATATGAAAGAATACATAATCAGCAAACGGCTCTTGAAGTTTCTTACACAGAACAGAATATCCGGATTCAACTTCTTTTTCCTCTTCCAAAACTTCTTCCTTCTCCTGATCTATTATCTCGAGGTAATCGATAATAGCACTTGCAAGATTTCTACCAACAATTCCCAAAAGAAATTTAGTTTGAAACTCTTTTATGTAGCTATTGATTAACTCATTCACTGCAAGAGAATTCTGGTCTGGTATCTTAGCGATCGAAGCATTCTGAATATGCCGTGGTCCTGATGTGAAGAATGATATATCAATTAACATAGCAATAGTTATTTAGAAGCCATACCCCTTCTGGTTTTCTTTTTATCTTCCACGGAAACGGCTTTATCATCAACAATAGCTACTTCCTTAGCATCTCCGGCAGGCAACTCCTTTGAATCGGCAGCCGGAAGATCCTTGTTTTCAGAAGGAACTAAGGCTTCGAGTTCTGCAATATGAGCTTTCATCGTATCACGTTCATCTGTCAGTTCAACAATGGCTTTATCTTTCTCCGTAATGGATTCAGTAAGTTCACAGACTTTCGCATCTTTCTCTGCAAGCATACATTCCAATGTCTTTCGAGCATCTTCCTCTGTTACCAAGCCGCATTCGGAAATGGGGGCGATTGTTATCAACCCCCTACTAACACGAATACGTTGCTCACGAATTACACGCGTCAGTTCTTTATCCTGACCTGTAATAATGTACTTTTCCATAATCTTAGGCTTTCTTAATAGCGTTCAAAACATCGTCCAAATCACCATAAGCAAAAGCCCAAGGCATATATACAGGCATCATCACTTCCTCTTGAATCATAACAGTAGTCATGTTCTTCAATTTAGTGTTCACATCGTCGGCAAACTCAATAGAAAGTGCAGTGTAATCAATCAATGAACATCCGTTCACCATATCCCCGGCAAAGTACTTACCAACTCCCATTGAGTTGCATTCAATAATAGGGATACCAGCAATTGACTTCTGGCCATTCGTTTCTGTGATAAGGTTCAGCTCTCTACCAGTAGTATCTTTTGCTGTTGAAATAGTGAACACAGTAGACGGATGCAATACAAAAGCATTAGGGTAATACTGACCGAAGTTTAATACAGCAAAAATAGCATTTGCAGCATCCTTGTAGTTAGGATCTTCAACAGAGCCAAACATACCACTCTTCACAGTACCGGTAATCTTATTGATAGATTCTTCGGTACCTTGATAATCGAAATCAATTGCAAACTTACGATCATTCATCTTATGAATCGTGAAAGTATCGTTCAAACCAGTCTCAACAGTAGCACCGGCAAAAGTAACTTTCATATTATCAATGATCTTATCATTTGCAGCAGCAAGAACGATTACAGCCCTACCATTAGTCGTTTTCTCAATAGATTCGATAGCACCGGCAGCAATAGTAGTATATGTGCCACCGATGAACTTAGACACACATTCAACTCCTTCGTAGGTGGTAATACCCTTCAAGTTATCACCGGAGCCATCACCGAACAGGATTTGGAAGTTTTCTGCCGTTTTAACCCACAATGGAAGGCGGTTAAGAATGAATGACACGACATAACTCTTTGCTTTCAACAATCTCTTTGATAGATTCATATGGGTACCGACACGTCTTACGTTCGTAAACTCTTCCTTAAACTTCAAAGAAGATTCTGAAAGCATACCATTTTCAGATACTACTGTTGCATTACGGTCGAAATCATAGACCTGTTCGTAAGAAATAGACAATGCAGCAGGATCACCAGTTTCTACGAGCATCAAATCACGAAGGTTTAATTTCTGTTCATGAATTGCCGTAACAACACGCCCAGTTGAACGGTTATTACTTAACGGAGTATTAGAACTATTCGAAACAGAAACCAAGCCTTTCAAATCAAGATTAAGACTACCAGAAGATTTTTCACGACCGCTGAAATATCCTTGGCAAGCAGGGGTATCGAGAAAATCTCCAACAGCCTTCTCAACAGCATTAACAGAAGTGAGGATACCACCATTCTCTTTGATTTTATCAAATGCTTCTGCTAAAGCAGTAACCTTTTCCGATTGCTCTCTATACGATTCCTGTATTTTATCGAAGTTGGGTAATCCTTTTAAGGTATCAGCAAGACTGTCTGAAATCTCTTTAAACTTGGCTTCTATTGCAGCCTTATCCATCAAACCACCTACAAATTCATCGCAAACCTCTTTACACTTTAATTGGATTGTACCAAGCAAAGATTTTTCCTCATCGGTCAAATCTTTTTCATTCTTAGCAAAGCTAATCAAAGGAATAGGAGTAGCAACAAGTACTCCTAATGTAGAATCTCCACAAAAGAAATACATAACAATACCAACAATCGCAATGACAGCGAATAACAAAAGGGATTTATATCCCATTACAGTTTTAATAAAATTTTTCATTTTACAATAGGTTAAATTGATTTTATAATAATGAGCCAATTTTTGCAGCAAGTGAGAGATTCGTTTCGTGCTTCTCTGTTCCCTCTTCCTTAACTTCCTGTCGGGTGTCGTTCGACGGCGCAACAGTATCTTCAGATTTGGTATCTGCAACCTTAGCAATCATAGTTCTATATACTCTACTCCAGCAATGAGGACAACGTACATAACTGACAATATCCTCAATGCTTTTCACTTGTAGACCATCTTTCATGCTCTTATGAGCATCGAGTACAGCAAGTACCTGAGTACGAATTTCAGGTTTTAATTTATCCATTTCTTCTCTTACCACACCTTCAACGATCCATCGTTGATACATTGCAGCAAAATCAAGTACCTGGTTACTGAATGTACATTCAGCCTGTTGGTCATAATCGAAACTATGCCCACACTCCGGACAAGTGACTATAGTGGATTCACCTGTGAGAGCTTTTGTTATTAATCCTAATTTCATATCCAAATCGTTTAAGCGCTCATCTGAATAGCGCATTGTTAATGCTTTTTGAATCAACTCTAAAGAAGCCGTTAATTTGGAACGCTGCGTATCAAGAGAATCATCGCTCTTGATACCGACTAAGAAAGTTTGTGGATTGGCACCCCATGCCTGCAAAGTTGAAACCTCACCTAAAAACCACTCTAAGACAAGACCAGGGTTATCTTTGTCTCTTCTGATAGCCTTTACCCCTATCGAGTGTTCAAGAGTTTTTCCACATGAAGCATATAATTTATAATCCTCAAAAGTTTCTTTTGCAATCTGTTTATTTAGATTCATCTTAGATACGACTACAAGGTTATAATTCTCCTCTTTTGCTTCAATAGGACAACCAATGAGTTTAGTCTTATCGTGGTCAAGTAAATGCTTACCACGCTTTAGAAAAAACTCATTAATTGTTTTATTAAATGAACCACTCCCAGAAGTTTCTTTCTGCGAATCTTCGACACCGATCCCATTTACGGCAATCGTAACAATCCCCTTCTCTTCATCAACATCATTTGCCTTCGTTTTCAGTTGAAGGCTTTTCAACTCTTTGTCCATTGTTACTTTCTTTTTTAGTTATACTAATAATTGATTTTACTATCTCGCGTTCCTCATTTGACATCTCATAAAGTAGCTTATCAAATAAAGTAATCTCGACTTTGCTTTCTCCAATACGTGCCCGATAATCATTTAGAGTAATTATTCCATTTGTGAATTCATTCATTGCACGTTCTGAAACAATTGTACTTACTTCTTCCTTGTCTTTCTGACCTTCCGCCAAACAATCCACATGACTGTAATCAACATCTATATAATATCCATCACGATCGTAACCAAGCATTCGGGTCGTCTCATCACAGAATCGTTTTGCCATTGGTATAACTTTAGAAGTATATACCGTTTTCTCTGCCGTTTTTTGATTTGAAAATGTACTTTGGTCTTTACGAGGTACAAGAACAGGAGGTATTCCAAAAGCACCTGCTATCATAATAGCATCATTTAACGTTTCCTCGAATGGTTGTAACTCTTGAATACTTAGGCTTGTACGAATGAAATCAATAGGGATACTACTTACAGCATAAGGGAACTTGGTACCGTCCACACCATAGTTATTATCATATTCTTCCAAAAGTTCCTGTTTCTCTTCTGGTTGCATGGCCAGCGTTCCTGTTTCATCTTTCATCGCAGAAACGACAAAACCAAGAGCACCCCGTTTTACATAAATAACATTTCTTGCCTTATATACAGGAATGAGATTATCAATGGCCATTTTCACCGAATTAAGAATAGAATGCCCCTTTATAAAATAATTCCCATTAAATTCTGCATTTCCATCCTGATCGTGCAATATAACACATGGATCTATTTGTTCTGTGAAGTTCATACCACACTGAAGCTGATAATAGTCTATGATATCCTCCTTTTCTGCAATACCAAAAAGAGGAATATTATTCTTTAGCACAATATTTACCTTATCTGGTGGTAATACCCAGTAATTCCTGCATTTCTTGTATATTGGAGTACGAAGATGATGAAAAGCCCCAGGTATAGCACATTTAATATAGCTGTTCCCTGTAGCTAACTTATACACAAAGTGCATATACACAAGTCTTTGAAATGATGATAAACAGTTAGGTCTACTCAACATTTCATTAAATTGTTGATTATTCCATACAACTGAATCATCTGAACTTTTTTTCAATAAGAACTTACCACCAGCAATACGACTTGCAATGTAATCAATAGGGAAAAATACTTCTCCTACCGTACAGAACAGAGTAAGAAAATTAGCATCAGCGACATAGGGGCTAAAATAATCCTCTGTTATCCTGAAACGTCTTTTAGGAAGCATACTTAGCACCTTGCCTACCTCTTCGGAGACAAGCTGTGATATATCAGTACTCTTCTTATTTAATAATCCGAAAAATGCCATATTGATTCTGTTTGTGGCAAATATATGTAGAAGAATAAACGGTTTCTCAAAATCGCAAAATCTTGGAAATTAGAGTAAGAATAAAAACGGGTATTACTCACTATCTGTCAACGACTTACAAGACATATCAATGTGAGCCTAATTTTATTAGATAATATGCTAAACCACTTAACGCAGTACTTCCCTCTTTCTCTTCACTATCCAAATTATAATCCAAAACATTAGATAAAAAAGAGCTATATTCATCTGATTCGTCCAATTTACTACTCGATAATAAGATATTCTCCTTGATGAAGTCAGATGTAGCTGCTATCCTTCTGTCAACATCTGCATACTCAGGCAATACCTTGACACTTGGAAGAACCTTTCTAATTTCTCTAATCATAGAGAAGAATGCACTTGAACATTCAGCTACATATTTTGACGCATCATGACTTACAATTGATTCTTTTACATCCTCTATGGATTCCTGCTGCCTAAATGCAACATCTACCAAATGCCATTTACTACCACACTGGAAAACCTGAAGGAGAATAAACTTACTATTGATATATGGAATGAAATAAACAATTTTATTGTCGTATGTATATTCCTTATCCGGATTAAAGAATGAAAACACTCCTTTATTTCCATACAAGTTCCTTTTTCTTCGGTTACTGAACTCAATATACTGTTCATTGCATAAATCTACTACAACATATCGGAATGTATCGGATAAATGCCCATGTTCCTCATAAGTTTGCAAAGTAGTTTTATTCTTGACCTTGGTTTTAAGAATAGCACCGTTAGCATCCTTCTGTACACTCATGTAGTCCTCAATAGATACCGAACATGATTCGTCGATGTATATCTCTATACCGGGAACAGTACAATCAAAGATAGCATTGATAAACTCACCAGTCATGGCAACACTCGGATTCTTATTGCCTACTTTATCCTCAATCTCGAATCCTTCTTTCTGCAATGTATCTATGAATAAGTCCATCCAAGAGCGTTTTTCATCATCAATACTATTGGCCGCCTTTGTTGAGGCATCCCCGTGTAGGTAGACTTTATCACTATACCTAATATCTTTCAGATACTTGGCTACAAGTTTAGAGGACTTCTTTACTGTATTGTTAGGACTTTCGGCGCATGTCTCATGGAACTGCCAAACCTTGATACCGGTAGTGAAATCTACTTGCCAGTACGACACACTGATATATGGCAGTACGTTATTGTCTACTGATATATGAATAGGCAGGTCCGGGATATATTTATGTTCACCGGAATGTTTGCCACGGTTGAACGAACCGAAGAACTCGCTACCGGTACGAATAACACCCCACTCTCCCAATGCGTACACATTGTAATAATCCGGATCGTGAACTCTATCATACTCAAAGTCGGCAACACATTGCTCATCATAAAAACCGTATGTACCATCAGGTGAACCAACAACCCAAAAGTTATTCAGATAGGTAGATTGGATAATAACTGTATTTGATTCCTGTTCCTCGATCTGCTTTGTACGAGGATTAAGTATTTGCCGAGGCGCATTCTTCTTTACGGATTTGACCTTAGTAAGCTCCTCCGGCAACTCTTTGCCGGCAATGGTAACAGACATTGGCACATCATGCCATTTATCTTTATCAATGAACTCTTTCTTTATCCAGTGGCTTTCACTGATCGGATTAAAGGTACAAATAATCTGCTGCCCTTTCTTACCACGCAAACGCTTACGTAGCTGCTTGAAATCCGGATGCTCGAACTCTGACCATTCCTCTAACTGAACACGCTTATAATTGGAGATACCTTTTATCTTCTCCGGATCGTCAAGACCGGAAAAATCTATCTTCGCACCATTAACCAGACACTTAATAGTATTCTGTTGGAACTTGAACAAATGGGATATGCCAAGACCGGCCGCAGCGACTTTATAATCTTCATAAATGGTTTTGAGAATAGAAGCTCCTACCTTACGCATAACAAGAGTGTTCTCACCGTCCTGTAATGTCTGTATTAGTATGGTTTGTGCCACACTGTACGATTTACCAGAAGATGAGCCACCATACAAGATAATAAAACGGATAGTCTCATCATTCAAGTACTTTAATAGATAGAATCCGTTAGGATTTAGCTTCTTATAATTTATAACCATATTGTTCTAAAAGTAAGGTTTCTCCGTAGGGTGAATACCGGATTTTGCAGTTCAAACTGTTCTATTCTTCCGAATCTCCATTTTCATCAAAGCCGATACGAAGTTCACCGATTTTATTTCCCTCACCACCTTTGATGTTAACATTCTTATCAGCTTCCCAACCATTCCAGGCACCAAGTATCCGGGCAGCTTCTGTCTTACCGTTGAACTCATAGGTAACTTCTCCTCTCTTATTCTGTATCTTCTTCAATGCGTTACGGGCACGTTTGGGAAGTTGGGAAGGAGTTCTCATTTTTGTTTTCCCGGTTGCGGGGTCAACAAAATGAAGATCATCGGGATCGGCAAGCACTATATCCATTAACACCCTCTCAACAGTTTTCCTCTCTACTTCAGACTCTTTCGCTCTCTGCGCCTTAATCTCATTTATCCTTGTACTGACCTTGCTATTTGCTAATAGTCTACTGGCAGCACTCCAAATCGTTTCAGGCTTCATGTTGGCAGTATTATAAGACATTCGATATGCTTCACTTGCATTACCTTCTGTATCAATATAATATTTACAGAATTTCTCTTGCTTAAATGTTAATGTTCTATCTTCATTTCCCATATCAATGATTGTTTATTCCTACGAGAAAAAAAAGCTGCTCACTGTCTTTCAATAACTCATAGGTGGCAAGTAATGTACTGCCAGTTGTTAGTATGTCATCGTACACTATTATCTTCTTTTCCCTTATCGGACGAAGAAGAAAGAATTCCGGGTTCAATCTATCTTTAGTCAGGCATTGAATTGCATTCTCATAGAATGGTATTTTCACCGCCCCAGCTATTTTCGTGCAGATAGAGGTTGCAAAATGAAAGCCCTCGTAGTGTCTCCGTCGCGGTGTGGTGACTATACACCATCCTTCACATCCCCCTACAATAAAACGGTGGAGAAACTCACACGCTCTCTCTGCAAAGAATGATGCGAGTTTCTCCGACTGTTTGATTTCTGAAAAGCTGGTACCAGTCTTGGAACGGGCGAACTGGGAGATGTAATAGATATCACCCTTTTTATGAAGTGATACCTTTTCTTTCAGATCACATAACCGTTCCTGATGAGACCAGCTCTTACATTTCACCGCTTCCGGCTTATCCCAGTCGTCAATACGACATATCTTTCCCTTTCCTTTCATCAAAGATCTTCTTTACTCCGTCCTCGACAGATGTGTAAGACAAAGGTACTAAATAGATATCCCGGTTCACCGACTGCTCCAAATTGTCAAAATCCCGTTTTTCATTAATCAGCTCAATTTCAAGCGATTTGTAGTATTTTACTAAAGTAGCAAAATACATCGTAGTCACCGGTTCCACATTGCAGATGTTGATTAGCTGACGGTTACATCCTATCGCATAGATAAGTCCTTCGACAATATCATCCATGTAAGTAAAGCACCGGATATTCTGACCGCAGTTGTATAATGACACCCTTTCCTCATTAAGCAGGAACCAGAGAAGAGTTCTTTCACGCGGGTTTGGTGAATATACATTATGCAGCCGGCATCCGGTAGCAATCTTACAATAGATAGATGCGTACTGTTCATCGAAATGTTTACTTATTCCATACATGGAAGTAGTATTCTCCGGATTCGCTGTTGACGAACTGGCATACACTAACTTTACATGATACTGGTTACATGCATCAGCAACTCGCATGAAGGTATCAATGTTATCTTTCCTGATTTGTTCCAGGTTTCCATTAAACACGCTTGTTTGTGCCGCTAAATGGAACACACAATCAATATCCTCATTCTTTAGATACTCGCATACTTTCGTAGCTTCAGTACCGTACTTTCGGTCAAGTCCTATGACTTCAATACCTCTTTTTACTAATTCTCGGCAAAGGGCTTTACCTATAAAACCCTCACTGCCAGTTACAATCATTTTTCTCATCATCACAAAAAAATAAAGGTGTATCGAATAAACAATACACCAAAGGTTCAACAATTATATAAATTTCAGTTCTTATTATTACAATCTTTCCTTACCTTTGCAATATGAATAAAGACAGAAAAAGAGTTCTGATAATAGGTAACGGATTTGACCTTTGTTTAGGCAGAAAGACTTCATACAAGGACTTTTGCCAATCCGAATTTTGTCCCAAAGACTACCCATCTCCTTTAATCAAACATTTAAATGACAAATGGAACGATAATTTAGATGCTGTAAAATGGTATGATTTGGAGAATGAGTTATACAATTATTATATAAGAATCAAAAACAATAATGGGCAAATAATAGACCTATACAACGATAAAGAAAGGAACGTTTTAGAACAAATTCAAGCAAATGGACCAGTCACAGAATTTTATGAATGTATAAAATCCAATGTAGACATTGTTAATAATCTGTTAAAAAACGGAATATTAATCTTTCCACGCTTTTCTTGTTATATCAGTTTCTCACATGAAGATATATTAAATTCTCCTATTGAACGAGACAAAAAAGCCTTACAGCTCATAAAAGATGGATTAATACAATATCTCATAAAAGTACAGCAAGAAGCTATTAACGAAAATTCTATAGCTGCAATTGTCGCAAGAGTCTTTATGCAGAATAAATCAAATGATCAAATTGTCGTATATTCTTTTAATTACACAAGTTTTAGTGAAGTAGCTCCTAATTCCAGTTTTTCAATGGAGTTTAATGATACAATAAACTATGTACATGGATGTATCTTAGATGAAAATATTATATTAGGAACAAGAGATGAGAAAATAGCTCATAACTATGACTTCATACAAAAATCATTTGATTCTCAATATAATCCTCCTGCTATGGTATATGATTTAATGGATGCTGATGATATCACAATATTTGGGCATTCATTAGGCATAAATGACAGCCAATATTTTAAGGCCTTTTTTGAAAGGCAATCTTCATCCACTAATCCCCAAAAGAAGAATATTACAATATTCACTAAAGACGCAAAATCAGAAATTGAGATAAAACGCTCACTACAAGAAATGACAAACTGGAATTTGACATCTTTATATGGATTAAATAATCTCCAAATAATTAAAACAGATGAATGTGTCAATAACCCAACTCAATTAAGGAAATACATCAAAATGTATGTTGATAACGACAAAGATATTGACAAAATATTTCACAAACAACTATTCTGTTATCAATTTTAGTGTTAATACTTCTTCCCATGCATTTTCTCACGTAGCTCGTTATACTTCATTTTCTGCTCAATATGCCAGAACAAATCTATATCAAGATGGCAGGATAGTCCGAAAATAGACATTAACATGTCATTCACGGTTGTAGGGAAATCGTAAATGCCGTCATATCTTGCCGGTAAAGTAGATATTGCATAAATAGACTCTGTGAATGTTTCATCTTTGCAAGCTTCTGACATATCATCAATGTTATTATTCAGGTCTTTCATTGCAAGGTTTAGATCAATGCCACGTAATCCGGATAAGTCGAGCAAGCGGATAACGGCATCGGCAAGTTCATCGGGAAGTGAATCTTTTACGTTCTTTTCAAAAGAACTCTTAAATCGTTTTTCTTCTTCCACTAATGCGGGATAACGATTATAGTCTATGTCAAAACGTGACTTACATTTTTTCCCTAACCGACCTTTCCTATCCGCTTCCACAGCTTCCATAAGCTCGGATATTACGAGGCAAAAGCAATGTTCATTAGTCAATTCTTCATCGTGAAAACCATGTTCACAGGCCGTTTTATATGCCCTATCACGAAGGGCGTTCAAATCTATTTTACTCATATTTATCTTGTTATTCGCTAATTGCTCTTTCAAAATCATCGTAACCTTCGCATTCGAGAAAAGCCTTTAAAGCTATATTCTTATAGCACATAGCATCATAGGTAGTTCTTTCCACGCACACAACATTTTGCGTATCGAGATACATTTCCAAATGCATTATTTCCAAATTATTTTCCTTTAAAAATTTGGAAATAAGTTCATTGCTTTCCGCAAAAGGGTTAGCTGGTATAAGTTCTATATCAGCTTCCAAAGCATAGTCTGGGATGACTTTACCATCGACTTCAACACGATATAAATTACCTTGCCTATGTCTTATTACACCTGACTTTCCTACTACATCCGGCATGACTGGACAATCTAATATTCTCACTCTGTCGCCTACTTTAAATTTTGATTCCATATTCATTTATTTCTTGTTACGAATTAAGTTTATTAATCACATCATCAACAATCTTCTTTGCCTGCATTGAAAGCCCATCATATTCCCAAAATGATAGTTTACCTTTTGCCGGAATAGGATTTTTGAATAATACAGGGTTAGCCAATACCCAATTATACACACCTTTATCCGCCCAAATGGATGGATGGTTTTGCACACAGTCTACAATCTCCACACTACCGATAATGGAGCCAAAAGGAAGATCGTTGAAACATATACGGCTAATAGGTGTATTAAGCACCTTTAGTCTTTGATTCGGCTGTAAGCATCCAAATTGGGCAATATCACCCTTTGCACTTGAATGTATCAATATACGTCCACGGAAATTTGTTCGCCAGTTTCGATTCTCAATGTCCTTGATACCATAGACTATCAAAGATGCCCACGGTTGTTTTATTGTTATTGCTTTCATTGTTCCAAACTTTTTTTGTTGCTACTTGTTTAATAAAAAAATAGATTATATGAGAACCAAATTACTACTTACATTATTCTGCATATCATTATGCCTTAACATTACTTCATGTATGTCGGTGAGGGTTCACCCACATAAGGATAAAACAATTCCTCCAGGACAAATAAAGAAAGTGACAGGCAGTAAATCTGCGAAATATTATGCTCCGGGGCACAATAAGTAGAATCGTTATTATTATTGTTATTCGTTTATTAATTCAGGGTTGTCATAGATATTACCTTTAACTACAAACATTTTGCGTGTCTGTTGAAGAGCGCTTTCTACAAAGCCATCCCATCCAACCCAGCATCCTTCTTGGGTACACCATTTAACCTCAAATGAAAGTCCTATGCGATGTTTTCCAATCGTTGTAATATAGTCAAGTTGTACAATATCACCTTCATAAATCTCCTTACCGTTCCTATCGAGCAGTCCAGTGAACTGACCGACGCTATTAGGATTAACACCAGCGATTTCATTGGCAGAGAAAACAATACTATTATTTTCGTCTAACGAATCATCTGATTCTGTCATCTCACTTATCGTAATAACATAGCCTATATCAAATTTTATTAGTGATCCGTAAACCCATTCTCCAGTATCAATTCGCTTACCTCTGAATTTAATTATTCTCAAAATATTTCCTTTCATATTATTTTGATCATTTATAATATTAGTATGCCCTCGCTATTTACGAGGGTATATATACTTATTTTTCCCATAGATAGAATTCACCTTCTTCGATACAACGGCGAGTATTCTCTTCTTCTATACTCTCCTTATCCATTTCATTCTCAGGAACAGTATATTCACCCCATTCTGAATTACAATAGTGGTCTTCCTTTGCTTTATCAAAAGAAATTGTAACTAATGTAGATCCTTTTAAAAATTTTGCTTCATTTTCCAGTTGACTATCATCCATTTCATTAATAGCGTTTCTAAGTTCTTTCCAGGTCATAATTTTAGTTATATAGGTTTGACTTTTAGTTCTTTACATCTATAAAGGTAATCGTTATTGACAAGTTATACAAACAGAAACTTCGCCATTTTAACGCCATTTTCATTCGGCCTTTTTCTTCAACAATTCAAGTACAATTCTTTCCCCTTCTTTCATTCCATCAATGTACCCTTTTGCACGTTCACCGGCATTATATATATAAAAGAGAGGATCAACAGAAACAGTCCGAACGAACGATGCCAGTACGGAAGCTGGACCGCAAACGGTTTAATTGTTATAGACAAGTGGCCTACATATAGCAGGAACACAAACAAAATCACACATGAAATAATTGTTGTTTTCATATTACTCTGTAAATAAATTAAGTTGAGTTGTAAACTCGGGTTTATAAATTCTAAATTTACGGTTAAAGAAAGTCTCAAAGGCTGTTACAATTTCAGAGATAGTGTTATCAGTAATACCCAACTGTTTGTCATCATCAACTATAAGAGACAAAGCTTTATCAAGAGTCATTTTCTTTTCAATATGCAGGGAATATATCAGGTACCTACGAGTATATGTTCTGTTTTTTAATGCTTCTGCTTCTTCAGGAGTTGCCTTTCTTTTATACAATACCTTATACCAATGTGTTTCGGCAGTACGGGCACGCTTTTGTCTCGGTAACAAGTCATAAAACACGGCAATTTCATTCTTTTGGATACACTTATGTTTTTTACGAACACCATACATCACATAAGGAGTGTTCCAATCAGGATGAGTCTTTCGATATTCAAGCTCCAGCTCTCGATCAATAAGATCTTGCTCAAAGTCTTGTTTCATTAACCATTCCTCGAACCAGGCAGCAAGTGCTTCTTCTCGATCATAATAATCTTTTCCATTTATACATAAGGGAATCATAATAACTATTTTTGTTGCATTTCACGTTTAAATCTTTCCTCTAAATCAAAAATGGTTTCTCCACTATTACGCCTATAAGGCCTATCAGTGTTTAGCTGAAGCTCTTTCAGCTTTTTCCAATACCATGGAAGGTGCAAATATATATTCTTCAACTCCTTCAAGTTCTTATTTCCACAACACCAGCAACTCACACGATCAAGTAGTTCATATAGCCTTACTCCATCCTCACACCAAACAAAGCCTTTTGTATAACAGTACTGGAGTGCATCTGCTTCTGTAACCCCCCAGTCACGAAGTGGTAAAACCCGATTAGCCCGATTTTCTTTTTCAAAGCGATGCATCTCATCGGCAGCAATACCGACATAATCAATTCCATCTTTTGTGTGAGCTTTCAACGCACGAAGTTTTTCACTCGTTCCCCACCGACATGTTCCCCCACACCAACTATATCCTTTTTTATGGATAATATTGGTCCCTCTTTTCTTAACCGGCCTTTCAAACATTGTCCAAAGAAAAGGTTGCTCCGGATGCAGTTCTGTATATTTAATGCCAAGTTTTTTAAGAATTGGAAGAACAGCATCACGAGTGTTATAGATTGCCTGAAATTCCATACCTGTATCATAGAAAACGACTTCATCCAACTGATATCCTTTTTCTATTAGCATGAAAAGCATTGCCAAAGAATCCTTGCCAAAACTAACTGAAGCATAATATCTCATACAAGAAACTTATTATTAGGTGAGTCCTTTTTTTTGCTTTGCCCTCTCGCTATTAACCTGTGACATACACATACGGCACCATGACGATAAACACCGGTATTTTTTTCCATGCGAAGTAATCGTATTTGCGTAAAACCGATTGAGATAGAAATAGTGGCCGCAATGGGTACATTTTTTCATCTCTCTACCACCTGCATCAAACTTTCTATTTCGAGGTTTACGACGAATAAGAGTACATCCCTTACAATAATTATCTTCACCGCGATATCGACGGCAATGCGAAAGGGATTTTATTCCACATTTCGCAAATGCTTTGCAATCAACACGTACAAATGAATGTGTACTCATAGCCTTCGTTTATTTTGAAACTTATTTAACACACGAGAAATTACCTCCATATTATCAGTCATCATCCATTCTTTTGCAACGTTCCAAGCAAGACTCATAACTGGATTAAAATTATCTTTCCTTACCGTATGGTGAGATAAACGTCCTTCAGTTGGTTTCAAATTCTTATCATGTAAAATACATAACCCATTTTCAAAGAAAGCACAATACTCTTTGCCAGCAACAGGTTGAATCATTGGAACAGCAACATTGATAACTCCTAAAAAAATACCGGTAGCCCAATTTGTCAGTTCCAATCTATCTGCGTAACCTGCATCAATAATCCTTTCAATATCATCAGGAGTACCAAGACAAGGAGTATGACATTGTTGTTTACAAATGCTACATGAACATTGAACAGGTACACGACCTGATGCCCTCATTACCCTTTGTAATGAGGCTTCTCTTGACAACTCCCCCATAATTATTCAGTAATTGAATTTAAGATAACTTTCGCACGCTCTATACACCAATGATTGAGGTATGACTGCCAGCAACCAATAGAGGAAGTCCACCTAAAAGTATTATTTTCTTTCAACTGTGACCGGATTTCCTTACTCGGAATACCTGCAAAAAATAACTGCAGACGGTTCTCTTTAGCATTCTCAACGACACGTACACCACTGATAGTGTATTCTTTATCTTCTGTCTCTTTTAGCTTTCTTGCTCGATCACGACGCTGCTTCGCATCTCGGATACGTGCATTATTATTAGAAAGCATATAAGAAGGAAAACCATACTCGCCATAACGGTCAGGTTTAGTTAGCTCGATAGCTTTATTCTCTGAAAAACCTAAAGTTTGCAGTTGTTCAACCTTTGCAATATCATTTAGTTTTTTACTTCTAACTATCTTATTAGCAGCTTTCATCATCCCTTGAGCTTTCTCTAACGCATCGACCTTTTCTTGTAATCTGTCTACTGCGTCATCATCTCCTAAATAAATGGAGTTATTATTTTCAGCAGCTTCGGCTTTACGTTCAAAGTATTCTGCCTTCTCACCTAATTTAACCGACTTTCCCAGAGCATTCCAGGAGCGGTTCAAAAGACTGCGATGCCCCCTTTCTGAATGATGCCCTACAAGTATAGGTTGTCCAGGAGGAATGTGCTCAACCATTTTGTAGCTCTGATTATACGCTTCTGTTGACTGTTTCGCTGCATTTACTGAAAGCTCTCTTAGTCTGTTAGCTCTGGCTTCCTGCCTTTCTTTTCTGTTCATAATTCTTTGGTTTAATTTGGTTTGACTTTTATAAAATTGAAAGACCACAGCCTAAACCGTGGTCTTATCATTACTTCGACTTATCAGTAGGAAGCAAATCATCAAATAATCCGGGAACTCGCGACTGTAACGCTTCAAATTCTTCCCGGAAAAACTCTTCTTTGGTCCTACCTTGCTTTTTCCCTTTCCTTGTATGTACATCAAAAGTATATACTGGGATGGCAATAGGATAACGTCTAACATCATCTATCCATTTTTCTATGTCAACATCTCTTCTGTCATAAATAAAGTTCTGTAAATGATCTGCATCCCGGTTCTTTCTGCATTCGCAAAGAAGAATAACCGCCTTGCTGACAAATATCCTCCCCTTTGGTTCGGTAGCATTCTTATTTACCAGCTCATGACCTTGCCACAATGCTTCTATCTCTTTTGTTATGATACCGAAGCAATCTTCTGCACTAATGGTATATAAACGCTTCCACACATAGTCGCGGTATCCACTCGCCCATAATTCCAAGGCAAAAAAGCCGGCTACCCCGGTATCGGCTCGCCGGATCGCTTTTTGCATTGCAGAACTCACCTCAAAGAAATCATATCCGCAAACTGTTCTAATAATCATAATTCTAATTTAATGGTTTGACTTTTAATTGATTACATCAGTAAATTTAGCTAAAAAAGACGGATATAGCAAACAGATTGAACGCCATTTAAACGCCTTTTTTACAGGTTATTAGAACTTGAATTTGCAGGATATGTTATACTGTACAAGCTGCTTCGTTTTATCCTTTCCATTATTGGTGGCACTCTTGAGCTGGATACTATCACCGAAGTTCTTTTTAATGAAAAGAATAGATTTGCGCTCTTCTTCCTGATTCCTGATCGAAGCAAGCCCACCGGCGTTCACAAATGTGCTCTTTTGCTCAAAATTATACCGTAAATCGGTTAAAATCTTACGCTCTTTGTACTTCATATAACAGGAAATCCAAAAATCTTCTTTCAAACGTATCTCTTCATTCCACCAAGTGTTCTTGTTATAGATTACTCCATAACTGCAACCGGTTATCATTTTAGACAGGGAAAGAAAGCCGGTTTCGTCGTACATAACAGGAGATATCCGGGAAGTGAAACCAAACAAATGCACGTCCATCATACTAGCCATCTCAAATAGAGATTGAATAATATTGGTGATTCTATCCTTATCTTTCACCCGGCACGGTTCACCTTTTTCTGCATAGATCGCTTTACAGGCATGAACATCATCATCGAGCATGAAGAGTTCACCAAAATGTTTCGCCATCCAATTACGTTTAGGGATGAGGCCGATTACATCGTCCGGATGAGTAACTATTTCACATTCCGGGTTAAACTGCTGGTATAAGTCAGCTTGACTTTCAGCAACGCAAATTATAGGATCGTTCACCAACTTTTTAGCGAACACACGGTCATGTCGCTTATGACTTGGTATTACTATTTTGCAAAACATGGCGAACGTCTTTTATGTCGAATACATTACTCTTACTTACTTTTCCGGTCTTATACGACTTCATGTGCTGCATATCCAGCCTTTCACGGAGCCAATTACTATCTACCTCATTGCTTGAGGTTATGATAAACAGCTCATGCTTTTCGTCATATTTAGGGATAAGAGGATAAATGGCAGTATCATCCGTGATGGCATCGAAACGCTCTTTAAATTCGTCCTCCTTCTTCTCCGGTCCGAACTCGATACCCCAGTCTTGGAGTTCTGCTTTATTCCATTCATTTTCCATAACATCAAGGTCGTTTTCACCGAAATTGACGTTATCCTTTGTAACATACTCTCTCAATTTCTTAACAGGGGTATCAGATGCCAGGACCTTACATGGAAGCTCTTTGTAACCAAGTTCCTTACATGCACGCAAACGTAAATTGCCACAAACGACAATATACCGACCATCATTATAGGGAAATATTATAAGTTCCCTAAGTTCAAGCATTTCAGGCGAATCCTGAATGCTTTTCTTCATCGCTTCAAAGCGATAGTCACGGAAAAAGCGCGGATTCTTCGGTAATCCCGTGAGCTGCCCTTTATTAAAATCAAGTAGGCAGACTTGAATTGTCTCTACCATAACAAACTGCATTAAAATCAACAACACAAACAGTCAGTAACAACACCTTAATCACATCTTTCTGACTCATCAGAAAGCAAATCAATTGCTCTCTTAATTTCAGCCTCGATATCCTTACATCCGTAATGTTTTAGAAAAGCAACGGTAACTATTATAATATCAGCAGCTCTCTTTTTATATTCCGGATGGTCTTTTATATCGTCGCATGGTAATTCTGATAATTCATCAAACTTCCTCCAGGCAGCCGATATTTTTAAACTGAAAGCCTTTTTAGAAGTATTATCATTCAGATGAAAGCGGCACTCTATAATCTTTAAAATTTTAGGAGCCAACTTATTCAATGTTATCATAAATGATTAGGTTAAATTGTTAGACTAATAATAATCTCACACTGTTTTATGCAGGCTGGTCCCTTATATGGAATCTGTAAATTGTCCTTTTATACATACACATGATGATTAGAGTTTTTCTTGTAGCTTTTCCATCGCTTCGGTTGCACAAAGCAAAGCGTAATTACTATCAATAGAGATATACGTTTGAATTGTAAACCAAAAACCTAATATCTTAACTTGCAAGAAATAGGCAGTCTGGAAATTCTTTGCTTGAAATTGCCCTTCTAAATGCATATATTTAGAAAGGCTAAAGTAAGTGGCATCTACTTTTTTAATTCTTAATTTTTTCATTCTATACTTTTGGGGATGAATACATTTTTTATTGGCCATAGGAATATTATCAAAACTCACAAAATTCATGGGAGTAGTAGTAAGAATACCTATTGGCATATTATTGGGATTTCCATTTTTAACAGGAAACATTTTCGGATTACTCCTGTAAGCTTCACGAGCCATTATCATATTTTGGATCGCATGAATATGTATGACTTCCTCTCTGATATCTGATACATGAAACACAGGGAGGCTACAAAATAAGTTATGCAGTTTACAGGAAACTTCAATGACCTCTCTTTCTTTATCTGTCAACATACAATTACTTATTTAGAGGGTCCGTGATATCCAAATATTTCCTGTATTCCAGCTCTGCTTTAGCAAGGTTAATAAGAGTATTGACACCTTGAAAAACCTGTTTTGCCTGATTAACTTTATTAGGATCTTCTTTCACGTCCTTTATTTGTTGAAGAACCAAGTCTCTCATATCTTGCAAGATAGTAGGATTCACAGTAGACACCTTATTTAACCGTTCATTTGCCAACACAACAACTGTATTTGTTATCGACCGGAAACGGTTCAATTTGGAAGCTAAATCAAACATACTAAATATTAGAACTTTACCATTGTTCAAGTATATCTCAACTTCGGTTCCATCATCACCGGTACCATCACAGTAGTTGAGAATTACAATTTCTTCATTCTGATAAAGGAACGGTTTGTTAACCATTTCTTTTAATCTATCTATTGCATTATCACTCATGATTCATTCTTTTTTTGTTGCTTTATTAATTTGTCTATTCAGCGCACCTTTTAACTGTATGAGTTTCTTTACTTCCTCCGGATAACGGGCATGGTATGAATTTTCGGTTTTCATTTGCTTGGAACGGCTAATCATATAAAGATTCTCGATACAGACATTCCGCCTATTTCCATCCTTGAACTGAATATTGTAACCAGGAGGAATTTCGCCATTATGCTCAATCCATACAAGGCGGTGTTTAAGTTCAAAGACATTCGGTTCAGCAGTTTTCACTTCGATGTAGCCGTCACGGGTTATGCGTTCGTAGCCAACCGGTTTATGATTACCAGGAATATTACCTTTCTTGAAACGTGTAACCTTCGTTTTTTCAATTTGGGCATCAGACATATATTCTGTTTGCTTACGTCCCTTATTCGTTGGTTGATGTCCTTTGGGGAAGAAACCCTTTGAGGAATGTTCAAATAAGAACTCTGCCGACTTTCTCAATTTTAGTTTGAAAGCCATACCGGCAACCGCACTTTCAGTTGAACCAAGCATCGAAGCTATTTCAAGATTGGTATGATCGGGATAAAGAGCTATCAGCTTTTGTCTTTTAACCGGACTCCAAACCCTCACGTCTGGCGAACGTTTTAATTTACGTATTAAGGCTTTTGCCTTCACAGCTTCAGGTGTTTTACCAAGGCGGCCAGCAAGCTCTTTTAAATCAGCAGTTGGATACTCGCTATCAAGTATAGCGAGTTGTTCATTAGACCAAGTTTTCATAAGCATATCAATAAAGAGAGGAAACCGTTAGGCTTCCTCTGTGTTATTATTATCCAACTCTTTTAGCCGCTCATTGAACTTTTTCAATTTCTTATCTAATGAAGTAATAAGTTTCTGGCCAAGTTCTGTATAATCATCAGGATATTGTTCTGAAAAGAGGATGCCTTGGCAGTTTTGCATGTACTTGTAAAACATAACATCATTTTCTGAAAGATTCTTTGATATAAAAGCTCGATACCAATGATTCCGGTCTGCTTGGTTATTTCTAACATATTTCACAAAATCTGAATCCTTTTCATATTTAGAAAGCTTCAACGTTTTTAAATATTCATTACTACAATTACGGAGAATCATAACATCGAATACCGTTTGTTCATTAATGGACAACTCTTTACCCCGTTGATGATAAGGCTTTTCCTGTGCCCACTTTCTCATTGTCTCGGCACTCTTTTCTACTATCTTTTCCTTAGCCTTCTGTTGTTTTTCCTTTATCTTTCCTCTCTCTACATCTTTAGGATCTGCAAGAGCGGAAGTGTCAGAAGCAAGCTCTTTTCTAATATAGAAGAAATTGACCTTAATTTCAGGATTATAATATTCCCAGAAAGAGATACAACGATAAATTTCACCGTTTTCTAACATTTTCTGAGTACGTTCATCATCCTCAGCATACCAACATTTACCTTTAAAGACTTCTTCCGGATTAATAATTTCAAATCCAAGTTGTTTTACTGATTCTAATGTTTTTTCAAAGAAAGCTTTTCTCTCATCCCCCCAATAAGAATCTGGTGTACTTGCTATAATTACTGTTTTCCCGAATGCAAGAGGTTCACCAACCTTCACAAGATTGTCACTTTCAAGCATGATCTTACGAATTACATAGGCGTTCCGTTTTTTATTAAAACACTCCGGATTGATACAACGTGCATTCTTATTGTTCATCTCATAAAACAAGCACCCATGATTCACAGTATTGTTTTCGCACTGGACGCATGGTTTAAACTCTCCGTCATCCCAATTATCCGCATCATCTTTAATCCATTCGGCTCTCGTCAGTTCCATAAAAGAGTTACCAACAAATCTACGAATCCTATCTGTATTACATGCCCCCTCATTCTCTTTATGGAATTCCGTTTGAGAGCTTTCTTCAAGTTTAGAAAGGATCATAGCACCAGATAACGGTATTTCTCCCTCTCTCACACGTGCCTGTAACTCAGGGATAAGATTATTCAATTTGATACGATCAAAAACAAAGCGAGTAGATTTGCCAAAGCGTAAAGCGATATCTTCCAAAGTTCGCCCTTTCTCGGTCAACTGTGCAAAGGCAAAAGCCTCTTCAATAGGATCTACATCTTTGCGTTGAAGGTTCTCGGTAATCATTGCCTCAAAAGCCTCATCATCCGTCATCTCTCTAACAATGCAGGAAATCGCTTGGAATTGTTCTGATTTCTTGCGATGTGCCTTGATTTTAGCAACATTCTCTTTATCTTCCTTCTCTTTCAACAGTGATACAGCACGAAAACGACGCTCACCACAGACTATTTCATACAAACAGGGGATTGTTGTGACATCACCAGTTTCTAAATCGGTCACTTCTTCGGATTTGGCTACCCTGACAGTGATAGGCTGCAATAAGCCTTGTTTCTCAATATTACTTGCAAGCTCTTCAAGAGCTGCTACATCAAAAGTCTTTCTCGGATTCAAAGGAGAAGGACTGATAAGGTCAATTCTAATGTTTTGTACTTCCATAATTTAATTATATTGGTTTGACTTTTAGTTTATTACATCAGTAAAGTTATCGTAAAAAGACAAGTTATACAAACAGAAACTTCGCCATTTTAACGCCTTTTTCATTGGGGTTTATTGCGTATCTGAATAAAGCCACGTCTTTCTGTTTCCCGAAGAAGTTCCATATCTTCTTCTCGTATTTCAGTAAGAGTTTCACCATTTACTGTTTGATGTCGAGGTATATTAAACTTCTCTCTTATGAGTTCAATACACTCAGCGTCTTTTGTCGCCCAGTAGATTGTCAGCTCCCTTTTTCCGTTTTGCATCAAATTCTTCCAGTATTAGTTTTTGTTTTTTATATTTGCTTTCCTCGACATAAGAGTAAATTTTATTAGAAAGATTTAATGCATTGATAGCAGCCTTGTCTCCCTCTTTAGCTCTATGTTCAATATCGTTTCGATAATCTTCATAAAACAACCCGTTTGTAGGTTTTGCCTCTTCTGATAAATAAGCTTTATGTTTATTCCAGGATTGGTTATCAGCAATAGCACAGCGCTCCTTGTTATATTCACAAAGCCATCCCATAATGATAGAACCATCAATGCGATTATAATTTTCACCATATTTCATCTTCATAGCGTTCTTGAAACACAGCTTAAAATCATCTGTTTTCATGTATGGATATTCTTCAATGATTAGATCCACAGTAATAGCAACTTGTGTGGCTGTCATAGTATTACCTACATTGAAAAATTCTAAGGCATCAGCTATTAAAATAACAAGTACGGCTCTGGCTTGTGGTTCTCCGAGCTTTCTGATTATGGTTCCAATAACTGGTTCATTACTTAAAAAAACATCCTCAATCTTCTTTGGACGGAGAGTTTCGCAATATAGTTCCGGCGAGGTCTTTAAGATGGTTAACCGATTCTCTTCTTGCGGAGACAGTATCAATTCGTTTCCCATTGTAATTTCCTTCTAATATTTTAGTATAATTTACTTGCTTAAAAATCCAATCAAAGTCACATTTCCAGTTACGATCATTAGCTCCTAACAAGAATGGAGATTGGAGAATGAGATTGAAAGCGGTTCTTATAGATTCTTTTCCATACTGAGCTATACGAGCTTTTACAGCTTTCTTTCTGATATCGGTCATTGATTTTATCTGCTGAAGTTTGTCTTTGAATGTACAATTATAATATTCCATCAATCCATTATAATCAACTTTTTCAGAAAGTAAGGACAAAGAAAGCTCGTCTTTCTTTGGTTCTCCGTTAGGAGAAATTTCTTTCTTTTTTGGATTAGGATCATTATCACCTACATATTCATTATCATATACATTATCATTATCGGCTTTTTTGGGTTCTTTTGGGTTACCAGATAACCCACTGGGTTTTATGGGTTCTTTGGGTTTTTCTGGGTTATCACTTTTCGGACGTCCACCCTTAGTACCATTACTTTTATTCCTTTCCACAATAGACATATACTTTTCAGTATCCCTGTCTATATCTATCTTTATAAAGTTGAAAGCAATATTCGCCATAGGTTTCAACCCCCGAAGATTTCCCGTTGTCGCATACTCAATTATGCTCTCGTAAATCTCCAGCCTGACATCATCTGGCAAATCCTTGATTGCTTCTCTCCACCCCTTATAAAAGATGAATGAATTTCTTTCCATATTAGGGAATTATTGTCCGATTAGTAATAAGTTCACAGCCCCTTTTCTTGCTTCAATATTTTAGCCTTCTCTTTATAGTAGGCTATTTTTTCCTCCAATTGAAAATCAGAAAAATGACGGGTTATATTCTTTTTCGCTTCAAGAAGAAGTACAGCGCGCTCTCCGTATTTAGTAATAAGATTTCTCCTATAATCCTGAATATTTCCTTCTGAGAAACGATTACAATGTCTACACTGAGCATTACAATTCATTTCATCGTATCGGGTATTCATGTGTTTACGATTGATGTAATGGCCGTTATCTGCTTGTTGAAATGGTTTAATTTTACTGCAAGAAATACAACGAAAATAGCCATTAGGCATAGTATCACGGTAACGAATAAATAAGCTGAACACCCTATCAAGTTTATCTACTAAATCAGGTTTCTTTTGAACCTTAATACCTTCTTTTTCGAAAAGAGGTAATTTCTTTTCCTTTTTCTTATAATTCCTCCACATAATAATTAAAATGTTACATTAGTTAACTGTTTTCCCCGGCTCATGACACACCATTTCCCGTTTTCCGGTTGTTCTATCCGTAACTCTTCAACTCGACCGAAACGACGAAAATTACCACTCAAATCAACTACCCATCCTTCCTTTTCTCGATAAGGACGAATAACACGACCGACCATTTGATAATAAAGTGAAAGCGACTTGGTGGGACGAGCAAGAACAACCGTATCAAGCTCTGGGTAATCAAATCCAGTAGTCAGAACGCCGACGTTAGCAACTACTTTTATTTTTCCGGATTTAAACGCTTTAAGGATTCGCGCCCTATCTTCTTTTTTTGTTGAACCACTAACAATTGCACAATCAGGAATTTCAGAGGCAAGTTTTTCGGCTTCACGTATAAACCTTGTGAATATCAGAATACCTTTGCGAGGCACTCCCGATTTAGGATTCAAAAGACGTTTAGTCCATCCAACTATATCTTTATATATATCCACACGTTCAAACTCTTGTAGAAGACTCTTTTCATCATAATCGGCACCCGTAGAATTAGTTCTTACTCTATTCAAATCCATCTTTGTTATATCGTAATATTTTAAATTTGCAAGGAATCCCTTCGCAAGGAGTTCGCTCACCTGGCAATGATAAATTACATCGGTAAAAACCTTTGGTCGAGTACGAGTTATAAATTTAAGCATCATTCCTCCGCTACCTGAACACAATCTGTAGGGAGTAGCTGTAAGTCCAATAACCTTCCTTTTTTCATCTTCAAAGAATTCCTTATACATACCTTTTACAGGATTTACTAAGTGACACTCATCAATCAAGACGTGTTTGAAATGCTTGAAGAAATCCATGTGTTTCATCACACTGCCGATTGTAGCGAATGTAATACGGTTAATATCCTTTCTCCCAGCAGAAGCAGAATAAACACCACAATCAAAAATTCCATAAGATTGTAGCTTGGCAAAATTTTGCTCAAGTATCTCTTTACTGGGCTGAAATACGATTAAAGGATCATCTATCCGTGCGGCTATATCTGCAATAACAAGGGATTTTCCCGCACCGGTTGGAAGAACTATCACATAGTTCTTTTTCACTTTAGTTTTAAAAACATTCACAGCTGCATCGCTGGCTCTTTTCTGGTAGTCTCTTAACTGGTATGTCATAACTTGATATGATGTTTGTGAACTCTATCGTGACAGTCACCACAAAGAGTAACGAGACAATCAAGATGTTCAAGCTCATGCCCTACAATTGATTGCCCGTTAACCTTATATACTTTGTGGTGAATTTCTAAATTAAAGTCTTTACCGCACACCTGGCATTTATGCCTATCTCTAATACGAACCTTACGTTTAGCTTCTTCCCAATCCGGATTCTTCAAAAGTAATTTCGCATAATTAGACTTCCTGCCTTTTTTGTGCTGCAATCTACTCATCGCCCTCCGAATCACCCTCGCCATCAAAGAAGGCATCATTAAAATTATCACCGGTATCCTCATCATTAACATCAACGGGACGGTCTACCTCAGGATACTCAATGCCAAAAAGATCCAGCATAGCCTTTCTATTACGATCTTCCTGTGCCCAAAGAGAGCGTTTATCCCAATCTGGAATTTTCTCACCTTTAACCAGTTTTAAAGCACCGTCAACCCATGAATAATAGAGGAAATATCCATCTAATGCAAACCGAATGGTATTCTTACTGGAAAGATGATATTCTCTCGTTCCTTTCTTCACTTCGGCAGCCAGATCCTTAATTTCTGTTTTGATAGAAGCTAATCTATCCTGGGCATCACTTTTGATTTTTTTCGCACGTTCGATAGCTTCAAGTAGCTCACGTTCTCGTTTGGGAACTTCATTCTCCTGTTTGATGCAATACTCTTCACGGATCTGCTCAATCTCAAATGTGTCAAGAATACGTTGCGTTAACTCACTTTCTGGGAATGTAGCATTAAAGTTCTCATTTACCAGTTTTATAATTTCATCGACATTGGTTGAACCCTCAAACAATACAGGAGGGAATTTTTCCCGAATAACATCGGGAACTACGAACTCTATTTCATCAGGTTCGTAATTTCTTAAATTTGCAATCATAATTTATTATTGATTTAATTAGTACCGATTTTGGTACTCATGAATAAAATCTGAATAGTGTTGATCTTCTGGAAGAGGAAGAGTTATACCAAATTCGGCAGCTGCATCTATTTTAACACTTTCCATGAAATTGTGCATCTCTAAGGTGTTGAGTTTACTTGTTCCTCGCACGATAGTTTCCACTTTGCCATTCACTTGAACCTGTTTAACAAGGAACTTCTTACAATACAGATCATGTATATCTTGTACCCCGGCAGCAGTGCTCCAATACTCTTCACCGGTATACTCGCGCAAACAGGCACCAATACACTGAAACCATTTCCACATGAGAGCATTTTGATTCAATGTCCTTGGTTGTGTCTTTTTCTTAATGGTTACAGTGTATTCTCCATTGCGAAGCGCACTGCACATGAACTCGAAAGATTTATCCATTTGGACTTTTCCATCTTTCTTTGTTAATGTTGCTTCCATAACTTATCAGAAGGGTAAACCGTCCTTAGCCGGCGGTGGCGGTGGTGGGTACTCATTCCCAACATTCTGATTTTGATTGTTGGTTTGCCCTGGAAGAGGGGAAGGCGGTGGTGCTTGTTGAGGTTTGACAGAAGGCATCTCCATATAATCAACAAAGAGCTCTGTAATATACCGCTTTATTCCTCTACTGTCATCGTAACTCCGCGTTCTTATCTTTCCTTCCAAGTACAGCTTGTCTCCCTTATGGACGTACTTTTCAATAACATCGGCAAGGCCACGCCAAACAACAATATTATGCCATTCTGTTCTTTCAGGAACCTGCGTACCGTTGGCAAGGGTATAACCTTTTTCGGTAGTGGCAAAGGAGAAAGTGGCTACTTTAGAACCTGCTTCCAAAACTCTAATATCGGGGTCTTTGCCAACATACCCGATAAGCATCAATCTGTTTAAACTCATTATTTTCCCTCCCTTATTGTTACACGAATACTATCCGCTTTAGTTGATGTTTTCAAATACTTTGAATACAAATCCGGATGTTCTTCTTGAAATTTTTTAGTATCAAAACTCTTACTCGTTGAAGAAGGAGTATAACTAACACGTAACCGATCTGCATCCCATGATTTAACCCCATTATCCCGCATGGCTGTTTTAAGCTTCTCTTTATAATCTTTCTGGATCTCAGTTAAACAGGAAAGCTCTTCTTCTATTCCGACTATAGTATTTACAAGCTGCATTGGTACGAGTGACTTTTCATCAGCAGGAGCAGGAAAGTTGGATAAGTACTGCTCACCATTGACTTCACATTCTAATAATCTCTTTACCTCAGAGTCCGGTTTACGTTCAATCAGAATTAATTCTGACTTATCACCACGCAACCAGATACCGAATAGCTCGTCTACTTTTAAAAGGGGATTCTGCAATTCAAATAGATATGCATAAATAGATAATTGCCAACTCAAATACTCTTTATCAAGGTTATATGTTGTCTTTATATCTCCCAAGCTGACTCTATTTTCTTTCTCCCAAACACAATCAATATTCGAAGCGAAATAGTCGTTATCAGAGACCGTGTATTCATTAGCAAACGCCTTGTATCCGGCATTTATCCTTATTTTGATATAATTCTCTGCTTCAATACTCTCAGGTGGTAAACCTGTTGTATCAGCAAATTGGCATTGATCATGAATAAGCCTACCCTTTGCAGCAGCTTTCTTCAACACAAAATCCGGAACATCTTTATATTTGTCAGGAAACAACTGCCTGCTTATCATTCCGGTTATACCTTGCAGTTGTTTTTCACCAAGCATATAGGTGTGGTTTTCCTCATTGAAAACCACGCTGGACTTTACTAATTCAATCATTATCATCAGTTTTTGGGTGGATACGTCTTTTGCATATCGATAGTGATGTTTCTGAACTCCTTATTATTGTGAAGTTCCGGATGGATAGCCCAAACTTTTTCAAGCTCTTCCCTGCTTTTAACATTAGTCATTTCCTTTATTGCAAGATCTAAACCAGCTCCGGTAAATGTTCCTTCGGGGACTTTTATATCATTCTTTGTATTTCTCGTATTTGCAGCCTCTGGGGTATACACTTTCTCTTTTGTTGCTCCAAAGACGTAGCGTACATGATTATTGTTATCCTGTATAACAAGCATTGTAATCTCCTTACTCTCATTGTAATCAATATCCTTGACGCTAAACTTTACAACCGGATAATAAGAGTCATTTTTCTGGTAAACTTCACTTTTATCTAATTGAATCCAAATAAACGGACCTGTATAAAGCTCACGCCCTATGCCCCAGTTGAACCCGGCACGTTTGAAAGCATCTGAAGCTTGTCCCTTTTCTTTTTCAGTATAGGATTCAGTACCGACATCCTGCTTTGAAACCCATTCTTTTTTATCACTATCCCATATTGATAATGTACAGAATAGATTCCCATGAACCACATCATGAGAACGTTTCCAGTTCATTTGCCCAAATACTTCATCAAGTATTCGCATATCAACTCTTGCATCTTTGTAAAGTAACAAGGAACAACCTGTACCATCTGGCTTCATATAGCCAACTCTGCACTCTATTTCAGACGCCATGAGAGGTCTGATCGATTTTATCTTGTTATATACACTTTGCTGAACTACTGGTTCAGTCTTTTTACTTGCAGTCATAATTCTTTTAGTTATTGGTTTGACTTTTAATTAATTATACAATAAAGTTATCTTTTATTGACGAGATAGACAAACAGAAACTTCGCTATTTTAACGCCATTTTCAAAGTGGGAAATATGGTTTTTTAGGCTCATTTCCAGAGTCTAAATCAAGGCGCCGAAAATCATTGAGTAACTGTTTACTGAAATATATCACTCTTGTACATGTTATTTCAGAAAACATTCCAATATGAGTATATTCGGGAGGTAAATCAAGCATATCAGAAAGCCAAGCATAGGCCTCTGCTCTCTTCATATATTCTAATTGCCAAATTTTATCAAAATATTCATGTGCCTCGTGTTTGAGTTTCCTCAGTCCTTTAGTAGCAAGACGTCCAAGTGCTCTATCTGTTCCTTTATGAACTCCAACATGAGCACCACATGGTCTACACAAGTACATCATTCCATAAGATGTACCATAAATCTCAACGCTATCTACAAATTCGGTAGGTTGCCCGCAATAAGGACAAATCTTACCAGCGAGAATCTGCTTTTGTCGTTCGTTTAGTTCTATCATAAATATAAAATTTGTGGATGGTACCGGAATCGAACCGACCTCCTTACATCGTGCGCACTCTGTAATGTTTCATCCAAGAATACTAACCACCCAAAAAACAAGGTGTACTATTCTCGCGAACCGTACACCTTAATCACAAACATAAATAACACGAGTTCACCCTCACAGGATACTTTGCTCCCGGATAGGCACATTCAAGCCACACCGGGACAGAATAAAGATAAAATCAAAAATAAACAAGGGACTTTAACCCTACAGTGTCCTTTTTCACTGGTATCTTTAGTTAATAATAGAAAGAAAAACTCTGTGAAGGAACCCGGACTCGAACCGGAACGAGTTGTCAAGCTCACTACATCTAAGGGTCGACATTCCCTATTGTCGAGTAGCGCGTCTACCTATTCCGCCATTCCTCCAGTTTGTAGCCAGACGCTTCCGGCTACTTTGATTGATTAACTTTTGATTGATTCGCCCTCACGGGTTACTTGTGCAAGTCCCGGCATCGAGCCGGGGAGAAAGCCACTTTCCAGAAAACTAACACCTTATAAAATGATATGGAAATAAATTATCACAAAACTGGATAGTTCTTTTCTTGCAACCTTACTACTTTTTAAGCTTTTCTTCATATAAGAAGCGCATAACAAGCATTACTAAAACGCAGACAAAGAGTGCGTATGAAGCAACTATATTTTTTTCATTCGCGCCTATCCCCCCGCCAACATACATAGCCGTTATTAATATGCCTGCTATGAAAATATTATGAATAATTTTCAATGTTTTCATTTCTTCCGTTTTTTACGTTCAACTTTCTTTGTACACCGGCAATGAAGTAATACCTGAGCGGCATTACAATGCCATTTACCATTTTGAGCGTTAGAGGGCTTATCACTCTCAATCTTACCAGTTTCAATGAGACTAATCAACTTTTTCTCACCACCTACTATACCCGCTGAGAAATCCTTTCCAAACGTCTCTGTAGACATCACACAAAGAATATTATCAAGTAATATTTCAGCAATTTCGCCTTTAATAGTCCCCATAACCTCAAGCTGTTCTGGTGACTAAATAAATCATTTTCTCCACATCGGATTTAGTTTTCCAAGACATACCCTCTGATTTCTCCTTATAGAGTCGGGCATTTAATGTATTTGCAACAGATGTTTTCTGTATGAGAGGAAATACCTCTGTATCGCCTACATCCATATTCCGCAATACATCAATAACACTACGTTTCTGTATTTCTTTTTCCATACTGATTATTAATTAGTTAATAGTTTCCCCCGTTCCAAGATTATTCGCTAATAAAAAAGGAACAGGGGATTTTCTTATTTTTGAAGTGTCAAATCAAAAAACAAGAAAATATGAATAATGAAGAAAAAGTAGTTTCATACTACAAAGAAACTTTAGAGAAAAAAATCGAATGGACTTTCAGGCTCCAAAGCACTCTGTTGACTATTACATCCACTACTTTTGCTGTACTTGTTTCTTTAAGCAACCTTTCAACAAATAATACTTACAGTCGAAATTTACTATTAGCGGTAGTATGTTCAAACGCACTATCCATCCTTTTTTCATGTATAACCATATACGAGAATCGAGTAATGAGCAACGTGATGATACGCAATGCTCAAAAACAGGTAAAAGAATATATCCTCTATAGCTTATACAATTCCAAAATGACCGCAACGCCAGCCGTACCACGCAAGAAATTCTTCGCAATTTGTGAATCAATTTCCTATATTTCATTTCTACTCTTTATTATTAGTTTAACAACTTACGCAATTTATAAGATATACACGCAGTTGTAACGTCAATTAAACATTGAAGTGATGAGCGGATTCGAACCACTGACCACTGCTTGTGGTGCTCTCCCTTTAAGCTAAGAATCTACTTGAGAGAATCGAACTCTCAACCTTCCACCACACACAGCGCTCTAACCACTGAGCTACATCACTCTTATATGTTATTAATTAATTCTATCTATATACTCACCGAAATCCTCTGCTATTCGGTTGCAGGGTAATTTTTGAACCTCGCTTTTATTGCTAACCACGGCTCTACACCGGTGTACCAAACCACCGTCTTACTACAGCCTAACTACCTACCCTCACGGGCTTCATATTCCTGATATGTAAGCCATATATGTTCCACAATGTCAAAGAACTCTTCTCTGTGTTCCCGGTCTCCTTTCAAAGGCAGGCACAAAGACCGGACCGGGTGCCGGATACCCGGCTATTTTGGTTTGACTTAGTGAGGTCAATCTATGTTCGTTCTTGCAAGCATACGAGTGCACAACTCATTGTCGCGTGCAAGGTAGGATTCTTGGGAATCCAGCCCACGGTTGAACAGTTCTTCTGAAATGATTCTCAGCTTTTCAGATACTTCAACTCTCTTTTCTTTATCGAAATCACCATCAAGTACATAAGAAAGCCCTTCTATTATACCGGATATGGATGCAAGACTCATGCTTTTTAATTTGTTTGCGAACTCTTCCATATTATTAATCTCCCACGTAATGTGCACCATACAAAGTGCTGTTTTGATTATAGTAAGCTGATACAGGAATAGACAAATCATTGTATACTTTGCTCGGAGTGGCTTTTACGGATTTACGTATTTCTTCGTTCTGCTTATTTGCAAACTCTTTATCTCTCTTGGCTACATTCTCATCCGAAAACGACTCCTGTAGTTTTGCGAACTTCCATGCGGTTTTCAAACACTCTGAAAATGTTTTCCCACCCTTTTTGAATTTGCGGTGTGCCGCCTTCATTATTTGAGATAAATTGTATTGCATATTCTTCATTTTTAAATTGTTTTTGTCAATCATATTTTGTATGTTTGTATGTATGATTGATTGATGATGCAAATATAATCTCATTTGAGAGTATATACAAATTTAAAAACCTAATAATACTCCCATTTGAGAGTATTTAACTTTTGATTGATTTAATATGATTAATAGGATTAAAGAAATTATTGCTCATTATTCGCTGAGTAATAGAGCATTTGCCATTAAATGTGGCTTAAAAGACAATACATTTATAAATCAGCTGAATGGAGTTCGCGAAATCAGTTTAAACACGATTAATGCCATTTTACTCTCAAATGAAGAAATATCGGCAGAATGGTTACTTAGAGGAAAAGGGAATATGCTTATTTCTGAGAACTCACAAAATAAGGAGAACGTAGAACGGATAGCCCGTCTTGTTGATACAATAACAACTTTGCAAGGTACAATCAATGAACAAATGAAAACGATCCAACTCTTATCTGAGGAAAACAAGAGAATAAAGGGTGAATTAACAATGTTGAAAAATGAACGAAAAATAGGATAAGTTTAATATATACACAAATGAAAAAAATACTATTTACCATTGTATCAACTGCAATATTATTGGGTGGATGCAAATCAAAAGAAGAGAAAGCCAATGAGTTAATCAAGGACGCCATGTTTAAAGTCCTATATGATTTCGCCAGTTATGAACCCATTGAAACTAAAATAGACAGTGCTTTCACATCTGTATATACAGATTCAATCATTATAGGACACGCCTATTTCATTAATATAGCTCTTGAAAAAGCAAACGAATATTTAGATGAAATAAAAGATGCACAGAGAACTATGGAAATTTGGAATGATGGATACTCATCATACAGTAACTCAAAATATTATGAAGCCAAAAATAAATTCAATGAAAATTTAGAAAAAGCTAAAGTGTGTTCTAATTTAATGACACTACATTTAGATAGTATAAGGGATAGAGCAAGTTTCATAGAAAAAGTTTTTTGTGGCTGGAAAGCTACACATAAATTTAGATGTAAGACTAAAGGCGGTAGCCCAGACATAGGCAACTATGAATATATATTCGACAAGGATTTCAAGAAAATCATCAACAAGACAGACTTGGATGACAAAGACTACACTAAAATCAAAGAGCTTATCGATGAAGCATTAAAAAGCAAAAAAGAAAGCGATGAAACAGAACCTAAAAACGATGATAAGATATGAGTGTATCAGTATTTATAAAAATCATCATAATATTAGCAATAGTTGCGCTTTGCTTAGTAGAAAAGGCAATTCCATTTATCAAGGAAAAGTTTATGATATCCCTTTCTAAAAGTGGTTATTTGGCATTTGTTTCGGTAATAACAGCAATATTAGTATTTACAATAGCATATAATAAATCTCAAGCAAATGAACGGCAATACTCAGCAGAGGATAGCAACAAAGCAAAAAAGGAGAGTTTGATTAGAAATGCTTTCGAAGCATCAAAAAAAGAAGTGAAACTACAATTAAAATCTCCTTCAACTGCAAAATTTGCATCAGAACTTGATGAAGAATCAAAATATAAGATTAACGATGATAATTCAGTAATCATTCGTTCGTATGTAGATGCACAAAACTCATTCGGTGCAACTATACGGACACACTTTCAATGTACAGTAGATAGATATGGGAAAGTGAGCGATCTTACTACATGGGAATGAATAATATAAACACCAACGAATGAAAAAGAATAGTTTATAACTATAGATAAATAGGATATTCCAGGGAGAGATAATAGGCGTTATTGGTAGTATATGAATGTATTTATTTCCGTATTATTGTCGCAACCTTTTTTTAAGTACCATAACATTACTGAAATACAGCTATTTATAAGAAAAATTGAGAAAAACAATTTGTTTATCTCAACTATTTTCCCGAATATTGCTCCCCCTTTTAAAACAAAAACATGAATTTTGAATTAACATCCGCCTATAAGCCTACAGGCGACCAGCCTGAGGCTATTGCCCAATTAACCGAAGGTATAAAACAAGGATTACCTGCCCAGACCCTATTGGGTGTTACGGGCTCAGGAAAGACGTTTACTATAGCCAACGTCATAGCTAATATCAACAAACCTACATTGATATTGAGCCACAACAAAACGCTGGCCGCCCAGCTATACAGTGAATTTAAAGGATTTTTCCCCAACAACGCTGTGGAATACTATGTTTCATACTACGATTATTATCAGCCGGAAGCCTATCTTCCCAGCTCTGATACGTATATCGAAAAAGATCTTGCCATCAATGATGAAATAGATAAGCTACGGCTTGCCGCCACTTCTTCCCTACTCTCAGGACGTAAAGATGTAGTGGTAGTTTCTTCTGTTTCATGCATCTATGGTATGGGAAATCCATCCGACTTCTATGACAATGTCATAGAAGTGGAACGGGGGCGTATGCTGGATCGTAATGTATTTCTGCGCCGTCTCGTAGACAGCCTTTATGTACGCAATGACCTGGATCTGAATCGTGGTAACTTCCGTGTAAAAGGTGATACAGTAGACATTTATCTGGCCTATTCCGATACCATCCTGCGAGTGACTTTTTGGGGAGATGAAATTGATGGAATTGAAGAAGTAGATCCGATCTCAGGCATAACAATTGCTCCTTTTGAATCATACAAAATATACCCGGCTAATTTATTCATGACAACCAAAGAGGCAACTCTACGTGCTATCCACGAAATAGAAGATGACCTTACCAAGCAAGTAGCCTTTTTCGAATCTATCGGAAAAGAATATGAAGCCAAGCGTCTTTATGAACGGGTGACGTATGATATGGAAATGATTCGCGAGCTGGGGCACTGTTCCGGTATTGAGAACTATTCACGTTATTTTGATGGTCGCAGTGCCGGTACCCGCCCCTATTGCCTGCTCGACTTTTTCCCGGATGACTTTCTAATTGTTATAGACGAAAGCCATGTTAGCGTCCCACAGATACGTGCTATGTATGGTGGTGACCGCGCCCGAAAAATCAATCTGGTAGAATATGGTTTTCGCCTACCTGCAGCCATGGACAACCGTCCTCTTAAATTTGAAGAGTTTCAGGAAATGGCCAAACAGGTTATTTATGTCAGTGCGACTCCGGCCGATTATGAACTGGTACAGTCTGAAGGTATCATTGTGGAACAAGTAATCCGACCTACCGGTCTGCTTGACCCTGTGATTGAGGTACGTCCCAGCCTCAACCAGATTGATGATCTTATGGAAGAAATTCAAATACGTATCGAAAAAGAGGAACGTACTCTCGTGACGACTTTAACTAAGCGCATGGCTGAGGAATTAACAGAATATTTGCTTAATAACAACGTGCGATGCAACTATATCCACAGCGATGTAGATACACTTGAGCGTGTAAAAATTATGGACGACCTTCGTCAAGGTGTGTACGATGTATTGATCGGTGTAAACCTTTTACGTGAAGGACTTGATTTACCAGAAGTATCTCTGGTTGCCATCCTTGATGCAGACAAAGAGGGCTTCCTGCGCTCCCATCGTTCTCTGACGCAAACTGCCGGACGTGCTGCCCGAAACGTAAACGGAAAAGTAATCATGTATGCAGACAAGATGACGGAAAGTATGCAGTTGACAATTGACGAAACCAACCGACGCCGGGAAAAACAGCTTGCTTATAATGAAGCAAATGGCATCACCCCACAACAAATAAAGAAAGCACGTAATCTCGCTGTATTCGGTGGAAACAATACCGAGGAAATGCTAAAAGAAAAACATGTTTATATAGAACCATCAAGCCCGAATGTAGCTGCTGATCCGATCATTCAATATATGACTAAAGCTCAGATGCAAAAGAGCATAGACCGTACACGCAAGTTAATGCAGGAAGCTGCCAAAAAACTGGAATTCATCGAAGCAGCTCAATATCGTGACGAATTACTGAAACTGGAAGATCTTATGAAAGAAAAGTGGGAAGAATAAACAGAAACTCTTAATAAAAATTGAATTCAATAAGCAAAATATTAATCAATGTTATAAAACATGTTTTTTCTCCCACAAAATTTGCTAATATTCGGAAAACCCGTACATTTGCAATGTGTTTTTCATAGTATTAGATTTAAGGTTAACAAAGGTTGGAGCAAGGCGTTGCTCCTTTTTTTATGTCTATACGTTTGCTTTCTCTAAAATATCCTGTGTACACTCTGCAGAATTGAATATATAGTCCGAATAAAAAACAACAGGTCTTTCCTTTTTTCAGAATATAGCCTTACCTTTACTGGAAAAATCAGAATATGACTAAAATAAAAGTTCAAAATACAGATGTTACTATTATAAAAGTAGATGAAATAGATTACATTTCACTAACCGATATAGCAAAACACAAAACAACAGATACCAATGTTGTAATCGCTAATTGGCTACGCAATAGAATGACCATTGAATATTTAGGATTATGGGAAATATTATATAACCCAAATTTTAAACCCCTCGAATTCGAGGGGTTTAGAAAAGAAGCAGGCTTAAATGCATTTACTCTTTCTCCTCAAAAATGGATAGAAACAACAAGTGCCATTGGAATAATATCCAAATCAGGGAGATATGGAGGTACATTTGCTCATAAAGATATCGCTTTCAAATTTGCAAGCTGGATTTCTGTTGAATTTGAACTATATATAGTCAAAGAGTTTCAACGTTTAAAAGAACAAGAGCAAACCCAAGTCAGTTGGTCTGCCAAACGGGAACTCTCTAAAATCAACTATCGTATTCATACAGATGCAATCAAACAGCATCTCATACCACAGGAGGTTACTCCTCAACAAGTATCTATTATTTATGCAAGTGAGGCTGATGTTCTCAATGTAGCCATGTTCGGTATAACAGCACTACAGTGGAGAGATGCACATCCTAATCTCAAAGGAAATATTCGTGATTATGCCTCAATTAATGAGCTTATCTGTCTTTCAAACATGGAAAATCTAAATGCAGTTTTCATAAATGAGGGTCTGACGCAACAAGACAGACTCATTAAACTGAATCAAATTGCAATTCAGCAAATGAGCATCTTAGAAAATATCAAGAATAAAAAACTATTAAAATAATTATGGAACAACAACCTCAGCTCAACGATCACAATAAGCAGGAGTATCCTCCTATGCATTCAGTAGAACACATTCTGAACGCAACCATGGTGAAAACTTTTGGCTGTCCACGCTCGCGAACGGCTCACATAGAAAAGAAAAAAAGTAAATGTGACTACGAACTTTCTTCCTGCCCTACTGATGAACAAATACAGGCTGTAGAAGATAAAGTAAATGAAGTTATCAATCAACATCTCCCTGTAACGATTGAATTCATGCCCAAAGAAGAAGCTAAAGACATCGTAGACCTTAGTAAGCTGCCGGAAGATGCAAGTGAAACTCTACGCATTGTCCGTATAGGAAATTATGATGCTTGTGCCTGCATCGGACTACATGTAGAAAATACCTCTGAAATAGATACATTCAAAATCATCAGTCACGATTATGATGAAGAAAAAAAAGTATTGAGGATACGGTTTAAGCTAATAAAACAATAGGAGAAAAAACAAAAATCTATCTATCTTATATAAAATAAACAAAAACAAGTAACATTATGGCATAAACAGCGAAACTTTGGCACTTCAATTCTGACAAATAGTCAAACACAAGAACAAAAATGCCTTGGCATATGTTTTGCTTAATTATTAATGAACAACGGTTCCGGAAACGGAACGGAAGTTCTTTAATTAACCGAATGTTTAACTAAAAGATAGGAGACTAAAATTATGATGCCTGTTAGAAGAACTCAGAACTGGTTACCAAGTATCTTTAACGATTTCTTTGATAATGAATGGATGGTAAAAGCAAATGCTACTGCACCTGCTATTAATGTGATCGAATCAGAAAAAGAATACAAAGTAGAAGTGGCTGCTCCGGGTATGACGAAGGAAGATTTCAACATCCGTATCGATGAAGATAATAATCTCGTCATTTCTATGGAGAAGAAAACAGAAAACAAGGAAGAAAAGAAAGACGGTCGCTATCTGCGCCGTGAGTTCTCATACTCCAAGTTCCAGCAAACAATGATTTTGCCTGATAACGTAGACAAAGAAAAGATTTCAGCTCAGGTTGAAAATGGTGTTCTTGCCATTGAACTTCCAAAGCTTAGCGAAGAAGAGATTAAGAAACCTGAAAGAACCATCGAGATAAAATAATTATAAGACAAATTTTACTATAGAATTAAATAAAAAGAGGATACACTTCATTCAAGGGGTATCCTCTTTTTTTAATCATACTTCTTACACAAAACAAGTGAAACCTACGCCCTCTTTCGATAGCTTCGTACAGCCCATACATTAAAAAATAAAACAAATGCCAATAATGCTCCCAATTGTGGTAACATATCCGTAAAACCACTCCCCTTCAGATAAACCATACGCATTACCTGCATTAAATACTTTAACGGATTGAAGATAGTAATCGCCTGCGCCCATTCCGGCATACTGCTAATAGGAGTAAACAACCCACTCATAAGAATAAAAATTAGCATACAAAACCACATAACAAACATAGCTTGTTGCATGCTAGCAGAATGATTGGAGATAACCAGTCCCAATCCGGACATGGAAAGGACGAAAAGAATAGCGAAAAAGTAAATTACAAGAAAATGTCCGACAGGCAAGATACCGTAAAGTAACCAGGCCAGAATGAAACAAATGGTAAGTACCACAAAACCAATGAGCCAATACGGAAAGAGCTTTGCCAGAATAAAAGTAAATTTACCTACTGGCGTAACATTTATTTGCTCAATAGTACCAACTTCCTTCTCACTGACAATGTTGAGAGCAGGTAAAAAGCCACAAATAAGGGTAAGCAACATTACCATAAGAGCCGGGATCATGAACAATTTATAATTAAGGTTAGGATTGAATAAGTTGAGAGTTGTATAGTTAGTTGAAGGTTGGGAGTTGGGAGTTGAAAGTTGGGAATTCACCATGCCACTTACATCGCCCGGCGTATCTCCCCGTGCAGGAAGCACTGCGGGAAGCGCCACTACTTCAGAAGCATAACTTTGAATGATATTAGATAGATAAGAGCCGCCAAGACCACCCTTGGTACCATTCACTGCATTAGCAGCAATGAGAACGTGAGGACTACGCCCTACAGTACAATCCTTTTCAAAATCACGCGGGATTTCAAGAATAATATCGGCATCACCAGCTTCCACGTTCTTTAACGCCTCATCATAAGAATCAGGAAGCGCTGTCAGACGAAAATAAGTAGAAGCGGAAATCTTATCAACCAACCGGCGAGAAGTAACAGAATGATCATTGTCTACAATATTGAGAGAAACATTCCGTATCTCCAGATTCATAGCCCAAGGCATCAGAATCATAATCATACAAGGAAAAACAAGTATGAGACGCGGAAGAAAGGAGTTGCGAAACAACTGCTTGAATTCTTTTTCTATGAGAAACTTTATCATATTCAATAATGTGTCAATATGCCAATGTGATAATGTACCAATTGGCTGGCACGTTTTAGTTGGTTAATTATATTGGTTAATTCTCCCTGGTTGATCTATCATTCCAATCTATTTTTAAACTTTTTAAAACTAATCGTTATCAGTACTGCTGCCATTAATGCCAGAATGCCTACTTCTTTCAAAACCAGCGTAATATCCACCCCTTCAATCATCAGTTTACGAACAGCCTGAATATACCAACGGGCAGGCAATATATCAGAAATAATCTGCAACACCAACGGCATACTCTCTATAGGAAAAATCATACCGGAAAGAATCATTGTCGGCATCATCAGTATCAACCCCGAAGCAAGCATGGCAGCCACCTGTGTCCGTGTCACAGAAGAGATGAGTAGCCCTAATGCCAACGACACGAATATAAATAACAAAGACACCGTTATCAACCAAAACAGGCTGCCTGCTACCGGCACATGCAGTACATAAACTGACAGCAACAGAATAGTGACCAGGTTGATGAACGACAATACAAAATAAGGTACTGCCTTTGACAAAATAACGAAAAGCGGTTTCACCGGAGAGACCAGCAAAATTTCCATCGTACCGGTTTCCTTCTCACGAACAATCGAAATGGAAGTCATCATCGCACAAATCAGCATAAGTATAAGCCCCATCACACCAGGCACAAAATTATAAGTACTCTTCATCTGCGGATTATAGAGCAATTTCACATCCGGCACAATAGTGGCAACCGACACGCCCGGAGGCAGCATTTCCTGCTGTACGGAAGCAATGATACCGGCAGCATAGTTCGTTCGGGTAGTTGCCATATTGGGATCAGTAGCATCGGCCACAAGCTGTATTTGTGAGTCACCGCTATAAATGCCATCAGCAAAACGGGTACTGAATACAATAGCCAGATCGGCATCTCCTTCACGAAAAATCGCTTCCAACTCTTCCGGAGAGTGTATCATGCGCTCCATCCTAAAGTATTCGCTGGCACCGATACGGTCTACAATACGACGAGTCATCACATCATTACTGGGATCAAGCACCACCACCCGCACATTTTTCACCTCTGTAGAGATAGCAAAACCAAAGAGGATAATCTGAACGACAGGCATACCCAAAAGGATTAGCATCGTTCTCCGGTCACGGAAAATATGATAAAATTCTTTTCTTACAAAGGCAAAAAACTGTTTCATAATTTAATCTGCTTTACGAACGGCCTTACGAGCCAATTGTTGAAATACGTCATCCATTGTTTGCGCATGGAACTTCTCTTTGAGTTCACGGGGAGTATCAAGAGCTTCAATACGTCCATCCACCATAATAGAAACACGGTCACAATACTCAGCCTCATCCATATAATGGGTGGTAACAAAGACGGTTATACCACGGTCGGCAGCCTGATAAATGAGTTCCCAGAATTGACGGCGGGTGGCAGGATCTACTCCTCCGGTCGGCTCATCTAAAAAAACAATCTTCGGTTCATGAAAAATAGAGACTGAAAAGGCCAGTTTTTGTTTCCATCCCAGGGGGAGGCTTTTCACAAGCGTCTCACGTTCGGCAGTAAAACCAAGACGTTCCAATAACTCATCGGTTTTATTAGCTATCTCCCTCTCTTTCATACCATATATACCGGCAAAGAGGCGAATGTTTTCCCAGACTTTAAGATCCTCGTACAAAGAAAACTTCTGACTCATATAGCCTATATTTTTCTTAATTTCTTCAGACTGAGTGAAAAGATCAAATCCGGCTACCCTACCACTGCCGGAAGTCGGTTTACTTAGTCCGCAAAGCATACGCATAGCAGTTGTCTTTCCGGCACCATTGGCGCCCAGGAAACCAAAAATTTCACCACGATTTACCTGAAACGAGATATGATCTACAGCGGTAAACGTACCAAAACGCTTACAGAGGTTATCAACTTCGATAACAGTTTCGCCTTTATGACGCAACTCCTCCCGTTCCAATCCCGGTGGACACAGGATATGGGCAAATTCCCGAAGAATACATTCCGGAGTATCAATGCCATGTATTTGTCCTTCGTTGATAAATGCGATCCGGTCACACTGACGGGCTTCATCCATGATAGGCGTAGAGGCTATAATAGTAATACCCTGCTCTTTGAGACGACGCAGCATTTCCCAAAACTCTTTGCGGGAAACAGGATCGACTCCGGTAGTAGGTTCATCCAGAAAAAGAATATCCGGTTTATGAATCAAAGCACAGCTTAATGCAAGTTTCTGTTTCATTCCCCCCGACAATGCTCCTGCACGACGTTTCTTAAAAGGTTCTATCTGCTGATAGATATCCTTCACCAAATCATAATTTTCTTCTATTGTAGTGTGAAAAACGGTAGCAAAAAAGTTCAGGTTCTCTTCCACCGTCAGGTCCTGGTAAAGTGAAAACCTGCCGGGCATATAACCTACTTTCCGGCGAATCTCTTTATAATCTTTCACCACATCCGCTCCACCTACAGTAGCCGTACCTTCATCGGCAAGCAATAAAGTAGTAAGTATACGAAAAAGTGTACTCTTCCCTGCCCCGTCCGGACCAATAAGTCCAAAAAGTTCACCGGGTTTCACAGCAAAAGAAACTCCACGAAGCGCCTCCACCTTCCCATAACGTTTGCTTATATTATCTACCACTACTTCCATCTCCATCTCCTAACTTTTTCTATTTCCCACAACTTTCAACTCTCATTTTCAACTTTCAACTTTCCATTTTCAATTAAAACATACTCCTCCATACATCCCTATTTTCAAGTACCCGTCATTCTTCACGGATATCTTCACTGCATATACTAAATTAGCACGCTCATCTTTAGTAAGGATGGTCTTTGGGGTAAATTCCGAACGGTCAGATATCCAGGTAACAACTCCTGGATACTCTTTTCGGGTATCATTGCCGTAGTCTGAAAATACAGTCGCCTTCTGTCCAAGTTTCACCTGTGAAAGCTGTTCAGAGGTTATATAGGCACGAATATACATCTGTTCCATATCCGCCACTTTAAACAAGGGTTTCCCCATAGTAGCCAGCTCACCGGCTTCGGCATATTTGGCAAGAACCATCCCATTAAGAGGAGATGTAATATGGCATTTCATTAATTGGTCTTCTATCTGTGCCACCTGAATACCTACTGAAGAACTTTGCCACGTAAGGCTTTGCCGGCTATTGAGCAAGGTTGACCCCTGGGCAATCAATTGCCGTTGAAGTACAGAAAGATGTGCATCCGCATCATCCAGTTGTTTTTGATTGGCAGCTCCCGCCTTCAACAGATTTTCAACACGACGTTTCTCACGTTCGGCAGTGACAATCTGTTCTTTTAAAGCAGCTACCTGTTTCAGGATATCAGGTCGCTGATCTTCTACCGACTTCACATTAGCTTCCAATTGTATCTTCTTCAGATAAAGCTGAACAGTATCTACAAGTCCCACCTGCTGACCGGCTTTTACAGGTGTGCCTTCTTCTACTTCCAGACTCAATAATTTACCGGTTGCTTCGGAAGAAACAAGTACTTCGGTTGTTTCAAATGTTCCGGTAGCATCATAATCGGGACTACCGCTTCCACAAGCAGCAGCTATGAACAGTAGGGAAGAAAATCCTATAAATTTCATTCGTTTCATAACAAGGCTATTTTATAAATTAATGGTATATTTTAGTTTCCAGATATTCATCAGCAATTGAATTTCGTGTAGAGCTTTGGTCTGCCGTGCCATACTCTCTGAAGTAATCTCACGTAACAGATCCGTAACAGTCAGTGTACCGTTTGCCACTTTTGCTTCAGCTGCCAGGCGGATATTAGTGCGCAGACGAATAATCTCTTCATCATCCTGCATCTGTTTCCGCATAGACACAATACCACTGTTTTGTTGGGTAGCTTGCAGGCGGGTATTAAAAAGAAAGACATCCCGGTTGTTTTGCAATTGCTGCTTATTGGTCGATATCAGTTTTTTATCATTTCGCAGTGTATATAAACTCCCGAAGTTCCACGACAACCGTACTCCTGCTACATAAAAAGGAGAAAACTCATCTTTCAGCATATTCAATCCGGGATTGCCATAAGCTCCCTGCACAAAAAGTCCGAAACGAGGCATATAACCTGTTTTCAATGCTTCTTCCTGTATTTGCAAACGTTGATTTTGTGCATCAAACCATATCAATTCCGGACGACGTATATCTCCCAAAGGAGATACCTCACTTTCCACAGGTTTCTTCAACGTGGTATTTTCCGTCAGATCCTCCCCTGTCAGTAATGCCAGCATCTGTACATAGGCCTGTCTCGAAGCGGAAAGCTCCACCCGCTTCTGCCGGGTATTCAACTGTTCCACTTTTACAGCATCAAGATCAGACTGACTGGCTATTCCATTCTCCATATAAGCACTGATCTGCCGGAAACTACGCTCCAGTTCGTCTTGCAAAAGCTGATTTTGTATAAGCTGTTCATCCAACAAGAGAATACTGAAATACAATTGATCTACTCTCTCATTCAGAGCATACATCTCTACATTCAACTTCTCCCGTTCCACATCAGAAGACGCAAGGGTCATCTCTTTTTTAGTATGTATCTCTCCACCATCCCAAATGTTCTGTTTCAGCTCTAACATCACCTGATACTGATCCTTGGGCTGACCTTTAATATCTATTCCGGGAATTTTTACAGGAAGTTCGGTCACATCACTCTGATAACTGGCCTTTGCCGAAAGGGCAAACTGCGGCAGATATCCTTTCGAAGCATTATTCAGATTATACTCTTTAGTTTTTTCTATAAGACCATACTGCCTCACTAACGGATAGTTGTCCTGCGTTTTCTGCCGACACTCTTCCAAAGTTATCTGTCCGTACATACACGATACAGCCAGCAGAAATGATAATGAAAGAATCATTCGTTTCATATTCTTCTTCTCTATTAATTTCTTTTCTGCAAAGATAGGTAAATAGAACATGCAACCAGGTTCCAATAGTTTGCAATGATGTCCCATTAGTTCGATAATGAACAGATTTGAATAAAATTCACCTGTAGATTACAATGTAGTCTTATCTTCATATTGTATCTTTGTGAAAAATACAACAACTCCTGTCTGTTATGGAAGAAAAGAATAAGCCTCTCGAACTGGCACTCGACTTACTAAAACATACCCAAATTGCACGTAACAATGAGTATAGGTATATAAATCCCGATTTTGGTATCGTCATTAGTTTTGCCGGATTAGATAGCTATCTCTTTAAAATAGGACAACCCTACCGTACCAAAGAGGGACGGATTATCCGCGCCTTACGAGGAAGAGCCCGTATATCAGTCAATCTGATAGAATACGATGCTTTTCCGGAAATGATAATTATCACCCCACCGGACTCCATCATTCAGGTGATAAGCTTTTCCCCCGACTATGATTTTCAAGTGATTGTAGCAAGTAACATTTTTTTGCCTGTTCCCCACAGAGAAGATCTGACCGATTCATATATGAAACAGGGTATCGTGATAAAACTGACGAATAAAGAATGGGACGAAATGGGAATGTACTTCTCACTGATCTGGGAAACAGTACAAGAATCCACTTTCCGGAAAGAAGTAGTACAGCATCTGCTTACAGCGCTTCTATATAATATAAGGTATATACAAAAAAAGAACCAAAGCAGCATCAACCAATCGCCCTCACACCAGGAAGAATTATTCCGCCGGTTTATTGCTCTGGTCAACGAGTACAATAAAAAAGAACGTACCGTAAGTTTCTATGCAGATAAACTCTGCCTTACCCCTCGTTATCTGAATACCGTCATACGACAAGTAAGCCAACAGACGGTAATGGAATGGATTAATCAGGCCGTCACGCTCGAAGCTCAAGTCTTACTAAAACATAGTAACTTAATGGTTTATCAAATTGCTGATGAATTGAATTTCCCCAATCCCTCTTTCTTTTGCAAATTCTTCAAGAGAAGAACGGGAATGACACCACAGGAATATCAAAAAAGATAAATACAGCCCTACATCAGAATCCGCATATTGCAAATAATCAGTAAGATACTTTGCCAGTTCAAACTAAAACCGTATCTTTGCGCCCGCTATTACGAGTTAGTAGCATTAATTCAAATCATTAATTAAAAACATTTATTTAAAATGGCAACCAAAATCAGATTGCAAAGACACGGACGTAAAAGTTACGCGTTTTATTCAATTGTAATTGCAGACAGCAGAGCACCACGTGATGGTAAATTTACAGAGAAGATTGGTACTTACAACCCGAACACCAATCCTGCTACAGTAGATTTGAATTTCGACGCTGCATTGGCATGGGTATTGAAAGGTGCACAACCTACCGATACTGTACGCAACATCCTTTCTCGCGAAGGTGTTTACATGAAGAAACATCTCCTTGGCGGTGTAGCTAAAGGTGCATTTGGCGAAGCTGAAGCTGAAGCAAAATTCGAAGCTTGGAAAAACAACAAGCAGACAGGACTTGCTACTCTGAAAGCTAAAGAAGATGAAGCTAAAAAAGCAGAAGCAAAAGCACGTTTAGAAGCTGAAAAGAAAGTAAACGAAGCAAAAGCGAAAGCATTGGCAGAAAAGAAAGCGGCTGAAGCTGCTGAAAAGGCTGCTGCTGAAGCACCTGCAGAAGAAGCTGCTGCTCCGGCAGAAGAGGCTCCTGCTACTGAAGCTGCTGAATAATAGTAAGCAAATTCACCAAAATGGGATTAAAACTATAAGGTCCTCTCCGGCTTGCCGGGGAGGATTTTTTGTGCTTCCCGCACGGGAAGGTTCAGCAGGCGATAACAGGGAGAGATGTTTATAAAAGATAGTTGCCAAAATAATAAGCAAGTGGGTTTGCTAAAACGAAGATAAAAAAGAGGGCAACAGGAAAAAGATTAAAGAGAAGGAAACACATCATTCATTTTCAGCGTTTTAGAATACTATTTATTGGAAGCAAAAGTACGTACTTTAAAACACCCAAAGTACGTACTTAATGGGCAATTAAATACGTACTTTTTCCGTGGTAAAATACGTATTCTTACATCTTAAAAGTACGTACTTCTATCGGTATGAGAAATAGGATTCCGAAAAGGCATTAACATTGTTAATTTATGCCCCTGTTTACAAACCTTATCACCTACTTTTAATGGATCCACTTCTTCAACTCCTTATACAAAGCTTCTGTGATTTCACTGTTCTTCGAATTAAAGAATATCTCCTTACCTGTATTCTCCTTAAACATGATATAGGGTTTGCTGTGCGAAGAGAGTAATAACAGACAGTTGCCTCCGTCTTTCAGCTTGAACCACCCTTTACTTATACCACCTATAGAAAGTCCATTAAGACGAAGCCCGATATCGGGAAGAGAGTCTATCAAACAAATCCCGGTTATCTCTTCCAGGGTTCTGGATGTACCATACATTCCCGTAAAAATCAGCTTATCCTCCTTTATCTTTATAGTTGCCGGATTCATACCATATGCTATAAATGCAGCAATCACCGCAATAGTAAGCACACTAATAGCAACCACATACTTCGTACTTTTCTTGGGAGGATTATGATCAAATTTATTTGCCTTGATTATCAGATACGGAATATAGAGTATAGGCAGAAGAATGCAATAACTGGCCCAGTCTGCATGCCCTACCCCAAGACAGGCATAATAAGTAAGTAAAGGTACGGTTCCCATTCCCACCAGACTATAACACATAAAAGTAGACAATCCTTTGACATCTACATTTTCTTTCTCTTCTTTAGACATTGTATTATATCCTGCAATAAGAATCGGGAAGCGCTTTACGAGTACCCCGAGCCCAATGAGGATGAAAGCTGTAATCAACACTGTAGTTTCCATAATCAAGTTTATTAACTCATTTCCACATCAACAAAAATCCCTTATTTTACCTCCGAAAGATAAGAATTATTCTTCAGAAAACAGGAAAAGTTGCTCTTTTCCTTGCAAATCGACTGCCTTGAGTGACTTAGCACGCGAACTACGTAGTTTCAACAAAGCACAAAAGTCGTCTTCTACATTATATCCATTGACCTCTTTTACAACGAATCCTCTTCGTACTCCTATCCGGTAGGCCTTTGAGTTTTCCCACACCAACCCGATTTTGATCCGGCCTTCTTCGGGGATAAATGAAATGCCGGAACCACCGGTATCAGGCAGTATTACTGACGAAATACCGTCATACGGCATGAAAAGATATTGCTTTCGGGGAAAATCAAGAATCATCTGCCCATAGTTAAGCAAACCGGCTCCGACACGCGAAGTAACCCCTGTATGTGTTTCTGTCATCACATTCCTGAAAGTGACCGGACCGATCTTCATCCAGTCAAACCTCAAACGATAACGCAAAGTATCCCGGCCAGCACCTGTTATGCCAATAGAAGAAGCTCCATAAGCACAGTCCGTCACACACCGTTCTATCTTTTTAGGCATACGATTCTTCAATAGAATAAATACCTCATCGCAGAGGTCATAAAGTTCCGGAGCTCCCGTATCAAAAAGTACTCCGGTCTCCTGCAATCTACGGAATAGCTTTATATCCAAAAGGGGGCAGTTTGCTATCACCTTCATCCGTCTCCGTTTTCCTTTCTCTGCCTTAAAATGATTTTTCCTGTCTGTCAGGATCAGCCGTTGGTTTCTGGTATCTATCTTAACCGATAAATTCTGCAAAATCTCACTTCCTATCAGCCCGTCTACTCCTTCACAGTTGAAAAGACTATTCTCATTCATATCCCAAAGAGTAGCCGGATAATGATTGAAATGCAGTTTTCCTAAACGCAACTCCCTTACATCTGCCATGTTTACAGCAATACGTACGCCGTTGGCATCACGTGCACTATCTCCTCTATAAGTATCTTCGCCACTTAACAACTCTTTATTCAGAAGCAAAGAGGAAGCACCGGTATCAAAAAGAAATTTCCGCTCAGTACCATTCACTGAAGCGGAAATTAAAATACGATTCTGAGAAAATTCAAAAGGGATGGTATCGGCAAAATTCTGTTCGCTGGTATAAGGAATTTTTCGCTCTTTGGGTGCATTGTAATATTCATATACCTTTCGGGATATCTCGGAAATAAGAGTTGCATTCGTTTTGTCATCTTCTCTGGAATCTGTTACAAACACTGCTATACTATATTGCCTCCCATCGGGCAAACGGACAAATCCCATGTCATTATCTCCCGCTTTCAGCCCCGATTTGTTTCTGCCGGAAGAACCCGTCTTATGCCCAAATACAACCTCCCGGGGTAATCCGGCTTTTAACTTATCGTTTCCTGTAACAGTTCCTATCATTAACTTCTCTAAATACTCTTTATATCCGGAATGCCGAAACAATGTTTCTGTACGAAACTTCTCCATCACCTGAACGGCTGCAAACGGCGTAGTCCAGTTGAGATATTGATATTCAAAAGCTTCATTCAGTTTCTCTTCATTTGCCTCAATCTTAAAATCTTCTATACCCAACGTGCGGACATATTTATCGACCACTCCCGTGCCACCTATATAACGAAGCAAAATATCACAGGCGTTATTATCACTCTCCGATATACTGTACCGCAATAATTCCCCCACAGAGATATTAAACTCTCCTTCGGGGCGGGCATCTCTCAAAGGACTATAAGTATCGGGCAGCAGATCTGCTTTGCGAACATATATTTCTGTTTCCAAAGGCAACTGCCGTGTATCGAGATAATCCATCACCGCCAATGCCTGATGAAACTTAAAAACACTCATCAAAGGGTAATGATGGGGATTGTTGTAAGTGAATGTCTCCCGCCCTTCAAACACAACAGCCACTCCTACCTTTGCCTGTTTTCCTTGCAACAAGATGTCAAGCTCTTTTGTCAAAGGATGTTGTGCTCTTGCGTAAGGCAATATTAAAAGCAGACACATCATCAGCAAGCTCCGCACAAAAACAGTTCTTTTTGTATCCATTACTCTCTCCTGTTTATTTTCTGTTACTTCAATAAAAGCTCTCCCAAGTCTGCAATGTCCTCCACGATATAATCTGCTCCGGCTTTCGTCAGCTCCTCTCTGTCACCATATCCATAAAGTACACCGATTGAATCAATGCCTACCGCCTTTGCACCTATGATATCATGCTTCCGGTCACCAATCATCACCACGCGGTTCAGATCCGTAATTCCGTTTTCATGCAGCACATATTCTATCACTTCTGCCTTTGTATGCCTTGAGCCATCCAGCCCACTGCCACCTACAAAAGAAAAACAACCGTCCAAATGAAAATGTTCCAAAATAAGCCGGGCAAAAACATCCGGTTTGGAAGTTGCCATCATCAATTGATATCCTTGTTGACGTGCCTTTTCCAGAAGTTCGGCAATGCCGGGATACACCTCATTCTCATAAAGTCCCGTCTCCGAATACCGTTCCCGGTATTTTTTCACTGCCTCCTCTGCCTGTATTTCTGTAAACTGATAAAACTCCATAAAAGAGTCTTTCAGCGGAGGGCCGATAAAAGGACACAATTCCCGAAGATCGTTCACAACGATACCAAAGTGATTGAGTGCATAGTCTACAGAGCGGGTAATGCCCTGCATAGGATCAGTAACGGTACCATCCAGATCGAAGAAGAGATACCGGTATTTAGCGGATAAATTATTATTCTGTTTCATCATCTTTTTGACGGACGAAGATAAGGCAAAAGAGTGGCAAAAACAAATGAAGAGCAAAACGTTATCCAAACCATCCGAAGCCAGGTGATTGTGAATATCCAGATATTAAGAGTCATAGTCAGGAAAAAGAAACGCCATACTACACCAGGGCAAAATAAATCTATCGGCATCAATCCTAATACAATCAGATTACTGTAATACAGTATTTTATCTATCCGGGAAGGCTGACGACTATAATACCACAACATATATCCCAGGAGTGCTATTACATAAGTGTGATACTCCGATGAGGTACCGAAAAGAATAACCCATCCCATCAATATACCAAGTGCCTGTACTCTAAATGCAAAATCCTTGTATTTAGACCGGTTTACTAAAACCAAAAAAGCCAATAGAACTATAGCAAATATCTGGGCTATTGTAGTCCATGCAGGCGGTTGCGAAAAGAATGGCTTCAGATAGAAAAAAGTATGAAAAACACGAAGCGTTTTCTGATGTGCCAACCCATTAAACCAATGTTCATAATATCCAGACAACTCCATAACAGGTATTTTTATCAATGGTACAAAAATATATAGGGCTGCAATTAATGCAACATACCCGAAGTTTTTCCACACTTTAGGATAAAACAACAACATTCCCAACTGAAAAACACCATAAATTTTAGTAAATCCGGATAACAATATAATCAGGATAGCCGGCAGATACTTACCACGTTCCAGTAAAGAAAATGAAAAGAGAAAGAAATAAGCAACACTTACATTGTACTGAAATGACAGCAACGTTGTTGCTAAGATAGGCAATGTATACAGGAATATCTTGCATTTTGTCTCCTTGGTATATTTATCCGGTAATGTAAATATAGAAATAAAATAGAGCGTAAAATTCATTAAGTTCCACACAAAAGGCGCAAGCCATGAAGGCAGATAAGCAAACGGGCTAAAGAATATGTTAAACAAAGGTCCATAAAGAAACACATCGTGTCCTTTTTCCTCTGCCCATGCTGCTCCATATGGAATAATACCATTCCAGAAGTCTCTGGTGGCATCACTAAATATCATAAAGTTATACTGTCTGCCACGTGCTACTTCCGAAAACGTAAGGGCAGCCGTCAGAATAAAGCCAATTGTAAACCATAGATTAGTCTTTGCAAAAAGATTGCTACCAACTATTTGCTTCTTAAATATGTACATGATTATTTGTGTGTTTAAAAGTCGAAAATCAGATTAGTTTGTTTCTTCAATGTTTGTACTGTATTCATTTATATAATAGACAGGCCTTTTCTTCGTTTCAGAAAAGACAATACCTAAATATTCGCCTATAATCCCTAATGCGAGTAACTGAATTCCTCCTAAAAAAAGAATAACACTCATTAATGACGGATACCCTGATACAGGATCTCCCCAAATAGCAGCCCGTACAACAACAGTTATTAAATAGACGAATGCCGTGAAAGATACTACGACGCCAATTAACGACACAATACGCAAAGGAGTTTTGGAAAACGAAGTAAAACCTTTAATTGCCAGATTAGTCAATTTCCAATAATTCCATTTAGTACAACCTGCCGCTCTTGCATCCCGCTCATAATATATAGGCTTTTTTTTAAGGCCAATGTAAGAAAACAGTCCTTTCATATTCCGCTCATTTTCTTTCAGTTGCCGCAAAGCATCAATAGCCCGTTTACTAAACATCCTATAATCACCCGTATCTTCTTGGATAGGAATATCCGACATCGTTTTTAATAATCTATAGTATAGCTTGGAAGTGGCTTTCTTCAAAAAGGATTCTCCTTTCCTATTAGAACGCTTTGCATACACATCATCATATCCCTGCTCTATTTCCTTAAACATTTCAAGAATCAATTCGGGAGGATCCTGTAAATCGGCATCAATAATGACCAATGCATCACCTTTTATATAGTCAATGCCGGCAGCCATTGCAATCTCCTTTCCGAAATTACGTGATAAATCAACCAAAGATACCCGTTTATCTTTCTTTTGAACCTCCTTCATCAAAAGCAGAGAGTTATCTTTACTGCCATCATTCACAAACAGTATTTCAGATTTACAAGGTAGCTTTGAAAGTACGCAACTCAGTCTCTCATAGAGTAATAGGAAACACTCTTCTTCATTATAGACAGGCACCAGTACACTTAACATATTTATATCCATGATGAGTTATTACATTTATTGTTCAGAAGTCTATTCTCATAGTGTTTATTTTGCGCCGAAATATAAATAATATTTCCTAAACCACACAACCTTTTTATCATAAAAAAAATTAACTGCCAAGCAAATAATCCACTTTATAATAATCTCTTCAATATATCAATAAAAACTCTGTATACAGAGCAACAAACCTATTTCTAACCACTTTCTAATCTCACCTAAGTGTATTATAATCACCTTTAGAATGCCTTTCAAAGAGAGAGCCTTACTTTTGTCCGCAAATTAAAAGTAAGAATGAAAAGGCTGATTATTATTTTATTTTTCTCTTCTATCTACGGGCTCCTGCATGCACAGGAATCTCCTTTGCAGCTATCACTGAAAGATGCAGAAAAGATGTTTTTAGAACGCAACCTGTCATTAATTGCCGAACGATATAATATTGACAAGGCACAGGCACAAGTGACACAGGCACGGTTATTTGACAATCCCGTAATCTCACTTGAACAGAATGTATACAACCGACTGAACGGTAAGTACTTTGATGTAGGAAAAGAAGGAGAAGCCACTGCCGAAATAGAACAGGTTATCAATCTTGCCGGACAACGTAATAAACGGGTACGGCTGGAAAAGGTAAACAAGGAGATAGCCGAACATCAATTTGAAGAAGTATTGCGTACCCTGCGAAGCGAACTGAACAAGACTTTTGTTGAAATATGTTTCTCCACCCGCTCTATCGGGATATACGACAAAGAGATCGAATCTCTCAGCCTGTTGATGAAAGCCTTCAGGGAGCAGCAAAATAAAGGAAACATCTCTCTGTTAGAGAGTTCACGATTGGAATCTTTACTCCTATCGCTCCGTAAAGAGAAGAATGAACAGGAAAACAACCTCGTGAACTTACGTGGTGAGCTAAACTTGTTACTAAGCCTCCCTGCCGGACAGGATATAGACCTGCTGCTGGATGATGATATTCTGAAACAAGTGGATACAGCTGCCGTTCCTTTTGCGGATATGGATAATATGCTTTCTGTCCGTCCTGATCTGAAAATGGCCCATAGCAATGTTACGGCTGCCAAAGCGAACCTGAAGTTACAGCGTTCTATGGCAGCGCCGGAGTTTTCAATCAAAGGTATGTATGACCGCGCCGGAAACTTCATCAACAACTACTTTGCCGTAGGGGTCAGTGTCTCCGTCCCTATCTTCAACCGTAACCAGGGAAACATTAAATCGGCTAAAATCGATATTATGCAAAACGGAAAGGAAGAAGAATATGCCATAGAAAAGGCACGTATGGAGTTATATGCAGCTTATAGTCAGCTACAAAAAGCAGTAGAATTGTACCGGTCGTCCAATGATGAACTGGAGCACAATTTCGGACGCCTTATCGAAGGAGTAAATGCAAACTTCCGGAAACGGAACATCAGTATGCTTGAATTCATCGACTATTATCAAAGCTACAAAGAAACCTGCCTGCAACTGTATGAGCTCAAAAAAGATGTATTCCTCGCTATGGAGAACTTAAACACAATTGTCGGACAAACTGTATTTAACTATTAGAATCAATATGAACCGTATCTTACTACCCGTTTGCCTCTGCGTCATGATACTGAGTGCTTGTGGCGGACAAACAGAAACTCCCAAAGAGATATCTCAGGAACTCTTCCTTACAGACAGTTTACAAAACGTAGTATCGGTAGATACTGTATACACACATGAAGTGACTGACGAACTGACTCTCAACGGCAGGGTTACTTTCAATCAGGAACAGGTAGCACGTGTGTTTCCTATTTTCGGAGGTACAGTGACTGAAGTCTCTGCCGAAATCGGCGATCATGTACGCAAAGGAGATATACTTGCCATCATCCGGAGTGGCGAAGTAGCCGATTATGAGAAACAAAAGAAAGAAGCGGAACAACAACTTATCATCGCCCGCCGTAACTTACAATCTGTACAGGATATGTTTACCTCCGGCATGGCATCAGAACGTGATGTATTGCAAGCTCACCAGGAACTAAACAATGCCGAAGCAGAAGAAAAGAAAATCACGGAGATCTTCTCCATCTATCATCTTGCCGGAAAATCGCTTTATCTGGTGAAAGCCCCGGTATCCGGTTTTATCGTAGAAAAGAATATCAATAAAGAGATGCAGATACGTTCGGACCAAAACGATGAGATGTTTACCATCTCCGGGTTGGAGAATGTATGGGTAATGGCAGACGTATATGAGAGCGACATCAGTAAGGTGCACGAAGGTGCTCCGGTACGTATCACTACCCTCGCCTACCCGGACAAAGAGTTCAGCGGAAAGATAGACAAAGTGTACAACATGCTGAATGACGAAAGCAAAACGATGAGTGTACGGATAAAACTCACCAATAAAGATTACCTGCTAAAACCGGGCATGTTTACCAATGTATGCGTGATAAGTAAGGTATCCGATAAGAAACTGCCACGCATAGACTCACACGCCCTTGTTTTTGAAAATGGAAAAAACTATGTAGTAGCAGCAGACGCCAACGGCAAACTCACTATAAAGGAAGTTGAAGTCTACCGCCAACTGAGCAAAGAGTGCTATCTTTCATCGGGTGTACAAGAGGGAGACCACATTCTGAATAAAAATGTATTGCTGGTTTACAACGCATTGAATGCTGATTAAAAGGAGGAACAAACGATGCATAAGTTTATTGACAACATTGTAGCCTTCTCACTGAAGAACAAGTTTTTTATCTTTTTCTGTACCACGATAGCCGTCATTGCCGGAGTTGTATCTTTTAAGCATACCCCGATTGATGCCTTTCCGGATGTAACGAATACCAAAGTTACTATCATCACTCAATGGCCGGGACGCAGTGCCGAAGAAGTGGAGAAGTTCATCACTATCCCCATTGAGATAGCGATGAATCCGGTGCAGAAGAAAACAGATATACGCTCCACTACCCTCTTTGGACTGTCGGTTATCAACGTGATGTTTGAAGATCAGGTGGACGACTTCACCGCGCGCCAGCAAGTGTACAATTTATTGAATGATGCTGATCTGCCGGATGGGATAACACCGGAAGTACAACCCCTCTACGGCCCTACGGGAGAGATATTCCGCTATACTTTGCGCAGTGATAAGCGAAACGTACGGGAACTGAAAACCATCCAGGACTGGGTGATTGAACGTAACCTCCGTTCGGTATCGGGCGTGGCAGATATCGTTAGTTTCGGCGGAGAGGTAAAGACGTTTGAAGTAAGCGTCAACCCTCACCAGCTTATTAATTACGGTATCACCGCGCTGGAGCTTTACAATGCCATCGCCAACAGTAACATCAATGTGGGTGGCGACGTGATCACCAAAAGTTCACAGGCATACGTAGTACGCGGTATCGGCCTCATCAACGACCTGGAAGAGTTACGGAACATCGTAGTAAAGAATATCAATGGCACTCCTGTGTTAGTACGCCATCTGGCAGATGTACACGAATCCTCCCTGCCTCGCCTGGGACAAGTAGGAAGAATGGATGAAAACGATGTAGTACAAGGCATCGTCGTAATGCGTAAGGGAGAAAACCCGGGAGAAGTGATTGATGCTCTAAAGACCAAAATAGAAGATATCAACAAGAATGTATTGCCCAAGGATGTACAGATTGTACCCTTCTATGACCGTGAGGACCTTGTAAACCTCGCCGTACGAACGGTGACACATAACCTGATCGAAGGAATCCTGCTCGTGACCTTCATTGTACTGATATTCATGGCAGACTGGCGGACTACAGTGGTAGTGGCGGTAGTTATCCCGCTGGCACTGCTCTTTGCCTTTATCTGCCTGCGTGCCATGGGGATGTCGGCCAATCTCTTATCGATGGGGGCTATCGACTTCGGTATTATTATAGACGGTGCCGTGGTAATGGTGGAAGGGGTATTTGTGGCGCTCGATAAGAAAGCACGGGAAGTGGGAATGCCGGCTTTCAACCGTATGTCGAAAATGGGACTGATCCGCCATACAGCCAAAGACAAGGCAAAGGCTGTCTTTTTCTCCAAACTGATTATTATCACAGCCCTTATTCCTATCTTCTCTTTCCAGAAAGTAGAAGGCAAGATGTTCTCACCTCTCGCCTATACTCTCGGTTTTGCCTTGTTGGGTGCATTATTATTCACGCTTACACTGGTTCCGGTGATGTCGTCTATGTTATTAAAGAAGAATGTACGTGAAAAGAACAACTTCTTTGTCCGCTTCATCAACGAGAAGGCGAGCGCCCTGTTCAATAAATGCTATGCACACCGCAAACTATCCATCGGGTTGGCAAGTATCGTAGCTGTTGTCGGATTGTGGATGTTTACTCTGTTAGGTACTGAGTTCCTGCCACAGTTGAACGAAGGTTCTATCTACATCCGTGCTACCCTGCCACAAAGTATCTCGCTGGACGAATCGGTGAAACTCGCCAATCAGATGAGGCGCAAGCTCGCTGCTTATCCTGAGGTAAGACAAGTGCTTTCACAGACCGGACGCCCCAACGACGGTACGGATGCAACGGGGTTCTACAATATTGAATTTCATGTAGATATCTATCCGGAAAAAGAGTGGGAAAGCAAGCTGAGCAAGCTGCAACTGATAGATAAAATGCAGGATGACCTCTCACTCTATCCCGGTATCGACTTCAACTTTTCCCAGCCTATCACGGACAATGTGGAAGAAGCCGCTTCGGGTGTCAAAGGGTCTATCGCCGTAAAAGTATTCGGCAAAGACTTGTACAAGTCTGAGAAGATAGCAGTAGAAATAGACAAAATACTCGCTACCGTGCAAGGTATCGAAGACTTGGGTGTCATCCGTAACATCGGGCAGCCGGAACTGCGCATTGAATTGAATGAGCAGAGCCTGGCACGCTACGGTGTAGCTAAAGAAGATGTACAATCCATCATCGAAATGGCCATTGGCGGCAAGTCGGCTTCATTGCTTTACGAAGATGAACGCAAATTTAACATAATGGTGCGGTACAAACCGGAATACCGCCAAAATGAAGAAGAGATAGGCAAGATACTGGTACCCACCATGAACGGTACCATGATACCCATCAAAGAGCTGGCAGAGATAAAGACCATTACCGGCCCTCTGCTGATATTCCGTGATAACCACACCCGTTTCTGTGCCGTGAAATTCTCCGTACGCGGACGAGATATGGGAACTGCCGTAGCCGAAGCACAGAAGAAAGTGAATGCCTCTATACACCTGCCCGAAGGCTATACACTGAAATGGACAGGAGATTTTGAGAATCAGCAAAGGGCTACGAAGCGCCTTTCACAGGTAGTTCCGGTAAGTATTGCCATCATTTTTATCATCCTGTTTGTGTTGTTCTCCAACGCCCGGGATGCCGGACTGGTGCTGCTGAATGTACCTTTCGCCGCTGTTGGTGGCATTATCGCATTGCTCATCACGCACTTTAACTTCTCCATTTCGGCGGGTATCGGGTTTATCGCCTTATTCGGCATTTGTATTCAGAATGGTGTCATCATGATTTCGGATATCAAACACAACATACAGGCACGACTCCCCCTGCCCGAAGCGATCCAGACAAGTATGCGTTCCCGCATCCGTCCGGTAGTGATGACGGCAGCTATGGCAGCCATTGGCCTGATGCCGGCAGCTATGAGTCATGGTATCGGGTCGGAATCACAACGCCCGTTGGCTATTGTCATCATCGGCGGACTGATAGGAGCTACTTTCTTCGCCCTTTTCATTTTCCCGCTGATTGTGGAAGTGGTATACGAAAAGATGCTGTATGATAAAGAGGGAAACCTGAATCAGAGAAAGTTATGAGCAGATTCACCACAGAAGGTATGGAAAAGAACGTACCTCGTAGACAAACCTACCGGAGGTCATAGAGGAGGGATGTTTTACATGTACATGTAAAGCAGCATGACATGCACATGTGGAGCAGTACGACATGCACATGTCGTACTGTATTAGATGTACATGTAAAATAATCCACCCCACCGACAAACGAAAGGTACCTCAGTGACAAACCCTACGTTCCATACGGGACCTCACATCACAAGGTTCAAAAGAAAAAACGCCGTACCCCCTGTGTCCTCTGTTGTGAATCTCGTATATTTGCAAAATACTAAAACAACTCGTTCATGGCAAAGATATTATTGGTAGAAGATGAGATAAACATTGCCTCGTTCATCGAACGCGGATTACGGGAATTCGGGCACACAGTCACCGTAGCCCATGACGGCACTTCCGGCTGGGAACTGTTGCAGAATGAAGCATTCGACTTGCTGATACTGGACATTATCATGCCCGGAACAAACGGATTGGATCTATGCAGGCAATATCGCCAGAGAGAAGGGTATCAGACCCCCGTCGTCATGCTCACGGCATTAGGTACTACCGAAGATATCGTAAAGGGACTCGATGCCGGAGCAGATGATTATCTGGTAAAACCTTTCAGTTTTCAGGAGTTGGAAGCCCGTATCAAAGCACTGCTCCGCCGGGGCAAAGAAAGCCCGGCACTGCAACTCACCTGCAACGATCTTGTATTGGACTGTAATACCCGTCGTGCCCAGCGGGGAGAGTTCACCATTGACCTCACCGTAAAGGAATACCGCCTTTTAGAGTACTTTATGACACACCAGGGCACCGTTCTCTCGCGCCTTACCCTGTTGAAAGATGTGTGGGACAAGAACTTCGATACCAACACCAATGTGGTAGATGTCTACGTAAACTATCTGCGAAATAAGATAGATAAAGATTTCGAGACGAAACTCATTCATACGGTTGTGGGAATGGGGTACATCATGGGAATACAATAACAAAAAAGATGTAGGGAGGTACAAAAGATGAAAATAGGATCCAGGATAGCACTGTTTTATACCATCATCACCGTAGGAGCCATCACTGCGGTGGTCATGGTATTCTACTTTTTCACCTCTCGGTATATCAATCACCTCTATGACTCTTACCTGATAGAGAAGGCTTATCTGACTGCTCAGAAACATTGGGAAAAAGATGAGGTAGACGAATACAGTTACCGCGAAATTCAGCAGAAGTACAACGAGCTACTGCCACAGGCGCAAGAGATATTGCTGAATATGGACAGTGTACCGATGGCTGTAAACGATTCTCTGAACAAATACCTCGACAGCAACCAGCAGGCACGCCTGTTCAAAGATCTCCCGGTCTCCTTCGTTTATGGCAAGCTGAGAGGCGCTGCACTCCACTACCCCGACAATGAAGGCGACTTTATTGTTTTGGTAATGGCAAACAATACCTATGGATACGAGATTCAAAAGCATATCCTTCTGCTCGCCGTATTCCTCCTGCTGATAAGCTGCGGCCTCATCTATCTCCTCGGAAGAATTTATGCCAACCGTATTCTGCGTCCTTTGCAGCACATCCTCAAAGAGCTGAAACGCATTCGCGGAAACAATCTGAATGTACGGATGAAAACCTTCGGTAACAAAGACGAACTGGACGAACTTATCAGAACCCTGAATGAAATGCTGGACAGGATAGATACTGCATTCCAGGCAGAAAAGTCATTCATCAGCAATGCCTCGCATGAACTGAATAACCCGCTCACCGCCATTCAAGGAGAATGTGAAATCAGCCTGCTCAAAGAACGTTCTGCTACGGAATACATAGACTCGCTGCAACGCATCTCCACAGAAAGCAAGCGCATCACCCAACTGATAAAACACCTGCTTTTCCTCTCCCGCCAGGATGAAGATATATTGCAAAACGCTAAGGAGAAGATAGACCTCGTTGTGCTCCTGCGCGACTTATGCCTGCAATATCCACAAGTGACATTCAACACGAATGAGACAGATGGAAGCGTCCATATCACAGCCAACTTCTATCTGCTGCGTATCGCACTGCAAAACATAATAGATAATGCCCGGAAGTACTCAAAAGAGCAGGTAGACGTCAGTTTAAGCATTCGTGAAGATTGCCCGGTCATTGAGGTAAAAGACTACGGGATCGGCATTCCGGAAGAAGAAATACATCATATCTTCCACTCCTTTTACCGGGCAAGCAACACCCGCGAGTATACAGGACAGGGAATCGGATTGAGCTTATCTATGAAGATATTATCAGTGTATGGTGGTAAGATAACAATCGATTCAGAAGTAAACTGCTACACCAAAGTAACGATGACTTTTCCACACATCCGAAAACAGAATTAAAATCCGCAAATCCGGCCTACTACCCCATATGCTTCCTGTATTACCTCTTGCGGATAACCGCAAATATCAAGAATGCGTATGGCATTGCGTTCTGTCACCGGGCCGGACTTCAGTTTGTAATCAAAAGACAGTACCCCATCTTCTACACTTTCGCAGAAGTGATACAAGTCATATTCAGCTTTCAACAGGGAGGCAAGTTCAATGTCATGGGTAGAGATAAACACAAGGTTTCTTTGCACCACCAATGCCGAAAGCACTGCTTTGGCTATGGCAATCCGCTCAATTGTATTAGTCCCCTTAAACAATTCATCCAGCAGAAACAGATGGTTTCCTTCCCGGCTCAGATCAATCATCTCCTTAACGGTCTGTACTTCTTGCAGAAAGAAACTTTTTCCTTCCATTAAGCTATCTTCCATATGAATAGCAGAAGCCAACTTCAAATCCGGAGAAGAACAAAAATGATGTGCAAAACAAGTATGCAGCGCTCCTGCAGAAAGCAGATTCACTCCTATTGAACGGATAAAACTCGTCTTTCCTGACATATTAGAGCCGGTAATCAATGCAGATTTACCATGGAGGGTAATAGCATTGGAAACACAATTTTCTATCAGCGGGTGGTAGATATCCTCTACTTGAAATGAAATCTCTTCAGGACAAGACTCAGGCAATGAGTAGTAAGGTAATTTACTCCGAAGCTCAGAAACAGAGCATAAAACATCTATCAGCCCGAAAAAGCGGAATACCAGTTCCAACTTCTGCTGTTTTCCCTGTAAAAGAAAAAAAGCACGGGATGCTGAGATTGCCTCGGTCAGAAAAAACATGTTAAACAACTCAGTGAATAAATAAACCATAAAAGCCAAATCACTTTCAAGGCGGATACTCAGTCGGAAAGAAGCTAAACGTTTCCTCAATGGCATTAAGTCGGACAACACTTCCGTGATCTCTTTATTAATTGAGAGGCAGAGCGGCCGTTTCGTTAACTTCTCTGACTGCTTCAACAAATTCAATAATTGTGGCACAGAAAACAAATATGCCTGCATCTCTGTCTTTTTACGATAGTGCAACACAAGGTTTACAAGCAGCCCTGCCAACATTAACCAGAGAAACCCGACAGAAGAGGTGACGTATAATAATCCCAACGAAAGTGCCGGAATGAATTGCAATACCCTCAGTAATAAGTAGAAAGAACGTGAACAGACCGGATGAGTGGCCGAGAACAACGAGGCAATCGAACAGGCATCCACATGATTCAGTTTTTTCAACTCATTTTGGATATCACGGCGCAAAACAGTATCAGCAGAAAGAGAATCGAGCATTTTCTCCTGACCCGCCACCTCTGACGTACGGTTATAGTGTAATACATCATATAAATACTGTCTGCCTACACAAGAAGAAGTATGGTCGGCAAACAGGAAAAAATCATCCAGATTCAAGTCTTCCCAGGTCCGTTCGGACAGTAAACTATTTGTGTCCGTCGTGGCTTTATACTCGTGATAAAGTGCAATGTCTGATAGTGTTTCTCTCATCCTACAAATATATAAAAAGAAAGGCATCCAAAGAATATCTTTGAATGCCTTTTTACTATGCGTACATAGCGTTTCCGCTTTTCGTCAGATTAATATCTGTCACGACCGCCACCGTAGCCACCGCCACGATTACCGCCACCGTAACCACCGCCACGATTGCCACCGCCGTTATAGCTGCGACGCGGAGCAGATTCTTCCTTAGGACGAGCTACAGATACAGCAAGCTTTCTGCCATCTATTTCTGCTTCGTTCAATGCTGAAATAGCCTTATTACCGGCTTCTTCATCTGCCATCTCCACGAAACCATAACCTTTAGAACGGCCAGTCTCTCTGTCAGAAATAACTCTCGCTGAGGCTACTTCTCCATACTCTGCAAACAACTCTGTTAAATCGGAATCGCTAATGTTATAGCTCAATCCTGCAATAAAAATGTTCATCGAAAAAAAATAATTAATTCTTAAATAATAAAATGATTTTGTTAGAGAAGTCTTGTTAAGGAGATAAATAACTCTGCAATAATATTGAGAAGGAACCGATCTTACTTATCAGAAATCTTTAAAACGTGGTAAATATAGACATTAAGTGGGGATTTAGAAAAAAAAAAGGCAATTTCTTTAAAAATAAATGCAAAAAAGGTGGGACGGTATTACAAATACAGCTCAAAAACAAAAAATTAAACCAGTCAGATACATCCATTCCCACTTCCTTAGAACAGTATTGTACTGATAATAAACACCTGTTTTCAGCTGAAATTTATTATTAAACTGATAAGTAACGCCTCCTCCTGTTCCCATTGTGTAAAGACTGCGCGGTGTGTGATACCTATCGGATATATAGTTGGTAGAAAGATAAAGCGAAAGCTTTTTTGTCAGTTTATAATCGGCTTCAGCTTCCGACCGGACACTGTATGCAGAGTAAGTTTCTACCGGCAAAGAAGCTGAAGAGAAATAATCTCCACGAACGGTTAATCGCCGGGAAGGTTTCCAAAGAGACAGGCTTCTAAGCTGATTCGTCTGTGAGAAACGCACCGGAGTCATGCCGGGAAGAGAAGGACGCGGCCAATGAGGAACAAAAGGTTTATCGGGACGTAGAATCTCAAAGTCCGGCAACTTGACAGCAGGCAGAGGAGATTTGAAAGTCCCCGGCTTACGCTCGCCGGGGACTGAAATCAAATCATCCAGATGAAGCCCTTCGAACGGGACTTCCTGCGCCACGAGAGTAACAGAACAGAATAGACATAGAATAGTATAGATGCAAATTTCCCTCATACGGCATCTGGTTTTATCCATTAGACGCTCACATGAGGGAAATGCTGCAAACAAATTAATTAAAAATTGATAATCGATTAAGACTGTGTAGTTATGAATGCATTTCACCACAGAGTAACACAGAGTTCCACAGAGTAGTATTTGTCTGATGAAACGCAGATTAACACAAATGAACGCAGATTAAAAGACTGTATTTCTTTATCTTAGATTTGTTTCCCTTTGCGAAAATCTGCGATCATCTGCGTTTCAATAAAAATTTAAACTCTGTGGAACTCCGTGTTACTCTGTGGTGAATAATGTATTAAGATTACAACGACTTCTGATTCTTCTTTCTACGGCTGCGACGTCTCTGTAACTTCTTACGCTGATATCGCTGTATGCGTTTGTAGATCATCCATCCACTCATTACACCTACCACCACAAAGATAAGAATGGTAATACCCACTCCCAGATTGTCTCCTTTGATACGAGACCATATTTCAAGCACCTCTTTGGTCTTATCACCAAAGTCACGAATCATTGCACAACGTTCTACCACACTACGGTCCGGATATTGAATACGATTGATCTGAATACTATCTGCACCGGAACCAAAAAAATAGCTCAAGTCGGAATAATAAGTCAACGTCGTATCTATTTTTTCTTCCATAATCTCGGGAGAAGCAATAGAACTTACGTATCCACAGGCATCCATATTCCGAATAGCAATATCGGGACGACACATGAAATTAATAAAATAACTGGCAGCTTTCGGGTTGCGTGCATATTTCGGAATCACCCAACCATCATACCAAATGTTGCTACCTTCCTTTGGGACTACATAATCAAGGTCCACTCCCACTGCCTCAGCCTCTTCAATAGCCCACATGGCGTCACCACTCCACGTCATATTAATCCAGGCCTTATTTTTTGTCATCATCTCTTTTCCGAAATCAGCCTCCCAGCCGGCAATATTAGGCTTCATCGCTTTGAGGTATTTCTCTACTATTGCCATCGCTTCAGGAGAATAATCGTTCATCAGTTGTTCAACCGTTACTTTTCCTTCTTCCAACTCTTTAGCATGAGAGTAGATGATAGCTGTTCCGTATGCATCACGATAAGCATCTTTCATCAGAATTTTACCGGCATATTTCTTATCCCAAAGACACTCCCAAGTGTCTACCTCCTGCTCGGTAACAAAAGCCTTGTTATAAAGAATCCCTGCTGTACCCCACATGTAACAAACTGCATATTGGTTGGCAGGACGTCCCGGCTGGCTAAGTTTAGCTATCTGTTCACGGATATATGGAGAAACATTGTTCATATAATCGGGCGAATGAGCAAAAACAGTATCAATGGGCAACAGCAAATCTTTCCTTAGCATACGCTCAATGATATACTCCGAAGGACAAACGACATCAAAATCCTCGTGTCCTTTTTCAATCTTGGTAAGCATTATCTCATTGATATCAAACGTCTGATAAACAATGCGGATATCTTCTCCGGTCTGCTCCTTATAGTAAGCCTGAAAATCTTCTAATACACCCTCTCCGATATAATCAGCCCAATTGTATATCTTCAGTACCTTTCCGCGTGGCTCACCTGTGTTGTAACAACCGGTAAGTAGAAGTCCCGATAAAATAAATATAGATAGAATCTTCTTCATAAACAGTTCTTTTATAGTATACCCCCATTTCATCCTTCCATCACCGTTTTCCGTTACTCCCCGTGCGGGAAGTACCTGCTCTGCGATTAATGACAATCAATAACGCAAGAACTACCACGAAGATAATCGTAGAAAGCGGACGAAGTTCCGGCGTTAACCCTCCCTTACGGGCATCAGCATAAATATAAGTAGAAAGCGTCTCCAACCCCTCGTTACCAATGGTGAACACCGTTACTGCAAAATCATCAATTGAGAGCGTCAGTGCAAGCATGAAACCACTAATCATTCCCGGACGAATCTCCGGAATAATCACTTTACGTAATGCCTGCATCGGGGTAGCTCCCAAATCAAGAGCGGCTTCGTAAAGGTTCGGATTCATCTGTTTGAGGCGTGGTAACACACTAAGCACCACGTAAGGAGTACAAAATGTAATATGCGCCAGTACCACAGTTGTATAGCCCTGTGAGATACCTAATGAAACAAACAGCAGGAACAGAGATATACCAGTGATAATATCTCCGTTCAGAATAGGAATACTATTCACAAAACCGATAGTCTTACGGGCACGATTCTTTAAATTAAAGATGCCGATAGCTGTAACACTCCCTAACAAAGTAGAAGCTGTGGCTGCTATCAAAGCGATAGTGACCGTATTCATCAACGCATTCATCAACGAATGATGGGTTCCGGTTGTAAACAGAGAAGAGTAGAGTTTTGTTGAAAATCCGGTCCAGTTTCCCAAAACTTTGGCTTCGGTAAATGAATAGATCACTATAATCACAATCGGCGAATAAAGCAGTAACAGCAATATCCACAGATAGGTTTGAGCAAGAATCTTCTTTACCATAACCCACCTCCTTCGTTAGAATTGTCTTTATCATCCGTACTGAACAACGAGGTAGCAGCAATCAGCAACAACATAATAAGAGACAGGGCCGCACCATAGTTCCACATACTGTTGTTGATATTCTCCTGAATGGTAGTACCGAAAAGTTTTATATTGTTCATCGTCAGTAGCTCGGCAATGGCAAAAGTAGAAATAGTAGGCATAAACACCATCATAATACCACTCATCACTCCCGGCATAGACAGGGGCAGAACAGCTTTAAGAAACACCTGAACCGGATTGGCTCCCAAATCCTGTGCCGCTTCAATATAACTATGATCCATCTTCTGCAACGTATTGTAAATAGGATAAATCATGAAAGGAATAAAGTTGTACACCATACCGAAAATCAATGCTCCCTCTCCCAATGGCATACTGAAAAAATCGAATAAGGCAACAGTAGCAAGTGTACGCACCAGAATATTAACCCACATAGGAAGGATAAACAGCACTACCAAAGTTTTGGAACGGTTCAACTTGGCATTACTCAGAATCCAGGCTGCCGGATACCCCAAAAGGATACAAATAAGTGTTGTTATGATAGCTATCCCAATGGAATATACAAAAGTGTTGATCGCCTCATGGTGAGTAAAGAACTTCTCAAAGTTCTCTAATGTAAGATGCCCGCTGTCATCGGTAAATGCATAGACCACAATAAGAAGCAACGGAATAACAACGAATATCGCCGAAAAGATAATGTAAGGGAGGGTCCAACTCTTACGTGATGAAAAAAAGATTGATAACTTATTCACCTCTTTACTTTTAATTTCTAATTATTAATTATCCGGATTCCGTCTGGAGGGATAGTAATACCTACACGATCGCCATCATCCCATACGTCATTCGTATCTACAAAAACATTCTCGTCCCAATCCGACCACACTGTCAGATGATAGTGGTCTCCCTTGTAAAGGATAAATTTCACATCTCCCGTCAGCATACCATCTTCTTCATTATCCTGCAAAATGATTTTGTCGAAGTCTACTTCTACACGGACATCTGTACCGGCAGCAATATCAGAAACAGGAGCACACTCAAAGTTGCATCCGAGAAATTCTACATGCGTATCATCAACCAGTTTTCCTTCAAAAGTATTGCAGACACGCTCTTTTCTCATAATATGAATATCGAACGGTTTCACCAGTAATCCTACCTCAGCACCGACTTCAAAATGATGATAATCCTGCACCAGAAATTCATATCCATTGCAAAGTACCGTCATTTCATAATGTACTCCTTTGAATACAGAAGACTGCACTACTCCCACCAGCTGTGCCATATCAGACACAGGAAAGATGTATAAATCTTCCGGACGAATCACCACATCCACCGGCACATTCTCACCAAAACCTTCGTCCACACATTCGAACTCGGTTCCGCAAAAACGGACCAGCTTATCTTTCAGCATCGTTCCGTTCAGGATATTACTTTCACCTATAAAGTCAGCAACAAATGAGTTGATCGGTTCATTATATATATCAATCGGCGTACCAATCTGCTGGATCTTTCCTTCGCTCATCACCACAATAGTGTCACTCAGTGTCAATGCCTCTTCCTGATCATGCGTCACATACACAAATGTGATACCTAACCTCTTGTGCATTTCCTTCAACTCCATCTGCATGTCTTTGCGCATCTTGAGGTCAAGCGCTGCCAATGGTTCGTCAAGCAACAATACTTCCGGCTCATTGACAATGGCACGGGCAATAGCTACCCGTTGTTGTTGCCCACCCGAAAGCGAATCTACATCACGATATTCATAATCCGTCATACCCACCATCTTCAAAGCAGCTTTCACTTTCTTTTCAATCACCTGCTTTGGTGTCTTTTTCAGCTTCAAACCGAAAGCAATATTATCATACACATTCAGATGTGGGAAAAGAGCGTACTTTTGAAACACGGTATTCACCGGGCGCTTATGGGGCGGTGTCTGTGTTATTTCCTTACCAGATATCTTTATTTCACCCTCCGTAGCGGTCTGAAAACCAGCAATAAGACGCAACAATGTGGTTTTACCACAACCCGAAGGTCCGAGAATCGTCACGAATTCTCCCTTCTTCACGTTTAAGGTCACATTATCCAAAGCGGTCTTTTCGCCAAAGAACTTCGATACGGCATTAACCTCAATAATGGATTTGTTTTCTTGCATATTCATACTCAATTTGGGATGCAAAGGTACACATTTCTATGATTTCCTCCTACGTGTTAATCTAATATAACAGAGTTTTCCCATGATAAGACTGAAAAATAATCTATCTTTGCATAAATATTTATTCACTAATCTCACAAAAGCATGAAAAAGTTAACTTATTTGTTCGTTGCTGCAGCCGCTTTAGGCATGGTAGCATGTAACGGCAACAAACCCGGCTACGTTATCACCGGTACAGTAGAAGGAGCGGCAGACGGTGACACTGTATTTCTACAGGAAGTAGTAGGCAGACAACTTAGCAAACTGGATACTGCAATTATTACAAAAGGAACCTTTACCTTTGAAGGTGTGCAGGATTCTGCTGTCAACCGTTACATTACATCCGGTAAGGGTAACGAGGCTTTACTTATAGACTTCTTCCTTGAAAACGGTAAGATCAATATAGCACTGACCAGAGATAATGATTCGGCAACCGGTACAGCCAACAATGATGCATATCAGGAAATCCGTAACAAGATCAATGTGTTGAATCAGAAAGCAACTCCTCTTTATGAATCAATGAGAAGTGCCGATATAACCGATGAGCAGAAAGAAGCTAATATGAAGGAACTTGAAAAACTCGAAGAAGAGTTGGGACAAGTTTACAAAGAAGGTATCGAGAAGAATATCACAAACCCTGTCGGTATTCATCTGTTCAAAAGCAATTATTATAATATGACAACTGCTGAGAATGATGCTTTACTACAACAGATCCCGGCTCAATTCCAGAATGACGAAACAATCGTAAAGATCAAGGAAATGACCGAAAAGCAAAAGAAGACTGCCGTAGGGCAAAAATTCATTGACTTCGAAATGTTGACTCCCGACGGAAAACCTGTGAAATTGTCTGATTATGTAGGCAAAGGTAAAGTTGTTCTTATTGATTTCTGGGCAAGCTGGTGCGGTCCTTGTCGTCGCGAAATGCCTAATCTCGTAGATGCTTACGCTAAATATAAAGGTAAAAACTTTGAGATTGTTGGCGTATCACTCGACCAGAGTGCCGATGCATGGAAAGAATCTATCAAGAATCTGAAAATCACATGGCCACAGATGTCCGATCTGAAATACTGGGGTAGCGAAGGTGCACAACTGTATGCTGTAAACAGTATTCCTCATACCATTCTGATTGACGGTGAAGGTACAATCATCGCACGTGGACTCCACGGCGAAGGACTCCAAACCAAACTGGCTGAAGTACTGAAATAAAAAAGTATCGTGAGGGTGCGTCAATAAAGTAAATTAACCATCATTAAAACGCAGATTAACGCTAATTTACGCAAAGATTAAATTAAATCCGCGGTCATTTGTGTTAATCTGCGTTTCTAAAGTTATATATTGATAGCTTTCTCAGACTTTTGACACACCTTCATGTACAAACAATTAGCCCTTGCAATATTTTACTATTGCAAGGGCTATTTTTTTATAATACTTTATAGCTGTTTGTTACACAAACCAGCGTACGTAGCAGAAGTCCTGACGATGAGGAAGATCCGGGTTCTTTGGGAACATACGGTAAGATACCTTAAAACTTCCTGCATTAGACAAGCTGTGTTTTGCCTGGAATGTATACAGGTTGCCTTCCTTCTTGATAACACTGAACGGCTCTACCGAATAAACATGTTGCTTATCATCGGCAGTCGTATAAGTGGTCACTAACTCGAGTCCTACGGCATCATTCAAGCCTTTTTCATCGATTACGTAAGTGATTGTATACTCTTTTCCGCTTTCAATAGCTCCCTTCACAAGCTCTTCAGTCTTTTCGCAAGATACAATTTCAATTGAATCCCACTTCGCTACTACTTCCTCTTTCCATGCTGCTATCTCTTTCGCTTTGGCATTATCATTAGCAGACAACATCTGGAAACGTTTTGCTTCTTTGATATAGAACTTATTATAATAATCATCAAGCTGGCGCTTCATTGTATAGTGAGGAGCAATCTGAGCAATAGAGTTCTTTATAGTCTTCACCCAACCTTCAGAATATCCCTTCTTATTACGTGCATAATACAACGGCAGGATTTCTGTTTCAAGGATACTGTAAATAGTCGCAGCATCCAACTGGTCCTGATGATCCTGATTCTGGTAAGTACGTTTTTCTGTTAACGCCCAACCTGCACCTTCACGGTAACCTTCCAGCCACCATCCATCAAGTACAGAGAAGTTAACCACACCATTCATCAACGCTTTCTCACCGGATGTACCCGATGCTTCCAACGGACGAGTCGGAGTATTCAACCAAATATCAACTCCGGACACCAGACGGCGTGCTAACTGCATATCATAATTTTCGAGGAAGATAATCTTACCTAAGAATTCCGGACGGCGGGAGATCTCAATAATTCTCTTAATCAAACCTTGACCGGCACCATCATGCGGGTGAGCCTTACCTGTGAAAAGGAATTGTACTGGATAATCAGGATTGTTAACAATCTTAGCTAAACGTTCCAGGTCAGTAAACAACAGATGAGCACGTTTGTAGGTAGCAAAACGACGGCCGAAACCAATCAGTAATGCGTTAGGGTTGATCTTATCCATTAATGAAACAATACGTGAAGGATCACCCTGGTTCTTCAGCCATGTTTCACGGAACTGCTTGCGGATGTAATCCACCAGCTTGTTCTTCATGGTCATACGAGTCTTCCAGATTTCCTCATCGGATACATTGTAGATAGCTTCCCAAATCTTCGGGTTAGACTGATCATACAAAAAGTTTTCATTAAAATATTTAGCGTACAGTTGCTTCCACTCCGTAGCACTCCAAGTTGGGAAGTGAACACCATTAGTAACATAACCTACATGACTCTCTTCAGGGAAGTAACCTTTCCAGATAGAAGCAAACATCTCCTGAGAAACTTTTCCATGCAACCAGCTTACACCATTTACTTCCTGAGAAGTATTGCAAGCAAATACAGACATACAGAAACGCTCTCCCTTATCACCTGGATTGTTACGTCCAAGATCCATCAGATCATCCCAGCTGATGCCCATCATTGCAGGATATCCACCCATATATTTGCCAAAAAGACCTTCATCGAAGTAGTCATGTCCGGCAGGAACCGGAGTATGGACTGTATAAAGAGAAGAAGCACGAACCAACTCGATAGACTGGTCAAATGTCAGGCCAGTAGCCACATAATCACAGATACGCTGAACATTGATCAGTGCAGCATGTCCTTCGTTGCAATGATAGACGTCCTTCTTGATACCCAGAGCTTTCAATGTCAGGATACCACCGATACCCAACAGGATTTCCTGTTTCAAACGATTTTCCCAGTCACCACCATACAGCTGATGAGTAATAGGACGGTCAAATTCACTGTTCAGCTCATTATCCGTATCCAACAGATATAAAGAGATACGGCCCACATTCACGCGCCATACGTTAGCATGTACAAAGTAGTTCATATAAGGCACAGCTACTACCATCGGTTTACCGTCAGCATCAAGAACACGGTCGATAGGCAATTGCCCAAAGTTCTGCGCTTCGTAATTGGCAATCTGCTGTCCATCCATAGACAAAGACTGAGTAAAATAGCCATAACGATAAAGGAAACCTACTGCACAAAGGTCTACATTACTATCAGAGGCCTCTTTCAGATAGTCACCGGCAAGAACACCCAGACCACCGGAATATATTTTAAGAACGTGAGTCAAGCCATATTCCATACTGAAATAAGCTACTGACGGACGAGTAGTGTCCGGTTTCACATCCATATAATCTCTAAACTTGGAATACACATCATTCATGCGTCTCAAAATCACTTTGTCTTTAGACAAAGCTTCCAGTTTCTCATAACTCATACGTTCTAGAAGAAGCACCGGATTCTGACCAACCTCTTTCCAAAGAGCCGGATCCAGATCAGAGAACAATTCAGTAGCCTCATAATTCCAGGACCACCAAATGTTCCGAGCTATTTCAGATAGTTTTTCTAATTCTACCGGAACGCGGGATTTTACAGTTACCTCTTTCCAGTTCGGAGTGTTCACATTACTAACTTTAACTTTCATAATGTTTATGATTTACTTGTTGATGAATAAATTTAATTCAGCTGACGTTTCATTGCACTGCGTAAAGCAATGTCATAAGCCTCATAATAATATCTAATAAAGTGCTTCCACAACGCCTGTTCTGCGATTTCGGCTGCATGTTTGCGGATTTCCTTTACTTCATTTTCTGTTTTTCCTGAAAATAGAGAGATAGTATCTTTAATGCCATCGGCCACTTCGGAATAGTTGTAATCCGACCGATGTAATACTTCTACTCCATCATTAATGCCATGCTGATTTTTCAGGCTTTTCACCCAAAGGCCAAAACCGGCAAGGTCAGTTGTTATAGTAGGTACCCGGAAAGCAACACTTTCTAATGGCGTATATCCCCATGGTTCATAATAAGAAGGATAAACACTCAAATCCTGACCTAACAACAGATCATAATAGTCCTTATTTAATATACCATCTCTACCATTCAGGTAACATGGTACAAATATCACTTTCACTTTATCTTCCGGACGATTATTCATTCCCAGATATTTCAGCATATCAAGCACCTGATCATGTGTCATATTATGCAACCAGTGTGTTATAAAAGGTACTTCCAGCGGCGTATCAAACTTCTCTTTACTCTTCAGACGCGCTTGCAAGTCCTCCCGTGGATCTCCCACCCAACCAGGTACATTGACAAATGCTAATACCTCTCTCTTTAAATTCTTATCGCGATTAAGGCGATTCAATGACTCTAAAAAGACGTCGATACCTTTATTCTTAAATTCATAACGCCCACTGGTTCCGATAATTAACGTGTCATCACCCAAATTTGTTCCCATTAATTTGTTGGCAACATTCAGCATCGCCGAACGGGCACGTTTACGTTTACCTGTGAAAGTACTTCCTTTCGGTACAAAATCATCTTCAAAACCATTCATCAGCACTACATCTGCCGACTTTTCAAGCAACTCCTTACACTCATTGTTGGTTATTTCACTCACCGTCGTAAAACAATCCACATAGTGAGCAGTCTGCTTTTCAATAGAATGTTTCGATTGCATATTCAATTCTCCAGCCATTTGATCTCCGTTATAAGCAAACAGATAATCATATAGCGGCTTATTGTTACCTGCTATGGAACGTCCGATAGACGTTGCATGAGTTGTGAAAATAGTTGCAATTTCAGGTACAGCCATTTGCAAATAAAGTGCTCCGAGGCCTGTCATCCATTCGTGTGCCTGATAAACTACTTTATCATTCTCCGTCAGATTATAGCGATAGAAGCTTTCTACTACCCTTCCGGCAGCATACGAAAACATAGAAGCTTCATCATAATCGCCATAAGCATGCAACGAATCTACTTGAAAACGATTCCACATTTCTGTATATATATCATCCTTCTTTTCAAAGAAGGGCTGAAAATCGACTAAAATAACAATGGGCTCACCCGGAATATTCCAACGTCCGACACGAACAGAAAGGTTATCTTTTTCACGTGCATACTCTTTCCATGCAGCACAAAGATTATCGGATTCAATAAACAAGGGATTATCCTTGCCTTGCCATACATCCGGGCCAATAAAGAACAATTTATCACGAAAAGCGGTTTGCAATGTGTTCGCCCTTGTAGACAGAACAGTGTAGATCCCTCCTACTTTATTGCATACCTCCCAGCTGGCTTCGAAGATATAATCGGGGGTTAATAAATCTTTTACCATACAATTGTTTAGAACTCTTTTTTATTACGTGGGTGCAAAAATACGCATTATTTATTGAAAAATAATGCTTTATGCAGAAAATATAAGCTAACGAAAGGCAACAAACGTTTGCAAAGTCCTATAAGAAGTTGCTTGAAAGGAGGAAAAAGCGATATATCCCATTTCAATGCTGACTTCTGTTTTTAAAGTATAACTTTTGAGATAAGTAATGTTTCAGAATTTAGATTCAAATAATATGTTAAGTAGTACTTCAAGTTTAGTTCATACTATGTGACAGCGTTTTATTGAAACGCAAATGATCGCAGATTTTCGCAGATTCAATAGCTGCGCTATACTTGAGCAATGATATGCTTTGCGTAAATCTGCGAGTTTCTTCGTTTCAATAATAGTATCATATAATTTTGAACGATTACTTAATGCCCCATTGACTATATTATCAACTAATTTGAAGACTACTGATAAAAACAAAAACTCCTGCAATATTTCTATTACAGGAGTCATATTCTTGTCACTTAGCAGGTTTTAAATAACACTGCCGAAAGACGTTGATTTATCAATAAGCAGATTAAGCCAATGCACTACCGATCAAGAATGTAGCAGCCAAAGCTACGATAGCGTAAAGCTCAGGGAATACGGCAAGAATCAGCGTATTACTAAATACATTATGTCCCTGTCCGATGGCAGCAATACCATTAGCACAAACCTGTCCCTGACGAATGGCAGAGAACAAAGCAACCAATCCCAAAGCAATGCCTGCGCCCAATACGGCAGAAGCCTGAATTGCCGTAATCTGAGGAGTAAGAATACCAAAAATCGTCTGGAACATAAAGTATCCGGCAAAACCATACAGACCCTGTGTACCGGGAAGCGCTGTCAATACAAGGAAGTTACCAAATGCACTATCATTCTTTTTCAACGCGCCGATAGCAGCGTTACCTGCAATAGTTACTCCGTATGCACTACCGATGCCCGACAAACCAACCATTACTGCGATGCCAATGTAGGCAATAAACAAATTCATTTCCATAATCTTATTCTATTTTATTGTTTAATTTTTAATTCTTTAATTCTTAAAAGGTTTGTACTCTTTTCCACCGCCTTCATAACCGGAATTCTTAAAAAACTCCACAAACGTCAGACGCATCGGATGAACCATTGCCCCAAGTACATTCATAAATATGTTAATAGCATGCCCGATTACAAAAATCAAGACCATTACAATAGGCCCCATAATTGCATTATCAGGGCTCATTCCCGTAGCAAGGCTATTGAACACTCCCGCCAAAATACCCCCTGAAAGCCCAAGGGCAAACAGACGAACGTACGAGAGAACATCTCCCAAAAGCCCGGTAACCATATTATAGGAATCCCACAAACCGAGTCCGATATTGAGGAAAACATTCTTTCCTGGCGTATTGAAAAGGAAGATCATAACAGCGGCAATACCAAGAATTACCAAATGTATAGTCCCCCCCATAGGCAATACCGCCGGCAACAGCGCAGAAACACCCATAGACACCAACAAGATAATCCAGCCGATAGTAGCAACAGCATACTTAAAGCCAAACTGTATTGTTTGATTTACAGCTTTCAACACCATACCAAACATAATCTGTACTACACCTAAAATCAGTGAAAGCTGGAACATATCATTATTATCCATAAATACTGCATGTTTCAACCGCTGCACAATAGGCCAGTCAAGATTATAAATATTAGCGCCAAAGAAAGTACCTGTCAACAGTCCACAGAAGAAAGTAGACGTAGCCAACACCTGAATCAGCGAGATTATTGATTTAGCTGACGGCGTCAGTTTCTTTGCCATCAAACGGTAGGCTGTAGCACCGATAAACAGGAATAATCCATATCCGGAGTCTCCCAGACAGAGCCCGAAGAAAATCATAAAGAACGGAGCAAAGAATGGAGTCAAATCCAATTCATTGTACTTCGGCAACATATACAATTTACAAATCGGCTCAAACCAAGAGAAGAATCCTTTATTATTCAGTTCAATAGGTACATTATCTTCCGGAGTAGGATCAGAAATCTCGTAATATACATGAGATGCATCCAGAAAAGCTTCAATCTCTATCTTATTACGGGCAGGGGCCCATCCTTCCAACAGCATTAGCTTTTCACCTGCAACCTGCTCCGTACTCAACACTACTTTGGAGAACTCGATATTGCTCTGCAATTCTTTCAGTGCTTCCTTCAAGGCAGGAATATCCTTTTCTGCAAGAGCAGCCAATTTCCGGTCGTTCTCAACGATAGCCTGTTCTGTATCAGCATAGAGCTGTTGCACACTCGTCAACGAATAAGCCGGAAGCTTCACCTGTTCTACATCCAGATCTACTTCTTCTCCTGCTTTTGTTAGAGTTATAAAGAATACTTTTGAAGAAATCCGATTAATCACCATTGCGTGATATTCTGTTTCCCATTCTTCCTTATAATTACCCTCAGAACAGGTGTAAAAACCGATTGTATACCCGGCATCATTCAGACGCTGAATACTCTCCGGTTCAAAATCACCCCATGCCAACAATGCATCTCGCTCTTTAGCATATGCCTGCAATTGCTGAGACAGTTTATTCTTTTCAACCTGCAGTGCATCTACTTCATCCAATACCTGCATACCCCGATCAGAAGTTCCTCCCTCTTTAACTGCAGCCGTATCTTTCTCCAGTTTTATATTCTGAAGTAATTTCAAAGTAGCTGCCAAGCGAGACGAAAGCCGAATGTTATCTTGCAGTTCCGTGTTATCTGCGGCACCTTGCTGCTTTTCTACAGTATGTACCACTCCAAGTTCGCGGAGACTATTCAGAAATGACTCATACTCCTTGTGATAAGCAAGGAATGTAATCTTCTTCATTTTTGTAATCATGCCTCTACCTCCTTCCTTTTTTCTTGTTGAGATTTCAGGATCTTCTGCGATGACTTGGATAAGTTTTCTTCATCCTCCATAAATCGTTTTATCTTTCGCAGTGCATCCTGATAGCCCGGTATCTGTACCTTCTCAAAAAGATTCACTTTCTGAGTGGTCTTTTTCCTCGCATGTTCCAACAAGTTCAGCTTGGCCAATATAAATTCTCTTTCGATAGCCGTCTGTGCAAGCTCCTTAAGCAGATGCAGACCATCTGCATACCATTTAGGGGCATTGAACATACTGTACGGACGTATCTCGAAATCAACATTTTCGAGCAATGGTACACGTACACCGGCAATCTTTTTTATGCCAAGATGAACATCATTAACCTTTATCAATGAGGCATCAAACTCATTCCAAAGTGCGAACATGGCTTCATAAGCCTGGATTTGTTTCTCCAGTCTCTCCTCCAGATCAGCCGCTTCCGTCTTACAACGTTTCACTTCCATACGTAGTGCACTCTCCTTATTTTTAATAATAGGAAGCGTACGTACCCGTACTTTCAATTGCTTTTCAAGCTGCTGAAGGGATGTCTTATTATATTGAAATTTTATAGCCATCTCGTTTATTTTACTATTTAACAATTTACAAATAGACGATTGAAATTACTTTTTTACTGCTACAATCTACATATCCTAATCGTAAATTGTAAATCGTCTAATCGTAAATTTTATTACTTAGGCCAATACTGATCTACCAGTTCCTTCTTAATATTCACCTCTTCCGGACGGAAGTACTTACCAAATAATCCCCAGGCTACATCCAACATCTCAGTTGTATCCAGATTGACATCAATGGCGAGCAACTGATTGGAATAATCCTTGGCAAAAGATAAAGTACGTTCGTCATAGTTAGTAAGGTCGAAACCATTTTCCAGCTTTGTCTTGGCGTTAGCAGCATCGGCATACAGACGTACAGCAGCATTCATCACCTGCGGATGGTCTTTACGAGTCTTTTTACCTGTTACCAACTGTTTCAAACGAGACAATGAACGGAACGGGTCAACAATAACTTTACCAATATCGCTATCACGACGCAGGAACAACTGTCCTTCAGTGATATATCCCGTATTATCAGGCACGGCATGTGTAATATCACCACCAGACAATGTAGTTACGGCAATAATAGTGATAGAACCACCATCAGGGAACTGCACAGCCTTTTCATAAATCTTTGCCAAATCCGAATAGATAGAACCAGGCATAGAGTCTTTCGAAGGGATCTGATCCATACGGTTTGACACGATTGCCAATGCATCCGCATAAGAGGTCATATCAGTAAGCAGTACCAGCACCTTTTCATTATTCTGCACAGCAAAATACTCAGCAGCTGTCAATGCCATATCCGGAACCAGCAAACGTTCTACCGGAGGATTCTCTGTTGTATTTACAAAACTGACAATACGGTCGAGTGCACCTGCATTAGAGAATACATTCTTAAAATACAGGTAGTCATCATTCGTCATACCCATACCACCAAGAATAATTTTATCGGTCTCGGCACGTAGTGCCACATTTGCCATTACCTGATTGAACGGTTGATCCGGGTCTGCAAAGAATGGAATCTTTTGTCCGGATACCAATGTATTGTTCAGGTCGATACCTGCAATACCTGTTGCAATGAGCTCCGACGGTTGTTTACGCCGAACCGGATTTACAGACGGACCACCGATTTCTACTTCCTGCCCTTCAATCTCCGGCCCTCCGTCAATCGGATCGCCAAAGGCATTGAAAAAACGACCGGCAAGCTGTTCGCTCACTTTCAGTGTAGGCGATTTACCCAGAAAAACGACTTCAGCATTCGTCGGGATACCTTCGGTTCCTTCAAATACCTGCAACGTCACTTCATCACCGGCAATCTTTACTACCTGGGCCAGTTTGCCATTTACGGTAGCCAACTCATCATACCCCACTCCCGTCGCCTTCAGCGAACAGGTTGCTTTGGTGATCTGAGTAATCTTGGTATATATTTTTTGAAATGCTTTTGTTGCCATTTATATATTTACAATTTATTCCCTACGGCCATGACCATTATTCATTTTTAACACATAGGTACGTTAGCAATTTACAATTTACTATTTAGCAATTACGATTGAAGTTTCTTTTCATCAATCAACTCTTTCAGTTGCTTCCGGAAACCATCATACTCTTCTGACTTAAACTTCGAGTAGTTCATCTGTTTACAGATATTGATCATCTTCTTAAAGTAATCCATTACTTCATTGAAGTTGTCAAATTCAAACTCTGTATGGCAAATATCAATAACCATATCCAAAATAGCTTCCTGACGTTCCATAGGAGTTACAGCATCAATGTCATCAAATGCATCCTGCTGAAGAATAACGAAATCGATCAATTCAGATTTCCAGAAGATAACATGATACTCTACAGGCACACCGTCATCACCTAAGATGTTAATCTGCTCGGCAATTTCCTTTCCACGTTGCAAACGGGTTTTGATTTCATTTACTTTGCCAATCCATTCATCATTGATGTGTTCAGAGATATATGCTTCAAATTCCGGATATTCAATATATTTGGAATAAGAGTCAATCGGGTTCACAGCCGGATAACGTTTTTTATCGGCACGATCCTGTTCGAGAGCGTAGAAACAACGAGCTACTTTCTTTGTATTCTCTGTCACAGGTTCCTTCAGATTACCACCTGCCGGAGACACTGTACCAATAAAGGTAATAGAACCAGTTTTATCATTGTTCAGCTTCACATATCCTGCACGACCGTAAAAATTAGAGATGATAGAAGACAAGTCCATTGGGAAAGCATCCGGTCCAGGCAACTCTTCCATACGGTTGGACATCTCACGCAATGCCTGTGCCCAACGGGAAGTAGAGTCAGCCATCAGCAAAATCTTCAAACCCATTGCACGATAATATTCTGCAATTGTCATTGCCGTGTATACAGATGCCTCACGGGCAGCTACCGGCATGTTAGACGTATTCGCAATAATAATGGTACGTTCCATCAACTTACGCCCTGTATGTGGGTCGACCAGTTCAGGGAACTCGGTAAAGATTTCTACTACCTCATTCGCACGTTCACCACAAGCAGCGATAATAACGATATCTGCTTCGGCCTGTTTTGAGATGGCATGCTGTAGTACGGTTTTACCAGTACCAAACGGACCGGGAATAAATCCCGTACCACCTTCAACAATCGGGTTTACCGTATCAATCACACGAACACCGGTCTCTAACAGTTTGAATGGACGTGGCTTTTCTTTATAATTCTTCATGGCACGTTTCACCGGCCATCTCTGAATCATATTTACATCGATAAGACTACCTTCTTCATCTTTCAATACAGCCATCCTATCTTCTATCTTATAATCACCTTCATCAGCAATATACTCAACCGTACAAGTGCCCTTCAATGTAAAAGGTGCCATAATTTTCAGTGGCTGAAAGTTTTCATCCACTTGCCCTAACCATGCCGAAGCTTCTACTTTATCGCCGATTTTTACCAACGGCACAAAATGCCACACCCTTTCTTTATCTAACGGATATGTATATTCACCTCTTTTGAGGAAAACACCTTCCATCTTGTCGAGGTCATTTTGCAAACCATCGTAATTTTTTGATAACATGCCCGGACCTAAGGTCACTTCAAGCATGTGTCCTGTAAATTCGGCTTCAGCTCCCACCTTCAGTCCGCGAGTGCTCTCAAACACTTGGACGTATACATGTGAACCTACCACCTTAATCACCTCCGCCATCAGTTTGTCGCCACCAGTTGAGATATAACAAATCTCATTCTGTGCTACCGGTCCGTCAACGACGAGGGTCACCATGTTGGCAATAACGCCACTAACAGTTCCTTTTGTTGCCATATAATTTTAGTTATTTATTTACCTAAATTCTGCGGGAATCTGTACCTCATCCTTCAGCGCATCAATAATGCGTCGGAATAGTTGATTTCCTTTCTCTTTGTCCAATGATATCCATCGCTCAATCATTTCCAGTTGCAATAAGAAAGCGAAAATACGTTCAATCGTAAAATAATTGAAAAATGTAGCTTCCTCGATCCAATCCCAGCGCAATGAATCAAGCTTCTTTTCACGCTCTACCAGTTCGGTTATTTCACTGATCTTCACTAACTGTTCCAGACAATCTACCTCACCGGATAATCCGAAGTCACGAGCACCGGACGTACGCAATGCTTCACAAACCTCAGTATCGCCTACAATATTCTGTGCTACGTCCCATTTATATTTACGGGCTGTAAATGCTACCAGAATATTATTTATAGTCAGATTGAATTCAAACCAAGATGCGATAAACTTATTTCCGCATTTCATGGCATACTCATAATACAGTGCTGCCAAATGATCTTCATGCAACACAGCACTTTCTGCCGGGGTATTAAAATAATCAGAAATAAAAGCAGAGATGTAGGAAGGGAAGTCTTTCGGATGAACCTCACCACCTTCTTTTATCACACCAATGTATTCGATAAGTTCTTCCGCAGAGAAATTTCCTCTTAAATCGATAGCAGCCTCCTTGTCTTCAAGCAATTTCAAGACATTTGCATTATCAAATTTCAGATAGAACAGATCTATCAGCTTCTGGTCTGAAGAAGAGATTCCGGGATAAATTTCTGTTTTAAAATCAGCTACTGTATAACTCAGTTTACTATCCTCAAGAGTGAGTTCAGGCAAACCGGCTACCAAGTAATAGTATTTACTCATAATCGTTCTCTATTAGAATAGCATTTCTACTAACTGAGGACGCAGAAATTCTTTGAAATAATTCATGAATTCTTCTTCTCCAAAGTTCACTTTATACGAACCGTTTGCCGGAGAAACAGAAAATAATGTTTTAATTCCATTTACCTGCTCTATTCTGACACCCTTGTCCAAAAGAGCTTTAGCATTGGCAGCAAAGTATTTCTTCAGCGATTCTGCATCGGCTGTCGAAATCACAATAGGTTCGTCTACACTCCATTGGGAAGCTAAAGCTACAATAAATGCATTCAAGAAGTCTTGATTCTGCGCAAATTCCTTTACAGGAGCAGTCACAATCTTATCTGTCACAATAGTAGCAATTTCCGATTTTAGTGCATTTACAGCCTGACCGGCAAACAATTTTAACTCTGATTTGGTATTTTCTGCCAGTTCATCAGCAGATTTACGAGAGGAGGTAATAATTGACTCTGCTTCTTTATGAGCATCTTCAATAATCTTCTTAGCTTCTTCCTGAGCATTTGCGATAAGACGCTGGGCTTCTTCATTACCTTTTTCTACGCCTTCACGATAAATCTTATCGGTCAACTCTTGAATTTTGTTTTCCATGTTCACGGACTATTTAGAAGTTTATATTATAGTATCTATGTATTTCGATTAGATTCTTGCCAAAAGTACGAATTTCAATCTAATTAAAAAAGGGAAAAGAAGAAGAAAACTGTTCATAAAATAGAAAAGAATAGTCAAAAAGGAGGAAATATTGCAATAAAATGGCATTTAGAATCTATTCTTATATCAAGGTGGACTATATATGCAGGAAATATAATCATTCGGATAGTTATAAAACACAAATGGGAGCAAAGCAACTTTTGTGCTTTACTCCCATTTGTATCAGATAATCTCGCTTATTATTTCTTGTCACAAGCTTTTTTCTCACATCCTGCTTCTTCTTTACAACATGCTTTAGTAGAATCACAAGCAGCAGAATCAGACTTACAGCAAGGAGCTGCAGCTTCTACAGTTTCAACTTCTACTGATTCAGCAGATACTTCAGAACTTGCAGGTTTATTACCACAAGAAGTTACAGCGAAAGAAAATGCTACTGCAACAGCAGCCAAAAATAATTTAGTTTTCATACTTTAAATTTGCTTTAAACAGTTATTGATTATTGTCGGTTGCAAATATAAGTAAATAAAAGCACTTATACAAAGTATTTTTTTCACCACCGAGTTTCACAGAGGAACACAGAGTATTGATTATCCTTCATAAACAGAATAAATAAGAATACGGCTTATTCCTCTGTGAAACTCAGTGGTAAATACCCAAACGAAAGAATCCCCCTTCCATCAATCATCTTGACGAAAGGGGGATTCAAAAAACGGCG
>OHCC01000058.1_pt1 | contig 105847 bp, 79 predicted proteins | sample 1577521 | NCBI WGS metagenome assembly OHCC01 (sample SAMEA3879533, study PRJEB24766) | human gut metagenome | biome: human-associated habitat; feature: feces | place: USA | collected 1985/1987
AAAATACCTGTCAACACTTTTACAGGACAGCGCATTTTAATGCGTCGGCCCTGTTTCCTGCAATATCTTTCTTCATGAATTTTTCAACCCAGGCATCTTCCAGCTCACAATTATAGTCAAATTCAGTAGTACCGGAGTTTATAGCTAATGAAGCCTCTTTCAAAGAATAATCAGCTTTTGCAGATTCCTCTTTCTGAGTTGCATCCGTAGCAGCCCCTTTGAAAGAAGCAGGGTTTACAAATGGGGTCGCATCTACAACATTATTACTATTCGTTGCTTCTCCAAAATCAATCTCTGTATCAAAAGCACTGTATTCTATCCAACACTGTTCGTTATTAGCTGCAACCTCCACTGCTTTTTCTCTACTTGCCTCGTTGTTTACTACAATATTATTATACCAGAAGGGGCTACCGGCACCATCAATATACAAAGTACCTTTATTATTGGCAATGGTATTATTCAACTGGGTACCTCCCTGAATGTCTATCAGTAACTGCTTACTTGTATTATTCACTATCAGATTATTAGCAAGAACCATATTGGAGACCGTTGTAATAAGAGCACTTCTCCATTCGTCTCCACTTTCTGCTGTATTTTGATTATTACGAATAATGTTGTTAGCAAAACTTGCCTGCACATTTGACTTTCCGGAAAGCACAGTACCAGAAACAGTCGTAGCATTTCCTTCAAACAGACAGTCGGTTATCGCCATCGTACCTTCTGACCAGTCATAAGCAATTCCAATACATTTATCTGTATTATCTTTAAAAAGACACTTGGTAATCAGTACTTCGTCTGATTGATTCTGTGGTCCGCCATTATAATTATAAAGTCCAAAAGATTGCATTTTGTTAGCTTCAAAAACACAGTTCTCCATACGATTTGGCAAACTGCCTACTGCATAACCACAAAAATAAATCACTGAATTAGTCTTCGTCAAATCACCTAAATTGCTGTTATTCGCAAAATAACAATCACGTACTATGAAATTCTCTTCACCATAAACAAGAGTAGCATTAGCTGCGCAATTAATCACTTTATTATTCTGGAAAGTAACTGAATTTCTAAAATATAAAAAACGCCAGTCCTTGGTTACCTTATAATTATTAAAAGTAATTCCATCCACATACAGCATATCCCAAAGAGAACTTTTATCCTCACGTTCCATCAAACGGTTTTCATTCTCACCAGTAAAAATCGTTTCATTTGTAAAGTTCCAAGGTTCAGTTTGAGGATTAGGCCGTTGACGTACATCGACAGAGGTTTCCCCTTTGGCAAATCCACCATAAAAGCTTACTCCATTTTTCATCATAATAGATGTATTGAAAACGTAGGTACCTGCAGCAATATAAATATCATCACCTTTATCGGCTTTACTTATTGCTACATTCAAATCTTTCACTGCCGTCTCCCAGGAAGTCCCGGCATTGTTGTCATTACCATCAGTAGTTACATAGATTACTTTCGCACTCATGCCTGAGCAGAGAAACAAAGCACACATTGCGGAGAATAATGTCTTTTTCATACTATAAATTTTAAAATTGATAAGTTTTACATCGGTTTTTGATGCAACAAAAGTGGAATAAATATGAAAGAGAGGGATGCATATTGCGTACTTAAAGGAGGCACATCAAGTACAATTCACCGATACACAACATGCAGGAATTATTCTGTACGCAATGTGCACCTGATTGTACGCATAGTGCACATTCATTTAATAAACTTCGTATTAAACTTACTCCTGCTATTACATTAACATTATTAACACCTTTCTTTAACAAACTCCCTCTGCCTTGTAAGAGTGTACACTTTTGCACTACAAAACTGTACATCTTTGCATAACAAGAATGTACAATTAACACATGAATAAATGTACACTTTTGCAATACATTAAACAAGAGGTTATTATCTGTTATAAATCAGATGATTACATAATATCAGCGAAGTCTATTCTACCCAAAATTTTCTTTTGAGAAATATCTGTAATTACTTTTTTGACTACTACATATTTGCCGAATGAATCCAATATAAGAGGTGAAGAGAATATCACGTACATAAAAAACGACTGATACAGAATAGGGCATATATCATACACCAAAGACTTATACGATGATGAACGCCTCTTTACCCGCCAGTTTCCTCTTCCGTTTCTTCCACATCCTCGTCTTTATTACCCGTGCGATAGAATAATGGGCTGATGCCATATACTTCCTTAAAGCAACGGCTGAAGTAACGGGGAGAGCTAAAACCTGTCTGGTCTGCCACCTCAGCTATTGACAAGAACAATTCATTCTTCAGAAGATAAGCGGCTTTTTTCAAACGAATTGTCAAAATGAAATCGTTCGGAGTTTGTCCGGTAATAGCTTTCATTTTAGAGAAGAAGTTGGTGCGAGAGATACACAACTCACGAATCACGTCATTCAGACTAAACTCTGCATTATCCATATTCTTTTCAATAATGGCAACGGTACGGTCCAACAGATCTTTATCCATCGGATTGGTTGCTAACATCTGAACACGGGTCTGTGGCTGTTTACTAAACTTCTCCTGCAATACGATACGACTGTTCACCAGATTATTACACCTGGAAATAAGCAGGTTCACATTAAAAGGTTTCGTAATATAATCGTCCGCACCAATACGCAGGCCTTCAATGGTATGCTCTATCGCAGTACGGGCCGTCAATAGAACAACCGGAATATGACACGTTTCGAAATCCTGCTTTATCTGTTTGCAGAGTTCAATACCGGTCATTTTAGGCATAACCACATCGCTAATAATAAGATCAGGCATTCTATCACGAGCCTCTTTCAATCCTTCTTCTCCATCCGCAGCGGTTATTATCTCATAATAAGGCTCAAACAGACCCGCCAACATTTCTCTTAAAGAGTCATTGTCCTCCACAATCAACACCTTCGCTCCTTTGATACGTTCCTTCACCGTATCATCCAGCACCTGCTGCTCAACCATGAATTTCGATTCGACTATGACTGCTGCTTCCTCTTCTTTCGGCTCCTCTGTCTCTATCTGTTCTGCGGTGAAATGGGCATTTCCTAACTTTAACGCAATAGTAAACGTTGTTCCACTCGTCTGATTGCTACTAACCTCAATCCGCCCCTTATGTAACTCCACAATACCTTTGCTCAAGGCCAACCCAATACCTGTTCCCTGAGTATTCTCCGGATCATTGCTGGTTTGATAGAAGCGTTCAAAAATCTTCCCTGCTTCTTCCGGCTTGATTCCTTTACCACTGTCCTGCACTTCAATAATAGCTTCTTCTCCTCTTTTACTGATGTTGATGGAGATACTTCCTTTCTCTGGAGTATACTTAAAAGCATTTGACAGCAAATTATTAATAACTTTCTGCATCTGACGCGAGTCATACCAAACCTCCAACTGATCCTGATCTTTATTGAAATAGAATTTGATATGCCGGGTAGATGCATATTCGATATAAAGCAGATAGTTTTCATATAAGAAGTCAACCAGATTATGCCTGCTCACCTTTATCTTCATATGACCTTGCTCCTGCTTGCGAAAATCAAGTAACTCACTGATCAATCCCCGTAACTGGAGCCCGTTCTTATAAACATTCAGAAGTTTATTGTAAATAGCCGGTGGAAACGACTGTACCTGCAGTAACATTTCAATCTGCCCCACAATAACCGTCAACGGAGTACGGAACTCATGAGAAATATTAGTAAAGAAACGGAGTTTAGATTGGTTCAGTTCTTCTACATCCCGAATGTGCTGTTTCTCGTATTTAAGAGATTCCTGCAATTTTATTCTTCCATGATAGGTCCTCACTATATAATAAAGAAGGCTAATCGTAATGACAACATAGATAAGATAAGCCCAGATCGTTTTGTAAAAAGGAGGAAGAACGGTTATGTTAAGACGATATTCCGGTTGGTACACATTATTAATTCCTGCCGGTTTTACAATCAGGGTATAGTCACCCGGTGACAGATTGGTATAAGTAATAGTACGTTGCTTGTATATCTTTGTCCAACCATTGGAAAATCCCTCTAACCGATATACAAACTCATGCTGATTGGCAGCAATATAGTTAGAAACGGCAAATTCCAGATTCAAAACCGAATGATCACTTTTCAGCGTAATAGCAGAGGTGTCATAAAAAGAAGATTTCAGAATACCTGTCTTGTCATTGATACCCACTTCTTCGCCATTCACCCAAAGTCCTACCGGAAAGATATCATAAGGTTTAGGAGGAATATTGAGACTTTTTTCATAGAATGAAACCATCCCTTTGATACCTCCCAGAAATATTTCACCATCTTTACATTGATATAATGAGTTCTCATTCAGCGTAGTGAAAGGAAAGCCATTCTCATTATCATAATTGTAAAACAACTTCGTGTAATAATCAAAAAGGGTGAATCCCTGATTAGTGGTCAGTAACAATTTGCCGTTTAAAGACTCTGTTACAGCATAGATACAATCACTGCCTAAACCGTTCTTCTTAGAATTGAAATTCTCAAATTTACCTGTCTCCCGGTAATAAACGTCAATGCCGGAACTAATCGTTGAGAACCACAGATTGCGATGACGATCTTCGGTTATACAGGTGATCATATTATCGCTTAAACAATTTGTCTTCTCCGGATCATATCTGTAATTCACCAGCTCCTTCGTATCAAAATGGTAAGCATATACGCCATGTCCCTCTACCCCAATCCACAAGAGTCCCTCCGAATCTATTTTCAAACGATGAGAAAACAGATTTAATAACAGAGTAAAGTTTCCCGTTTCGGGATTGAATTGAAAAACACCATCATAAGAAGCCAGCAGCAATTCATTTTTATAGGGAATAATGTCCAGTATTACATTAGACAATTGCTTTCCTGCCACATCAGGAAGTTTATAAGTGGTAATTCTGTCTGTTTTTAAATCCAGTTTGTTAAGCCCCTCCTGATGAGTACCGATCCAAAGTGCCTCTCGCTTTTCGTCATAGTACAAAGCTTTTATGTTATTATGCGAAAGAGAGTTGTGTCCCTCTTTATGCTTATACCACTTGAAACGCTTGTTGGTACGATCATAGAAGTCCAGCCCACCTCCTTCGGTAGCAATCCATAAATTTCCACTCTTGTCTTCTGCAAAACAACCGATCACCGGAAAACTAAGTCCCTCGTTCTCGTGCAATCCGGGACGATAATGGGTATAAATTTCATATTCGGGATTAAAATAGTTCACCCCACCGAAATAAGTGCCTACCCAGAGAGTTCCCTGGTGATCTTTAATAATGCAATAAACAGAAGCATTACTCAAACTTCCCGGTATATCTGTAGAAGTATAATAGACAAATTCGTTTTTCTTCTTATCAAACTTATCCAAACCATTGAAAGTTGCAATCCATAGGTTTCCCTGATTATCTTCACAACAATCTCTTACGGAGTTGGATGATATACAATGTGTTCTATCTGCTCCTCCATCCGTATAATGTACTGTTCCATTGTCAGATATGTGGTAAAGTCCGTCTTCCCAAGTACACACCCAAATGTCACCGGATGAATCCTGATAAAGATTAAAAACATTACATTGAGGTAAAACACACAACTGCTTCATTTCTCCTTTCTTCAAGCAATACAATCCATCCCCCCGGGTCCCAAGCCACAACCGTCCGGTTTTATCTTTCAATAAAGAAGAGACCTGTATATCTCCCTCTAAAGAACAATAAGGTTTTACCTGATGATTCAGAACATCATAATAATAAACAGAACCATTACCACCTATCAATAATGTATCAGAACTATAGGTAATTGAATGCCCCGGCCCTTTCTGGATTGTTTCAAACGTTTCGGAATACATATCAAAAATACATATTCCCTCAATTGTCTGTATATATAAATGTCCCTTACCATCCCCACAAATCCTCCTGACATCTTTTCCAACAATAGAATGTTCATTCCCACGCTCCGGCTTATAACTCCGCACCCAATTACCATTGTATACATTCAATCCGTCACGTGTTCCTATCCATATCCTGCCAAGTTCATCTTTATATAAACAGTAGGCTGTGAACTGTGAAAGTCCATTCTCAGTAGATAAATAGTTGAACGATATGTCTTGTGCAACAAGCTTGGTAACCCAAAATAGTGAAATAAGGAATAAGGTAATCCTACTTATATTCTGATGCTTTATGTTTTTCATACCAGAGACGAATTAGATTCTTTATTGCACAAAAATACGATAAATAAGAATCACGCCCAACTCTCTCATTAATAAAAAGACAAGCAGATTATTTACTACGCACCTTCTTCATCCTTTTATAAGACCGGTGTCCATATATAGTTACCACTACAAAACAAATAAATGGAAGTATAAACGACAAATTCACTGCCGGCATGCCAAACAAAACCGATTGTAAATCGGGCATAATAACTTATAGATTATATCAGTTATCACTATCCCAAAGTACCTCTTTTTCAATAGTACATTTATTTCAGGAAGTGTAAATACTACAATCTTCAGCTACTCTCAGAAGCAATGCCGTTTCCACAATTTAAAATAAATAACAAAATTAACAGACCAAACATCAAAACATACATGACAACCGATACAAAATCCGTCTACTTTTGTAAAATCCATTAAAATTAATACTATGTACACACACATGGCAAAACTATTAAGAGTCTTATCGATTATTATACTTATATTAACAAGCATCGCAATCACATTCGATAGCGGCATATTCGTTTACCCCTCCTTATCCAACACCTTATTTTTTTCTATATTAGTATCTTTATTAACTTTAATAACAGCGTTTTATGCGATACATAACACCAGTTATGAAAAAGTATCTATATATAGCTGTATTGTGTTTTTTTGGGGAGTATACATTCTGTTACACTGCTACCACACTAATGGCGAATACTACCGTTCTCTCTATTTAATTTCAAGTATCATCTACCTGATAACACTTTCTTTTTTAATACGGATACAAATCATAAACATTACATTTATAAAAAACATTCTTCTCTGTATTGCAATTATCCAGTTGGTATTTATGCTCGGACAATCTTTAAACATTATTGACTCATACAGTAAATATTTCCCTATTTCCGGCACAAATGAAAATCCAAACACGAATGCAATTTTCATACTTTGCTGTTTGCCCATTCTTATTGAAAGAATCAGGAATCTTGATAAAACATTTATTTACAAAATTCTATTCGGATGTATACTTCTATTTTTATTCATATTGAAATGCAGGACTGCTTATATTGGAGGTGCCATCCTATTAGCCACTTACCTCCTTTCCGGCAAACGTATCCATCGTTTTTGGAAAAAAAGCAACTATATAAGAAGAGCCTTATTACTCTCCCTTTTATGTACAACAATCTTTTTTACCGGAATACATATTTATCAAATTAAGAAGGATTCTGCCGACGGGCGTTTACTCATTTGGAAACTTAGTACGGAAATGGTTGCAAAAAATCCGATTGAAGGCTACGGATATGGATTATTCGAGAGAAACTATAACTTGAAACAAGCATCCTACTTTTGCAGCCAACCATCAACAACAGAACACCAAAATGCTTCTTTAGTTGCAATGGCCTATAATGACTATCTGGAACAAGCCATAGAAGGAGGTATCACAGGTTTCATCTGGTATCTGGGATTTTTCATATTACTTGGCTATCTGGCTATTCGACAAAAAAACAGAGAAGCATTAGCTATTGTATTAGCCATTGCCATAATGGCGTTATTCAACTTCATATATGCTGCAATAACCACTTGGTTTTTACTACTAAACTATGGAGCTATTTTATTGGCTGCATCCAATAACCGATTTAGTCTCCCTACCCTAATTAAAAGACTAATCAGCATTATCTTTTGCTGTATCGCATCCATACTGCTATATCATCAATGCAGAGTAATCAATGCGCAAATAGGGCTTAAAAAAAGTATCGGACTAATTAAAGAAAGACGATTCGAAGAAGCCGGCAATCTTTTAGCCCGACTTTTAGAACAAGCAAGTACTTCCGAAGCCTTCCTTACACAATATGCCAACTCATTAGCTAAACAAAAACGATATGAAGAAGCTATACCCATATATAAAAAAGCTTCCCTGTATACTTCCAATATATCTCTTTACTATCGTATGGCCGATTGCTATGCCCATTTATCACAATATAGCGATGCATTAACCACTTTGAAAACCATAGCTGCCATTATACCCACAAATCTACGTTCCAGATATCAGATAATGTGTTTACAACGACATATTCAAGACATAGAAGGAGCCCGCCAAACTGCCTTGGAAATTATAAATATATCTCCCAAGGTCTATAACCCCAAAGCAGAGCAATATAAAAAGCAAGCTCGAGAATTTTTAGAACATTCCAAATAATAAATCTGCAATAATATGAGAATCAGAATCACTTTTTTACTGCTGCTGTCTTTCACTGTTCCTTCGTATAGTATAGGACAGATAACAGAACAACTGAACAAAGTATTGGCCCATTATACTACCAGCCCGACAGATAGCTTAAAATACAAAGCCGCCTTATTCCTTATAGAGAACATGCAAGATTACAAAGCTCCCTATGGTAAAGCGATTGATAGTTACAAACAGAAAATCCATGCTTTAACCCCTCCTGTCAGCACCAAAACAGTAAAAGCTGCCTGGCAATCATCTATAATGGAATACTCCCCCAAAGAAATAATATGGGTTAACGATTCTGATACCATCTCATCCGAATTTCTGATAGAAAATATCGAACAGGCTTTTCTGTCATGGGAAAATGCCCCGTGGCATAGCCAGATATCATTCGAGCAGTTTTGTCGTCTGATATTACCTTATCGAACAATGAACGAACAACTGACCTTAGGATGGAGACAAACGCTACAACAAAAATACGGCGCCATTATAGAAGGAATAACAGATATTAAACAAGCTTTTTCTCTCCTATCCGATTCTATTATAAAATCCGTTCGACAAGCAACCCCCTTATGCCCCTATTCACCGGATGTATTAACCATAGATAAGCTGCAACAAGCCAATTGCTCCCAACGTTGTATTCTGCAAACCGCTATTCTTCGTTCACTGGCTATTCCTGCCACATTAGATATGGTACCCAGATGGGCTAACTATAGCACCCTTGGACACACTTGGGTGTCATTAGTATTAAACAACGACGAAACCTACACACTTTATGAAAAAGACAAAGAAGCAAAACGATTCAACAAAATCGATGCGTCCGAGTTTCCTGTAACTTATCGACCTGCACCGACAGACAGATATCCGTTTCGCATAGACTCTATAAAAAAAGTATCAAAAGTTTATCGTACCACATTCAAAACGCAGTCCTACCCGATAGAAATGCAAAAGGTTCCAAGTCTAAATGATAGTCATATCTACGATGTTTCAGCAGAATATGGTTACACAGATTCTATATCCCTGAACATCAAAGAAGCAAACAACGAACTTTTATGTTTATGCACTTTCAGTACAGGAAGGAATTGGCAACCTATAGCAATAAGCCGCGCTCAAGATAACCTAATCACATTCAATAATATAGGAACAGATATTGTATACGTCATTGCACGCCCTCATGGCGATCATATCCATGCCGTATCCTATCCTTTTTTATTACAGGACAGCGGCAATATAAGATATTTCATTCCGGATACCATACAAAAGGAAACAATAACCCTCTATCGTAAATATCCAGTATTCTCTAATTGGAGCAATCAATGGGGTAATATGATTGGAGGGCGTTTCGAAGGAGCAAATAGCCCCGACTTTAGTGATGCCGTTTTACTTAACAGCATTCGTACAATGCCGTTTGGAGGTAATATTCTACAAATCAACAATTCTAATTCTTTTAGATATTTACGCTATAAAACTCCAATTACAAGCAGAACGTCTTTAGCCGAACTTACTTTCTATACCCAAACACCAATTGGTATAAGAAAAATAATAGGAATCCCAATAGGTTATAAAGTTCCAAACGAAGAATTGCATTTTGCTTTCGATGGCGATCGCGAAACAGTAGCCAATACTAAAAGTACTAAATATTGGATTGGACTTGATCTAGATGAAAACAAAGAGCAATCTGTATATATAATTAAATTCACCCCAAAGTCTGATACAAACAGTATGGAACCCGGACATCTTTATGAACTTTATTATTTTGATAAAAAATGGCATTCATTAGGACGTCAAGTTTGTACAGACGATTTTCTGATTTATGAGCATGTACCTAAAAATACCATTCTATTATTAAAAGACCGAACAAAAGGTAAAGAAGAACGAATATTTTATCACGATGCCGGACTACAAATCTGGTATTAATTTAATAACTCAAATATTTAATAATTATGAAGAAGAAAAAAGTATTAATTACATTGCTTCTAAGTATATTCGGGAGCTACGTAAACGCTCAATTCAGCAAGCAACTTACCCCAAAAGAACTAAACACATTTCAAATCCAAGGAGATACGTCTAGAGTATGGGAAGCAAAAAAACAGTTTTTTTCTCATTTTACCATTAATGACAATTATATAAAAGAAGTAAATTCTATTATCGATTACTACGAAACTAAAAAACAACTTTTAGAACACAAAAGTACAGAAATGGATAATATATCGGAAGACCTTAATCGCCTAAAAGAAGAATATGGCAAACATATTTGCACTATTCTATTTTTGAGCGGAAATTATTTATCAACGCCTAATTATCAACTGGCATTTTCTCTACGCAATAGTCTCCATTTATCCGAAGAAACTTTGAGAAATCTAGCTCAAAAAGCCGTCGAGATAAAAATAGATGAAAAAGAAGAGCAAGATTATTGGCAGATAGAATTTAAAGAATTATCTAGTATTTTAACTAATGAGCAAATGGATTATTTCCTCCGAAAGAAAAACTCTCAAGAAAGTTGGCAAAAGACACATCGCGCATGGGAACTTTTCCGCAAATCACGAAAGTATAATAACAAAGATAGCATTGCTATTTGTGGAAAATTATATAGTTATTATAGTAAAATAGCAATTGCAAATGAATTATATGCTAATGACCCAATACTAAAAAAAGAAGCATATATCGGAATTAAAAAATTTGCCCCATCTATCATTTTTTCCATTGAAGCACTGCAGAGGAGACAAAAAAAGCAAAAGAAAAATAACTCCTCAAAACATACTGAAAAAGCTATTCCTACAATAAAAGAACAATATTTATGGGCAGAACATTCAAATCAATCAATTGAAGAAGACTACAAGGCCAAACGAGCTATAATGTTAGCATTAGGAGCACAAGGAAGAATTGATAGAAACACTGCATTCACAAATCTTTCCGAATATTCTCGTCAAGGTAATGCCACGGCTATGAATGCAATAGGATTAATGTATTTAAAAGGATACGGAACCCAAGCAGACACTATTATGGCTCTAAATTGGTGGGAAAAAGCAGGAGCACACGGGTGTTCTGATGCTTACAATAATATTGGATTATTCTATAAAACAGAAGACAATTATTTAAATCTTGAAAAAGCCTACTCATATTTTTCTAAAGCTGCTGAAAAAGGTAATCTGATAGGATGCTATTTTACAGGTTACATGCTTTACAAAGGATTAGGATGTGAACAAAGTTATGAAAAAGCAATAGAATATTTTAAAATAGGCGCCAAAGATAGCTATGCACCTTCACTATATATGCTTGGACTTTGCTATCGTAATGGGTATGGAATAGAACAAAACGAAGCAACAGGAAAACTATTCTTACAACAGGCTGCATCTCAATCATACAAACAAGCTTTAAAAGAACTAGAACAACCTATGCCGGAAAACAACCATTCTACTTATAGAATCTTAAAACAAAAAACAAATCAAGTTCCAGCGTATCCACAAATCAGAATACCTTCAAAAGAAGTAAAACAAATTAAAAAAGGAGAATATACTGGTAGTTTAATAACTTATGACTGGAGTGGAAAATATATAGTTTCAGAAGTTCCATTAAAACTAATACTCTCTTCACAAGGAAAACAAATTACAGGCGAGTGGTATGAAGGAGAGAAAGAGCCAATTTCAATAGCAGGAGAGCTTAAAGGGAGCAAACTTATTTTCACAAATAGCACAAATAGAGCAAAAAGAATTAATGGAAGATATAAGAATATGACACAATCATTTTATCTTCAAGAAGCAGACATACAAGTAATAGAAGTAGAAAATGAAATATCAATATTAGGAACAATACAGATGTACTCTGTATCAGCTAAAGAGAAAGAGCGTCCAATGTATTTATCCATCACCAAAAAGAATAAGAAAACTGAAAAAAATAGACTAACAGCATATCCCAATCCTTTTGCTCAGGAATTAAATTTACTTATAAATATGCAAAATACAGATAAAGTACGTCTATTTATTTATAGTATAAAAGGAGAACCAATTTATCAATATGATGCAGGTGTAATTTCAATGGGAGAACAGCACATCACTGTCTATCCCAATTTAACAAGAGGAACTTATATAGTAAAAGTCTTTATAGGAGAAGAAGAAAATCAATTAACAATAATATCTAAATAATCAGTATTATGAAAAAGTTTATTATAGCAACAATTTTAATATTAGGTATAATTCCTAATTTTGATGGAAATATTACTCTCGTATCAGAAGCAAATGCACAGATGATGGCTTATGAATTTCCTGGAGAAGATGATTGCAGTAATTCAGATGAGACCATGTGTATATTTTGTGGGACATGTTATGATACATATACTTACAGTTCTTGCCCATCGTGCGGTACCCTCGTAAAATGCGACGTTTGCCAAAATCATTATTCATCAACCGAAGGACACGATTGTCCTGGTTCAAGTTCAGGTTCAGGCTCAGGTTCTGGCAGTAGTTCAGATGGATATCGATATGATTGTACATCTTGCGGCAGATCATTTTATTTAAAAAGAAATGTTTTCTACGCTGAATGTCCATTTTGTCATGGCATACTAGAACCATATTATTAACCATAAAGAAAAGTATAAACGATTAAATAACAAAGTTTAAGTATATTCAATAAAAAAATGAATGAAAGTACATAAAGTGCAGACAACTTATGCAACTCATTCATTTTTTAGCACCAATAATAATGTACTTATTTCTCATATATCCAAATATATAAATTATATGATATACCGATATTTTCTTTTTTTTATTATATTATTATATAGCAGCATTACAACAAACGCACAAAACGCTCTGAATAAAATCAATTCAAAATTCATCAACTATCTAACAGCTACTCTACCCGAAAAAATCTATCTGCAAACAGATAAATCCTGCTATGTAGTAAAAGACACCGTTTGGATGAAAGCATACGTAATCAACGCACAAATCCATCAGCCCTCGCCAAGCAACTTTGTGTATGTGGAACTTATCAATCAACTGGATAGTATACAGAGTCGAATCAAAATAAAAAAAGATTCTATCGGATTTCAAGGATATTTAAAACTAAACAAAGAACTACCCACAGGCGAATATGCACTTCGCGCCTATACAAGCTGGATGAGAAATGAATCGCCAGAATACTTTTTCCAGAAAAACATAACAATAGGAAAAGTAACAGAGGCACCACGGGTACTCACAATAGAATATAAGCCAACAGAAGGAAACGAAATTCAAGCTATAACCAAATATACTTACAATGACGGTTCTCCAATTAAAAATTATAGAATAGACTTCTCATACAACAAAGACGGAAAAAAATACAGAAAAAGATATACTCTTACAGACAAAAAAGGAGAAATAGAACTTGGTATACGATTGGAAAACAATGCAGCTCCCACAAAGCAGATACTAACAGCCACTGTTTTTGACTCGGAAGGAGGTATTCTCAATAGCCAACAATTCACAATTCCACAGATAAAAAATGACTTTGATTTACAATTCTACCCGGAAAGTGGAATTCTCCTTAGCGAAACGCCACAAACCATAGCATTCAAAGCTATTGGTTCAGACGGACTAAGTATTTCTGTAACCGGGAAAATAATCAGTGAAGGTGGAATCACATTAGCAGACATAAAAACAATGCACAATGGCATGGGAAAGTTCTTCTTATGTGCACAAAAAGACACCACCTACTACGCATTGGTAAAAACTCTAAATGGATCCGAAAAGAAATTCAGAATCCCCAGCGCACAGGCAGAGGGAATAATATTATCACTAAACAAAAGAGGAAACAATTGTATCTATTCATTTGAAAATCGAACTCCATATCCTACCGACAGTTTATTACTACTCGCTCATACACGCGGAATGCTTTCAATCACAAAATCTCTAAATGATAAAGAAAAAGTTGGAAGGTTTTCGCTAAATCAAACACCCGAGGGTATACTTAATGTGGCAATTGTCAATCGGGCAGGAAACGTCTTCTGCGAACGAATGATATATATAAAGAAGAACAACAGACCTGTACCAACTGTAGATACCGACTCTCTTGAATATAAACAAAGGAGTAGAATAAAACTAAATATAAATGCCTTAAAAGGGAATTTCTCTTTATCTGTCACTGATGCCGAAATCGTAAAACATAACCCCTTAGAGAACAATATCATTAGCCAATTTTTATTAACATCTGAATTAAAGGGATATATAGAAAATCCCGGATATTACTTCACGGCCAATAACAATGAAGTAAACGAATATTTAGATTTACTTATGCTCACACAGGGGTGGAGACGCTATGATTTATCTGCAATCCTCCAAGGGCAAATACCGGAAATAAAGGAGCCTTTGGAACGGGGACAATCATTAACAGGCAGAGTTAAACCTATTTTATGGAGAAAGACAGACGGTATAGAAGTGGTTGGATTTACCAACAAATGGAAAGCCATACGGGCCACATTAGACACATTGGGAAATTATGTGTTTAATGGTATCGAGTTTCCTGACAGTACGGCTTTCACAATCAATGCAGTCAACAAAAAAGGTAAAGCCAAAGGAGTTATGATTTATCCTGATCCGGAAAGATATCCGGAAGCGCACCTTTTTATAGCCCATCCCCAGCCAGAGCAGAAGAATACAAGAAATAAAGTATTAGAAAACTATCAGGATCTTTACAAAAAAAACAATAGTAACTTACAAGAAATTATATTAGATGATGTAACAATAACCGCCAAATACATTAGCAAAACAGGAAAATTAGCTGGTGAGTTTGCAGCCCACGCAGACTATCTCATTATAGATCAAGATATAGAGACAAAATACAGAAATAAATCAATAACTAATATTGTCAATGAAGCCATCATACAACGTTTTCCTGGAATTAGCACAGCTAATATGGACACACTTTATTATCGCGGCAAACCTGTACGTATTGTAGTTGATACGAAAGTCATTGAATTAGATGAACTCCAATTTTATATGGCCAACGAAGTTGCATCTATCTCCTTTTTTAAGGATGCTTCGGAAGTACCGTTTTTTATGCCTGTCCGCAATGGAGACCAGATGGAAAAAATGGATGAATACAAAGGAGTGATCCTAATCGAATTAAAAAATGGAGGTACCGCCCACTATTATCGTCCATCATTGGGACTGGCAACTCTCTACCCATTAGGCTATCAAAAACCTGCAGAGTTTTATTCACCCAAATATGATGTACCCGATTCATTACAAACGACAAAGACCGACTTCAGAACAACCGTTTACTGGAATCCACAAATACAGACCGATTCCACCGGACATGCTAAAGTGTCTTTTTATACTACGGATATGAAGCACGACATGGACTATGTTTTGGAAGGAATTACCGAAAAAGGGATACCATGCAGGGCTACAGGACGGATAAAAGCGAAGAAGGAATAAAATAAGGTCCCCAAAGAATGGGAAAAATTCCTTTCTGAAAGGGATTTTCCTTATTTATCTTTGAAGAATCGAAACGGAATAATATGAGACACACAATCATCTTAGTAGCTTGCTTGGTTAGTTTGCATTCGCAACCACAAGAAATACAGGTTCAAAAGTTTTTCAACCGAAAGCTTATCGACTATCTGACCACTACTCTTCCTGAGAACGTTTATCTACAAACAGATAAACCCTACTATGTAGTGGAAGACACCATCTGGCTAAAGGCCTACGTAGTAAACGCACAAATCCATCAACCGTCACCCAGTAACTTCGTGTATATAGAACTGATAAACCGGTTGGACAGTGTGGAGAAACGTATCAAAATCCGAAAAGAGAATCATGCTTTCTGCGGATATCTGCCACTCGATAAGAAATTAATTCCGGGGGAATACGTTTTAAGGGCATACACCAACTGGATGCGAAACGAATCACCGGACTATTTCTTCCAGAAAACCATTACAATAGGAAGAATCATGCAGACACCCAAAATTCTGACAGTAACCTATTATCCGGACGAAGAGGGAAAATTACGAACCATAGCCAAATATACCTATAACGATGGCTCACCGGTAAAGAACTGTAGGATTGATTTCGATTACAACAAAGGTGGGAAAAAATATCGAAAAAGATACACTCTGACCAACTCTCAAGGAGAAATCGAATTACAGATTCGACAAGGTGACTCTCCGGAAAAGCAACAATTATCGGCTACGGTATTTGATGACAAAGGAGGTATTGCCTATGAACAAAAGTTCATTATTCCGGAAAAAGGAGGAGATTACGACGTGCAGTTCTTTCCGGAAAGCGGAACATTATTGACAAATATACCGCAGGTTATCGCATTCAAAGCTATAGACACAGATGGGATGAGTACAGCAGTGACCGGAAAAGTATTTAGCGCAGGAGGGATGTTTATGGCAGATATAGCGACCCAACACGACGGAATGGGGAAGTTCCCGCTCTTGCCACAAAAAGACAGTACTTATTTTGCTGTAATAACAGACAATAAAGGGGTTGAAAAACGATTTCAACTGCCGAAACCACATGAAAAAGGGGTAGCTTTACAACTTCGACGGCAAGGTGGAGCATGTATATATATGTTCCAAAACCAAACAGACTATCCTACAGACAGCCTGTTTCTAGTAGCCCATACCCGGGGAATGCTTACGACTGTCAAACAGCTAGACAACAGCAGTAAAACAGGAAAATTTTCTCTGACACGCGCACCGGAAGGAATTTTAAATGTGGCAATCGTCAACAAGAAAGGCAACGTATTCTGTGAAAGAATGATATACGTGAAAAGAGGCGCTCATTATACCCCTCAAATACAATCCAACCAGGATTTATACGGACCAAGAGAAAAGGTGGAATTGCAATTAACATTGCCCGGCAGAGGGGATTTCGCTCTTTCAGTCACCGATGCGCAACTCGTAAAAGGAGACTCACTGGAAAACAACATTATCACCCAGCTATTAATACAATCGGAACTGAGAGGATTCATAGAAAACCCTAACTATTATTTTACACAAAACACAACGCAAGTAAATGAACATCTGGACTTATTGATGTTAACTCAAGGTTGGAGAAAATATGATTTATCTTGCATCTTACAAGAACGTATTCCCCAACCCAAGTATCCATTGGAACTTGGACAGTCACTTACCGGAAGGGTGAAACCACTCCTATGGAAAAGTATGGATGGGGTAGAAGTAGTTGGTTTCAGCAATCACTGGAAAGCCATACACGCACAAGTAGACAACTCGGGAAACTATACATTCAATGGAATTGAATTTCAGGACAGTACCGCATTCACCATTAATGCAGTCAACAAAAAGGGAAAGGCAAAAGGAGTCATAATTTATCCGGATGCCGAAACATTCCCTGACTCAAAAGTATTCATTCCACATCCAAGAGAGGTCATACAAAAAGAAATCGGCAATGCTTTGGACGAATATCAACAGACCTATCGACAAAGCAATATATGGAAAGAAATTACATTGGACGAAGTGAATATAACAGCGAAATACATCAGCAAAACAGGAAAACTGGCAGGAGAATTCGCATCTTTTGCCGACTATGTCATTACAGACAAAACGATTGAAAGTGAATATAAAAACAGATCAGTATGGGATATTATAAAAGAAAACTTCATAGACAAGATACCCGGAATCGTCCAACTAAAAGAAGATGAATATATTTATCGGGGTACTACATTAAGATTTTCGGTTGACTTAAAATTGATAGAGCCTAAAGATCTACAATTCTATATGGCAAGTGAAATAGCTTCTATTTCTTTCTTTCGGGATGCACAAAGCGTACCGGTTTATGTTCCAAATCTAATGGTAGGAGTGGTTGTGCCAGAAGGAGGGCTGATTCGTGATCCCAAATTAAAGCCCGGCTCCATCATTAAAGATGTTGACAATCCAGATTTTGAATATCTTTCCGGATGGGACAAAGATGACCTACTGCGATATACAGCCGAAATGAGTAAATATAAAGGGGTAATCCTTATTGAATTAAAGAATGGAGGTTCAGCCCATTACTTCCGCCCTTCACTCGGCTTGGCAACTCTCTATCCGCTGGGTTATCAAAAACCGGCAGAGTTTTATTCACCCAAATATGATGTGCCCGATTCCACACAAACCGGTAATACCGATTTCAGAACTACCCTTTATTGGAATCCACAAATAAAGACCGATTCCACCGGACATGCCAAAGTATCTTTCTATACTACGGATATGAGGCATGATATGGATTACGTATTGGAAGGAATTACCGAAAAAGGGATGCCATGCAGAACAACAGGACGGATAAGAGCAAAAAAAGAATAAGATAAACCACTATAATAATAGGGAAGTTCCTTTGGAGAGAGGGTGTAAAAAGCAAGACCTGCTATCATCCAATTACAAATTCACATTAATTTACGCAGATTTCATTTAAAACCTGTTAAAATTTTGCGTAAATCAACGTGAATCTCTGGTTTATAAAGTTACCTCTTCATCCTTTTATAAGACCGGTGTCCATATATAGTTACCACTACAAAACAAATAAATGGAAGTATAAACGACAAATTCACTGCCGGCATGCCAAACAAAACCGATTGGTCAATAATGCTTGCCTGAACCGGAGGTAAGACAGAACCACCCAGAATGGCCATAATCAATCCGGCAGCACCAAACTTGGCATCATCACCCAATCCCTGAAGGGCAATACCATAAATGGTAGGGAACATCAACGACATACAAGCCGAAACACCCACCAGACAATACATTCCACCAATATTCTGGAAATAAATAACTCCTACCGTTAAACAACAGGCAGCAATTGCGAGAATTTTCAGTAAAAGCCCGGGATTGAGATAACGCAGAATAAACGTACAAATAAAGCGGCTCACACAAAAAATGATCATCGCAACAATATTATACTGTTGAGATAAGACCTCAGCAGCCTGCTCACTCATCCCTTGAGAGACAAACAGACGGGTACCATATTGGATAATGAACGTCCAGCACATAATCTGTGCACCTACATAGAAAAACTGCGCAATAACTCCCTCCCGGTAATGGTGAATAGAGAAGATACGTTTCAGCGTTGGCAGAAAATCAATCGAATGAGAATGATCACCACTTTTAGGCATCTTCACCATACGAATCAGTAACAACATAATGAGAATAATGACTCCAATCACGAGATAAGGAGCTATAAGTACTGCCAGATCCGAATCACGCATCGCTTCAAACTCCGTAGGAGAAAGCTGACTGCGTTCTGCTGTCCCCATCGGATTAAGACGATTCTGAATAAAATTCATGGCCACATACATACCCAATAGTGACCCCATCGGATTGAAGGATTGAGCCAAATTAAGTCTGCGGGTAGCTGTCGCTTCCGTTCCCATTGACAAGATATAAGGATTGGCACTCGTCTCAAGAAAAGACAACCCACACGTCAAAATAAAGTAAGCGATTAAAAAAGGATAATAGCATCCGGTCATCATTGCCGGGAAGAAAAGTAACGCCCCCAATGCATACAACCCCAACCCGAGCAGAATACCCGCTTTATAAGAGTACTTACGAATGAACATTGCCGCCGGAAAAGCCATAGCGAAATAACCACCATAGAAAGCAACCTGTACCAACGCACCATCGGTCACACTCATTCGGAATATTTTGGAGAACGCTTTCACCATGGGATTGGTGATATCATTGGCAAATCCCCAGAGTGCAAAACAGCTGGTGACAAGAATAAAAGGGATAAGATAGCTAACGCCGTCTTTGCTCAAAATCGATTTTTTGGAAGTGTTGTTCATAATGGTAAAAGGGGTATTAGAAATTATTCTGATTCATATAAATAAAACATGCGCTCCATAGGCTGCCATTTCTGCGCTGAAGTAGCTCCGGGCTCTGTCAATTGGAATATCGACATATAATCTTCCCATTCCTGCTGACGCGGCAGAGTGGCAAGACGAGCCATGGCAGTATCCCAGTCAAACTCCAACGGGGTCTCTACAATCATAAAGAGACGTGTACCGAGAATATAAATTTCCATTTCAAGGATGCCAGCTTCGCGAATACCTGCCATCACTTCCGGCCAGATATTTTCACGGCTATGCCGACGACGATACTCAGCTATCAATTCAGGGTCATTTCTCAAATCAAGTGTCCGGCAATAACGTTTTACAGGCTGATGATATTCCTGCGTCCGATAACTCTTTATAGATGTTTCCATAAAATTATTCGCTTTTAAATTATTCCTTTTATTTCTCTACGGTCTGCAATTTCACCTTTGGCTAAAGCTTGCACCAAAATGTTACCAATGGCCGTAGCTTCTACCGGACCTGCATATACAGGAATGCCTAATGCTTCTTCTGTCAACCGGTTCAACAGTTTATTCCGACAGCCACCTCCAATAATGTGCAATGCCTCTACCGGAGCAGGCAACAAACGGTTTAATTGTTCGATCCCTCTTTTATAACGTTGAGCCAGTGAATTTAGTACACAACGCACATATTCACCTTGTGTAGAAGGTACCTGCAATTCATGAGTACGGCAATAATGGGCTATGGCAACTTCCATATCCGCCAGACAGGCAAAAGCCGGATCATCGACATCAATCACAGAAGTGATTTCTGCCAGTTCAGCAGCAGAGATTAAAGCATCGTATTCAGTCTCCTTTTGATTTTCGCCCCATTGGGCTATCAAACGTTGTAAAATCCACAAACCCGTAATGTTCTGCAAGAAACGAATCTTGCCACCTACTCCACCCTCATTGGTAAAGCCGGACAGCCGGGCTTCTTCCGTTAAGACAGGTTCATCGAGCTCAATCCCCAGTAATGACCAGGTTCCGGAACTCAAAAATGCATGACGAAGGCTTGTAGCAGGAGCAACGCTTTCAAGTACAGCATCCGTATCAGCAGACACAGAGCACCCTGTCCCCAAGCCAACAGTAAACACAGCACTTGCCGTATCATGCGAACCTACGGCTATCACATCTACTTCATAATCCAGGCCAAGTTCTGCGGCAACATCTTGTTTCAACTGTCCACGTACTGTACCAGGCATAACAATCTCTCCGAAAAGATGACCGGGTAGGCCCAACTGATGGATCAATGGCCAGTTCCACGTCCGGCTACGCGCATCCAGCAGTTCGGAAGTAGACGCGATACTATATTCATTGTTTGCCGTCCCAGTCAGGAAATAACTGAAAAGATCCGGCATAAACAACAGGCGGTCGGCTATCTCAAGAGTAGCATCTCCCTCTTTCTTCAAACTGTAAAGCTGAAAGAGTGTATTGATCGCCATCACCTGAATACCTGCTTCGGCATAATGCTGTGAAACATCCGTTCCTGCAAAGAATTCTTCAGGAAGTCCATTTGTCCGGGAATCACGATAACAAACAGGGTTACTCAACAGATTACCTTTCTTGTCTATCAACCCAAAGTCGACTCCCCACGTATCAATTCCGATCCCCTTTATATGATACCCCCTACGAACTGCTTTACTTATACCCTGTTTCATATCAGCAAACAGTGCCGGAAAATCCCAGTAAAGATGATTACCCAATTTTACCTGCCGATTGGGGAAACGGTAGATTTCCTCTAAATCTACCATTCCCGCACTGACAAATCCAGCCATAACCCGGCCACTTCCGGCACCAAAATCTATAGCTAAATAAGTATCTAACATCATTTTGTCTTTTTTCCTAAAACATACGTTTCAAGATCATCTATTTCTTCCGGAGTCAATACAGTATAATCACCACCAGACTGAATGATAATACGACACGCCATCTCAAAAAACATGGCACGTTCAAAAGCCTCATCAAAATCTTTGCCACATACTACCTGTCCATGTTTCAGTAATAACACTGAATTGTGGTCCTTCATCCCGTCAATCACCCCTTGAGCCAGTTCTTTCGAACCAGGACGATAATAAGGAACCACCGGAATTTCGCTACCTACGTGGCAAGGAATCTCTGCCGTTACATTAAAGTTGGTAGGACGGTTTTTCATGCAAGCCACCGCAGTTGCATAATGTGATTGAAAATGAAGTACTACATTCACATCCGGACGTTCACGAAGAACGCCAAAATGAAAGCCGCTCTCCATAGAAGGTTTTACACCATTCAAGACTTCACCGGTGGAAAGGCGACAAATTGAAACTTTTTCCTTTGGTAAAGAAGGTACCCATGATCCTGTACCGGTAATCAATACTTCATCACCGATACGCCACGAGATATTTCCACTACTGCAGATTGTAAGATTTGCATCACCTACACGATGTGCCTGAGCCATAAACTGCTCTATTTGTTCATTTGTTATCATAAGACCTATTTATCTGTTTTTTTAAGTACTGTATCTTAATTAAATATTTCAACTGCTGATTCGCATTATTTATAGACAGGACCATAAACTGTGCAAGCTCTGTAGTCTGCCCCCTCTTTATCCATACCAAACGCATTCCATGCAGCAGGACGGAAGATCTTATCATCTTCTACATTGTGCATACAAACAGGGATACGAAGCATGGAAGCCATGGTTATCAAATCCTGACCGATGTGTCCGTAACTAATAGCGCCATGGTTAGCTCCCCAGTTGTTCATGACAGAATATACATCTCTGAAAGCCGGTTTGTCGCAAAGACGGGGTACAAACCAGGTAGTGGGCCAGGTACGATCTGTACGTTCGTCCAACAATTTATGAATTTCCGGATCAATCTCAACGGTCCATCCTTCTGCAATCTGCAAAACCGGGCCAAGCCCTTTCACCAGATTCAGACGCATCATAGTGACAGGCATACCTCCTTTTGAAAGGAAATTAGATGAAAAACCACCCCCGCGGAAATAGTCACGGTTGGCAGGATACCAGGTAGTAGCCTCCAGACACTTTTCTACTTCTGCTTCTGTGATATCCCAGTAAGGTTTCATTACCGGTTCACCTTGTTCATTGGTTTGTTGCCCCGTACCATCCAATGTGGTAGCACCGGAATTTATTAAATGGATAATACCATTGGCAGCACGGCCGGTAAGTTCCTTTCCTGTCACACGTTTCACAGCCTCCGGGCTCCAATAAGTACGTACATCTGAGAAGATTTGCGCACGGTTGGTCAACAAATGTCCAAAAAGCATGGCAACTCCATTGCAGGCATCGTTTTCTGTTGCCACCACATAGGCTTCACGAATCCCATTCCAGTCAAAAGAGGTATTTAATAAAGCTTCGGAATAGTCTCCGTTCGGATAGAAATCAGTCCACTGGCGTTGTCCCTGAAAACCGGCAGCGATAGCATTGTGTCCCAAGGCTTCTTCTTTGAATCCCATTTCACGCAATTTCGGGTTTCCTTGCATCAGATCACGCATTATAATGGTCATCTTCACAATAAATTCCCAATCTTCATCCTTCTGTTCACGGGTTTTCGTCTTTTCAGGGATATTGATATCTTTTCCTTCATTTTTCTTACAATATTTTTCAGTCCATGCCATTGCTTTCACGAACTCATCCTTATCATAAATACCTTCAGTCATACGACGGATTATTTCAGTCAAATCGACAGATTCATTGCGCATGCCTAAATATTCCTGGAAAAAATCCGGATTAACAATAGACCCGGCAATACCCATGGAAACACTCCCCATAGAAAGGTAAGATTTACCTCGCATGGTGGCTACAGCCTGTGCAGCACGGGCAAATCGAAGAATCTTTTCCGCCACATCAGTAGGAATAGAGTTGTCGTTTAAATCCTGTACATCACGTCCGTAAATGCCAAAAGCAGGTAATCCCTTCTGAGCATGCCCAGCTAATACAGCAGCCAGATAGACAGCTCCCGGACGTTCGGTTCCATTAAATCCCCACACAGCTTTCGGATAGTAAGGATTCATATCCATTGTTTCGGCACCATAGCACCAGCAAGAAGTGACAGTAATAGTAGCCCCTACTCCTTCACGCTCAAACTTTTCTGCACACGCTGCACTCTCAGCAACACGCCCAATCGTACCATCAGCAATTACACACTCCACAGGAGTACCATCACCATTTTTCAGATTCGTAGAAATTAATTTGGCTACAGCTTTAGCTAAATTCATTGTCTTTTCTTCAAGGCTTTCACGTACGCCACCCTGGCGGCCATCAATCGTGGGACGAATCCCAATTTTCGGATACTTTTTCATATTCTATGATTTAATAAATAAAACATTTCAAAACCATGCTGAACTGTGCCGAAGTAAGGAGATAAAAAAGGATCATAAAGATCCTCTCAACCGCACTTCCGTGGGAAGATAAGTATGTATCTGCTTACCCGATAGGATGAAATCAGCTGCTAAAGTTCCCATCTTTTCCCAATCAATACTCAGCGTAGTAATCCCTTTATCAATGACTTCATAAGCCGGCGTTTCGTTGTAAGCCAACAAGCCGAAATCTTCGCCACATGCAAGTCCGCTTATACGACTTTGCTTGATAAGACTAACCACATCCAGCTGTCTGATAGCTATATATACTTCTCTTTTACTAATCTTTATCTCATCCATATTGTCTGTCACTTCACACTCAAATTGGTGATCTGTACAAAATTTACGGAAGCTAATGCAAGTGCTTTGAGGATGTTTAGTTCCTTTTACGAATAGCAGAATCAGCTTTCTGTACTGTCGCAATCTATCAACAAGCTGTAATAATGCCTGATAAAAGGCATCGTCAAAATCCTGACATATATAAGAGTAGTCTTTTTTATCAAACTTACCGAAATCGAGTAGTAAAAGTTTAGAAGGATTTATTTTATAAAGATCAGAAGAAAACTTTTCATTATCGAAGTTCATCACAACATATTTGTTGTAACGTCCGAGAGACTCACGCAGAATAGCATTAAATAAACGTTCATTATATTGATGAAACCATAAATCGACCTTATAACGAACCGATAGATGTTTAATAAAACTATTATAAAGCGTATCTTTGAAAGGAGAATATTCATCAAGCAATAATAAGATACTCCGTTGCCTGTTTACTACATAATAGCCTTTACCTGGAGTAGAATCAATAATGCCTCTTTCTTTCAAGTCGAGAAAGGCCTTAAAAACTGTGTCACGTGACACTTTATAATATTGACTTAGTTGATTAATGGAAGGCAATGCGTCTTCAGCCTTATACTTGCCTATTGAAATATCCTGGCTAATAAGATCAGCCAATTGTTTCACTTTAGTAGTTTGTTGTCCGAAAATGATTTCCATATAATTAGAATTAAAAGGTAGTAAGAATGGAACGCACAACTATGCTGAACCATCCTGCCACAAAGTAAAGTAATTTATTTAAAATCAACAAGAAAAAAGAATATGTTCTACAACACGAAAGACACCGTCTGAAAAGCCTGAATTACACACTATACAGCTTCATCTGTAGCGAATACAATAAATATAAATACGGAGCAGTAGAATTCGCATCTCCTAAAAAAACGCCTGATTCCAAAGAAGTATCCGAAAAGAAATATCAATACCCAATATTTACATTACAAGTTCATTACTACATTAGATAGATATCTTCACACCTACATACACATTCCAAAGACGAATAAAAGAGCATGATAATATAGTGATAGCCATTCGCTATAAATTGACATTATTTAGATACCCTTCCTTATAGGCTATCACAAATAAAATCAGTATCTTTACCCCGAAACTTTAAAAGTATTATCATGACACATCGTCTGAACACTAATAAACAATTTATGATAGGTAATGGCATTCTGGCATTTGCCGTCATCTTTATTGTAGTAGTCTTTGTTTATATGAGTATGAGGCTACAACGCAACAAAGAAGCAGACCGCCATTTTATCGAAACCTACACAATTAATCTGACAAAAGGATTTGTAGGCGATTCGCTCTCACTCTTTGTGAACGATAGCCTGATAATGGACAAACAGATATCAGAAGAACCTGTCACTGTAGAAATAGGTCGTTTTGCAGAAGAAAGCGCATTGATGATTGTAGATAATATTACAGAACAAGTATCTGTTTTCGATTTGAGCGAGAAGGGAGGCAACTATCGATTTGAAAAGGATACAGACGGAATAAAACAACTGGCACGCTAAACATAGATTCTCTGAATTATAAAAATACGTATTTAACTATGTGTTAATTACCTATTTAACACATAGTTAAAATGCATAGTTTATACTTATAAAGTACGTACTTTTTAATAATCTGTAATACAAGTATATAAGAAAGATTTCAAATATCGGTTTTATACTTCTTCAGTTCCTCACGCAATTCAAAAGCTTTACCGCCAGTCATAGAGTTTAGCAATGCCCAAAAACGATCTCCATGGTTCATTTCACGCGTATGGCTGAGTTCATGAAGCAAAACATAGTCAATTAAATGCTTAGGCAACAGAACCAGAAAATAAGACAGGTTGATAGCCTTACGCGCCGAGCAACTTCCCCACCGGCCACGACTGGAGTTAATCTTCACACTTTTATATGGCAATTTATGTTGTTCTGACAGCATATAAAGCCGTGGAGGCAAGATGATCTTTGCATTTCTTCTGAGAGCTTCTTCGATAACCTTACGTAACCACACTTGCAGATTCTCATCCGCAAAATCAGCAGTAGGAGGGCAAATAATACGCATTTCACCCAATTCCGAATGAGCCAGAAACTTATCACGTTGCCCACTAACAAGTGACAATTTAAAATATTCCGTATCAATATGGTAGTTGAGGTCTATCAATGGACGAACCACTTTCTCCTTAAGCCCGCGTAACTTTACACGCAACTGATCAATAGCATTCGTAACATCAGCAGAGGTAGTTCCAGGAGGTACACTTACATAAATAGCATCATTCTTTGTACGAAACACAAGGCTCCTTGCGCGTGCATTAACACGTATGACCAAAGTGCCTAACTCCTTATCTTCAATTATCTCATCCATTCTTTTCATACATCTGCAAATAAACAAATAATCCACCGGAAGAGCAAATTCAACATAATAAAATCAGGGTAAGTGACGGTTAATTATTGAAACGCAAATATTCGTAAAGAGGCAGATACAGGTATAAAAAGAATAGTCTCTTTTTAATCTGTACCAACTCGCATTAATCCGCGCTTCATTAAATATCAATACGAAAAAATCAAGATAAGATGCAACTTTACCAGGATAAACTACGTCTAATATACAAAAACCCAGAAAAAAGAAAAGAAATGAAGACGAATTTAACTGTATTATTAGCTACAATCTTAGTTTGCTTACTGACCAGTTGTACCTTTATCGGCGAAAGGGCAGAAGGATTAAAACCCAGTAAGAAAATGATTACCAGAGATTATGAGATTAAAAATTTCACTGCAATAGACGCCAATACAGTGAGTAACATTCACTACACACAAGCCATAGACGGAAAAAGTTCTCTCCAAATATCCGGACCGGACAATTTTGTCAACCTGATACAGGTTTCGGTAAAAGGTAATACATTGGTACTTACAATGGATAAACAGAAAAAAATCAGGAACACCAAAAACTTAAAAATTACAGTAAGCTCCCCTAATCTAGACCGTATTAACTTCAAAGGTGTAGGAAATATTAACATTGAAAACAAACTCACAACCAACACACTTGATATAGAGAGTAAAGGAGTGGGTAATATAGAGATACAAGATCTTAGTTGCCAAAATCTGACAGTGAGTTCTATGGGAGTAGGCAATGTAAATCTGAAAGGTAAAGCAGAAAGTGCCAATCTCTATTCAAAAGGCGTGGGCGATGTAGAAGCTACCAATCTGGAAGCTATTCACGTGAAAGCTTCTTCCCACGGAGTAGGAAATATATCATGCAATGCTGTCGAGTCATTGGACGCCGCAGTAAGAGGTGTAGGAAGTATCCACTATAAAGGTTCACCTGTACAAAAGACATTCAGTAAAAAAGGTGTGGGAAGCATAAAAAGTATAGAATAGTAAGAATTGCAGAAACAAAAACATCTGTAGCTTGTTACTTCAACGCAAAGATGCTTCGGAAGCATAAGAGATTTCTCAAAGGCAGGAATCAGATAGATTATTAAAATTCTCTCTTACATATAACTTTATCTCTAACAGAGATACAAAAAGGAAGTTTCCGTGAGGCAATTTCCTTTTTTTGTTTTTCCCTGATGAAACAGATAAACATAATAAAAGGGCTACTGCATCACGCGGTAGCCCATCTATTTAGTTAGTTTTATTTATAAAAATTTGAGAGAATTGAAACTTCACAGCCTCAAGTTGTTTTAATTAAGCACACTAACTATATTATATGTTTAAAGCAAATGAAAATGTCTTTTTTATCAAGAACGTTTGGGCTTCATTGAAGCAGCCAGTTTTGAGATAAACTCTGAACTCATATTACCTGTAAAATTAATCACAGAAAAATTATTCTTCCCATGCATTAACATCACCAGTTCAATAATCGTATCATTCTTCTTTCGCACCATAATCTGACAATTTTCGGTACCGTCTTTGAAAGAAAGAAACGGTTCAAATCTTCCGGAATTCTTTTCTACCACTTTCAGAGCTTCATCATAATACTCTTGCCCTTTCACTTTAGCAGTAAGCATCTGCATACTCTTCAGATTGGATATTATCTCCAGAATTTCATCATCTTTTTCAGCATCACTTTTCATTATTTCCTCCATCATTTTCGGACTGATAGTGACACAAGTCAGATTTGAATCTCCTTTATGCTCTGTCAGAAAACGGGAGGCAAAGTCCTGAGCTGATACAGCTACAGACAGCAATGCCATCCAGCACATTAAAAGAACGCTCTTCATTATTTCTTTATCATATCGACTACACCTGCCCGCACGCTGTCGGCCAAATGCTGGTCTTGTGATTTATTGATTCCCTCAGACAATATCATTAAAGCAGAAGACACTTGTTTGTAAGCTACTTCCGGATCATCATATGTATCTGTGTAGGCGTCATAATTATAATCCAAAGCCTCATCGGCAAAAATGGTATGTTGTGCTATACCACCCAGTGAGAACATCACAGCAACAACTGCAGCTGCTTTGAACAAAGGCATAAATCTTCCTGCCAATGTCAGGCGCCTTGCCTTTACTACAGGCGCTTCTACCTGAGCAAGAATACGTACATCAAAGTCCTCCCCCAGCCCGATTTCCTGTTGAACCTGCTGATAAACAAACAGATCTCTATATTGAAGTAAATGAGCAGGCACCTTTTCCTGTGAGAAGAAAGTACGCAATTCTGACTCTTCTTCCAAAGAAGTCTCACATTGCCAATATCGCTCCAAAAGCTGCTCTATATACTTATAGTCCATATTCTTCAATCTCAATATACTGTTGTTTCACTTTTTGTCTTGCTCTGAAGAGGTTCACTTTAACCTGTTCCTCCGTCAAATGCAGGACTTTTGCAATATCCTTATAACTTTCGCCCTCTATATCCCGCAACTGCATTATAAGCCGTTGTTTCTCAGGAAGTTCATTGATTAACCGATGAATAATCTTCATCTGTTCATCATTCACCAGCTGTTCATAAGGACCGGAAAGATCAACCTCTTCAGCCATATCCGAGGTAAGTTCTACGTTCTGAGCTTCTTTTTTTTGACTCCTATCTATTGCTAAATTTTTTGCAACTATCAAACAATAAGCTTCAATAGACTCAAACTGCTTCCACTCGTCACGTTTATTCCAGACTCGTATCATGGTGTCCTGAACTACATCCTCTGCTTCTGCCCTATCCAAGGTTATTCTAAGCGCCAATCGAAAGAGTTTATCTTTCAAAGGAAGTATGTCGTTTCGGAAACTGATTTCTTGCATCTCTATAAAAATGACGGGTGAGAATATAAAAAGTTACAGGTACAATCGTATTTTTTTTGAATTATTTTTTAATGCGTGTACCACTATCCCCATTAATTGCTGATGCTAAGGTGATTACCACTTCTGAGACACCTGCATTAATTGCTTCAAAAGAATTCTCAAGCTTTGGAATCATGCCACCTTGAATAATACCATCGGCTACATATTGATTAAACTCAGCAGGTGTAATCTGCGGGATAACACTGACATCATCATTTTCATCGCGTAATACCCCCTTCTTCTCAAAACAAAAAACAAGAGTCACATCAAAAAACTGAGCAAGTGCTTTTGCTGTTTCCCCGGCAATCGTATCGGCATTCGTGTTAAGCATATTTCCTTCGCCATCATGAGTCAGCGGAGCCATAACCGGAACTACACCTTTATATATAAGGTCAGACAGCAAAGAAGCGTCTACCTTCTTCACATCACCTACAAAACCATAATCAACTTCTTTCACCGGACGTTTGGCCGACAGAATCACATTCATATCCGCCCCAGTCAGCCCCAAAGCATTCACCCCACGAGCTTGCAGGCCTGCTACAATATTCTTATTGACCAGTCCTCCATAGACCATTGTTACCACTTTGAGTGTTTCGGCGTCAGTTATACGACGCCCATTCACCATTTTACTTTCAATGCCGAGTTGAGTTGCAATCTTTGTGGCCGATCTCCCTCCTCCATGAACAAGGACTTTATGTCCTTCAATAGCTGCAAAATCATTTAATAATTGGTTAAGTGTGGCCTCTTCTTCTACTATTTTGCCACCAACTTTAATAACAGTCAGTTTTTCTCTCATAATTCTATATATTATATAAAGGAAGGTGCGTTAAAAGTCTGAGACAGCTATCAATATATAACTTTAAAAACGCAGATTAACGCTGATTACCGCAGAGTTATTTAATCTTTGCGTAAATTAGCGTAATCTGCGTTTTAATGATAGCGAATTTTACCCTTGGGCACCCTCGCCAAAGGTTCTATTATTCCAGATAGGTATATCCGTAAAGCCCGGAGCGATAATTTGAAAGGAATTCTTTTCCTTCTTCCACAGAAATCTTTCCTTCTTTTACAGATTTTGTAACCCAGGTTTCCAGTGTTCGCACCAATTTCTTAGGATTATACTGTACATAATCCAATACTTCCGCTACTGTCTCACCATCAATAATCTGTTCAATTGTATATCCCTTTTCGTTTACAGATACATGTACTGCATTCGTATCACCAAACAAGTTGTGCATATCTCCCAATATTTCCTGATAAGCACCAACAAGGAATACTCCAAGATAATAAGGCTCTTTACTTTTCAAACTATGCACAGGCATATAGTGAGCTACATTCTTTGTCGAAATAAAGTTTGCAATCTTCCCATCCGAGTCACAAGTAATGTCCTGCAAAGTAGCTGACCGCTCAGGTTTTTCATCCAATCTTTGAATAGGCATAATGGGGAATATCTGATCGATAGCCCAGGAATCCGGCAGTGATTGAAATAACGAGAAATTACAAAAATATTTATCGGCCAATAGTTTAGATAGACCACGGAACTCATCCGGTGCATGCTTCAACCCACTCGCTATCTGATTTACTTCTCGAGTGATAGACCAATAAAGCCGCTCAATCTGTGCACGAGTTTTCAGGTCAACAATACCATGACTGAACAGATCGAGTGCCTCTTCACGAATCTGCTGTGCATCATGCCAGGCTTCAAGCATCTTGTTCTGATTCAAGGTATCCCAAATGCCATACAGCTCCTGCACCAATTCGTGTGCATCCGGTGCGATCTCTTCCTCATCATCCCATTCGGGCAGTGTAGTCGTTTCCAAAACTTCAAAAACAAGTACAGAATGATGTGCCGTCAATGCACGCCCGCTTTCTGTTATAATATTGGGGTGAGGAATATTATTCTTATCACTGGCATCTACAAGAGTAGAAATAGAGTCGTTAACATACTCCTGAATAGAATAATTTACACTACTCTCGCTACTCGATGAACGGGTCCCGTCATAATCAACTCCCAGTCCACCGCCAATATCGACAAATTGTACATTAAAGCCCATGGAATGAAGTTGTACATAAAACTGGGAAGCCTCACGCAAAGCAGTCTTTATGCGACGAATTTTAGTCACCTGGCTACCAATGTGGAAATGAATCAGTTTCAAGCAGTCTTTCATATCCTTCTTTTCCAGGAAATCAAGTGCCTCAAGCAATTCGCTGGAAGTCAATCCAAACTTACTGGCATCACCACCGGATTCTTCCCATTTACCACTACCGGAAGAAGCAAGTTTAATACGAATACCGATATTGGGCATTACATTCAATTGCTTCGCCATCTTGGCAATGAGTTTCAGCTCATTCATTTTTTCTACAACGAGAAAAATACGCTTGCCCATCTTTTGTGCAAGCAGAGCAAGTTCAATATAACTTTCGTCTTTATATCCGTTGCAGATAATCAACGAATCAGAATCAGTATTAACAGCAATTACAGCATGGAGTTCCGGTTTGGAGCCAGCTTCAAGACCAAGATTAAACTTCTTTCCATGACTGATTATCTCTTCCACAACCGGACGCATCTGATTTACCTTAATAGGGTAAATGATGAAATTCTGTGCTTTATAGCCATACTCTTCAGCAGCTTGTTTAAAGCAATGGGCTGTCTTCTCAATCCGATTATCCAGAATATCCGGAAAACGCAGCAACATGGGAGCTGCTACATCACGCAACTGCAGTTCATCGACCAACTCCTTCAGATCGACACCTATGCCATCCTTACGCGGTGTAACAACCACATGACCTTTGTCATTTATACCAAAGTACGAAGTACCCCAACCTGTTATGTTGTAGAGTTCCTCAGAATCTTCAATACGCCACTTTCTCATTTTAATGTATTCAGTTGTGTTTATAAAATATTTAAGGCAACAAAAATAGTTATAAATCCATAGTATACAATCAGAAAGACACGTTTTTTCAATAAGACAGGTTCAGAAGGCACAAATAAATCATAATTTTAATAAATCACGTAACCGCTGCACTGATTTTTCAATCTGTGAGCGATCCTCTAATTCATCAGCATTAAAAATATACTGAGCCTGAGAATAGAACGGAGCACGTTTCTCCAACGCCTGAATGATAAATTCCTTTAATTCTTCGTCCTCTTTACCTTGCAAAATAGGACGCTGCTGTTTGGCAACACGCAACCTACGAAATAAAACATCGGGATGGACATTCAAAAAGACAGTTTTACCACTATGATTCATGAAGTCCATGTTATCGAAGAAGCAGGGAGCACCACCACCCGTGGAGATAACAACATTTTCAAAAGCACCTACTTCACGCAACATATTTCTTTCCAGTTCACGAAAACCTGCTTCACCGCGTTCGGCAAATAACTCTCCCACTGTCTTATGGAAACGCTCTTCCATATACCAGTCCAAATCAACAAACGGTACGTTCAGTGTTCGGGCAAAAGCTTTCCCTAAAGTAGTCTTACCGGCACCCATATAGCCGGTCAGGAATATACGAATCATAATTACCTATCTTTTCTTTTCAGAGCAAAGATAGGTAATATAATTATAGAATAAACAAAGTTTGCACTTCAATTTATTCTAAATTTGTGATGATTTTAAGCAGTTTATATCCTGCGGTAATCACTTAAATACTTTCACTCTTTCAGAGAGTGCTTTAAATTCTTTATCACCCGGTTCTCCAACCGGCATACCAAATGGCATTTCAGCAATCAGATGCCAACTGGCCGGTAATTCCCAGGTACGACGCACTTCCTCATCAATCAAAGGATTGTAATGTTGCAGAGAAGCACCGAAACCTGCATCTTCCAACATACTCCAGATCGCTAACTGATGCATGGCCGATGTTTGTAAAGACCACCCAGGAAAATTATCTTTATAACTGACAAATGTATCCTGCAGCGTTTGCACAACATATTGATCTTCAAAGAACAATACAGTACCATAACCACTCTCAAAACAATTATCAATCTTTGATTCTGTATTTTTAAAAGCCTCCGGAGTTACAATCTTCCGTATAGCATCTTTCACTATTTCCCATAGTTTCTTATGATTCTCACCCAAGAGTAATACGACGCGGGTCGACTGAGAATTAAAAGCCGATGGTACGTGGGTTACCGCAAAATTTATAATACGTTCTATCTCTTCGTCAGAAATAGGTGACTGGTTTGTGATTGAATAGTAACTTCTCCTGTGTTTCAGGACATCTTTAAATGATTTCTGCATCATAGTCTCCTTTCTTTGGGTTTATAATCTATTATATAGAGAACAACTGATCTTGAAAACTTGTTCGATAAGTAGTACTTCAAATTTAATTCATACTATGACAACGTTTTATTAAAATGCAAATGATCGCAGATTTTCGCAAATTAGAAGGTTTACTGTACTTGAGAGACGATATTTTTTGCGTGAATTTGCGATAATCTGAGTTTCAATGATAGGTTCATTTAACTAGAATACAGTACTTACTAAAATATATTTGTAACTTTACCACCCGAATAAATAAAAAGATGAATGGCAAAGCAAAAATTTTATGTGGTATGGGAAGGCGTAACTCCAGGCATTTATTCTTCCTGGACTGACTGCCAACTACAAATTAAAGGATACGAAGGAGCCAAATATAAGTCATTTGACAGCCGAGAAGAAGCAGAACGTGCTCTCGCATCATCTCCCTACGCATATATTGGTAAAAATGCCACAAACAAAAAAGGAAATAAACCTACCTCACACACGTTGCCTGCTGCTGTAATAGAGAATAGCCTTGCTGTAGATGCAGCCTGCAGTGGTAATCCCGGTCCGATGGAGTATCGCGGAGTACATGTAGCCAGCCAGCAGGAAATATTTCACTTTGGCCCAATGAAAGGTACAAATAATATAGGTGAATTCCTAGCATTAGTACATGGACTTGCCCTACTGAAACAAAAAGGATTCGATATGCCTGTCTACAGTGACAGTGTGAACGCTATCAGTTGGGTAAAACAAAAGAGATGCAAAACCAAATTACCACGCACCGCTGAAACGGAACAGCTTTTTTTATTAATAGAACGTGCCGAGAAGTGGTTGAAAGAAAACACCTATTCTACCCCTATTCTGAAGTGGGAAACCAAAGAATGGGGCGAAATTCCCGCTGACTTCGGAAGAAAATAAACTACTTGAACTTCTTTATCAGAAAACTCGGATTCACACGCAGATAAACACCAAAAGAAAAACTGGTGGCACTACCCGGCTTTATCACTTCCCCATCTGCTTTAGTCATGGTACCAGGCAAATACTGATAAATATCTGCTTTAGCGCCAAGAGCATAGTGCTTACCAAATGAGCAAGAATATTCTACAGAAAGGAAAAGAGTTTGCGGATCATTATAAAACGCCCCCTCTTCTTTCGTGGAAACAGAGCCAAAATAAGGAATACCAAGCAAAGAGATAAAGTCCTTTGACATAAAATACCCACCTTTCACACGTATGTCTTTAAGATCAGTGTAAGCAGCAGCGTATAGCCCTACTCCTTTATCAAAAGGCCATAAATGTCCCGCCTGCTGATAATAAGCTACTGCATCCACTTCTACATTCACTCGTTTCAGTACCGGGCGATTTACGTTCCAGGTTACTCCGGCTCCAACAGAACCATTCATCAGTGTTTGTACCGAATTAGTATAGATTGTATCCTGTTCTCCTCCACGATGCTGAATAGTCATTTGTACAGGAGTATAATAATGAAAACGAGCCTTAGGGTCATTGTATTTTATAAGCGATGACACCCCTACTATAAATGCTTCCTGGTGGGTATCTTCTTCAAAAATATAACTCAGCCAGTTGACCCATGCATCCAGATGTAAATGCCGGGAATCATATAGAAATTGTAATCCCATCTCCGGATCAGCGGTCAGATTTAACTCCGGACTATAAAGAGGAGCAATCAGACCATGATTAGAGCCACCGTAAATATCTCCTAGGATAAGATTCACATGAGACAAAGCTAACTGCGCTCTGAAATAAGGCAAGATATGCGTTCCACGTTGATATTGATTTCCTTTCCAGGTAGCTATATCATGATAGGCATAATTGGGAAATTTATAAGCACCGCTATAAATCAATGCATGTGCTCCCAACTCCAGTTTCATATTTTTCAGCGGATAATAGACAACTTTAGGTTCCAGCCACATACCCGGCAGCGAATATCCTTTCATCACAGTACCGGCATACTCGTTATCTTTAAAAAAACTGATATTATCCAGTTCTACCGACAACTCTCCTACACGTTCAGGATTAATGTTGTAATCAGTCTTACAAACTTTCTCTTCCACTTGTGCCCGGACCGTTGTAGTTGCTATGAGAAGCATCACCAAACAACCTGTCCATCCAATATATCTGCCGTATTTCATTTTACCATCTATCAAAGAGATTGCATATCATTCAGCCGCTTATAGTATCCGTTCATTTCCAATAACTCTTCATGCTTACCGCGTTCTACAATCTCTCCTTCATAAAGTACGCAAATTTCATCTGCATTCTTTATTGTCGAAAGCCGATGGGCAATAGCAATCGTCGTACGTGTTTTCATTAATCTTTCAAGAGCTTCCTGTACCAGACGTTCAGATTCTGTATCAAGAGCAGAAGTTGCTTCATCAAGAATCAGAATCGGTGGATTTTTCAATATAGCCCGAGCTATACTGATACGTTGACGCTGTCCTCCGGATAGTTTACCACCACGGTCTCCTATATTAGTATTATATCCATCTTCCTTTTCCATGATAAAATCATGGGCATTAGCAATCTTGGCAGCCTCTATCACTTGTTCCATAGTTGCATTTTCCACACCGAAAGCAATGTTATTGAAGAAAGTATCATTGAAAAGGATAGCATCCTGATTCACATTTCCAATCAAACCACGTAAATCAGATATACGTACATCTTTAATACTGGTACCATCAATCAATATATCTCCCTCCTGTACATCATGATAGCGAGGCAACAAATCAACCAATGTAGACTTGCCGGATCCGGATTGTCCAACTAAAGCGATTGTTTTTCCTTTTGATATTGTAATATTGACATCCTTTAAAACCTCACGTTTGCCATCATAACTAAAACTGATGTTTTTGAATTCAATTTTTTCATTCAATCCTTTCAAAGGCTTCGGATTAGGAGATTCCTTAATCTTATTCTCAGCTTTCAATATCTTATCTACGCGCTCCATAGACGCCAATCCCTTCGGGATATTATAACCTGCTTTTGAAAAGTCTTTCAACGGATTGATGACACTATAAAGAATCACCATATAGAAAATAAACGACGGAGCATCTATCGAAGAATTGTTCCCTAATATCAACGACCCTCCAAACCACAACACAACCACAATCAACAAAGTGCCCAAGAATTCACTCATTGGGTGAGCTAATGATTGCCGCATTGCTACCTTATTGGTAGCGTCTCTAAATTCATTGCTACATTTAGTAAAACGATCTACCATTTTCTTCTCCGCAATAAAAGCTTTGATAATACGAAGTCCCCCCAATGTTTCTTCCAGTTGCGACATCGTATCACTCCACTTTGCCTGTGCTTCCAAAGATTGGCGCTTTAGCTTCTTTCCTACCACACCCATCAGCCATCCCATTCCAGGCAATACAAGTATAGTGAATAAAGTCAATTGCCAGCTCGTAACAATCAGAGTCCCAAAATAGAAGAGAATCAAAATCGGATTCTTTATTAACATATCCAGTGAACTAGTAATAGAATTCTCCACTTCACCGACATCTCCACTCATACGAGCAATAATATCCCCTTTACGCTCTTCTGAAAAAAAACCCAAAGGCAATGACATCACTTTTGAATATACCATAACACGAATATCACGAACGACACCTGTGCGCAAAGGAATCATAACAGCCGAAGAAGCAAAATAACAAGATGTTTTCAACAATGTCATAAAAGCCAAAAAAAGCCCAAGAAATAATAGAGTAAGGGAAGGACCATTTACTGCAATCATATCTGTGACATAATAATAGAAGTTATTCACAGCCTTTTCTTTTAACCCAATACTGGAATCCCATGGTATAAATTCATAAACCTCATTATCCATCTTAAATAAAATTTGCAAGATAGGAATAAGTAACGTAAATGAAAAGACATTAAGTACAGCAGACAGTACATTCAATACTATAGCCCACCCTAAATATTTTTTATAAGGCGCCACAAAACGGCGCATGAGTTGAAAGAATTCCTTCATTAGTTTGTCATTAAATGAATTAGAATGCAAAGATAGACGAAAATCTTCAGTTTACAGAACCTTCCTTCAGTTTTATTGTTTAGTTTAGAATTTGTTAAAATCAATAAAGTACAGGATTTCACCAAGAAATAGGTTACCAGAGCAGCCAATGGTCATAATCAACACCATATGCCTGATCCATACACATACCCAGAAACATACCAGGATTAGAACTAAATGTACCAACAAATAGAGCTGAATTCTTCAGAATCTCCATTGATGAAAACATTTTCACCATATCCCTCTTTCTTTCTTGAGGTTTAAGCTTTAAAAAATCCTGATGGAAATATCCCTTCTCACGAGGTTCTGTCAACGTATAAAAAGTCCACTCAGGATAGTCTCGACGCATCTTTTCTACAATTTCATATTCATCCGTGAACACATAGGCATTCCTAACAGAAGATGTCTCTTCGGCTTTCATAATATACTTATTGTAATCCTCCAATCTATGCTCTACAAATTTATCACCACCACGGATATGGAAACCTATATATTGATCTGGTAGCTTTAGCGATTCTATATTCTTATGAATATCTTGTGTGATTTCCGGATTAAAACAATAAATCATATTCACGATGTCACGAGCCACATTGCGCAAATCGCTATCTTTTATTCCCAACTCAGGAACTGAAAAGCACATTCTTTCAAAGAAAACTGCCCGAAATCTAAAAAACAAATCATAAGTTAAATAAGTATGCCTGTGTCCTATTCGATAAGCTGCCAATCTCAATCTTTCGAAAAAACGATGCATTACAAACATCGGATCTTCATCTCTCAAATTATATTTATGATGAAATCCACCTTTGACTTCTTTGCAAAACGGAAGAAAATAATCATTCCAGCCTTTATCATACCTAAAATTTGCATCCTCAGAATACAATGAAAACTTAATCCGCCACTGCAAGCAATAAATCATAGCCAGTACCATATTATTAAACTCTGAATAAAATCCAGAAGTAGCACCAACATGAAATATTAATTCATTCCTAAATGAATTATTCAATTTCTGATATTCTGCCAAATTAATCATTCTAACAATATTAAATTTACAAATAAATGGGATTCGTCAATAGCTCCTTCCAATTATATTCGGTTACATCATCACAAAGTGTCACATATTTTTCCGGATTATCCCCGAATAAAGCGCCATATTTCCCTAAAGTACCTTTACTCGTAATCTGGTGTTTGCAATAAGAAACAAGGCATAAATCCATATATCCCTTATCAGAACCATTTAAATCAACAATTTGAAAGTTACCAGACAATGGCAATTGAGGAATAAGTTCCTTTGTAACCCAATCCTGTTCATCTGAAAAGAAATAAAAGAAAGGCATTTTAAGTTTATCATTGAAAAACTGAATTGCTTTCTGGAAATAAGTCAAAGTTGCAGGTTTACCGTAAGCAAAAACCTCTTTTCTTAAATCCCCTCTTCGTACATGCACTGCAACACTGTAAGGTTGATTCATTATTTCATTACACAACATCTCATTCTGTTTATCCAGAATGCAAGAATTCCATTTAAATAATTGGCGAAATTTTCCCAACCAAAGTTCAGAGGGCATTTGATAATATCCACCCAAATAAACAGGAGCAGTACACTGCAAAAAAGAGTAATCTCCTATTCTCAAATGACCTTCCGTGTTATTCCCTAAATAAAAAAATTTCCGCTTATAAACGCGAATCATCACTTTGGAAGCCTTCTTAAAAGACAGATACGGAAACGCTTTCAACAAATCAAAATTACGAACAAACCGTCGATCAAGATCACTTCCCCATTCTTCAAAAAATGATAAATCATAATAAACCGATTTTCCCTTCTCTGCAAAACATTGCCCCAACAGATATTGATGCATTTGTGAACAGATTCCTCCATCTAATGATACAACTACCTTAGAAGGGATAAGCTTGCCCATTGTCAGTACCTTGTAAATCTCGTAATCTAAACTTCGCATTTTATTTATATTTTTCTCTGTTGCAATACTGATACTTTCCATACAGAACATCATCAGATTATTAGTTTCCCCATCATTTACATAATCGCCACGCAGTAATTGGTAGATAGATAGAGCCTGACTAACAACAAGCGATATGCCTGTTAGGTATTTAGCTCATTATAAGTTGGTATAGCAACAGAGATTGCATATATATTTTTGAATTCATAAAATTAGGTGGTAAAGATAGTCAAATAAAATTGGACATAATTAATAGAAAAAGACTTTTCCAACAAAAAAAGTAAAAATGTGTATCATTTTGACTATTTTACATTTATTAATACAACAAGTTAATCGTCCAAGTAATCGTTCAAAATTGCAATAGAGTCTATTATTTCATCAATTGTGTATACCCATACAACAACATTGCCTGCCACCACAATCAAACAACTATTAAATTACTCTCTATGAAGTTTGTCTATCCAAAATCTATTCCATACCTTTACATAGATAAACAAACCGATTCATACAAAAAGAAATGAATATACTATTTTTGTTACACAGTTATCCTAAGATTGGTGGTATTGAGATGGTTACACAAACAATCTCTCAGTATCTGAAAAAGAAGCACAACTTATATTATTTAGCACGAATAGCCGACAATTCAGTAGTAATGGATCAGACTAACTGCTTCTACTTTCCATCCAAAAGCAAAAAAGAGTCTATATATTATTACAACACGCTAATCAGTAAGCTACAAATAGACATAGTAATAAACCAAGGACCTTTTTTACCATTCAACAATATTATTTCTAACCCAGAACGAAACAAAAACGTACGTATATTTTCTTTTGTACACTTTGCTCCCGGCTTTGAATTTGAACGTATAAAGTATGTTTGGATGACAGAAAAAAAAAGCATCAAACGGCTTTATAAGCAAATAAAAACGAAATTAGGGCTAAATACTCTTCAATATAACCCTGATAAAACAAGAAAAAAATATCGTGATTTATACAATATATGTAACAAAACAGTGGTTCTATCACCTGCCTACATTAAGACATTTAAGGATATTTACAAACTAAACGAAAGTAGCAAATTAATATCTATACCTAATCCAACCAAATATACATGCCATGACAATAATATCTTAAGCAAAAAGAAAAAAATTGTTTTATTTGTAGGACGACTCGAGCTTGAATCCAAACGTGTGGACAGGTTACTTTCAATCTGGAAATCAATAGAGAACAAAGATGATTGGAATCTAAAGATTATAGGTGACGGACCTCATCGTGAGGAATTGGAACGAATGGTTAGAAATGATAATATAGAACAAGTAACTTTTTTAGGACAGCAAAACGACATACAACCATTCTACGAAGAAGCTTCGATCATCGTTCTTACATCAACTTATGAAGGACTTTCATTGTGTTTTATTGAAGGGATACAATATGGCGCAGTACCCATATCATTTGATGTAAGTTATGGTAACCGGGAACTACTCAAAGCCATATCTCCGGATATCATCATAGAACCTTTTTCTCTTGACACATACTCAAGAAAACTAACAGAATTGATGCACGACAACATATACCGTAACACATTGTCAAGAAATGCACTTCAAAAAAGCACTGAATATTTACTGGAAAACATTGGAGAGAAGTGGGACAACCTTCTAACATAGCTATCTTATTTTTCCTTTACTACGATAACGCTTCAGCATTATACGGTATAGGAAATGACTTTTGCTATAAAGTATAACTATTTTGCTTACTCTTTTTATTACGCCTGTCTTCTTAAGTTGCGGATATTTTTTAAAGGCAGCCGTAAACACTGTAACCATTTCATCCATTTTATCCAAACCGCCTCCCAATATTATCGTAGCATAAGATTGGAGTTTAAGAGCCAGCAATTCAAACTCTAATGCACGATAACAAGGTTTATCACTCATGAACTTATCTATCAGTTCAGAAACCAGAAAAAGACTCCTTACTCCTTTCTCCGAGTAAGGAGAACGTGTCATTGACTCACCCTCAACAACATAATACAGCAAATAGACATCTAAAATTTTAATATTTTCGGCATTATACACTAATTGAGAAGTATAATAAGTATCCTCACTAAGATTCAACCTACTATCAAATATAATTTCATCAGCCAACTCCTTTTTATGAATATATTGCCATACTGCATTATATTGCTGAGTAGTCCAAATATGTTTAAGGAACTCTATAGAAGAATTCACATATTGGGGGTATGCCTGAGACTTCTCAAGCCTATTCGTATTAACAAAATAGAAACCAAACACGAGAATATCAGGAAAATTATTTCTATTAAGTTCATCAACTAAAGTCTGATAAGTATCTAAAGCAATATAATCACCACCATCAAGGTGATGTATGTATTCTCCTTTTGCAATACTTAATCCAGACTGGCGAGCCATAGGCAAACCACCATTCGCCTTATCCATCAAAACAATACGCTCATCTTTTTGAGCATATTCCCGACAAACATTCAAGCTCCCGTCTCTACTTCCGTCATTTACTATGATTATCTGGAGATTATCATAAGTCTGGGCACATACCGAATCCAGTGTTTTAGCTATTTCCTTCTCCAAATTATAAACAGGAATAATAACAGAGATAAGAGGTGTGTTCAACATATCCAATTACTTTTTAGTTGCAAAGTCTTTTATTAATCGTCTCACTTCACGCTGAAATTTATGTACAGAGTGTACTTCACGAATATAGCTAACGGCCTCACGTGACAATTTCTTACGCCTCTCTTCATCTTTCATAATATGCTCAATTGCTGAAACAAATTTGGGCACTCCATCGAATCCATCCCCTAATATCGTACCCACAAACTCTCCAAATTTAGAAGTTAAATCATCAGGATTCCTACAACTGACAAGGAGTGTCCCATAAGCCAAAGCTTCAAGGAAGGTAATAGGCAGACCTTCATGAATAGAAGTATTCACCAATATCTTAGCTTCTCTTATATATTTATTTTTCTCTTCCCCCTCTACATGCCCAACAAAATGAAGATTAGGTATACCTGTTTTATATCTCGACAAAACTGTCTCATTCTCTTCTTTTTCTCTAAAAGTTTGTCCCAACATGAAAAACTCATACTGAGGCATTCTTTTGGCTATTTCACAGAACAACCATCCCCGTTTCACCGATTCAATACGTCCGACAAAGATTATATGATCCTTTTTCTCACAAATATCGGAATCAAATGTATAATCTATATCTATCGGATTCGGACAATAAGTAATATCCGCATCTTCCGGCAATCGATACAGCATCTTTGCTTTCTCATTCAAATAATAACCTTGTGATATAAATTTTAGATACCCATTAGTATAAAACCTGTGAACAATATCATATAATTCCGAATCCCAATAACAAGCTTCAGGAAACAATTTGACTGTTTGAATTTCTCTCCATTCAGTCCAAGGCCTTGGATCCTGTATCCAATGTATGACAGGCTTACCTCGGTGTTCGTACTTCAAAAGATCATGTGTCACTTCAACAGTAAAGTAAATATCATAATCGGTCTTTTTCATCCAATTATAAACAAACTTTTTACCTGGAGGAACTATTACTTTTATTCCATCTACTTTCCCTTTCTTAGCCCTATACGCCCATTTGTTGGAATTCTTAGCTAAAAGTACCTCCACTGATATATCTTCATTTGGCAAATAACGGGCAAGATAATAACGTGCAAGAAAACCATATCCTCCAAAAGCAGTACCCATTCCACCAAAATACTCGTCAACAACAAGAGCAACTTTTATTTTCCTGGGTTTAACATTTATCCCACACATTTTTTTAATTGTCCGAATGAACCGCCCTCTTTTAAATATACCAATAAATCCTTTATAAGGAGTTTTCGCCAAATATTTAAAATACAGAGTTCTCAATGGATTACGACACTTTTCATTAATATTCCATGGTTTGATCCGGCCTGTATAGTGAATTATAACGGGCCTTTGTGCCTTAGTATAGTAAACATCATCTGTCGTATAATTAAATATCTTTGAAACACCTTTTATCTTTCCTCTTAAAGCCCAATTTATAATATCCTGATCCTGATATTCAAATTCATCGCAAGGCTTTTTTGCCACATCCATCAATAGTGCAGTTGTATGCTCTTTACGCATAGCCTCAACATTCATCAAAATCACCCCGGCATTTATGTATATATCAGATTCCTGTAAACCGATCATATACTTATATTTTGTTCGTTCGACCCAAAGGTCACTAACACCCGCACATAAATAACCTTCCAAGGGAGTTTCCCATAATTCTGTGATAGGGCCATCCACAATCAGATCGGCATCTAAATACAAAACACGAGTGAGTTCCGGAAATAGATCTGCTATCAAAAATCTATAATATGTATGAAAAGTGATATATTTTATATTAAGTTTAAATCCCTCAAATATAGCATGATCCACCAATTTAAACTCAAGACTGTTACCACTACCATATTTCTCAAGTACAGAATAGAACATTCTTCTATTTTCATCAGAAAAGTAATCTGTCAATATATAAAAATCAATATTGCACGTAGAATTATTCTCTAGAACAGACACCATTGTAGTACAACAATGTTGCGCAAACGAGTCATTTACAGTAAAAACAATCGAGATCTTATTATCCATCACTTATTTAGAATATAATAATATCCAGCAAAGATATACAATTAAAACAAAATGAAAAACTCTCAAGAACAAAAGCCAAGATAATCACATCTTTTCTATTATTTTAGCTACACAAATACACCATTTAATTTGTCCAATACTACAAAAATATATACTTTTGCTACACTAAACTTAAAGAATATAATAAAATTGACCTATGCTTACAAATTATACGCCACTACACTTCGATTTTAAAAAGGTTAAAAGGAGTCGAGCATTATTGATTTTTTTGCCTAAATTGTTCTTTTAATCTTTAATCAAACATAGTGGCAAATAAAATTAGTACCTCTCTTACATATTTAATGAACCAAAATACTTAACTTTGCAAAAACAGATGTGCATATGAACAACATGATTGTCTTTGATTGCGAAAGAATGAAATATCCCAATACGGGTTTATACTTCTTCTGTGACATGTTGGCAGAAAGTCTCTCCAAGGAAGCGCAATCTCATAAAGAAAAACTTGCTTTTTATGTGCCCCGTAATTTAAAAGGAAATTGGGGAACAGCACACCAATACAAAGTAGTTCATAAATTTCATAAGCTATTTATTCCATGCTCTAAGAATATAAAAGTATGGCATACAACTTTCCAACTTTCATCTTACATACCTACAGGGAAAAAACTCATATTAACCGTACATGATTTAAATTTCCTTTATGAAAAAAAAGAAAGTAAACAAGGAAAATGCCTGCGTAAAATGCAACGTATTGTGAACAAGGCTGATTATATAGTCACTATATCCGAAGCAACCCGTAAAGATCTATTAGAGCATATTGACATCAAGGGAAAGCCTATTGAAGTGATATATAACGGACGTAATATATATACTGGTGACTATGTTCAACCAGCAGAGGTGCCTCAGCGTCCATTCCTCTTCACTGTAGGAACCGTACTCCCTAAGAAAAATTTCCATGTACTTCCATGTTTACTACAAGGAAATGATTATGAGCTAATTATCGCAGGCGTACGTTCCGACTATGAGGATCGGATTATGCAAGAAGCCACCCGGTTAGGCGTCAGAGATAGAGTTAAAATCATAGGTACTATACCAGAAGATGAGAAGCATTGGTATTTACTACATTGCAAAGCTTTTTTATTTCCCTCTATTGCCGAAGGATTTGGCCTGCCAGTCATTGAGGCTATGTATTACCAAAAACCAATTTTCCTGTCTGATCATACCTGTCTACCTGAAATAGGAGGTGAGTATGCCTACTATTTCAACTCTGAGTTTGACGAAGAACAGATGCAAGCTGAATTTAAACAAGGCATGGAAGATTTTGAGAATGGTGGAATTAATAAGAAAAAGATGAGAGAACATGCTTTGAGATTCTCATGGAGTACTGCAGCAAAAAGGTATTGGGAAATTTATCAAAAACTAATCAATGAATAAATTTTAAATATTTTACGTCGCGGTAAGCATGTAGCCACTATAATTTTGAATTAATACTGTTCTATACCCTCATACGCGGATGAGGGTATAACGACATTTACCTCATTGCGCCTTTAATTTTCAACTAAATATAGAATAGAAACACTACTCACACACCAGCTTATCCGTATTCATCCTCGTCATATATTGCTGAATTATTGCCTTTAACTCTGATTCCATAGAAGATTGCATTTCGGGTAAAGTACCTAACAAATTATGTTCCAGCAAACGATCTGAAACAAAGTCATACAGTGCAACGGACTCTTTACCATCAAACTGAAGTAAATAACGACCTTTGTGATATTGATAAACACCGCCTATATAATTCACTGCGGAAGTCTGCCTGGTGGGAGTAGCGAGCAAATCACATCCAAAAGAAATGTAAGGCTTGTCATATCCCAAATATCCCAATACAGTAGGCATTATATCTATTTGCTGGGCTATAGCATCGATATGCCCTTTCAATGTACTACCCGGCTGATAGAAAATGACGGGTACAGCAAATGTGCCGCTTTCAGTCATATATTCGGGATGTTCCGTTTGATTCGTATGATCGGCCGTGATCACAAACAACGTATTATTGAACCAGGGTTCATGAGAAGCCTTCTCAAAAAAACGTTTCAACGCATAATCCGAATAACCAATACACTGATGAATAGGCAATGTCCCTTTGGGAAACTTACCCGCATATCGTTTGGGTATTACAAACGGATGATGGGAAGAAGCACTAAAAAGAGCAGCTGCAAAAGGTTGACGGAAAGAAGAAAGTTCATCTGCAAAAAACTGGAAAAACTCTTCGTCCCAGATAGCCCATCGACCGTCAAAATCGTCATCGTTATTATATTCTGTACGCCCGTAATAATCCTGAAAACCAGTAGCCCGTGAAAAAGCCTCAAAGCCCATTGAACCATTTTCGGCACCATGGAAGAAAGCAGTATAGTATCCCTTTTTACGTAACTCACCCCCAATACCGGATACTTTATTCATTGAAGCCGGCGTCAGGAAAAAAGGTTCTACAAACATAGGAATACCAGACAATACGGAAGGCATCCCATCAATACTTTTGTGCCCGTTGGCAAATGAGTATTCAAATGTGAGACTCTCTGAAATCAATGAATCCAGGAACGGGGTATATCCCTTATAAGTTCCCCCATCCAAATCTTTATTTAAAGCACCAATGTATTCCTTTCCGAAACTCTCCATGATAAATACCACCACGTTCAGCGGACGGAACTGCACACTATCCGCCGGAGTATGAACAGGTGTATAAACCGCCTCCATCGCAGCCTCATCTTTATAATAGGCAGGTACTACAAACGGCTTTTTACCAATAGTACGTATCATCGCAAAAGGAGTATTAAGCACCAGCCCTGTCTCAATGGGACGATTGACATATTGGTTGGCATTACTAACCGTAATAGGTCGCACAGCAGCTCCGATACCGCCACGCATACCAAATATGCAAAAAGGTATGACAGCAACAAGACAAATCAACTGTATTCCGTAATAACTCCACGGATTCAGATTCTCTGATTTTCCAAAAGGCTTTCTGTATAACTTAAACATACCATAAATCAACACAACAGCCAGCAAAGTCAGATACCAATGATTCAGCAATTCTACTCCGATAATACCCGCTATGTTATTCTCATTACTGAATTCATTGAAAACGGAAGCAGTGGTCCGGCGATTGGTAAACTGAAAATAGACCGTATCCATCAGATTCATAATCAAGGCAATACTATTGGTAAAGATAAAAACGCCTTTTGTCACTTGCTGATAGCGTTTATATTCTTTATAGTGTAATGGGAAAAACATCAGAAGGATGTACAAAGCATTGATATAAACGATAGCAGATGTATCAAAAACCAGTCCTCCTTTAAGTATAGTCATCAATTCGGTGCCTGTCAGTTCTGAATAATAAGAATAATTGACCCATAAAAAGACAAACCGACAAATCATAAAAAGAAGATAGGACAGCGCCAGATTACACAGTGCAGCAAGCACCACTCGTATATAAGGAAGAAAAGAAAAAGATTTTTTCATATTGGTGTAATATCAAGTATAACAGCGACAAAATTAATATATTTAATTGGTTCTGCCATTAAAATACCCAAAAACACTTACCTTTGCAACCTATAAACCAGAAATTATAAAACGAATGAAAATAGCTTTTGATGCCAAAAGAGCAGCACAAAACCGTACAGGTCTCGGCAATTACAGCCGCTTTGTTATTGAAGGCTTAAGCCGTTACTGTCCTGAAAACAAATACCTGTTGTACACTCCCAATGAACGAAAAGCAAAGTTATTGGGCAATTTGTCACAGCAAGAGAATTGCGTTGTCTGTTATCCCGATAAAGCTATCTGGAAAAGCCTGTCTTCATTGTGGCGTGTCAGTGGCATCAAAGGACAGCTGCAAAACGATCATCCGGCTATTTTCCACGGGCTTAGTAATGAACTCCCTTTAGGGATCGAACGGTTGAAAGAAATCAAAAGTATCGTTACGATTCATGACTTGATTTTCCTTCGCTATCCTAACTTTTATTCATATATAGACCGCAACATATATACTTATAAATTTCGCCGGGCCTGCCAGATAGCCAACAGTATTATCGCTGTAAGCGAATGCACTAAAAGAGACATTATACACTATTTTGATATTCCGGCAGAAAAAATAAAAGTTATTTATCAAGGATGTGATGAAAGTTTTCTCCACCCGGCAGACTCCGGATTGAAAGAAGAAGCACGCAAACAGTACGGGCTTCCGGAAAAATATCTTTTATATGTGGGAAGTATTGAAAGCCGCAAAAATCTGTTGTTAATAGCTAAGGCCCTTACAAAAGCCTCTTGTGACTTACCTTTGGTAGCGATAGGAAAACATACCCCTTATGCGGATACCGTTCTTCAGTATGCCCGGGAGAACGGACTGTCGAATCGGCTCCTGATGTTGCACAATGTTTCATTCCGTTATTTCCCTGCTATCTACCAGATGGCCTCTCTATTTATCTATCCAAGCTTTTTTGAGGGATTCGGTATTCCTATTCTGGAAGCATTAAACAGTAAAATTCCTGTAATCGGAGCTACAGGTTCTTGTCTGGAAGAAGCAGGTGGAGACCATTCCATCTACATAAATCCCGAAAATGAACAGGAACTTGCCGATGCCATAGATCGAGTCATGGCAAATCCCACCTTACAACAGGAGATGATTGAAAAAGGAACAGAGTATGCTGCTCGTTTCGGACAAGAGATATTAACCCGGCAAATGATGGAACATTACCTCTCGCTGTAAAATAATTATTTCTGATTTCTTCTCAGATATTCTTCGTAGGTCCTTTTCCAACGATTATGACTCCACAACCAATATTGAGGAGCTCGCTGAATAGTCGCCTCCAGGCGCCGGGCATAATCAACCGTTATTTCATAATTCGGGAAGGATTTGGGTTGATCGGTCATCAGGATAAACTCTGCATGATAATACCCTCTTCTTACTCTTTGTACATCTATATACACTACTACAGCATCGGTTGCTTTGGCAATGCCTTCTGCACCAACAAAGAATGAGGACTTATGATTCAGAAAGTCAGTCCACATATTCACAAAATTCCAGTTGGGAGACTGATCGGATATAAAGCCAATGATAAAACGCTTCTTTTGCTGTTTATAACGTACCAATTGACGTAAAGCCATGAACATCTCTATATTAACTGCACGAAAACGACTTCGCATTCGCAGGAATAGCTGATCAAAAGCCAGACTTTCCAATCGGTGATAAATCTGTCCTACCACAAGGTCTTTATCAATATCCAAATGTAAAGGTAAAGAAGCCACCCACTCCCAATTACAATAGTGCCCCAGATAAGCGACACAATCTCTATCCTTTATAATTTCATTTATCTTTTCCACACCACCAAAAGTCATCCGCCTGCGCATCTGCTCTTCACTCATAGAAAACAGCTTAATCGTTTCCACCATATAATCACAAAAATAATGATAGAATGCTTTCTCTATTCTTTGTATCTCTCCCAATTCCTTTTCAGGGAAAGATTCAATCAGATTTTTCCGAACAATCTTCCTTCGATAACGAACACAATAATAAAGTGGAAAATACAATAAGTCAGAGAATATATAGAGAAATCGCAACGGTAACAAAGAAGCAATAAACCAAAAGAAAAAAATAAAATAATACAAAACAGTTTTCATACACTTACTTATTTTTATGCTTAAAAACCCAACGAAGTAATATAAAATTTATCGGAACTGCAATAGCCAAAACTAAAACAGGAGCCAATACCTTTGAAATTCCTAAATACAAAAAGAGGTTCAGAAAAGACAAATGAATCAAATAGTTAATCAGATGACTTCCTCCGAAACCCAGGGCCTTCCTGATAGAAAGTGAACTATGGAAAGTAAGATACGAAGTGAGAAAGAAATTACAAATCAGGCTAATCAAATATCCCACTGTATAGGCAACATTTACATCAATCTTTGTTTGCAACAGATAGTACACCCCATAATGTAAACCCGAAGCTACTACTCCGACCACACAAAACCGAATAAATTCGTATCGCTTTTCTTTTGATTTCAACATTCCTTCCATTACCTTAGTCGTGCGTAGTCTTCGTGTCCGGTTCTTCCGTATCTTCATTATTCAACAAAACAGATTCAATATTATAACGAGGCCTATCTTTCACCTCAATATATATTTTCCCGATATATTCGCCCACAATGCCAAGGCTAATCAAAATGACAGCTCCCACAAACCAGACAGAAAGCATCAGTGAAGTCCATCCCGGCACCACATGACCAATCCAGAGTGAATGTAAGGTATAGACCAATACTCCTAAAGTTATTAACAGAAACAATACTCCCACCAGAAGAATCATCCTCACCGGTTTCACAGAAAAAGAGGTAATACCGTCTATTGCGAAGTTCAGCATTTTATTAAAAGGATATTTGGACTCTCCTGCAAATCGCTCAACCCTATCATAATATACGGAGGTTGTATTATAGCCAATTAGTGGTACAATACCTCTAAGGAAAAGATTTCTTTCACGAAACTTACACAACTGCTCAATGGCTCTCTTACTCATTAGGCGATAGTCAGCATGATTATAAACCGACTTTATCCCCATAGCACGCATAAATTTGTAAAAACTCAAAGCCGTAAAACGCTTAAAGAAGGTATCAGAAGTTCTACTTTTACGTACACCATAAACGATATCAAATCCTTCTTTATATTTAATGACCATTTCTTCTATAACAGCAGTATCATCCTGCAAGTCGGCATCAATAGAAATGGCTATATCGCAAAACCTTCCGGCAACAGTAAGTCCCGCCATTAATGCATTCTGATGTCCTACATTACTGGCTAAATTGACCCCACAAATAGATTTGTTATTTGAATGAAGAGTTGAAATCAAAGACCATGTTCCATCTGTACTTCCATCATTTACGTAAAGAATAAAACTATTGGGTGTTATCAATTTCCTGTTGATGAGCGCCTCCATCACCTTGGTCAAACGTTTAGTTGTTTCAACCAATACCGCTTCTTCTTTATAACAGGGAACAACAATGGCAAGTCTCATTTCTTCTTTACTTTTCCGGTTAATCAATCAACAGACCTTCCACTTTACTTATTATCTGCTCTGGTTTAATATTTCTCATACAAGCATAATCCCCTCGAAAACAGGGTTTCTGCCCATATACCGAACAGGGACGGCAAGATAAATCAAGCTGTACTGTATTGATTGGCAACTGTTTCCAGCCCATAAAACCAGCGTAAGGATGAGTTGCTCCCCAAACGGAAACCACCGGAGTATTTACCAATGAAGCCAAATGCATATTAGCCGAATCCATAGAGAGCATCACATCCAGATGGCTCATCAGATTCAGTTCCGTATTCATATTTAATTTACCGATCATAGACGTCACAGATGGGTACTTTGACATCCATGAATCAAAAACATTCTGTTCGTCCATACCTCCACCAAACAGGAAAACTTTAACATCCGGACGTTGAGCAAAATGGGCGACCACTTTCTCTTGCAATTCTATAGGATATATTTTCCCTTCATGCTTGGCAAAGGGAGCAATACCTATCCACTTTATCCCTTTCTCTTTTTCTCCGGTTACAGGTTCTATTAAAGAAAAATCTCCTTTTCCTTCGCCATAGACAGAAGTAAAATTCAACAAAACCGGAAAGCCTAACTCCTCCAATACATCTGCATAGTGCCTGAAAGAGCTTTTCTGATTTTCCAATACCTTGTTATGACGCCGTACTAACTTTTTTTTCCCTTTTCGGCCCTTATCAATAAATGCTACCGGAACTCCGGACATTCTAAACCTTAAACGAATATATTTCGTACGCAGCACATTATGAAAATCAGCCACATAATCGAAATGAAGTTTCTTCAACTCCGAATAAAGTATATTCAATCCCCAAAGTCCTTTATGTTTACCGGTAAGATCTGCACTTATAAAATGTACATTGGCTGGTAAACCTTGAAAAAGAGGCTGTAGCACCCCGCGGCTCAACACAGTAATTTCATGCTGAGGGTACTGGGCTGCCAACGAGTAGACTACCGGAATAGTCATGGCAACATCACCAAGTGCCGAGAAACGAATGATAAGGATACGGGCCATCGTTTATTTTTTAGCATAAAGCACCGGATTCAAAGCCGGATCATTATACATCTTCATCTGCTTATATACCTTCATGTATTTTCTGCCGGCCTCAATATCAGTCAACAATTGGTCAATAGCCGTTGACAGATCTTTCTGTTGTTCCAACAGAATAGAAAGTTTAGCAAGACATTGGTCATGATGTTCTTTCGTTGTATCCGTGCGGTCTACTTCCTGCTGCATATGATAGATTTTCAAAGCAAGGATGGAGAGACGGTCAACGGCCCAAGCAGGACTTTCCGTATTAATCGTAGCGTTTGGCAGAGAAACAACATCTTTATATTTATCAAGGAAATAACTGTCAATCAATTCCACCAAATCCGTACGATCCTGGTTGGACTTATCAATTCTGCGTTTCAACTTCAATGCTTCTACCGGGTCAATCTGAGGATCACGGATTATATCTTCAAAATGCCATTGCACAGCATCAATCCAGTTCTTTAAATACAAATAATATTCAATCGATTTCAACTCATATGGGTTATTCATCGGAGCATCCACACTATCTGTAATATGATAATCGCTGGTCGATTTCCCAAAAATGTCATTGCAAAGGTTACTAAATGTCATAGTTATAATCATTTTAATGAATGTACAATAAGACAAAGCTAAAGAATTTTTCTCAGACGAACAATCCTTTCTTGCTTTTAATTATACATCCATACTATAAACGCGCATTATAGCTTCGTAGAACTTATCATAAGTTAATTCTTCCTGGAAATATTTTTTAGCCTGATCCCCCAAACGATTACGTGTTTCAGAATCCGAAATCAGCGTTGACAACGCCTGAGACAAAGCATCAACATCACCTGGTGCCACCAACCATCCATTGCTTCCATGCTTAATAAATTCCACTTGTGCCCCATTATCCGTCGTTACAATACATTTTCCCGCCTGCATAAATTCTATAGCAGTCAATCCGAAAGCCTCTGGACACAGAGAAGGAGCAACACCGATATCAGCATCTGCAATAAGTGCACGCACTTTATCCGAATGTCCCAGAAATGCAACTTTATCAGCCAGCCCTTCTGAAGCCACAAGTGCTTTCAATCGCTCGATAAAATCATCCTTTCCCTTACCTATAATTACTGAAAAGAAATTAAGATGATGAAGTTTGCCTAATGCTGCAATCAACTGAAGTATGCCTTTCGCCGGAACAACTCTCCCTACAAAAACAATCAACGGACACTCTTTAGCAATATGAAACCTTTCACGAAGGGTTTCCGACTTAACTATAGGTTCTATATAAGAAGGAATACTGTTGTGAACAACGATACTGCGTTCTTTAGGGAAACCGGGAACTGAACCTAAGAAAGTTTGTTCACCAAGCCGTGATACGAATACGATACGATTTATATGACGATAGGCCCAAAGATAGAGAGGATTATTTTTCCCTTTTTTAATAAGATGCCTCGTGAGAACAATCTTTGCTTTACTCCCGGAAATACGCTTGGCAAGTATAACAGTAAACATCTCTTTGAAGCAATGGATATGTATAATATCCGTAGGATGACTTTTCAAATACTTACTTAATCGGATAACCGAGTAAAAATCTATAATCCCTTTGAAAGGTAACTGGTAATACTCCCCATCGATTCCTGCAACTCTCTGAGCTATAACAGAACTCTTCCGTGAGAAAAAGGTGACAGCATGCCTGTGACTCGTAGAAGCTACAGCCAAGTCATATATATATTGTTCACCTCCTCCCCAAACAGGAGATGCAAAAATCTGAATGATATTCATATTTATTTCTATCTTACAGCTTTAAAGCGAGTCGTCTTTGCCATCAGGCAGTAGTTTTTTACCTATCAAGTCCCGACAAAGATACTATTTTTTTTGTATTTTTGCCAAAAATGAAAAATGATATGAAAATTATTATAGACGACAAGATTCCTTATATACAAGAGGCTATCAAAAAAATAGCGGAGGAAGTTGTTTACATATCAGGAAAAGACTTTACACCAGAACTCATACGGGATGCTGACGCACTAATTGTCCGTACAAGAACTCATTGCAACCGCGAACTGCTTGAAGGTAGCCAGGTTAAATTCATTGCAACTGCAACCATCGGATTCGACCACATTGATACAGAATACTGTCGTACAGCCGGCATTACCTGGACCAATGCTCCCGGATGTAATTCTGCTTCTGTAGCACAATACATTGAATCCGTACTCTCGTTGCTGAAGATCACCAAAGGCAAGAATCTCAGTGAAATGTGTATAGGCATTGTAGGAGTTGGAAATGTGGGAAGTAAAATTATTGAAGTAGCGAAGACACAAGGGATGCGCATATTGCTGAATGATCTTCCCAGAGAAGAGAAAGAAGGGAATACTGAATTTTGTTCTTTAGAACAAATAGCGCAAGAATGTGACATAATAACTTTCCACGTCCCTCTATACAAAGACGGAAAATACAAAACCTACCATTTGGCAAACGAATCATTTTTCCGTACTCTCAAACGCAAACCCATAATTATCAACACTTCCCGTGGAGAAGTTATTGATACAAAAGTATTACTGGAAGCCCTGCAAACAGGAGTCATTTCTGAAGCAATCATTGATGTATGGGAAAATGAACCCACTATTAATCTTGAGTTATTGAATAAAGTAATAATAGGAACCCCTCACATCGCAGGATATTCAGCAGATGGAAAAGCCAATGCAACACGGATGTCATTGGACGCTCTCTGCCGGCATTTTGGTATAAAAGCCAACTACACCATCTCGCCTATGCAACCCCAAAACACATTCATACAAGCTGCAACTTTAGAGGAAGCTTTACTAAAAATATACGATCCGCGCCAAGATAGTAACCGATTAAAATCACATCCTGAACAGTTTGAACAACTTCGGGGAGACTATCCTCTAAGAAGAGAAAAAGAGGCATATATTATATCAGTTGAAGTGCCGGAATAAAGTACGTATTTAACTTGGTGTTAATTAGTATACTTTATAGGTAAAAAGTACGTACTTTTACAGGTATAAAGTACGTACTTCTGTAGACATAAAAATGGTAGTTAAGACACTATGTTAATAAAGTTATAGGATTATGATGTTATAGGGCGCAGAATAATTATATAGTTGATTTTAAAACAACTATTCACCACATTTTATAAATTAGGAAATTACAATTTATTTATCTTTTAAATATCATGAAAAAACTTTTTTTACTTGCTTTTCTCCTTCTGAGTGCTCTATCAGCAAACAGCAAGAAAGCCGGAGAATTTACTGTTTTACAATGGAATGTCTGGCAAGAAGGAACATCTGTACCAGGTGGTTACGACGCTATCATTAACGAAATTGTCCGTTTGAAACCAGACTTTGTCACCTTTAGTGAGGTCAGAAACTATAACAAAAGCAATTTTAGTGCCCGTGTCCTGTCTTCTTTGCGAGAAAAGGGATTAGCCTACTACTCTTTTTATAGCTATGACACCGGCCTACTAAGCAAACATCCCATTACAGATTCTCTGACTGTTTTTCCCGAAAACGGAGATCACGGTAGTATTTACAGACTATTGGCCACCGTTAACGGACGCAAGGTAGCCGTATACACAGCTCATCTGGATTATCTGGATTGTGCATACTACAATGTACGTGGATATGACGGTTCTACCTGGAAAGAAATTCCCAAACCTCAAACAGTGGAAGAGGTGTTAAAAGTTAATACAGACTCGCAACGTGATGATGCCATCAAACTATTCATTGACCAAGCCCATAAGGATATGGCCAACGGATATAGCATTATTTTAGGAGGGGATTTCAACGAACCTTCTCACCGTGACTGGTTGGAAACAAACAAGGATATGTACGACCACAATGGTATGGTTATCCCCTGGACAGTAACCACTCTACTTGAAGAGGCCGGATTCATTGACAGCTATCGTGAAATTTATCCTGATCCGCTTACACACCCCGGCTTTACTTATCCTTCGGACAATCTGTTAATAGCCCCCGAAAAGTTAACCTGGGCACCGAAAGCAGATGAACGTGAACGAATCGACTTCATTTTTTATCAAGGGAAAGGGCTACAAGCAGAAAAAGCAATTATATTCGGCCCTAAAAGTTCTATTGTGCGCAGTCAAAGAGTAAAGGAAACAACCAAAGATAAATTCCTCCTTCCTAAAGGAGTATGGCCTACCGATCACAAAGGATTACTGGTCACATTCCGCTTCACGGAATAAACAGAACAACAATCATATTATATATGCGAATCAGTAGTTGGTTATTGAGTTCAAAAACAGAAACGAGTCAAATGGCTTTGTATTTTCTACGTCACACAGAGTAATATTTATCTGATGAACGCAAATTAAAAGACTGTAGTTATTTACTATCTATTGGTTCCCTTTGCGAAAATCTGCATTAATCTGTGTTTCAATAAAGATTTAAACTCGGTGTTACTCTGTGATAAGTTTTGCTCATTTCCGATCAGAAATGAATAAAACTAACTCTTAACTGGTTTCAACTACTGATTCGCATTATATAATAATGTATATAAAATAACTATGCCAAGCACCTCAATAGATATTTTTTCAACAACTCAAAAGTTTCTCTATTACCTGCGGATAATATTCATATTCTAAAGAATGCACTTTCTTTGCCACATCGGCAGGTGAATCTTCGGGCAATACCGGGCATTTTGCCTGAAAAATAGTATTGCCTTCATCATAGTGTTCATTTATATAATGTATAGTAATACCACTTTCTTTTTCTCCGGCGGTCACCACTGCTTCGTGTACACGATCGCCATACATCCCCTTTCCTCCAAACTTCGGAAGCAAAGCAGGATGTATATTTATGATTTTATCGGGATAAGCATGCAAAAGTACATCAGGTACACGCACCAGAAATCCGGCCAAAACAATAAAATCAATATTATATTCACGCAATAAAGCTAAAATCTGCTCACCGGAAATCCAATCATCCTTCAAAAACACCTTAGAAGGTACTTTCAGGCGGTTTGCACGCTCTAAAACATACGCATCGCTCCTGTTAGAAAGTACCAATGCCACTCTAATAAAATCATTCTCCTGCAAATACCGGATGATATTTTCGGCATTTGTGCCAGAACCGGAAGCAAAAATTGCGATGTTTTTCTTCATAATCAGCCTATTCTCTGCACAAAACAGTGAAAAATGTGCAAAAGAATGCATTTATTTAATCAAATATTTGCGCAGAACGATAAATATTTATTCCTTTGCACCGCAAAATTAAAGAAATAAAACTAATTATTAATTAAAAACTTAAAGTTATGTCTGAAATTGCATCAAGAGTGAAAGCGATTATCGTCGATAAATTGGGCGTAGAAGAATCAGAAGTTACAGAAACAGCAAGCTTCACTAACGACCTGGGAGCTGATTCTCTTGACACTGTAGAACTTATCATGGAATTCGAAAAAGAATTCGGTATCTCTATTCCTGATGACCAAGCTGAAAAGATTGGTACTGTAGGTGACGCTGTATCTTATATCGAAGAACACGCTAAGTAATCGGATTTCATCAATATGGAATTAAAAAGAGTTGTAGTAACAGGCCTCGGCGCCATTACTCCCGTTGGCAATAGTGTACCCGAATTTTGGGAAAACCTGGTGAACGGGGTTAGTGGAGCAGGGCCTATTACTCATTTCGATGCTTCGCTATTCAAGACCCAATTTGCATGTGAAGTAAAAAACTTCGATGCGACCCAATATATCGACCGTAAAGAAGCACGCAAAATGGACCTGTATACACAATATGCTGTAGCAGTAGCCAAAGAAGCAGTTGCTGACTCTGGTCTTGATGTCGAAAATGAAGATTTAAATAGAATCGGCGTTATTTTCGGTGCAGGTATCGGTGGTATTCGTACATTTGAAGAAGAAGTAGGTAACTACGCCCTTCGTCAGGAAAATGGTCCAAAGTTCAATCCGTTTTTCATTCCTAAGATGATTTCGGACATTGCTGCCGGACAGATTTCTATTATGTATGGTTTCCACGGTCCTAACTATGCAACATGTTCTGCATGTGCTACTTCTACCAATGCCATCGCTGATGCATTCAATCTGATCCGTCTGGGCAAAGCGAATGTAATCGTATCCGGCGGTTCGGAAGCTGCTATCGCTGCTGCCGGTGTAGGAGGTTTTAATGCAATGCATGCATTGTCTACCCGCAATGACTCTCCGGAGAGTGCATCTCGTCCGTTCAGCGCAAGCCGTGACGGATTCGTTATGGGTGAAGGTGGCGGTTGTCTTATTCTTGAAGAATTAGAGCATGCCAAAGCACGTGGTGCAAAGATCTATGCAGAAGTTGCCGGTGTAGGTATGTCAGCTGATGCTCATCACCTCACAGCTTCACATCCGGAAGGATTAGGTGCAAAACTGGTGATGTTGAACGCACTGGAAGATGCAGAAATGGATCCGAAAGAAGTTGATTACATCAACGTACACGGAACATCTACTCCTGTAGGTGATATCTCGGAAGCTAAAGCTATTAAAGAAGTATTTGGTGACCATGCATTTGAGTTGAACATCAGTTCAACCAAATCAATGACAGGCCATTTATTAGGTGCTGCCGGTGCGGTAGAATCTATTGCAAGTATTCTTGCTATCAAAAATGGTATCGTTCCTCCGACTATCAACCACGAAGAAGGTGACAATGACGAGAACATAGACTATAACCTTAATTTCACTTTCAACAAAGCACAGAAACGTGAAGTTAACGTTGCCTTGTCCAATACATTTGGATTTGGTGGTCATAACGCCTGTGTTATCTTCAAGAAATACGCAGAGTAAAGCCGTGCTACGAAATCAAATAGACAAGATAAGACTGCTGTTCTGTAAGGACAGAGAGTCTTATCTTTGTTTTTATAGAATACTTGGATTCTATCCTCGCAACATCCATCTCTACGAACAAGCTCTTCTACACAAATCAACCTCTCTCCGTTCAGAAAAAGGACGGCCTTTAAATAATGAACGCCTGGAATTCTTGGGCGATGCTATTCTTGACGCCATTGTAGGAGATATCGTATATAAACACTTCGAGGGAAAAAGGGAAGGTTTCCTGACCAACACCCGTTCAAAAATCGTTCAACGCGAAACGCTGAACAAACTGGCCGTACAAATTGGCCTTGACAAACTCATAAAATACTCCACTCGCTCTTCGTCTCACAACAGTTATATGTATGGCAATGCCTTTGAAGCTTTTATCGGGGCCATCTATCTTGATCAGGGATACGAACGTTGTAAGTTATTTCTTGAAGAGAAAATAATACATCCGTATATTGATCTGGACAAACTGTCACGCAAAGAAGTAAACTTCAAATCTAAACTGATTGAATGGAGCCAAAAAAATAAGATGGAAGTCTCCTTTGAACTTATAGAACAATTTTTCGACAAAGAGAGCAATCCTGTATTCCAGACAGAAGTACGTATTGAGGGTATACCTGCCGGAACCGGAACCGGTTATTCTAAAAAAGAGTCCCAACAAAATGCTGCACAAATGGCGCTAAAAAAAATAAAGACGCCTGAATTCATGGCAAGTATAGAAGAAGCCAAAATACAAGCAATAACAGTTGTAACAGAGGCAGAAGAGAAGACGAAAGAAGAAATAGCAGAAATACCAGAACAAGAACCAGAAGTAATTACAGTAACAGAAAGTATAACGCAGAAAGAGCTCACCGAAGAGCATGAATTATCCGAAACAATATGAAAACTATAAAAGTAAAATTCGTTGATTTCTGGGAAAACTTTGATCCCCAACACAACTTCATAGCAAATATAATTTCTAAGAAATATCGGATTGAGCTTAGTGATACTCCTGATTATCTGTTCTTTTCAGTCTTTGGATATGAAAATATAGATTATCACAATTGTACTAAAATATTCTACTCCGGTGAAAACATCACGCCAGATTTTAATATCTGCGACTATGCCATTGGCTTTAACTTCCTATCATTCGGTGACAGATATATACGTATACCTTTTTACACAGCATATGGTGTACAGCAATTAGCAGCTCCCAAAGTGATAGTTCCCGAAGTGGTTCTTAACCGTAAATTCTGTAGTTTCGTAGTTTCTAATGCCAAAGGAGCTCCCGAAAGAGAACGTTTTTTCCAACTATTGTCAGAATACAAACAAGTGGATTCGGGAGGCCGCTATAAAAATAATGTAGGAGGTCCGGTTCCCGATAAAACTGCTTTTATCAAGGATTACAAATTCAATATTGCATTTGAAAATAGCATGTGTGACGGTTATACCACTGAAAAAATCATGGAGCCGATGCTTGTTAACTCCGTACCTATCTACTGGGGTAATAAACTTATTGACCGAGATTTCAACCCGGCTTCTTTCATCAATGTCTCCAGCTATTCTTCTTTGGAAGAAGCAGTAGAGCACATTGTCCGACTGGATCAGAATGATGATGAGTACCTTTCTCTATTATCTGCTCCCTGGTTTAATGAAGAGAATTATCTAAACTGGGAAGAACAACTGATAACCTTCTTCGATAATATCTTCGAAAAACCTCTATCCGAAAGCAGATATATTCCAACTCACGGGTATATCCAAACTTATCAATACAGATTGCACCGCATGATGAGAGATAAATTATTTCGTAAACGGATCAATCCACTGAAATGGTTTTCTTCGAAGTGAATATTTTATCCGAAACAGATTCCCATATGCCGTCCCTGAATCACCAGATCATGATCTTCTGTGACCAGCTTTAATTTCCCGGCTACCTCTTCCAAAGGAATAGATGAAATTTCATCACCTTTTAAGGATATCATACGTCCGAACTGTCCGTTGGCTATCAACTCTGTAGCATGTCCCCCCATACGTGTTGATAAATTACGATCGAAAGGAGTAGGCGAACCACCACGTTGGATATATCCTAAAACAGTTTCACGCGTTTCGATACCCGTTTCATATTCTATTTCCTGCGCAATATACTCCGCAGCACGTTTACGTCCATCAGTCTGGATGCCCTCTGCAACCACAACAATAGAGTAAGGCTTTCCTTTCTTCAGACGATTCAGGATCACCTCACCAATATTCTTTATGTTATAAGGAATTTCGGGTAAAAGAATAACATCACCACCACCAGCCATCCCGGAGTACAGGGCAATCCAGCCGGCCTTATGTCCCATTACCTCAATTACCATCACACGTTTGTGTGAACTGGCTGTAGAATGCAGACGGTCAATAGCATCTGTAGCGATGCTTACTGCAGAATCAAAACCAAAGGAAATATCCGTTCCCCAGATATCATTGTCAATAGTTTTGGGCACAGAAACGATATTCAACCCCATAGCGGCAAATTTGGCAGCAGTTTTTTGTGTACCATTACCTCCGATACAAACCACACAATCAAGCCCCATCTCTTTTATATTCTGCTCGATCAAAGCCGGTTTATTAACATTCTCGGCTACTACCCCTCCCTTTTTGAATGGTTTCTCACGGGAAGTTCCCAAAATGGTACCTCCCATATTCAGTAAACCTGAAAGGGATTTATCGGTTATTAGTTCCACATCCTTAGTCAGAAGACCCTGAAAACCACTGTGAATACCGACGACTTCCATACCATAGTAGTTTATGGCAGTTTTACACACGCCACGAATCGTAGCATTAATGCCGGGACAATCGCCCCCCGAAGTTAAAATACCAATTCTCATCGCCGTTTTTTGTTCTAAAGTTCGGAACTAATCTCCCGTCTTTTAACTTTTAACTATTATTTCCGTCGTAAAGATAGAAAAAAAAGATAAATAAGGTTACATTTGTAGGCTTAAACATTACCCATTTAAAAGAGAAATGAATATCACAAAGATTATAAAGCAGGCGTTCAATTCCCGTTTAAAAGAAATAGACCTCTATGCCAGTCAGGCTGGCGAAATACAGCACCGTGTCATGACACGTCTCGTAACCCAGGCCGCTAACACTGAATGGGGAAAGAAGTATGATTATAAATCTATCCGAAATTACGAAGACTTCAAAAGCCGCATACCTGTACAGACCTACGAAGAGATAAAACCCTACGTAGAACGTCTTCGTGCAGGAGAACAGAATCTGCTCTGGCCTTCGGAAATTCGTTGGTTTGCCAAGTCTTCGGGAACCACCAACGACAAGAGTAAATTTCTTCCCGTAAGCAAAGAGGCCCTTCAAGACATTCACTACCGCGGAGGAAAAGATGCAGCCGCCCTCTACTTCCGGATAAATCCGGATAGCCGTTTCTTTTCAGGCAAAGGATTAATTCTCGGTGGAAGCCATAGTCCCAATCTAAACTCCAACCACAGCCTTGTAGGCGATTTATCTGCCATCCTCATACAAAATGTAAGCCCTCTCATCAACCTGATACGTGTTCCCAGCAAGAAAATAGCTCTGATGAGTGAATGGGAAAGCAAAATAGAGGCGATTGCCAACAGTACAATTCCCGTCAATGTGACTAATCTCTCCGGAGTACCGTCATGGATGCTGGTATTGATTAAAAACATCCTTCAAAAGACAGGGAAACAATCATTGGAAGAAGTATGGCCCAATCTGGAAGTGTTCTTCCATGGCGGCGTAGCTTTCAACCCTTATCGTGAGCAATACAAGCAGGTCATCCAATCTCCGAAAATGCATTACGTAGAGACTTATAACGCCTCTGAGGGATATTTCGGGACACAAAATGACCTCTCCGATCCCGCCATGCTATTGATGATTGATTACGGAATATTCTATGAATTCATGCCTCTCGAAGAGGTTGGCAAAGAATTTCCACGTACCTGTTGCCTGGAAGAAGTAGAACTGAACAAGAATTATGCAATGATAATCTCCACTTCCTGCGGATTATGGAGATACATGATCGGTGACACAGTAAAATTCACCAGTAAGAATCCTTATAAATTCATTATTACCGGACGGACCAAACATTTCATCAATGCCTTTGGAGAAGAGTTAATAGTAGACAATGCAGAAAAGGGATTGATAAAGGCCTGTGCAATGACAGGAGCACAAGTAAGTGATTATTCCGCAGCACCGGTATTCATGGACGAGCACGCCAAGTGCCGCCACCAATGGCTGATAGAATTTGCAAAAATGCCCGATTCCATCGAGAATTTTGCTGCTATACTGGATACTACTCTCAAAGAGGTGAACTCTGATTACGAAGCAAAACGCTGGAAGGACATTGCTTTGCAACCACTGGAAGTAATTGTAGCCCGCAAAGGATTATTCCATGATTGGTTGGCTAAAAAAGGCAAATTAGGTGGACAGCATAAAATCCCCCGGCTAAGCAATACGAGGGAATATATAGAAGAAATGCTGGAACTGAATAAAGCATAACACATAGAATTGCGTGCATCCGGGATGTACGCAATTTTTGTATACGGCAAGCAATTCTTTTCCCGGTAAAGAGCAATGTTCGAGATGTACATGTGGTACAGCACGAGATGCACATGTCGTACTGTACCACATGTGCATGTCAGACAGTACGACATGCACATCTCGTCCATCATTCGGTTACGGCATTCTATAAGTTCAATACATACTTATCTTACAAAAGCCTTAGAAAGGTAACTGCCTCATCTATTTGGAGTCTACGATAATTCCCCCACCTAACAATAAGCCATCTTTATAGAAAGCAGCAGCCTGACCAGGCGCAATGGCTGTAAGAGGCTCATACAAATGTATATACAGGAGTCCTTTCTCTGTGATTTGCACCTTACAATGATTCTCTTGTTTCCGATAGCGAATCTTCACTATAATATCTTCCGGCCCAATCAAGCGGGATTCATCCACCATATTCCAATCTTTCAACCACATTTCCGTTTTTGCGAGACCTTGCAATGAAGATAACACCACTGTATTCTCCACCGGATGTATCTCTTTTACAAATACGGCACGATTCAAATCAATCCCTAAGCCACGACGTTGCCCGATCGTATAAAACGGATATCCTTCGTGCCAAGCAATAAAATTGCCCTTTTCATCGATAAACTTTCCTTTTTCAACCTTTATAGGAGCAGAGTTATGACCCAGATATTGCTTTAAAAAGCTTCGATAATCCATCGGACAAAAACAAACTCCCAGACTGTCTTTCTTGGTCGCTGCCTTTTCAAAGCCCCGTGCTGCAGCCAGGGCACGGGCTCCAGGCTTTGTCATCTCTCCCATCGGGAGTAACATGCGTTGCAATATTTCCTGTTTCAACCCCCACAAGAAGAATGACTGGTCTTTATCGGAATCAATAGCGGGAACGATATAATATTTTTCTCCCAAGAGCATCTTTCGCACATAATGTCCGGTAGCAATATAAAAAATCCCCATTTCATCGGCTAACTTTGCTAATAAAGGCCATTTTAAATAATTGTTGCAAAGCGTACAGGGTACCGGGGTATGCCCTGACAGATACTCATCAATGAAATAAGTAATAATCTGTTCACGAAAAACTTCACGGGCATCATAAGTTATATGCTCAATACCTAAACGTTCTGCCAACATACGGGCATCTTCCAGATATTCAACCGAGTCATTCAGTTCATAAAAGCGAAAAGTCACCCCAGTCACTTCATAGCCGGCTTCCTGTAGCAATATAGCGGCTACCGAACTATCGGTTCCACCGCTCATTCCCAACAACACACGTTTCTTTTGATCCATCATGCCGCAAAATTAAACAAAATCCCGTATCTTTACCCTTTCAAACTAAACAGAATGAGAGAATCGTCGTCACATAACCTATTCATCATTGTCCTTTCAGAACATCCGACATTAGGTATGCTCCTCCTCCCATACATTGCCGAAAGTTCTCCTGAAAGAGAGGAACTCTGTTTAGTAGAACAAGCTTTCCACCTGTCTCCCAAGACTGTGGCACAAATGAGTAAAACGGAACAGAAGGCCATAGAAATAGCTTCGCACTATACAGAGAAATACCTGATGACTGTCTACTCGAAGGATAAAACTATTCCCAAATTTCTGCGCCGACTGACCGAAGAACCGGAAAAGTTGAGAAATGTCCGCCTTTTCATCGAGAAGAAGTTACAGGAGATGATGGAATTAATACGCACCTGTAACCTACCCTTGTATCAAAAACAAAGCCGTAGCAAACTACTCTATCCACATCATGCATATCATGTGAACCAAAAGGATGTAGAAGTTCACTTTTCATTTGAGGTCAACAACCAGTCCTTCAACTATCAGTTGCAATGTTACAGTGAAGGTAAAGCAATACCTCTCACCGAATTAAAACCAGTCACCACGCTCACCTCCAATCCGGCTATATTATTATTAGGTATGGAAGTCTATATATTTCAACACATTGAGAGTTCACGCCTTCTACCTTTCACAAAAAAAACACACATCAGCGTAGATGCCTCGCTTACAGAGAAGTACATCGACAACATCCTCATTCCTGTAGCCCGTTATCATAATATCGATGTACAAGGATTAGATGTTAAAAAAGAAAAGAGAATATGCGAATGCTTGCTATATATAGAAGATACCATCTATCATACACCACTCTTACGATTAAACTTCCGCTATGGAGATCAGGTATTCAGTCCGCAACCTACTGACGGAATAAAGAGATTCATTTTTCGGGAAACACAGGAAGGGAGAAGCGTCATACGTTATTTCAGGAGAACTCCGGATATTGAAAAGGAAGCAATATTCCTGTTACAGAATGCAGGACTGGAAGCAATCAGCGATTCACACTTCAAACTATCCGAAAATGCACCGGAAAAAAGCATCAACGAATGGGTAGCTCATCACCGTACCATGTTACAGGAATCATTCGTACTGACAAGTGGTATTCAGGACAAGCCATATAGCCTGGATGAAATCCGTATTGAGCAAAGTTTTGATGATGGTCCGGATTGGTTTGAACTTCACATCACAGCTGTCATCGGTGAGCTACGTATCCCTTTCAGTCGCTTTCGCAAGCACATTCTTGAAGACAGGCATGAATATACACTCCCCGACGGACGTATCATTTTACTTCCGGAAGAGTGGTTCAGTAAGTATGCCAATCTGATGGAATTAGGCATGACGCGTGGTAAAACAATCTATGTCAAACACCCCTATATAGGGATTGTCCATTCTATTCTGGAAAGTGATACCCGCAAAGAATTCCTCCCTCTCCAACCTCAACAGAAATATCCGATCCCCAGAGGGCTGAAAGCCCAGTTACGCCCCTATCAATATAAAGGATATACATGGATGATGCATCTCTACGAGCAAGGATTCGGAGGATGCCTTGCAGACGATATGGGATTGGGGAAAACACTCCAGACACTCACCTTATTGCAACAAATATATCATACTGACAGCAAAAAGAGTAATCCGGCAGAAGGTGACGAATATGTTAATCTACCACAAGACAGTGTAATCGGAGCCAAACAAGAGTGTAATTTTATATTAAAAAAGGCTTCACATACTTCCGATGAAATGGGGCAATTTAATCTTTTCGATGATTTGACAGTGGAAAATACGCTCCCAGGTTGTGTAATTCCGGTAAGTGGAAGCAAGATCACCAGAAAGCCAGGAACATTAATCGTCGTACCCACCTCCCTATTACACAATTGGAAACGTGAAGCTGCCCGTTTCACCAATCTGTCCTTGGCAGAATTCAACAGTAGCAGTTATTTTAAAACAGGACATCCGGAACAATTTTTCGACCGCTTCCAACTGATATTCATATCATATGGTACTATGCGAAATAAAATAGATATTCTTCGCCAGTATAACTTTGAATACATCGTACTGGACGAAAGCCAGAATATAAAAAACAGCGACTCACTGACTTTCCGATGTGCCATTCAACTACGCAGCCATCACCGGCTGGTACTGACCGGCACACCTATCGAAAACTCACTAAAAGATCTATGGGCACAGTTTCATTTCCTTCAGCCGGAGCTCTTAGGAAATGAAAATGCATTTACCAAACAATTCATCAACCCCATTAAACAAGGAGACAATCGTATGGAATTACGCCTGCGCCAACTTATCAGTCCATTTATCCTGCGCAGAAGTAAAAATGAAGTTGCCCCCGAGTTACCACCACTCACAGAAGAAATCATCTACTGTGACATGACCGAAAAGCAAAACGAAATTTACCAACAGGAGAAAAACAGCCTGCGCAATACATTGTTACAGTTTAATAAAAAGCAGCGCCTGCAACTCACCGTACTCAATGGTATCTCCCGGCTACGTCAATTGTCATGTCATCCCAGAATGATATTCCCCGACTCTAAAACAGAATCGGGCAAAATGGAACAGATTATCGATACCTATGAAACTCTTTACAGCGAAGGACATAAGGTGTTGATATTCTCATCCTTCGTAAAGCATCTGGAACTGATTGCTGAAGAATTCCGTAAACGTGGCTGGCAATATGCCCTCCTCACCGGTTCGTCCACCAATCGTCCGGAAGAAATAACCCGCTTCTCTCAGACAGAGGAGATACGTGCTTTTCTCATCTCTCTCAAAGCCGGAGGAGTGGGACTCAATCTTACACAGGCGGACTATGTGTTTATCGTTGATCCCTGGTGGAATCCCGCTGCCGAAGCACAAGCCATTGCCCGTGCACATAGAATCGGGCAAAACAAGCAGGTCATTGCTTACCGTTTTATTACCAAAGACAGCATTGAAGAGAAAATCATCCGGTTGCAGGAAGATAAACGTAAACTCGCCGAGACGTTTATCACCGACAGTGAGTCGATGCCTGTACTGACAGATCAGGAGTGGATTGGGCTTCTGGAATGAACCAAGCTTGTATTTTTTAACCTGACAGATAGACAAACTGTTCTATCTTGTGTAATATCTGACTTAATCGAAAAACAGGTAACCACCTTATTTACAGTTTGTACTATATTCGTCCCTCAGAAATATAGTATTAACTTTAATCCATTCTTGTATTATGAGAAATGTATATTACACCATTCTTGTATTCGTATGCCTTATAAGCAGTTTATCTGCAAAGGCTTCAACGAGGGTAGAAGGAGATTCCGGTTTTAAAGACATCAAGCTGAATTTGATGAATGGTAATTTCCTATCCGACGAAGAAATCAATAACAAAACTCAGGTAACATTCGGTATCGCCATTGCCGAAGACGGCACCCCAACCCGTGTGGCAGCAGACGACGCAACTGCCAATATCATACTGAACAACTACAAATACCATAGCAACGAACATGGTTTCAATCCGGGTACAGCCACCGTAAAAGTGCAAGGCCCGGTGAAAATATCTATCGGTGCTTGTGCTTACGGAAATAATGTTACAGTTAAGAACGAAGCAGGCGATGTAATTACTACCATCGCTATCAACTCTTTAGGAAGTTGCTACCACAACAATGGCAACCCTTGTGTAGAAGGATATTATACAGGCAAGGAAGCAACGACCCTCTCAATCAGTGGTGGCGGATACATCCCGTATATTGGCATCGAAGCCATCAGCGAAGCCCCGAAAGAATCAACTATCAAATATGCATTAGGAGAATATACCGATGCCGGTACAGTACCAGCCTCCGATAAAGTGCTTACAGGTAATAAGTATACATTACCTCTCAACCGTACTCTATACGTAGAGAGTAAAACACTTACTGCATGGACAGACGGAACGAACAACTATACGCCAGGAGAAGAAATTACAGTAATTGAGGATCTGTCTCTGACACCTGTATTTACAGATAACACAGTATCATTGGATGATCGTAATGAAGAAGTTATTATTACCTGGGATTTCCAGCAGAAAAATGGTGCTCCCAAAATAGCATACGAAGGAATAACAGGTTTCTACGTTTCACAAGCCGTTGTAAATGGGAATACGATTGATGTGAAAACAGACTTCAACACTAAACCCGGTAAGATCAATAATGGAAGCTGGACAGACTGGGCACAAATGAATGAAGGTACTACTTTCACTTTCCCGGCAGCCAAAAACTGTATCATTACTACCGAAGCTTATAATCCGCTTTCCACAACAACTATTGCCGGTTCAACAGACTATACCAGTGGCAAAATAGTGACTTATACTTATGGTGGAACTGACCCAACAATTGATATCGTTATTGGTAAAGATGGTACTTATTTCCGCTATTTTACCATCGTATATCCGAAAGCTGAATCCAATATTCAGGAACGCCCTGTTATTGCTACAGATTTCACTGACTGGGAAGCCGTTTCTTCTAATTCCGGTGATGTAAGCGTAGAAAAAACAACTACTTTCAGTAACGAAGCAGTAACTTTCACATTCAATGGTGTTACCGTTTCGCCACAAGGACAGAATGTAGAAAAATTCGGTGACCTGACAGGCTATGCGATGGCCGAAAAGAATCTGCCCGGAATAATCACGACATCCGCATTAAGCAATATCACTAAAGTACGTTATTTCCACGGAGCTACCGGTGGTAAACGTGGATACAAACTGGAAAAGAAAAGTACGACTGATACCGATTGGGTAGTACTCTCCGACGCTTTTGCCGATCCAGCGAAAGGAGTATGGGTAGAATGTGCCATAAATGAGGAAAACGTACAACTCCGCTGGACCAACCTCGCTCCTACTCAGAATGCGTATATGTTCGAACTGGAGATTTACTCAAATGTTGAAATTACTGCCAAACAAGTAACATTAGCAACGAAAGTCTCTCCCGAAGAAGCCGGAAGTGTATCCGTTTCTCCCTCCAGCAGCCAGTATGACGAAGGTACGGAAGTAACACTAACAGCCAAAAAGAACTTCGGCTACAAATTTGTGAAATGGACAGATGCAACAGGAAACACTCTTTCCGCAGAAGCATCCTACAAGCAAACATTAAACGAAGATATGATCATTACGGCCGTATTTGAACCGGTAGCTACTTATTCACTTACAACCAGTACAGAAGGTGGAGCAAACAATTACATGGTAACAGCCACTCCTGATGCCACCGTTGTAAATGGTAAGAACATGTATGAAGAAGGTACTCTGGTCACTCTTACTGCTACAGAAAACCGCATTCTTACATTCCTGAACTGGAAAAGCGGAGAGATGGGTTACGAACTTCCTGTAAGAATGGATAGCGATAAAGAATTCGTAGCAGTATATAGTGCTGCCGATTATATTGTAGGATGGGATTTTGTTCGGAAAGGAAACAACAGTCGTCCGGCAGACTTCGCTTCTACAGGTGAGAATGAAGCTACAACGCTCATTCTACGCAAAGAAGACGGGACAACCCAGGCATGGCTCGACAAATCAAAAGAATCAGGGAACTATGAAGGTGAATCTGCTGCTGTAAACTGGAAGAACATCTCTGAGAAATATTACTATGAAACCCGTATAAATGCTTCTGAATTTATTGATATTAAGGTAACTTCCAGAATGTTATACAACTATAATGCATATTCTGTACAGAAGTTAGAATACTCTTTGGACGGAACTAACTATACAGAAGTAGCCCGCATTACTCTACCGGGGGCTAAGGCATGGACACCATTGGAAGCCACACTTCCCGAATCATGTAATAATGCCGAATCATTGTATCTCCGTTGGATTCCCGATTATAGCTCTGAGATTGTAGGTACCGCATCAGAAAATGATGGTACTGCAATCGGTTCTATCTATATCACCGGAGTACAAAAAGGAGTTGATCCGGGAAGAGCACCTCTATTACTCTCTTCTCTCCCCGCAAACAATGCTGAGGAGGTTTCTGCTACAGGACGTATCGTATTGACATTTGACGCCAAGGTAGAAATAGCAGAAGGAACAGTAGCTACTTTAGGAAACAAAACATTGGCACCATCTGTGGCAGGCAAAACAATTACATTCCCATATATGGGCTTAGACTACAATACAACTTACACCTTCACATTACCGGGCAATAGCGTATCCGACTTTTATGGTAATAAGATAAAGGAGAATATCACACTCAAATTCACAACGATAGCACCTCCGGTAGTAACTCCGGGTATGTACGATGCTATCGCCAGCAATGCGGAAGAACTGCTCGAAGCACTGGCTAAAGGGAATGAAGCCTCCACATCAGGAGAGCGTTTCCGCATCTTCCTGCACGATGGAATTTACGATTTAGGCGAACTTTGCCTGACAGACGTGAAATCTAACATTTCACTGATCGGTGAAAGTATGGAAAATACAATTATCGTAAATAAAGCACCGGTAGAAGGTATCTCCGTGTCAGCTACTCTACGCCCCACAGGAGAAAATATCTATATGCAGGACCTCACTCTGAAAAACGATTATGATTATCAGGGAAGCACCGGACGTGCTGTCTGCCTGCAAGACAAAGGAAACAAAAACGTATATAAAAACATACGTATGTTGAGTTATCAGGATACATACTACTCAAACAACAATCGCATGCGTTCGTATTTTGAAGACAGTGAAATTCATGGTACGGTAGACTTTATCTGCGGTGGTGGTGACGTTTTCTTCAATCGTACACTGCTTTATCTGGAAGACCGTTCAGGCAACTGTATCACGGCTCCGGCAGGTGATACCGAATGGGGATACGTATTCAATGACTGTACGATTGACGGATACGATGCAAACAAAGGTTCTTATGCCTTAGGACGTCCCTGGCAAGGTGCTCCGATGAGTGTATGGATTAACACAACCATGAAGGTTCTTCCGAAAGCAGAAGGATGGAGTGATATGAGTGAAACGATTATCCCGAAACTATTTGCTGAATACAATAGCCATACCGAAAGCGGAATGACCGTTGATTGCAGTGCCCGTAAAACTAAATACACAGGAGGAACCATACCTTACAGTCCGGTACTGACTCAGGAAGAGGCATCCCGCTTTACCCTCGAGAATGTATTGAGTGGCAGTGACTCCTGGCAACCGGCTTTATTAACCGAACAGGCAGCAGCTCCGGTACTGACGGTCAATGGTACTACTCTCTCCTGGAATGCCAGCGATTATGTATTCTGCTATGCTATCTGCAAAAACGGAAAAGTGATCGACTTTACGAATGAGACCAGCTATACCATTCCGGCAGATGCAACCGATAATGATGTATTTACTGTACGCGCCGCCAATCAAATGGGTGGATTGGGACAACCTTCCAATAACAGTAATGCTACTGGTATCGAACAGAGTACTGTAGCTAAAGAGATAGTAGAACGTCAGTACTTCAACGTGAACGGTATCCGCCTTAACAAGGCTGAAAAGGGACTAAACATCCTCCGTACCATCTATAGCGACGGTTCAATAGAAACAGTGAAAGAATTTGTAAAATAGTGGTGCTTGCCGCACCGGAAGGTGCGGCAAACGATGGTTAATTGAAACGTGGATTAACACAAATGAACGCAGAGTAAAAGACTGTAGTTTTTTATCATACATTTGTTTTCCTTTGCGATAATCTGCGTTCATCTGCGTTTCAATAAAAATTTAAACTCTGTGTTACTCTGTGGTGAATTTTGCTCCTTTCTAATCAGAAAACATTATCTTTGCATTCTCAAATCAAACACTGAGCATAAAGATGGACTATAAAATCCTCGTACTCGACCTTGACGGTACACTAACCAATACCCGGAAAGAAATAACGCCCAGCAACCGGGAAGCATTGATACAGACACAACAACAAGGCACACGACTGGTATTGGCTTCGGGCAGACCGACTTATGGTATTGCGCCATTAGCCGATGAACTACAAATGAGTCAGTTCGACGGTTATATACTCTCCTACAACGGCGGAAAAATCATTGACTGGAAAAGCAAAGAGATACTCTACGCCAATGTACTACCGAATGCTGTCATCCCTCAGCTATACGAATGTGCCAAAAAAAATAAACTTGCCATCCTGACCTATGACAAAGAATGTATTGTGACCGAAAACCCGGAAGACGAATATGTAAAGAAAGAAGCCTTTCTTAACAGAATGGAAGTACGGAAAAGTACAAACTTCCTGACCGATATCCATCTTCCTGTTCCTAAATGCCTGATCGTAGGCGACCCGGACAAACTCATAGCCGTTGAGTCCGAGCTTTCCATCCGGTTACAGGGCCAGATCAGTGCCTACCGTTCCGAACCCTATTTTTTAGAACTTGTTCCGTTAGGTATCGACAAAGCACAATCACTCACCGTATTGTTAGAAAAGCTCGATATGAAACGGGAAGAAATGGTGGCTGTGGGCGATGGTTATAATGACCTTAGCATGATTAAGTTTGCCGGGCTTGGAGTAGCAATGGCCAATGCTCAGGAACCGGTAAAGAAAGCAGCAGACTACATCACTCTCTCCAACGACGAAGACGGCGTAGCTGCTGTCGTAGAAAGATACTTTTCAGCAGCAAAATAAGAAATATCAATTATTTATTCTAACTTTGTGGTTTCAAACTGAATAAATCTCAAACGTTATGGAACATCAACTGACCATTTACAACACTTAAGATAGGAAAAAGGAGCTGTTCGTACCCTTACACGCTCCGCATGTAGGGATGTACGTTTGCGGACCAACCGTATATGGCGATGCCCATCTGGGACATGCCCGCCCGGCTATCACATTCGATGTACTTTTCCGCTACCTTACACATCTGGGATACAAAGTACGTTATGTGCGTAATATCACTGACGTAGGCCATCTGGAGCACGATGCCGATGAAGGTGAAGATAAAATAGCCAAGAAAGCCCGCCTGGAAGAGTTAGAACCGATGGAAGTGGTGCAGTACTACCTGAATCGTTATCACAAAGCGATGGATGCATTGAACGTCCTTCCGCCAAGTATTGAGCCGCATGCATCGGGACATATTATAGAGCAGATTGAACTGGTAAGCAAAATCCTGGAAGCCGGCTATGCCTACGAAAGCGAAGGTTCCGTCTACTTTGATGTAGCCAAATACAATAAAGATTATCATTACGGTAAACTCTCCGGACGCAATCTGGACGATGTACTGAATACCACCCGTGACCTCGACGGACAAAGCGAAAAGCGTAATCCGGCCGACTTTGCCCTCTGGAAGAAAGCACAACCGGAACATATCATGCGCTGGCCTTCACCCTGGAGTGACGGTTTCCCCGGATGGCACGCAGAGTGTACAGCTATGGGACGCAAGTATCTGGGAAAACATTTCGATATCCACGGAGGAGGTATGGACCTGATATTCCCGCACCACGAATGTGAGATTGCTCAGTCCGTTGCTTCACAAGGTGACGACATGGTACACTACTGGATGCATAACAACATGATTACCATCAACGGGACGAAGATGGGTAAATCTCTCGGCAACTTCATCACGCTGGATGAATTCTTTACCGGTAGCCACAAATTACTGGCACAGGCATATACACCTATGACCATTCGTTTCTTCATCTTGCAGGCACACTATCGCAGTACGGTAGACTTCAGCAATGAGGCTCTGCAAGCATCAGAAAAAGGATTACAGCGATTGATGGAAGCAATCGACAATCTGGAAAAGATTGTTCCCGCAAGCGGTTCTTCTGTAAATGTAAAAGAACTGCGTACCAAATGCTACGAGGCCATGAACGATGATATGAACACCCCAATTGTCATTGCCAACCTGTTTGAAGGGGCCAGGATGATCAACAATATCATTGCCGGCAACGACACTATATCTGCCGAAGACCTGAAAGAGCTGAAAGAAACATTCCATCTGTTCAGTTTTGAAGTTCTTGGCCTGAAAGAAGAAGCAGGGGCGTCAGATAGCCGCGAAGCCGCCTACGGGAAAGTAGTTGATATGCTGTTGGAACAACGTGTGAAGGCGAAAGCCAACAAAGACTGGGCTACTTCGGACTTTATCCGCAATGAACTCACGGCATTAGGATTTGAAGTGAAAGATACCAAAGACGGATTTGAGTGGAGATTGAATAAGTAATCACTCTTACCCCTTATATAAGCAAAAGAAAGAGGTCAGAACCGTGATAACTTCCGGTTCTGACCTCTTTCTTATACCTATCAATAAATGTTTCAATACATATGAAACAACACTTTCAATCGATATGAAACAAAATGAAACACTTCATCATTGATAAGAAATCAGTTCAGAAAGTACCTGTCCCCTATACCAGGGATCATCAATCTCCTTCAACATAGCTCCCATCTCAGTACAAAGTTGTTTCACTATTTCCTGATTCTCTTCCAGCGGAAGGTTATTCATCTGATAAGGATCCTTCAAGTCATCAAAGAGTAAGCTCTTTTTCAACTGCTTTGTATCACGGTCGATATAGAGAGCCAGTGTATAATGTGCTGTTTTAATACCTCTTGATGATGGGAAATATGACATAACCAGTCCGTTCTCATCTTTCTCTCCATCCAGATTCTGAATATAAAGAGCTCCTGTGGGACGTACAATATCCGCCTTTTCATCGAAGAACAACGGAGCAAAATTACGTCCTTGTACCTCAACCGGAATAGAGTCTCCAAGACCACACAATCCCAACAAAGTAGGCATGATATCCGGCGAGGAGATCATCAGATCATCTACACGCGGCTGAATCTTACCCGGGTAACGTACCAGGAACGGAACGTTCATCGATTCCGCATAAGGAGAGTTCTTAGGATCATCCGTACGCTGACTGCACATTGTTTCACCATGATCGGAAGTAAATACGACAACTGTATTCTTATCCAGCCCCATTTCTTTCAATGCCTCCAGTATCTCACCAAAGGCCCGGTCTACTCCCGTCACCGAGGCGAAATAATAGCGGGCGGACTCTGCCTTCTTCATCTTTGTATCCGCATTGGGACGAATCAAAAGGCTATCCAAAGGCTGATCTTTATACAAATCAAAATCTTCTTCCATACAGTCATTGAGTGAACGATACGGACTGTGGGGCGGATTCATTCCGACCATAATAAAGAATGGTTTCTTTGTATCACGCACATTGCCTTCATTTTTCAGATACGAAACAACCCTTTTGGCTTCGTGCAAGGGCGACCACTCTTTAGGGTCGTGTCTCTTGCCATCCGTATCCCAGTAATGAGGATTTTTATGTTCATCAAACGTACCGTATGAATACCAGTAATTGAAACCGTGACGCCGTTCTTTGGGAGTATAAGCATCCCATACCGGACGCTGCTCTTCTACATATTTTCCCGGATGCTCCGGATCATTAGGTGTGGGAAAATCAGCATGTAGCTTGCCAAAGTAAGCACAGTCATATCCGGCATTATAGAATACATCACCTATACACTCTGCATCTTCACGCAGTGAACTGATAGGGCGGCTGGAGTTACAATTCAATGGTATACCACTTTTATTAGGATACATACCCGTCAGCAAACTACCCCGATGCGGGCTACTCAGCGGACAGTTGCTCTGTGCAGAAGTCAGTACTACCGATTCGCGGGCAAAAGCATTCAGGTTGGGGGTATGTACAGGATCACCTTTGAAGTTTACTTTCTCCCGGAATCCATCCTGATTCCAAAACTCCATAGCCTGGTTACGATACTGGTCCGGAAAAACATAGATAATATTGGGATGTCCGGCTTGCTCTACTTGCGGGGCTTTGCAACCCTGCAAAGCAAGCAAACTCAATCCGCCAAATAATAAGTTTACTCGAGTGTTCATAGCTCTATAAGTCGTTAATAAGTAGTAAGCAGTTAATAAGTAGTAAGTAGTTAAGTAGTAAGTATGATACTATTTTCTACTTAATTGTTAATGAGTAAGTAGTCAAGTAGTAAGTAATGATACTATCTTCTACTTACTACTTAACTACTTGACTACTTAACTACTTATTAATTCCTCCCTTCCATTTCTCTTTTACGTATCAACGCTTCGAGGAAGTAGTAGTCGGCATAATTCAACGGAACATCAATCTCGGCACCGTGAGGAATACTGCCTACAGAGTGCATCAGGATAAAGTTACCGTTTGTGCCCACTGCTGCACGATAAGCCGGTGAGCCAAGACTTTCCATGATCTTATCGGCTGTTGCCTTATAGTTATTCCCGGGGAGATAAGTTTCCAGCTCATACAACGCTGAGGCCGTACAGGAAGCAGCAGAAGCATCGCGTGGTTCATTCGGAATATTAGGAGCATCAAAGTCCCAGTACGGTACAAGATCTTCCGGCATATTCTTATTGGTAAAGATAAAATTATACACCTTTTGCGCCTGATCAAGATACTTTTTATCATGTGTATAACGATAACAAGTAGTATACCCATAAAGCGCCCATGCCTGTCCACGAGCCCATGCCGATTCGTCAGCATATCCTTGTGCAGTTTGTCTTTTACGCACTTCACCTGTCTCCGGATCATAATCAACCACATGATAACAACTATTATCTGGACGGAAATGATGAGCCATGGTAGTATCGGCATGTTTCACTGCTATATTATAGAAAGTAGAATCACCCGAAAGCGCAGTTGCCTCAAACAACAGTTCCAGATTCATCATATTGTCAATGATAACCGGGCATTTCCAGCCACGCGTTCCTTGCCAACCTCTGTCAGCATCCCATGATTGAATTACACCGGCATTCGGACGAAAACGGGTAGACAATGACCGGGCAGTTTCAACAATTACATCCTTGTATTCTTTTTTATCAGCCAAACGGTAACCATTCAGATAACTGCATCCAATCATAAAGCCCACATCATGATGCCATTTCAAATGCTTTATTGAATCAAGAGCTTCTGTATATTTCTCTGCAAGAGGCAACCATTTCTTGTCTCCGGTCAGCTCATAAGTAAGCCACATACTTCCGGGATAAAACCCCGAACACCAGTCGTCAATAGGGATATAGACAATATTTCCCTTTTCATCAATTGTACGGGGATTTAAGATCTTACCCGACTTTTCGATGATATCGGTCTGGATTGTGTTCTGTGCTACCGCATTGTCAATGTTATCCTGAATAAAGTCCTTTTCAACCGGCTTTTGGCTGTTGCAACTCGTCAAGACCAGAAGGGAAATCCCCAATGCACTCAAAATAGTTCTCATAATACATGGATTTATTAGTAAAGTAATTAATTTCATGGTGGCAAAAATAAGGCAATCTTACAGATTTGACCGACCTAAATCATCCAATTAAGAGACATTTTTGGTACATTTGCAGAAAATAATGTGCCAATATACTAAAATATGCCGATATGCCAATTCTCATACGATGTTATTGCGCAGGCAATTGGTATATTGACACATTGAATAATTAGTTATTATGACACCACAGGAGTTTTTCAAAAATGACCTATTTGCCGAAAAAGCAGGCATTGTACTAATGGAAGTACGCGAAGGATACAGTAAAGCCAGACTGGAAATAAAAAAAGAACATCTCAATGCAGGCAACCGTACGCAAGGAGGGGCCATCTTCACACTTGCCGACCTCGCCTTGGCAGCTGCTGCCAATTCACATGGGCAACTTGCTTTCTCTCTGTCCTCCAATATCACATTCTTACGCGCCAGTGGTGAAGGTGACACACTCTACGCCGAAGCCCGCGAACGCTACATCGGACGAAGCACCGGATACTATCAGATAGATATTACCAATCAGCAGAATGAACTAATTGCCACCTTTGAATCAAGTGTATTCCGCAAAGATCAACAAGTACCTTTTACTTTGAAATAATTGAAGTCAACGGATAGCGATTCCCGGAAACACTCTTCAGAAAAGCTTTGGCCGATCCGATATTCAAAAACATATCTAAACGGACAGGGAGATGATTCTTATCATCCGTAATATAAAAAGTAATGACCTCCTTCTCCTTGCCTTTGTCTGTGTATTCTACAAACGAAAAGACAAGGCAGCGATACGTAGTATCATTTTCTGCTGTGATATTCTTCATCCCACGATAGATCAGCGTTTGCTCCTCTACCCTACGTCCTGTAGCCATCGGGAAGTTGATCTTTTGCCCCACTTTATAATCTTTTGGATCGTAGGAACGAGCCTGTGCCAGAATACTAAGCATATCAAAAACACAACGGCTGTCACTATATTCCGTCTCCACTATCTCACCATCCCGGTAAGTCCGCTTCTGATTGACAAAGCATAAGCCGTCTTTGTAAGAGAACCAAGCCTCATCCACTGTATAGCGCTTACCTTCTTCAGCACCCTTCCGGAAATAACGGGGTTCGAGCTTCTCGCCGACAATGCACGTCAGCGTATCACGCATTTTAAAAAAGAAATCGACCTTCTTACTGCTTATGGATAAAAGATTAAACCGGTAGGCAGGTTTGGAATGATAAGTAGTCGCATTCGTTGTAAGACTGGCTATCCCTGCCTTGATCCATACAAATTTCCAGTTAAAGAATAAATCGTACATCACATGCTCGCCAGATTTAAATGCTTCATTGGGTGCTTCACACTGGGCCTTAACAGGCATAGAGCAACACAACCCTACCAACAGCATAAGCCATGCTAAATTTATCCGTTTACTAATTGCGGCGATTGTTATTTCTATCTTTCTTTTTCTTGTCTTCATCTGGTTTTTGCTTTTTAAGTTCATCCGGCTTCTGTTTGTCTAATGGAAGAGCCTTTACATCCCAAGTCTGTTCAACCTCCCAATTGGCTTTAGGTTCGAGTATCTGGGGATAGTAATACACCATTTCCGGCTGACGCTTTGTCTCGTATTCACCGCTATCCCACACGCCATTCCCATTCGTATCATTTATCAAACGGGCACAATACTTACCCGGGTTCAAGAAATAGAAGTCGGCCTGTCCATTGACAACCGGAACTTTTCGCACTACTTTATCCTGCGTATCAAGCAATTCTACAAATGCAATAGAGTCACATCCTGAAACATTAAAATAAATAGCTCCGTATTCTTCCAGCGAACGAACTTTTATATTCTGTTTTATCTTATCTGTAAACAAACCGTAGATACCATGAAAAGCTGTAGAATCTACAGAGAACTCATATTCCCGCGTTGGCTCCCATTCATAATACAAGTTATACTTACGCAATTGCAACGAATCTTGCTCAAAGGTAAAGGGGATATCTTCCCATAAGGTATCTACCTTCTGTTTCAAATGAATAGCTGCGCTATCAAAGGAAGCTATCGGCTCGTCAAAAGAGAGTGAGATATAATCATATACATCCATTGTAGACGGGATATACGTAGATACATGCAGGAACTTGGTTGGCTCCGGCTCCTCTTCTTCACCTTTCTTTTTCTTCTTTTTCTTAGGTTCGTCCACAGCCTTTTTCACAGTCTTCGCCACCAGGTTAAGAGTATCCGTACGGGGTACTAACTGGTTAAGTGTATCTGTATACAAATAATTCAGACTTAAAGATAAAGTGTCCTGTTTATAAAGTAACGAATCTTTCACCCAATAATGAATGGTATCATTAGTCAGATTCTTCTCTATAATAAAGGCATCCCTCTCATCAAAATTCAATCCTTTCAACACAGGCAGCGTATCTGCTTTTGCTGCAAAGTAGAGCGTAAACTTCTCAGGAGTCAACCGTTCGTTTTTCACAAGATATTGTGAAAACAAATCTTCCTTAAAAGAACGCAGAATCACATTGTCCGGCAAATAATAAGTGTATTTCCTTTCTACGACCGTGTCGATGGTAAGAGAATCCACCCAGGTAGTATCCTGACGTATACGTTCTTCCCAGCGGGGAATAACCAGCGAATCATTAAAAGCAAGTGCTTCACTCTTCTGGCTGAAAGCAAAGTTCTGGTCGGCATCCATCAAACCAAAAATACGATATTTCCCCGGGGCAACGCCACGAATCGTAAAATGTCCACGGCTATCCGTACGGGCTACTCTGTCAAAAGGCAGTTTCGTAAATGCAGTATCAGACAGATTGGAGTGCATCCCCACCAGCATTCCTTTAACAGGCTCCAGGTTGGAGGCTTCGAGCAATGTTCCGGATACTTCCATCGTATCAATCGCACTTCCGGTAGAGAAAGTAAAGGCAAAATTACCTAACGGATTGCCTTCATTGTTATCAACAATAGCATCCGAGAAATCAATTGTATAAGTTGTGTTAGGCTTCAAAGAATCAAGCAGGTTGACACTTATCTTCTTTCCTGATGCTTTTATCTCCGGTTGCTGCACCTGAGGAGGAGAGATCACCACCTTTTCATTGGCTTTCTCAAGCTTAATGAATTCGTCAAAGGAAAGTGATACTTTCGTTTTTGTATTATTAAGTGCCCCCGCAGCAGGCGTGCTGCCAATAAAACGGGGAGGAGTCTCATCAAGTGGTCCTCCATCGGGCCTTCCTATACTGGCACACGAATAGAGAGCGGCTATCACCGTAACCACAGCCAATACCTTGCGAATAAGCCTCTTCATATTATATTCTTTTCTTAACATGATGCAAAAATAAAGGTTCTCAGAGAATAAATACTATACTTTACACTTATTTAAAGGAAAATGTTCAAGTAATAGTGCTTCCCGCACGGGGAGGAACGACAAGCGATGATTCATTGAAACGCAGATAAATGCAGATTTTCACAAAGGGAAACGAATGTATGATAAAGATCTACAGTCTTTTAATCTGCGTTTATCCTGGTTTCTTTTAAACTCTGTACCCTCTGTATCCTCTGCGGTTAAATACACTTAAAACTGTACAGTGACGAAGCTTATGGCCCAATCTTTTCGGTAGCGGAAGTATCCATAGACGATATCGATCCCTTTGTTCGGTATTGTACTTTGTCTTTCTCAGGAAGGAACGTCCCTTTCCCCGGTGAGTAGTCTTGTTTTAGATGTACATGTAAAGCAGTACGACATGTGCATGTGGGACAGCACGACATGTGCATCTCATGCTGCTTTACATGTACATCTAAAACAAGACTACCCACCGAGGCTTCCTACGTTACTCTACGGGATAGAGCTTTATCAATACCGGAGAAAGAGACTGATGGCAATGACAAACGCCATTAAGTTCAAAACCGTACAGGAATGAATAAATTTACGATTAGACGATTGACGATGTACGATTGAAGTTGCTTTTTTAAAAGCCTGTTTCAGCCCTATTAGAGACAGAGTAAGCCCAATCGTACATCGTCAATCGTCTAATCGTAAATTTATTCATATTCGATCAATAATGAACAATTTGCCAATGTGTTAATTTGGCAATGTCTTTCAGCAATACAGTATAGCCAATTGGCGCATTGACATATTGGCACATAACTTTATTGTTTTATTAACAAAGAATCAAAGTAATACAATCCCCACAGGTCTTTAAATGTTATAATTTACCAATGAATGTACCATTCAGACAACACCTATATTAATAAGAGAAAAACATAGTTAAAAAAGAACCGGTTATCGAACATTTATATAAGAATTTAAAGTACTTTTGCAGCGAAAAACTAAAGAGAAGAGTCTCAGTTTTCTCCTTCTATCCCTAATAATACTTATGAGCACACTATTTGTAGAAAATTTATCAATAAACACTGAATATAGAAGTATGAAAAGTAGAATTGTATTATTTGCATTTTGTTTGGCCCTCTTGTCGAGTTGTGGCAAAAAGGGTTTTGACTTGGGAGGAACCCCGGAATGTGCAGTGCAGGCATTGCAACCGACAACAGTTAATCTGACGAGTTCTTATCCGGCTACTATTAAAGGAAAACAAGATGTTGAAATCCGGCCGCAGGTGTCTGGTTTCATCACTCAACTTTGTATCGACGAAGGTTCAATGGTAAAAAAAGGACAAGTGTTGTTCATCATCGACCCGGTACAATACGAATCAGCCGCACGTGCTGCCAAGGCAGCAGTACAAACCGCAAAAGCAAACGTAGCGACCCAGGAAATCACAGTTAAGAATAAACGGGAATTAAACAAGAAGAATATCATCAGTGATTATGACCTGGAAATGGCCGAAAACACATTGGCTTCTGCCAAAGCACAACTGGCTTCTGCCGAAGCACAGTTAATCAGTGCCAATCAAAACCTGGCATATACCCGTGTCACCAGCCCGTCCAATGGTGTAGCAGGCTCTATCCCCTTCCGTGTAGGAAGTTTGGTTAGCGGTTCCAGCGCAACTCCATTAACCACTGTTTCGGATATTTCTGAAATGTACGTCTACTTCTCACTTACAGAAAAAGAATTGCTCAACTTAATCCGCAAAGATGGCTCTCAACAGGAAGCATTGAACAACTTCCCACCCGTTCAATTGACTTTGGCAGACGGTACCCTGTATGGTGACAGTGGAAAAATAGAAACGGTCAGTGGTGTTATTGACCAGAATACCGGTGCGGTAAGCATTCGTGCTACTTTCCCCAACAAAGGCCACTTGCTGAGAACCGGAGGAACAGGTAGTATCCTTATCCCTTATAGTTCACCCAACGCGCTTGTAGTTCCGCAAAAGGCAACTTATGAAATTCAGGATAAGAAATTTGTGTATGTACTGCAAGACGACAACACGGTTAAGAATACAGAAATCAAAGTACTCAATCTTGATGACGGACAAAACTACATTGTTACTTCAGGACTGAATGCGGGCGATAAAATCGTACTGGAGAACGTAAGTACACTAAAAGACGGCGCAACTATCAAGCCGCTTACTCCACAAGAGTCTGCCGAACATTTCAAAGCATCATTAGAGCAGAAGAAATAAGTAAACATATAAAATCAGAAGATTAAAATATGAAATTAGATAGATTTATTAACCGTCCGGTACTATCAACGGTCATCTCCATCCTGATAGTAATTTTGGGTATCTTAGGCCTTATATCACTGCCTATCTCCCAATATCCGGACATCGCACCTCCTACTGTACGCGTCAGTACAACTTATCAGGGAGCCAATGCACAAACTGTATTGAACAGTGTGATTGCTCCACTTGAGGAGCAGATCAATGGTGTGGAGAACATGATGTACATGACTTCTACGGCAACCAACACCGGAGATGCCTCCATTGAAGTTTACTTTAAACAGGGAACCGACCCGGATATGGCTGCCGTTAACGTGCAGAACCGTGTTGCCAAAGCTCAGGGTTTCCTCCCTGCAGAGGTTACCAAGGTAGGTGTTATCACCTCTAAACGGCAAACCAGTATGTTGCTTGTCTTCTCTCTCTACAGTTCTGACGACAAGTACGACAATGAATTTCTTGAAAACTATGCCAAAATCAACGTTATCCCGGAAGTACAACGTGTACCGGGTGTAGGTGACGCCATGGTAATGGGATCTGATTACTCCATGCGTATCTGGCTGAAACCGGAAATAATGGCTCAATATCACTTAATGCCGACTGACATCTCTACCGCCCTGGCAGAACAAAATATCGAAGCTGCTCCGGGTTCACTGGGCGAACGTGGCAACCAGACTTTCCAATATACATTGAAGTATAAAGGCCGTCTGCAAAGCCAGGAAGAATTTGAGAACATCGTCATTCGCGCCACTGCCGATGGTGAAGTATTACGCCTCAAGGATGTAGCCAACGTCGAATTGGGACGTCTGACTTACGGGTTTGCCAATAAAACAAATGGTCATCCGAGTGTAACTGCCATTATCTTCCAGACAGCGGGTTCCAATGCGACACAAATTATCAAGGATTGCGAAACCTTGTTGAAAAATGCAGAAAAAACAATGCCTCCGGGCGTAAAAGTAAGTATTTCGCAGAATGCCAATGACTTCTTATTCGCTTCTATCCATGAAGTAATCAAAACACTGATTGAAGCCTTTATTCTGGTGTTCATTGTAGTGTACATTTTCTTACAAGACTTACGTTCTACATTGATTCCGGCCATTGCTATCCCTGTAGCCCTGATCGGTACATTCTTCGTACTTTATATCATCGGTTTCAGTATCAACTTGCTGACCCTTTGTGCCATGGTGCTTGCCATTGCCATAGTGGTCGACGACGCCATCGTCGTCGTCGAGGGCGTCCATGCCAAGCTGGACCAGGGTTACAAATCGGCCCGTCTTGCTTCCATTGACGCCATGAGTGAATTGGGTGGTGCCATTGTTTCTATTACGTTGGTAATGATGTCCGTGTTTATCCCTGTTAGTTTTATGTCGGGAACCTCCGGTGTATTCTATCGCCAGTTCGGTCTTACCATGGCAATTGCAATCGGACTTTCTGCTGTAAACGCATTAACACTGACTCCGGCATTATGTGCTATCTTGTTGAAGCCTCATGATCCGGAAGAAAGAAAGAAGTCTACTTTCGTCAGCCGTTTCCATACTGCATTCAATGTTTATTACGACGGGATATTAAAGAAGTACAAGAAGGGTACGCTGAACTTCATCCATAAGCCCTGGCTGACGATAGGATCCGTAGTAGCCGGTATCGCCTTGTTGCTCTTCTTTATGAAGATCACTCCTACCGGACTGGTTCCAAATGAAGATACCGGTACCATTATGGCAGTTGTCGATCTTCCTCCCGGTACATCACAAGACCGTACCGAACAGGTATTGATGCAAATAGACAGTCTGCTTGCTTCCGAACCCGCTATCGAAAGCCGTACGATGATTTCCGGATACAGCTTCATGGCAGGTCAAGGACCAGGATATGGTTCATTTATCTGTAAGTTGAAAAACTGGGATGACCGTACCATTGAGCAGCGTTCCGACTTTGTCTCTGGCATGCTTTACCTCAAAGCCCGCAAAGTAATAAAAGATGCACGCGTTTTGCTGTTTGCACCTCCTATGATCCCCGGATATAGTGTATCCAACGGTTTTGAGTTGAACTTGCAGGACAAGACCGGTGGTAGTCTGGACAAATTCTATGAAGTGGCACAAGACTTTATAACCAAGTTGACAGAGCGCCCTGAAATTGCTTCGGCACAAACTTCATTCAACCCGAACTTCCCGCAATACATGATTGATATTGACGCGGCAGCTTGTAAAAAAGCAGGTTTGACTCCGAATGCGATCCTAACGACCCTACAAGGATATTATGGTGGTTTATACTCATCCAACTTCAACCGTTTTGGTAAGTTGTACCGTGTAATGATCCAGGCCGATCCTAACAGCCGTACCAATCTGGAGTCTTTGAAATCAATCAAAGTGCGTAACGGAAACGAAATGGCTCCTATCACCCAGTTCATGACTATCAAGAAAGTATACGGACCGGATAATATCACCCGTTTCAACATGTTTACGTCTATGAAGATCAACGGTAACCCGGCTGATGGTTATAGTAGCGGTCAGGCTATTCAAGCTATGCAGGAAGTAGCAGAACAGACCCTACCTACCGGATTCGGTTATGAGTTCTCCGGTATGACCCGTGAAGAGCAGAGTTCAAGCGGCAGTACAACGGCAATGATCTTTATCCTTTGCTTCGTATTCGTTTACTTGCTGTTGAGTGCCCAGTATGAAAGTTATATCCTGCCATTGTCAGTATTGCTTTCTGTACCATTCGGTCTGGCCGGTAGTTTCATCTTCGTACATCTGATGGGACTTGCCAACAACATTGTCCCGATACTTGGAGCGGCGACCAACAACATCTATATGCAGATTGCCTTGATTATGTTGATCGGTCTGTTGGCAAAGAACGCCATTTTGATTGTAGAGTTTGCCCTCGACCGTCGTAAAATGGGTATGAGTATTACCTGGGCTGCCGTATTAGGTGCCGGTGCGCGTCTTCGTCCTATCCTGATGACCTCATTGGCTATGGTAGTAGGTTTGCTTCCTATGATGTTCGCTTTTGGTGTAGGTGCCAATGGTAACCGTGCATTAGGTGCTTCTGCCGTAGGTGGTATGTTGATTGGTATGATTTGCCAGATATTTGTGGTACCCGCATTGTTCGTAATCTTCCAGTACTTACAGGAGAAAATCAAACCGATGGAATGGGAAGATATCGACAATTCAGATGCTGAAACAGAAATTGAACAATATGCTAAATAAGATTAGAATGAAGAAACAAATTATATATATGTTGTGTGCAACTGCTCTTCTGAGCAGCTGCCACATCTATAAATCATATGACAGGCCCGAAGACATACTGACTGCCGGTTTGTATCGCGACACGGTAGCTACCGGTGATACACTGGCCTCAGATACTGCCAACTTCGGCAATCTGCCTTGGAGAGAAGTGTTTACTGACCCTCAGTTGCAAACACTTATCGAGCAAGGGTTAGCCAATAATACCGACCTTCAGACAGCCATCCTGAAAGTAGAAGAAGCAAAAAATGCGCTAATGACTTCACGTCTGGCTTATGCTCCTTCGTTAGCACTGTCGCCACAGGGAACAATTAGCAGCTTTGATAAAAGTGCTGCCACCAAGACGTATTCGCTGCCGGTAACAGCCAGCTGGGAAATTGACTTGTTTGGAAAATTACTGAATGCCAAACGCGGTGCACAAGCTACCCTATTACAAACCAAAGCTTATCGTCAGGCTGTACAGACACAAATTATAGCCGGTATCGCCAATACGTACTATACATTGCTAATGCTCGACCGTCAGATGGATATCTCCGAACAAACAGCCGACATCATGAAGCGCAATGTAGAAACGATGCGTGCCATGAAAGATGCAGCAATGACCAATGCTGCTGCTGTGTCACAAAGCGAAACAGCTTATGCACAAGTATTGGCATCCCTTCCCGCTATTCGTCAGAGCATTCGTGAGACAGAAAATGCACTCTGCATGTTGCTCAGACAAGCTCCGCAAACCATCAAACGCAGTACGCTTGAAGAACAGCAACTGCCTTCTGAGTTTTCAGTAGGAATACCTCTCCAGTTATTGTCCAACCGTCCCGACGTGAAAGCTGCTGAAATGGCATTGGCCAATACTTACTATAATACCAATTCAGCCCGTGCTGCATTCTATCCACAAATCACAATCAGCGGTTCTGCCGGTTGGACTAACAGTGCAGGTAGCATGATTGTCAATCCGGGTAAACTTCTTGCTTCAGCTCTTGGTTCGCTGACACAGCCTCTATTCTATCGTGGTAGTAATATTGCCCGTTTGAAAATAGCCAAAGCACAACAGGAAGAAGCGAAACTTGCCTTTCAACAGTCTCTTTTGAATGCCGGAAGCGAAGTTAGTAATGCCCTCTCTTTGTATCAGACAACAGCCGAAAAGACCTCTGCACGTAAATTTCAGGTAGAATCTGCAGAGAAAGGTGCCGAATATACAAAAGAATTGTTTAAATTAGGCACGTCTACCTACCTCGAAGTACTGTCAGCAGAGCAGTCACTGCTTAGCGCACGCCTGTCACAGGTATCCGACAGCTTCGATAGCATGCAGGCGGTAGTAAGCCTTTACCGTGCATTGGGTGGTGGAAGAGAAGATTGAGAGGTATTAAATTGTAAATCGTAAATCGTAAAATTGTAAAATATCATGATTAGTCCGTTAGCTTATGTAGACCCCGAGGCAAAAATTGGAAAGAATGTCACTATCGAACCTTTTGCCTATATCGAAAAAGATGTCGAAATCGGGGACGACTGTGTAATCATGGCCTATGCCAGTGTTCTGAAAGGTACACGTATGGGTAAAGGTAATAAGATACACCACCATGCAGTGCTTGGTGCAGAACCTCAGGACTTCCACTACACGGGAGAAGAAACCAATCTGATTATTGGTGACAACAATCATATCCGTGAAAATGTAGTGATCAGCCGTGCCACCTTTGCAGGCAATGCTACAAAAATTGGAAATGAGAACTTCCTTATGGATAAGGTTCACATCTGTCACGATGTTCAGATAGGCAACCATTGCGTAGCAGGAATTGCAACAACAATAGCCGGTGAATGTACACTTGACGATTGTGTGATCCTAAGCGGCAATGTTATCCTCCATCAGTATTGTCATGTGGGTAGCTGGACATTGATCCAGAGCGGATGCCGCATCTCAAAAGATGTTCCTCCATATATTATTATGTCGGGCAACCCAACTACTTATCATGGGGTGAATGCAGTTGTACTGACTCAACACCACAATGCTTCGGAAAGAATCTTACGCCACATTGCCAATGCCTACCGTTTGATTTATCAAGGTAATTTCAGTCTGACTGATGCTGTACAGAAAATCATAGACCAGGTACCGATGAGCGAAGAAATCGAAAACATCGTAAGCTTTGTGAAGGGATCGGAACGAGGTATTGTAAAGTAAATTTCGAAAAATATACTTAAAAGAAGAAGGTTCTGCTTGCCCTTAAAAGGGTAGACAGAACCTTCTTCTTTTATTCACCAACCATCCATATAAACTTACCACCATAGGATCCTCCATCAAAATTCCTCAACTCTCCTCTCTGATACAGATATATTATATCAAATAAAAGTTAACAAGCCCTCTTCGTTAGCTAAGGAGTCTGAAAAATAAGAATAACTTCCATCTGAATTTGTTCTCTACACTCTTTTATCTATGTAATATGTAAATATATACAGCAAAATTTAAAAGAAGAACAGAAGAGATATTTTACCGATCATTTATAAACTAATAATCAAAAAGAATGAAACAAAATGATTTCGTATTTTTCATGCGCTCTGTAATCTGTAACTTTGAGAATAACAATAATCACGGGACCGCGCATATATACAAAAACAGTTTAAATAGTTTTATCACATTTTGCCATAGCAGCACAATACCTTTCAGAAAAATAACACCGGAATTATTGAAAGGCTTTGAGGCATATTTAAGGCAAAAACAAAGGAGTTGGAATACAGTGTCTACATACTTACGTGCATTGCGTGCCACCTACAACCGTGCTGTCGATAAACATCTGGCTCCCTACATTCCACGCTTGTTCAAGCAGGTTTATACAGGAACACGGGCAGACAGAAAAAAAGCATTGAATATCAAAGATATGTCCCGGATACTTCACAGCTGGGATACGGATGAAATCCCCCACAGCCTTTCCCGTACGCACGGTTTATTCATTCTTATGTTTATGTTGCGCGGCTTACCTTTTGTAGATTTGGTGAACTTACACAAAAAAGACTTGAATGGCAATATTATCACCTACCGCCGCCGTAAGACGGGTAAACAACTAATCGTAGAAGTACCTCAGGAAGCACTAACCATTCTGGAGAAATATATGGATACAAATCCACATTCCCCTTACCTGTTTCCATTTCTGACCCATAGAGAAGGTACAGCAGAGGCTTACCATGAATATCAATGGACGCTACGCATATTCAATCAGCAGCTTTCCCTTCTGACAAAAGCACTTCAATTAAAGACCCCTCTAAGTTCATATACCGCAAGGCACACATGGGCTACTCTGGCTTATTATAATGAAATCCATCCCGGAATTATTTCAGAAGCAATGGGGCATTCATCAATTACGGTTACTGAGACTTATTTAAAACCTTTTAATATTGAAAGAATAGATGCGGCAAACAGGAAAATTATCTCGTCAGTAATACACCTCAATCCATGAACTACTGACCTTATTACTTTGTAGGTAACAGAAGATATATATTGGTGCAAAGATTAAAATATTTTTCCTATGAACAAAATAATCATCCTATTTTTTTATCAAAACAATGGAATATAAATCAAAAATTAAGAATAGAGGAACATTTCACCCAAACTACTGAAAAATCAACCCCCTAATGTAAAAGAATAACATCACCATATTTATCCGAATAAATATGGACTACATTACTATTGCATTTACTTCCATGCAAACGATAAATCATTTATAAAAACAGCTGCTCAAAACACTTTAGAGCTCCTAATTTACCTTTTTTCTGTTACCTACAAAGTAACAGAGCTATAATCTGAAAACAACATTATTAACAGAAAAAGCAAAACAGGCAGAAGTTATGGTAACATGGTTTGGTAGTTTTTTATTTTCGAGCAACAGAAAGGAGTATATTAACATCGCAACTACATTTAATACTACTCCCTGGCGGGTTTATAGTCTTGCTCACAGATCCAGAGCCCGCAGTAGTAAAGAGGCTAAAATATTAACAGAGCTAAAAGAAAGAGGGATAATCACAACCGTCCGGCTCTTCTAAGCAGAAAAAAAGAAGATGCTTACATAGTCGGATGCATCTTCTTATCAATTCTATTTTAGTACTATTCGATTATATTTCTCAATACAAATCCAAAATGTTTCTCCCTATATAATAGAGATCCAACCTATACTATATTTCCTACCACTAACAGTACACTTGTATACATACAAACAGTAACTTTAATATGAAAAGAACTCAAGGATCGGAATATTAGAACATCCGGATGTTTCCCATAAGAACACCCGGATGTTTTCAGATACAACACCCGGGTGTTTTTAGCAAAAACATCCGGATGTTATGAATACAGTTAAAGCATACCAATATCCACATCACATTAATAAACAGCACATTAAATGTATGCATTTATAGACATAATAATATACTATTTTTATGTTTTAGATTATATGCCATGTGGATACCATTAGCAATTTCAGAAGAATAAATAAATGCAGAACAAAAAAATTCCACCTGTTATGAACTTTAAGGGAAGTAGCCGTTTCGTCCAAAACAGGTGGAAGAAGATAAACACTCTTGTTTATTCCATTTCCAATGTACCGAAGAAATCGGGGCGATGAAAATCTGGTTTCTCTATCTCGATAGGATTCCAGGAAAGGAAATGCGGAGTTTGAAGTTCGTCACCACATTTGTAGAAGTTCGCCTTTATTGTTCTACCATCCAATGAGGTTAACTGATGCTTAAAAAATGCAGTATAAGGAATGACCAAAGCAACCTCCCAGGTTACTTCTCCTACCTGTTCTTCAAAAGGCACACGACCAAGACTTGACCAACGCTGCACCTGAGCCGTTACATCTACCGGCGCATGCTCACGGTTATTACGCTGGGGACCGGCCCCTATCAAAACAGTCCCAATACAATTACATTCAATATTATAGTAGATTCCGTCGCCGGCAGGGATAGAAAAGAACTCCACACAGGAATCAGTCCACACCGAACCGTTATCTTCGCCATAGCGGGCACGCACGCTGGCCTCTGTTACTTTAAAATGCAGCAAAATGGCACTCTCTGTATGAGCTACCCGAAATTCTACTTTCGGACAATAAGGATATTCAGTCCAATTCACCTGATTAATAGGCTGGAATCCAATCTTTTCTTCATCCAGCAATTTAGGAAGTGAACTGACTTCCACGTTGGCTACACTAATTTTTTTTACTTTCATAGCTTCATGTATTTCTATAAGTCAAACAAAAGTAATATATTTGTGGTTAGTTTCACCTTAAACCCGGCAAAAAGTGAAAAAATTCATCCTTTTATTCTTAGTTATACTTAATACAGTCACCGTTCTTGCTCAGAAACAAAACATAACTTTCAGGCATCTGACTACTGATGACGGGTTATCTCAGTTTTCTGTGAACAGTCTCTATGTAGACGAAGAGGGGGGAATCTGGATAGGCACACGTGAAGGGCTGAACCGTTACAATGGTAATAATATAAAAACATTCAAACTACAGAAAAACAATCCTAACAGTTTGTTCTGTAATACCATTCTTCGTATTACAGGAGATCAGAAAGGAAAAGTCTATGTGCTATGTACGGAAGGTGTAGCCGAATTCGACCTTACGACGCAGAAGTTTACCACCTTATTGCAAGGAAAAGTCACAAGTATCTATTTTAACGAACGTCTTTTTATCGGTAAAAAAGACGAGGTATATGTATTCAACAAGGAGACACGGAATTTTGACCTTACCTACCACCTGGCTGGAAAAGACATCTCTATCGCTTGCCTCCATCTCGACGATAAAGGCAATCTGTGGATGGGAACCGAAAACAGCGGGGTATACAAACTTGACAAAAACAAAACACTCACCCACCCCATCGAAAAGGGAAACATAACAAATATTTACCAGGATTCTTCAAAAGAACTATGGATCGGAAGCTGGGAATACGGATTATATCACATCGACAGTGAGGGGATAATACACAATATGCGTCATGACCCGTCAAATCCCAATAGTGTTTCTTCTGATTTTGTCAGAGATTGTTGCGAGGACAACAATGGAAACATTTGGATCGGTACATTTAACGGGCTGAATCGTTATCAAAAGAGTAATGGCCGTTTTGACGTTTATACGGCAGGACATGAAACAGAAAGTCTCACGCACTCTTCTATCTGGTGCATTGTAAAGGACGCCCAGGGTACCTTGTGGCTCGGCACCTATTTCGGAGGAGTAAATTATTTCAATCCGGAATACGAAATTTACACCCGTTACAAAGCTTCCGATACGGAACGAGATGGCCTAAGTAGTTCTATCATCGGACGTATGATAGAAGATAAGGATGGAAATTTATGGATATGTACAGAAGGAGGCGGGGTAAATGTCTATTACCGAAAAGAAGGGACTTTCCGGTGGTTACGTCACGAAGAAGGACGCAACAGTATTTCGCACAATAACGTAAAAGCGATCTATTATGATGAAAAAGGTGAAAGAATGTGGTTCGGAACCCACTTAGGCGGACTTAATAAACTGGATTTACGTACAAACCGCTTCACTCATTACAGAATGAAAGAAGATGATCCGCACTCATTACCCTCAGACATCATCCGGGACATAACTCCTTTCCATGATCAACTCATTGTGGGTACACAAAACGGAGTATGCCTATTTGATCCGGAAACAGAAACCTGCCAACAACTCTTCAAAGACACCAGAGAAGGACAAGCTATTAAAATGGTAGCCGATTTATTTGTCGATAGGGACAGCACGCTCTGGATTGCCGCAACAGGCGAAGGCGTTTATTCCTATCGGTTTGACACGGATAAACTAATCAATTACCGGCATGATTCAACAATTCCGAATGATGTCGACAATCATACAAACAGTATCAGTAATAACAATGTAAACAGTATCATGCAGGACAGCCAGGGTAACTTATGGTTTTCTACATCCGGTAGCGGGCTCGATCTGTATCACAAGGAAACGGACAGTTTCGAAAACTTCGATATGCAGAAAAACGGACTATCCAGCGATTGTATCTACGAAATACATGAATCGTCTTTTGAGAAAAACTGCCTGCTGCTCATTACTAATCAAGGATTCTCCCAATTTGATGTTCCTAACCGAAAATTCCACAATTACAGTATTGAAAACGGATTTCCCTTAACTGCCGTTAATGAGAATGCATTGTACATTACCCGTGACGGAGAAGTATTCCTGGGTGGTGTACAGGGAATGATATCCTTTCACGAAAAAGCTTTGTTTTTTACTCCCAAATCATACAATATCCTTCTGTCGCGTCTTATCGTCAATGGAAAAGAGATTACTCCGGACGACGAAACCGGTATCTTGCAATACTCTTTATCCTATACTCCCGAGATTACCCTACAGGCGAATCAGAACATGTTTAGTATCGAATATACCACCTCAAACTATATTCCTGCCAACCGGGATAAAATACTTTATTGCCTCGAAGGGTTCTCCAATGAATGGAACAGCGTCCAACGCGGTCAAAACTTTATCACATATACCAACCTGAATCCCGGTACGTATACTTTTATAGTAAAGACTCAGCGGGAAGACATCAAAGCAGTCCGACTGAAGATCCATATTCTTCCGCCATGGTATGAAACCTGGTGGGCTTATCTTATCTATGTCGTATTTACAGGTAGTCTACTGCTATATCTTATTCAGGTTTACAAATCAAGAATCAGACTGCGCGAGTCTCTCAAATACGAGCAGAAACATATTGAAGACCTGGAATCATTAAATCAGTCCAAACTAAGGTTCTTCACCAATATTTCTCATGAATTCCGTACACCACTCACGCTTATTGTAGGTCAGATAGAAACGCTGTTGCAAGTACAGACGTTTACTCCAACTGTGTATAATAAAATTCTGAGGATTTACAAAAGCAGTTTGCAACTGCGCGAATTAATTGGAGAGTTACTCGATTTCCGTAAACAGGAACAGGGACATATGAAGATCAAAGTAAGCAGGCATAATCTGGTTACTTTCCTTTATGAAAACTATTTGCTGTTCTTAGAGTATGCCAGCAGTAAAAAAATCAACTTCAAATTTAAAGAAGAAGAAGAAGACATTGAAGTATGGTATGACCAGAAGCAGATGCAAAAAGTCATCAACAATTTACTCTCCAACGCATTAAAGCATACCAAGGAAGAAGACACGATCTCTATCTGTGTAAAAAAACAGAACGGAAATGCTGTCATCGTAATACAAGATACCGGTTCGGGTATTGATGCTGCCGAAATAGATAAAATATTCGACCGCTTCTATCAGACTGAGCAGCTTGACACTTTAGCAGTAGGTGCCGGAACTGGAATAGGACTGGCATTAACCAAAGGTATCATTGAGTTACATCACGGTACAATATCCGTAGAAAGTGAGAAAGGTAAAGGCAGTAGCTTTATTATCACATTAAAATTAGGCAACGGGCACTTTGAACAAGAGCAGATTTCCCTGAAAGAAGAGATCATACAACAGCAGGAACCCGCACAGCCGGGCACTGCCGCCATAATGGCAGAAGCTGCTTTAGACAACGACATCGTTCCGACTCACCCATCAGATACCAAGATGTTGATTGTAGAAGATGACGCATCTATTCGCGAGATGTTGGCAGAGCTCTTCCGGACTTTCTATCAGGTTATTACCGCATCGGACGGTGTAGAAGCATTGGAACTGGTACAAAAAGAGATGCCAAGTATCGTGTTAAGTGACGTGGTTATGCCCCGTATGTCCGGAACGGAATTGTGCAAACAGATTAAAGGCGAGTTTAACACCTGCCACATCCCGGTAGTTTTGCTTACAGCAAGAACTGCTGTGGAGCATACTGTGGAAGGATTGCGTCTTGGAGCAGATGACTATATCACAAAACCATTCAATATCAACATATTAGTTTCACGTTGCAATAATCTTGTTAATTCACGCATTCAGTTGCAGGAAAAGTTTACAAAGCAGCCCCAGGCATTTGCACAAATTTTGGCCACAAACCCTATGGATAAGGAGATGTTGGACCGTGCTATGGAAATTATAGAAAAATATCTGGATGATTCAACTTTCAATGTCAACACTTTTGCCCGTGAAATGGGAATGGCACGTACCAATCTGTTCAGTAAGTTAAAAGCTGTAACAGGACAAACTCCCAATGATTTTATACTAACCATCCGTCTGAAAAAAGGTGCCGTTATGTTACGAAACAATCCGGAGCTGAACATTACGGAAATCTCAGACAAAGTAGGATTCTCTTCATCGCGATATTTCAGCAAATGTTTTAAAGATGTATATCACGTCAGTCCGATGAATTATCGAAAAGGAGAAGAGGGAGAAGACGACGAAGAAGAAGAGTGATTAGTGGTTAGTGATTAGTGATTAGTACCATACAGGAAAATTGCGCAGCCTACTAATCACTTATCACTAATCACTAACCACTAATCCCCCATCCCTAATCGCTTATCACTCCCCATTATGTACTTTTCTTGCCTTTATCCGTACAACATTATCCATTATCTTGTTTCATGAGGACTATCTTTGCACAATAGAAATCCTTAAATAATAAAAACCATGAAACAGGTATTGTATACTTTGCCTCTACTATCCGGTATCACTTTGATAACAAGTTGTGGAGTCAGTGCCCAAAAAGAAACAGGAAATAACAAACAACAGAAACCTAATATTATCTATATTTTTGCAGACGATCTTGGTATTGGTGATCTCAGTTGTTATGGGGCAACCAAGGTTAGTACCCCCAACATTGACCGACTGGCGGGACAAGGTGTACAGTTCACCAATGCCTATGCAACTTCCGCCACCAGTACCCCTTCCCGCTTCGGACTATTAACAGGTATGTATCCCTGGCGACAGGAAAACACAGGAATTGCTCCAGGCAACTCCGAATTAATTATTGATACTACTTGTGTCACAATGGCCGACATGATGAAAGACGCAGGATATGCCACTGGGGTAGTAGGAAAATGGCATCTCGGATTAGGCCCTAAAGGAGGAACCAATTTCAACAAACAGATATCCCCCAATGCACAAGACATCGGTTTCGATTATGAATTTGTGATTCCTGCTACTGTAGATCGGGTACCTTGTGTGTTCGTAGAGAATGGACGTGTAGTAGGACTCGACCCGAACGACCCGATTACAGTCAGTTATAATCACAAAGTGGGCAACTGGCCTACAGGTGAAGAAAATCCGGAGTTGGTTACACTCAAACCCAGCCAAGGCCACAACAATACAATCATTAATGGTATTCCCCGCATCGGATGGATGACAGGAGGAAAATCGGCTCTCTGGAAAGACGAAGATATAGCCGATATCATCACCAATAAGGCTAAAAACTTCATTTCACAACACAAAAATGAACCGTTCTTCCTGTATATGGGTACACAGGATGTACATGTTCCCCGCATTCCACATCCCCGTTTTGCAGGCAAAAGCGGATTAGGTACCCGTGGTGATGTTATTCTGCAATTAGATTGGACAATCGGTGAAATCATGAATACACTGGATAGCCTGAACCTTACAGAAAATACAATGCTAATCTTCACAAGCGATAATGGTCCGGTCATTGATGACGGTTATCAGGACCAGGCTCTCGAACTGCTGAACGGTCATACCCCTATGGGGATTTACAGAGGTGGCAAATACAGTGCTTATGAAGCTGGTACACGCATTCCATTCATCGTTCGCTGGCCGGCAGGTATCAAACCAAGTAAACAACAAGCCCTTTTCTCCCAAATAGACGTTTATGCCTCTCTTGCTTCTTTACTGAAACAACCTTTGCGAAAGGGGGCAGCTCCCGATAGCCAGGAACATTTAAGAGTACTATTAGGTAAAGAAGCTGCCAATCGTGACTACGTTGTGCAACAGAACCTGAATAACACGCTTGCTATCATCAAGGGACAATGGAAATATATTGAACCCAGTGATGGACCAGCCATCGAGTACTGGACAAAAATGGAATTAGGCAATGATAAACGTGCTCAACTATACAATCTGTCATCTGATCCTTCCGAAAGACAGAATGTGGCAAACGAACATCCCAAAATAGTACAAGAGTTATCTGCTTTATTAGAAGAAGTAAAGAAATAAATATCCTATTTTTAATACACAATTCATATGACAAAATACAAATCTATCAGAAATGGTATCTGTGCTACCATAATGGCGGTTACACCTATCCTGCTTTCAGCACAAATAGTTAAACATGACAGGCTTCTGTCTTTCGAATCGGCAGAAGTACCTTCATTTATTTCCGGTACAAACTCCGGCCTATCCATCTCCGACCAACATTATAAAGACGGTACGCACTCCCTGCAATGGAAATTCCAGCCAGGGAGCAGTATCACCATTGATAAAGATCTGAAATTCGAAAAAAAAGATCCGACAGGAGTTGATAAATATCTGTCAGTCTTTGTGGTATGGATATACAATGAGAAGCCAATAGGGCAAACTATGCAATTCGAATTTCTGAAAGATGGAAAAGTATGTACTTCGTTCCCTTTCGGATTGAATTTCCATGGATGGCGGGCTGCCTGGGTATCTTATGAACGGGATATGCAAGGGACCCCCGAAGAGGGAATGAACAAAATACGCATTACCGCTCCCGATGTTCCGGGCGAAATATTCATTGATCATTTGCTCACAGCCGCTAAAATGGACCATCGTTATCAAACAGCCGATTTACAAGTGCCGTTTGTTAACAAAGAAACCGGTAATCATTGGTTATTTGCATTAAAATATTCTCAATTAACTCCGGATATCCCACTGGAAAAGACGGTTAGTAACCTGCAACATAAGGAAATAAAAGTAATAGAAAATCGTCTGCGGGAAATAATCTGTCCTCCAAGTGAGGTTACTCCGCAAACGATAGCTAACCTGCGCAAAGCATACGAATCCTACGGTATAACATACAAAGATGGCAAAGTTTCCGGACTTCCTCTTTTTTACGGACGTGCAGGCGAAGCTTACGAACGCATTCTGCCAGACTGGAAAGGAAATATAATGGCCGCTAATAACATGGAGGTTAGCAATTTCTTTAGCTTAATGAACAGAATTGCCGTGGCATATAACAATGCAATAAATCCTCAGGATAAAGATGCGCTCAAGCAAATGTTTATTACAATGTATGATCATATTACCGATCAGGGGATAGCATATGGCAGTTGTCTGGGTAATATCACCCATTACGGTTATAGTTTCCGTCCTTTCTTTACTGCCTATTTTCTGATGAAAGAAGTGTTCCGGGAAATAGGGAAACAAGAAGAAGCAGAAAAGGCAATGCTTTGGTATTCGACTGTAAACGATGTATATAATAAACCGAAAACAGCAGGTATCGATATCGATTTCTTCAATACACTCAGTACCGGGCGTATCGCCAGCATCCTGTTCATGGAAGATACTCCTGAGAAAGTACAGTATCTGAAATCCTACTCACGATGGCTCAATAATGGTTGTCTACCGGCTGAAGGGTTGAATGATGCCTTCAAAGCAGATGGTTCCGCCTATCACCATTGTAACAATTATCCGGCTTATGCAACAGGCGGTCTGACAGGAGCTACCAACATGATTTATCTACTGAGCCATACCGATTTTGCAGTATCAGAGCTGGCTCATCAGACAGTGAAAGAAGTACTCCTCACCATGCGTTTCTATTGTAACAAACGTAGTTTCCCTCTCTCAATGTCCGGACGTCATCCCAATGGGAAAGGAGAGTTAATCCCCGAGCATTATATTCTAATGGCTCTGGCAGGCTCCCCTGACCGGAAACAAGATATAGACACAGACATGGCCAATGCCTATTTACGCCTGACAGAAGCACCGTATAAGTGCAACAAACGAGAAGAATCTTTCAGAAATCTATTTTCTGCTAAAGGATTTAGTCCGGAACAGGATCCCGAAGGGAATAAGGCAATGGGATACGCTTGTGTGTCCATACAACGTCGTAATAACTGGTCGGCAGTAGCCCGCGGTCATTCGCGTTATCTATGGGCTGCCGAGCACTATCGTGGTGCAAACCTTTTCGGACGTTATCTGGCCCATGGTAGCCTGCAAATCATGACTGCTCCTCAGGGAGAAGAGGTATCGTCTACCAGTGGCGGATGGCAGGAAGAAGGTTTTGACTGGGGACGTATCCCAGGAACTACAGCCATTCATCTCCCGGTAGATCAGTTGGAAGCCAATATTCTCAATGTAGACGTGTTTTCGGGATATGAAGAAATGCTATATTCGGACGAAGCGTTTGCAGGAGGTATCTCACAGGAACACAGGAACGGAGCATTCGGAATGAAGCTGCACGAACATGATAAATACAATGGCTCACACCGCGCCCGTAAATCTTTTCATTTCTTTGACGAAGTGATTGTGTGTCTTGGCTCGGATATTGAAAATACAAACAATGAATATCCTACAGAAACAACCATCTTCCAGCTTGCAGTAAAAAATGATGCCGGACATAACTATTGGAAAGATTATCAAGGAAACGGAAAGTACTGGATAGATCACATCGGAACAGGTTATTATGTTCCCGTCGCTGCTAAGTTCGAAAAAAACTTTCCGCAATACTCACGTAAGCAAAATACCGGAGAGAAAACCGAAGGAGACTGGGTATCACTGACTGTCGATCATGGCAAAGCACCCAAAGGAGGCTCCTACGAATATGCGATTCTTCCGCAGACAACCCAGACAGAGATAAGCAGTTTCGCTAAAAAGCCATCTTATAAGGTACTTCAAAAGGATCGTAATGCACATATCGTACGCGATCTGAAGAGTAATACTACCTCTTATATCTTATTTGAAACTCCGGATGTGTTGCCGAAAGGCCTCATACAAAAAGTAGATACCTCCTGCCTCATCATGTTACGTGAGCATAAGCAGGAAGCCGTACTTACCGTATGCCAACCCGACCTGGCACTCTATCGGGGTCCTTCGGATGATATATACGATGAACAGGGAAAACGCATCGAACGCAGTATTTACTCCCGTCCCTGGATAGGAAATCCAAGCCAATCGATCCCCGTCCGTATCGAGTTAAAAGGCAAATGGGAAATCGATGAAACTCCCGGGTGTAAGACTGTCTCTTCGGATACTAAAAAAACAGTATTAGAGTTTACCTGTACAGATGCAGCAAGCCTGGAAGTAAAACTTCATAAGAAATAAAACGAAGGAGATTAAAGTATGAAAAACAGCATTCTATTTATTATATACCTTTTGTTGGGAACTACAATGTACGCCCAAACATTGCAAGAGGTACAACAAAAGAAAATAAAGTCCCAAAATCCATTATTCCGGAAGCTTGGAAAAGCTTATAAAGCACCGGCCTTCGAATGTGAAGGCTGGTGGGTATGGGGAAGTTCTGTCATTAAAGGAGATGACGGTAAATACCACATGTTCGTATCTCGTTTTCCGAAATCCCTTCCTTTTCATCCGGGATGGATGGTGGCATCGGAAATTGTACACGCCACCAGTGATGTTCCACAAGGACCTTATAAACTATCAGACATCGCGTTGGCAGAAAGAGGGGCACAATACTGGGACGGACGTTCGGCACATAACCCACGTATCTTAAAAGAGGGAGATACTTATTATCTGATTTACATGGGATCCACTCACCCCTTCGATACGCCTACTGCAGAACAACTTACCTTGGAAAGTCCGTGGTGTATAGTAGCCCGTAGCAATAAAAGAGTGGGTATTGCCAAATCCAAATCTCTCTACGGTCCGTGGACACGCCTTGACGAACCTATCCTAAAAACCAAGCCCAATACTTTTTATAGTTTTCTGACGTCAAACCCTTCTCCTATTGTAGAAGAAGATGGTTCGGTTACAATGATATTCAAAGCCCGGGAATACATCGGTAATGACAAATACTCCGATATGGCTTTAGGAATTGCCAAAGCAAAGCATATAGAAGGTCCTTATGAAGTACAGAACAGCAATCAGCCCATCTTTCAGGTAAACGGTCAGGGAGAGGCAGAAGATCCGTTCTTATGGAAAGACAAAGATGGATATCACATCATCTTTAAAGATCATGTAGGAAAATACACCATCGAGGCCAAAGCCGGAGCTATGGCACACTCAAAAGATGCGACTCACTGGACAGTAGATAAAGACGCACAGGCCTACTCCAAAACATTGGAATGGGAAGATGGTACAGTAACTACCCAGGGGCAACTGGAACGCCCCTTCATCTTTTTTGAAAACGGCAAACCTGCTTATATATTCTTTGCAACGATGGATGGCCCCGGAGGATTTGAAAATGCAACACGGTCATGGAATATGGTAATTCCGATTATGAAATAAGTAAGTATAAAAAGGAAACCGGTATTCCTGCTCTTTCCCTTATCCTTTTCATACTTATGAGAGTCAGGAATAAAACTTGCTTTTCTTCCTGAAAGAAGTTCTCCTTCTTATAGGATGAACTATAACCACAACTTTTGGTTGTATAAACAAAACTTTTAGTTATATAATCAAAACTTTTGGTTTTATAACCGAAAGTTACGGTTATAGATTTATTAGGAAGAAAGATATCTTTTTATTGGGAGAAAATACTTTATTTTCAGGAAGAAAAGAGAATTATTATTGAAAGATGATGGTGAGAGAAAATAGATATAAATAAAATGCCTGACCGATAAACAAGCCTGCTTAAAAAACATAACTTGTGACAGCTTTCTCAGAAAGAGAGGGTAAAAGTCAAAAGCCGGACCAAGCTATCCGTAGGTCTCTTTAGAAACACAGATGAACGCAAATTAACGCAGATTTCATTCAATCTTTGCGTAAATTCTAGCGTTCATCTGCGTTTTTATAATGGCTAATTTTACTTTTGATATACCCTCATCATTCGTCTTATTGCGTACTAAGTTATTGTTTAATCATTACTAAATAATAGTTATTGTTTTCATATCTAATTACTCAGTTTCCAAGTATCACCATTCCATTTATAAACTCCCTGTTCTAAATTTCGAAAATCATTCAAAAAGAAATCTATTTGTTGTTTTTGAACATTTTGATAATCATTCCACCATTCTGTCATAACATCAATCTTACTATTTTTTTCTCATAACTGTATATCCCGAATTATATTTACTATTCATCAACGATGAACTTTATTCCATTTACATTATAATTTTAAACTATTCTGTATAAAACGGATTAAATCGACTTTCTATCACAAACTCTGACTGATGGCGACCTGATGTCTTCTCAATAAATAGACTTTGGAAAACTGCTACCGAATCATTCCTATTTACTAAAGCTTTCTTTTCTAAATATAATGTATCTGCTCCAAGAAATCCAACATATATATACTGATTGAGAAAAAGAAAAACTATGCAAAGAATCATCTAAAATTAATTTATCGTCTATTTTTAATTAAATATCCACTGCTGGGCACTTAGTCCCAGCAGTGATTTGGTATAAGACCTTCTACCTCCTCAATTTTAATAGATCTAATGCTGTGCTTTCCGTCTATATTCTATAGCAACATTTAGTATTTCATTTATAGTTTCTTTATCTTCGGTATTTTTCTTCAAGATTTCCTCTATATTTGATTTTGAAATAATTATATCTTGAATTAATTCGTCTATTAAATACCAATCATCATCTGACATACTTTCTTTCTCATCTAATGTTGCAATTCGTGCCCATGCATCTAAATTACCATCATACTTTCTATATATTAAAATTTTCTTTTTATTAATCATAATTATTCCACTATATGATATCAACGTCTTATTTGAATTCTTTTACTTGTATAAGTTTTCCACTTTTATCACAATATTTCCATCCACCATACTCTCGTGAAAAATCAAATTCAGGAATTTCTCCCTCAGAGCATAAAAGTAGTCCCTCGCTTTGGATATTTCCATTAGGATAATAGAAAACGGAATAACATTTATAATCAGAAGTATATATTTTCTGATCCCCTTCATTTATAATTGAGATTGTATTTTTTGAAAAAGAATGAGAAACCATCCACAAAATTCCTATATTCTCAAAATAATACCATATCCCACACATTTTATCATCTTGATATTCACCAAAAACAAGAAGTTTTCCTTGAGAATTATATTCTTTAAATACCCCTGATTTTATACCATTATTATAATATATTTCTCTTGCCTATATTTACCATTATCCACCCAAAGTCCTTCTTTTTGTTCTGCATTATTAAGTTGATTTATTGGGTTTATACTATTTTCTTGAGAGAAGGCATTAAAAAAGAATGATATTGATAAAAATAAATTAAGCATTTTTTCCATATTTATCTTTTTATAAATAAAAAAATCATACTTAGCACCATTTATACCTTGATTCCGGAACTTCTTATAAGGTTGCGGAATCAAGGTTTATTCATCTTTTATTTCAAGTTGCTCCAATTCATTGGAGTACCTTTCTACATCTTCAACTGTATTAAACATCGGAGGCTCTAATAAAGAATATGCTTTCTTTATTTTTTCGCATGTAATGTATATTTTCTTCTTTTGATACCAGTCTTCTATTGCCGCTATTGTTATAGAATTTACGACAACATTATGTGGGTCTGAAATGAATTTACCAGACAACAGTGATATTACATACAAAAACTTAATGCTATTTCTCTCTTGCACAACCACGTATTTCGAAGAATCTTTCACCAACTCCTTTAGCTTCATAAGATTCGTTCTAAATAATGAATCTATATTAATGTCACAACACAAATTACAACTATTGACATTAATAATACTAATGATATTAAAAAACAAAACAATAATTATAGTTCTCATGATTCAAAATATTAACGTCTTATACCTATTACATTCCCTGAATTATTTACATATATTATAACGGTTTTAAGGGTATTTCCTGTTGCCGGATCTAATATTGGAACACTCAATTGTCCACTAACCAAAAATCTATTTATTGGGTCTACATAGTCGTCCCTTAAAAAGTATATTTCAGCGAAAGATTCTCTTTTATGAGTGTTTC
>OHCC01000076.1_pt1 | contig 97210 bp, 84 predicted proteins | sample 1577521 | NCBI WGS metagenome assembly OHCC01 (sample SAMEA3879533, study PRJEB24766) | human gut metagenome | biome: human-associated habitat; feature: feces | place: USA | collected 1985/1987
ATATCATATGTGTTGGCATTTTTAGAGTTTCCGGTTCCTTTGAGTCCATCATTTGCACGAATGGATCTGTCAGATTTACCTGCACTGATTGGGGCGTTTGCGTTTGGACCGGTTACAGGAGTGATGATAGAATTGATAAAAAATATATTACAGCTTCTGTCAACATCAACAGGAGGAATTGGTGAACTTGCTAATTTCCTGATGGGTGCATCCTATGTACTGGCTGCCGGTTTTATATACAAATACAAAAAGACTAAGAAAATGGCGAAGTGGGCATGTGTTATTTCAAGTGTGGTTATGGGAATAGCGGCAGCGATTGCAAATTATTTTATTCTACTTCCACTGTTTGAAACATTTATGCATCTGGAGCAGCTGATTGCATCATTTGGCGAATTTCTGCCATTTATTAAGACTAAGCTGGACGTTGTGCTATTCAATGCATTGCCGTTTAATATCTTAAAAGGCTTGGTAATTGGAGCAATTACCATGATGATATATAAAAAACTTACACCGATACTGAAAGGAGAGACTTGGAAATGACAAAAATGGATTATCTTGAACTTCTGGTGGATGAAATTCATTCAACAACAGTTGCAACGATAGGTTCAGATGGACATCCTCAGACAAGAATCATAGATATGATGTACTATGATGAAGAAGGTGTGTATTTCCTTACAGCAACGGGAAAAACATTTTATGACCAGTTAATGGAGCAGCAGTATGTGGCAATATCCGCAACAAAAGACAAAATTGCGGTGTCTCTGCGTGGAAAAATAAAGAACATCGGAAAAAAGAATCTTGATATTATGTTTGAAAAAAATCCATATATGAAGAAAATCTATCCGGGAGATACGAAAGACGCAATCGAAGTGTTTCGGCTGTATGAGGCACAGGGAGAGTATTTTGATATCAGCAATCCATCAAATATTGTGAGGGATACTATAACAATTGGAAAAACCGAGGCAGTTCAGACAGGGTATTTTATTGGAAAAGAATGTATTGGATGCAAACTGTGTTACTCTGTATGTCCGCAAAAATGCATTGATATATCTTCAGTTCCGGTTACTATCAACCAGAATCATTGTCTGCATTGCGGAAGATGTGCAGAAATTTGTCCGAAGCAGTGTATTGAGAAAAGAGGTTCATTATGATTTTTAAGAAAATCAGAAAAGGGCATGCTGACTGGAGAAACTTTTTATGTAGTACTCCGGCAAGGGATTATGTATTCCAAAAGGATGCATATGAAGACCAGATTGACAGGGCAGCAAAGAATATAAGAAATACAGACTGTGTTATAATCGGGGCAGGAGCCGGGGCATCGACAGCTGCGGGAATCCAATATGGTGGTAAAAGGTTTACAGACAATTTTGCAGAATTTATAAAAAAATACGGTGAGTACTACATGACAGATATGTATGCAGCCGGATTTTATCCATATCCGTCTGAGGAGGCAAAGTGGGGATACTGGTCAAAACATGCATTGATGAACCGCTTTGATCCTCCGGCATTGCCGCTTTATACAGAGCTTTATGATCTTGTAAAGAATAAAGAATATTTTGTACTTACAACCAATGTGGATCATCAGTTTTATAAAGCGGGATTCGATGAAAAAAGAATATTTGCAACACAGGGAGATTATGGGAAAATCCAGTGCCAGAAAGCCTGTCATTCAAAGACTTACGATGCAAAAGACCTGTTTCGTAAAATGGATAAAGCAAGAAGAGACTGCCTGATTCCATCAGAACTTGTACCAAAATGTCCGGTGTGTGGCGGCAATATGGCTATGAATCTCCGTTGTGATAATTATTTTGTGGAAGATGAAGCGTGGCATGAGGCAGCCGACAGGTATGCGGGGTTTCTGGAACAGCATAAAGATAAAAAGGTTGTTCTTTTGGAACTTGGAGTTGGATTTAATACGCCGATTATTATACGTTTCCCTTTTGAAAAGATGGTGAGGGAGAACTCGTCTTATAGTTTGATACGCCTGAATATGGATGAAGCGGTAGTTCCGGAAAGCTTCGGGGAACGTGCAATCGGTATTGGCGGTGATATGGCAAAGGCAATTACTGATATAAGGGGGCTGGTATTATGACACAGGATGAGCAAAGAGAATATCTGATTCAGTATCTTTTAAAAGAAGAAATACCGTTTGGCAGACAGAACATTCCTACGGATAAGCAGGGGCAGGAAAATCTGCTCCGCTCACTTATGAATGTCAGACCGCCAAGACCAATCAGTAATGATTTTTTGAAAATACAGGATGAGTATCTTACAGAAAGAAATATAGAGCGTGGAATCACAGATGTTGACACGCTTGCACCTGTAAAATCCGATTCGAGATTATATATCTGGCAAGGGAATATTACCACTTTGAAATGTGATGCGATCGTGAATGCGTGTAACTCACAGATGCTTGGTTGTTTTTCACCGATGCATGCCTGTATTGATAACTTTATTCATACTTATGCTGGAATGGAACTTCGTCTGAAAATGCATGAAATTATGGCAAAGCAGGGGCATGAAGAAGAGACCGGCAAAGCAAAGATAACATCGGGATACAATCTTCCGACAAAATATATTCTTCATACGGTAGGACCTATTATACAATGGAAAGTCACAAAAGAAGATGAAGACCTGTTGGCAAGCTGCTACACAGAGTGCCTAAAGCTTGCAGCGGATACTGGTGTGGAATCTATTGCATTCTGTTGTTTGTCTACAGGTGTATTCCGTTTTCCACAGCAACGAGCTGCCGAGATTGCAACGAGCACTGTAAAGCAGTATCTTAACAAAGACAGCAGAATAAAAAAGGTAATCTTTAATGTGTTTAAGGATGAAGATTTAAAAATATACAGTGGATTGTTATAAACGTCTGTTGAAATATCCGATAAATCTTATTGTACTGTTACTGCCTGAGAATGTGATTTATATTGGAATCCGATGTTAAGTGAAAGAATGGTGGGAAGAACGAGAATATTATTAAAAAAGTGGACAGTTCACCAATTGGGGGCTGTCCACTGAGAGGACGGCGGTTAGTCACCGCCTCCTACTCAATTTTTAACAGGAAATATTAAAGTTCAAGTGAATCTTCTGCATCAACCCACATCTGTAAATTTCCATCAAGATATAATCTTGCATATTCCAGTGGTTCGTCAATAGCAAGTGTATTTAATGCACAGTCTGATCCAGGCGTGGTTTTTAAGTCCTTCTCAGTTTCCCAGCAGTCAATGCGAAGCATATAGCCGGCACTGGTATAAACATCAATACTGTTGCATTGTGGATTATATTCTGCAAATATTGTTCTCATCGTATCTTATCTCCTTATCGATCAATAAATCATCAGTTACAAAAATCAGAAGCATTTCAATCAGTTCACCATGTCACTTTTATTTTGTGTTATACTGTTTTATATGATTTTCTTGCCCTTGTATTTTCCCTTATCAGAGTTTGTAAACACTGGCGGGACGATATAACACAAGGGAAACAATAAGGGAAAGCTCACCTGCGACAAATCCAGTGTTTTCAAGGGTTTACAGAGAATTTAATAACAAAATATAACAGTTATTAAATCTCTTAAAACAGGTGAAATCTCAATCGGAATTTAAGGAGGTGCTTATAAATGAAATTAGTAGATTTAGCAACAGGTCCTGATTGGATAGTGTGGATTGTCTTTGTGATATTTGCTGTATTTTCTATTATTTTACTTTCTGGACACGGGAGTTGGTTTATTTCCGGATATAATACGGCTTCAAAAGAAGAAAAGGAAAAATATGATGAAAAGAAGTTATGCAGAACAATAGGAATTGGAATGTCTATTATAGCAATTCTTGCATTGACAATGGGCTTGCTTGAAAATATTTTGCCTGCATTTTTTGTATATATTGCATTGGGGATTATTTTGGTTGATGTCGTAGTAATTATCATTTTAGGAAATACACTATGCAGAAAGTAACAACTTTTTAGTTTGTATGCGACAAACGTTTGAACACTTTTTGAACACCGCAACCGTGATGAAGTCCTCAAAGCCCCTTTCTATCAGTATTTGTGATTGCTTAAAACGGTTCGATTCCGGTCTGCGGCATTGATTAAAAGCAGGAGGAACGCTGAATTTACAGCGTTTCTCTTATTTTTTTACTTCAAAAAGTTTGAAACACCTTTGAACACTTTTTCTTGTGTCTTAAATTTATTTAAACTATACGGGATAGGAGTTAAGTTAATTGAATATATATAACGGAATTTTGTATTAAGAGCAGACAACACAAAATATTTCGTATAAGTATTTAATCTAGAATATGAGCAATGGAGGAACCTATAGTATCTATGTTGATCCGAATCCCACAATTTAACCTTTCAATAAGATTGACAATATAGAACAGAAAATCATTACCGGTAAAATGGAAATATCTAAAGCAGATTTTCCTTGCCTGCAGAGGATAGAAAACATAAATACAGTATGCTAAAATGAAAGTAACAAACCAGAAACTGAGGAGATAAAGAATGTTTGTCAGAGGATATCAGATGTCGGACTGTAAAGAAATTACAGAGCTGTTTTATAATACGGTTCATACAATAAATGCGAAAGATTATACAAAAGAACAATTAGATGTGTGGGCAACAGGTCAAGCGGATTTAGAAAAATGGAATCAGTCACTTCAAGAGCACTATAGTATAGTTGCTATAGATAACAAAATCATCGTAGGCTTTGGCGACATAGATAAAGACGGTTATCTTGACCGCTTGTTTGTTCATTCTAATTATCAAGGAAAAGGGGTTGCAACAGCTATTTGTAACCAACTGGAACAAGCGGTTGATGGAAAAATTACAACTTATGCTTCTATTACAGCAAAACCATTTTTTGAAAAACGAGGGTATAAAGTTGTAAAGGAACGACAGGTAGAACGACAAGGAATTTTTCTTACAAATTATGTGATGATAAAGGAACAATAAATCTTGAATTTATAAATCGAAAAGGGAATTTATGAAAAAAATTAGTTTATTTATTGCAATGAGCCTTGACGGATATATTGCAGACAGCAAAGGCAGTGTTGAGTGGCTGACTGGACAGGGCAATGATGAGGATAATATTGATTCATATTCTGAATTTGTGAAAGACATAGATACCGTTGTAATGGGTTGGAATACTTATCATCAAATTGTTACAGAGCTTTCACCAGAAGATTGGGTTTATGACGATTTTACAACCTATGTTGTGACACACAAGCAAAAAAAGTCTTCCGACAAAATCCATTTTGTCAACAAAAACCCAGTTGAACTGATAAAAGAGCTACGAAAAGAAAACGGAAACGGAATTTGGATATGTGGCGGTGCAAACTTAATCCAACAGTTGGTTAGAGCAGATATAATAGATTGTTATTATATAACCGTCATTCCAACAATTTTAGGATCAGGTATTCGACTTTTTGAAAAAGCTGACCATGAAATTAAGTTGAGGCTGCTAAAAACACAGTCATATAATGGCATGATGGATTTAATCTATGCAAAAAGATAAATCCCAGTTTGCGAGGTAAAGCGTATGGAAAAATTGATAGCAATGGTGATCTGTACAATTCTTGTAGTTGCATTGGTTGGCTGTAGTACTTCAAAGGATGGGAATTATCCTGCAACAATAATGGTAAATGGAACAAATTTCTATTCAACCAACAATGCGGTTGCTGTTGAAGTGGATGATAGTGTTATTCAATACACAACTTCCTATGCGGAGAATGGTGTTCCTAAAAAGGATGGAGAAGCAAATTTTAATAAAGATACCGGAACGCCATACGCAATTCTTGAAGATGGTATGGTAGTAGTGCTTATTGATAATGAATGGATAGAGTTCAAAACAAAGTAAGCAGAAAAGTTCTAGTTTAATTGAAAAAATTTGAATGTGAGAGGTGCATATAAGTGAAACCGAAGAAAGCCAGAAAACTCATTTATTTTCTGTACATTATTGGATTTATTTTAATACTACTTAGCTACAAGCGTATAATGTTTTTGCCAATTGGTGTGATTGTAGCAGGTTCGTCTGTTGTGCCTAATTTACTTTTTTACAAGTGTCCGCATTGCGGAAAACATCTTGGAAGTAATGGTGGTGATTTTTGTCAATACTGCGGAAAGAGTATTGATAATTAAAGTCCAGTTAGTGTTGAGATGAAAAGAGCTATCTAAACAGGTTTGGAGTTAGGAGATGATGTCAAGCAATTCCCTATATTACTTCCGGGGCAAGTGAAACTATTAAGCTTGAAAAGGGTAAGTGGTATCGTGTTGAAACAGGAAAAGATCTTACAATGAGTATAGTAAATGTTCGTATAGAATAATAAATGTCAATAGAAATTCGTTCTTCGGTTTTTTATATTGTATATTATATAAAATTGCATTATATTACTATAGTAATCAAGTAAATTAGATTTTAAGGAGCGATAACTTTTTATAACAGGTAGGTTGTGAATGGAGGAAATCTGTATGATTATCGAAGGTAATGAAAAAGAAATAGAGGCAATGGAACAATTTCACAAAGGAAACCGACAGGAAGGACTGCGGTTACAAGAAGAATTCGCAGCTGCATTCAGAGAGGAATATAAAGATAAAGATCATTGTCCTTGCAAGAAAGCCTGCCGCTATCATGGAAATTGTAAAGAGTGTGTTGCGATACATAGAGCACATCAAGAACATGTACCAAATTGTATGAGACCTATTATTAATGCAAAGATAAAGCTGTTATCTGAATTAACAGAGCATACGATCGCAGAGGAAATCGAAGCTCCGCATGAGATACTTTTTTCAGATTTAGGGTAACAGATTTTATAACAGTAGCGGGTGAAGCAAATCCCCCTGCTTTAGCTGTGGGGAGTGTCAAAACAGCAGTGAGAGAAAATAGAAGTTGCTTTATAATAGCAGCGAGAGAAAACAGAAGTTGCTAGGGGGAAGAATAATGAAGATTGAACATATCGCAATGTATGTAAATGATTTAGAAAGTGTTAGAGATTTTTTCGTTAAATACTTTGGCGCTGTATGTAATGACGGTTATTATAACTCAAAAACAGGTTTTCGATCGTACTTTCTTTTGTTTGATGATGGAGCAAGGCTTGAGATCATGAACAAACCTCAGATGGAGGACGAAGTAAAATCGCCGGTGAGGACAGGATATATTCATATAGCATTTAGTGTTGGAAGTAAAGAGAAAGTGGATTTTCTGACACGGCAAATGCAAGAAGATGGATATGAGGTTGTGAGTGGTCCAAGAACAACAGGAGATGGGTATTACGAAAGCTGTATTATAGGGATAGAAGGGAATCAAATTGAAATTACAGTTTGACAAAATATTTTTAAAGCGTTGAAAAAAATTATTGAGGTAGATTTTTATTTATCTCAAATACTATATAAAATTATAGAAAGGGAAACTGCTATGATATTAGAAAATAAACTCGGCATTACCGATTCTGTAGAATTAGCCAAAGCTGAAGAAAAAATCAGCAAAAAAAGAGCAATAGAACTTTTTGAAAGCGGCTATTTGAATTATCTTAAGCCGGGAACTTTTAAATCACTTGCTGAAATACACAAATATTTATTTGGTCCGATTTATGGTTTTGCCGGACAGATAAGAACTGTTAATATTTCAAAAGGTAATTTTCGTTTTGCTCCGATTATGTATTTAGAAGCAGCTCTTGAAAATATCGAAAAAATGCCTCAATCAACATATGATGAAATTATAGAAAAATATGTGGAAATGAATATTGCACATCCTTTTCGTGAGGGAAACGGCAGAAGTACAAGAATTTGGCTTGATTTGATTTTAAAAAAAGAATTAGGTCAGGTAATCGATTGGAGCCGTGTAGATAAAGAGGACTATCTTTCTGCCATGGAACGCAGTCCTGTTAAAGATATTGAAATCAAACATATATTAAAGCAGGCGCTGACGAACAGAATCAATGACCGTGAGGTTTATATGAAAGGTATCGATCACAGTTATTATTACGAAGGCTATTCCACATTTAAGATAAGTGATTTGTAATTAAAATATTTCTATCAATGGCAGAAGTTAATATAAAGAACTGCCGTTGCAAGTCGTTCTCTAAGTAAAATTCAAAGGAGAATCGATTGTGAAGAGAGTGGCAAGCGAAAGAAACCTATTTGCAAAGATAGCCTGAGCTTGCTGCTCTAAATTATTGTTTACGGATTGAACGGAAAGATTATGAAAAAAAACAGTTGACAAATTATTTTTTAGTGTTATACTTTGAAAGTCAAAATATTTAAGAATCAAATAAAATATGACGGAGAAGAAAAATGATAGGAAGAGTTTGTGGAACGGGATCGTATTTACCGATTCGGACAGTAAGCAATGATGAACTATCGCATGTCATGGAGACGTCGGATGAATGGATACGAGAACGAACCGGAATCAGATTCCGGCATGTGGCATTAGAAGAGACAACATCAGACATGGCGGCGGAGGCTGCGGCCCGGGCGTTGAAAAACGGAGAAGTAAATGCGGATGAGATCGAATTGATCTTAACTGCGACATCTTCTTCGGATGTGATTTATCCATCGGCTGCGTGTATTGTTCAAAAGAGAATCGGCGCCCAGAACGCGTTGGCATTTGATCTGAACGGAGCTTGTTCGGGATTTGTGATTGCTTTCAATACAGCGCAGGCATATATTCGCGCAGGAATCTATAAAACGATTCTTGTAGTCGGCGCAGAAAGCATGAGTCGCCTTGTGGATTGGAGTGACAGGAGCACATCTGTATTATTCGGCGACGGCGCAGGCGCGCTGATACTGAAAGCGGAAGAAGGTGATCATTATTGGCAGACAGGTCATTCTGACGGCACGAAAGATTTTGTGCTGACATTAAGATCAAAAAGTCTGTTTGAAGAACAGGATGATAATCCAAAAGATGTCTTATCAAAAAGTGATGAAGGATCGTCAGTGGAAGAACACGATGACGTAAGTAAAAATGCAGAAGATATCAGCCGGAAAAAGAAAAGTCATAAAACAGGAATTTGCATGGATGGGCAGGAAGTATTTAAATTTGCGGTCAGAAAAGTACCGGAGCTGACAGAAGAGCTTTTAGAAAAGTCGGGACTGAAAATTGCAGATATTGATTTTTTTATTTTGCATCAGGCGAATGAAAGGATTGTGAAAGCGGCGGCAAAGAAATTAAAAGTCGATATGAGCCGTTTTCCGATAAATATGGAAAATTATGCAAATACATCTGCCGCATCGATTCCGATCCTTTTGGATGAACTTGTTCAAACGGGAAGATTGAGAAAAGGTCAAAAAATATTGCTTGCCGGATTTGGTGCAGGGCTGACATGGGCTGGAAGTATTTTAGAATGGTAAATCTCTTTGAGAGATCAAACGAAAACAAATTGTGGATAAAAAATAAAGTAAAAGAGAAAAGAAAGGAAGAAATTATCATGACAGAGAGAATGAAAGAAATCGTAGCAGAGGCATTGAATGTAGAAATCGAAACTTTAAAAGAGGACACATCATTTAAAGAAGATTTGGGGGCAGATTCACTTGATCTTTTTGAATTGGTGATGGCGTTTGAGGAAGAATTCGGAGTAGAGATTCCTTCCGAAGATCTGGAAAAGATCACAACGATCAAAGATGCGGCGGCATATATGGAGGCTCACAAAGAGTAAAAAATAAAAAACCGGATATAAAAAATGAAAATAGAAACAAAGAGGCCGATAATAAAAAAGAAAAAAGTATCAGGAGAAAGTATTGTCAAAATGAAAACAGAAATAACGGAACTTTTGGGAATTGAATATCCGATCATTCAGGGCGGGATGGCATGGGTTGCAGAATATCATCTGGCAGCGGCAGTATCCGAGGCAGGCGGTCTGGGAATTATCGGAGCGGCAAGCGCTCCTCCTGAATGGGTGAGAGATCAGATACAAAAGGCAAAGAAGATGACAGATAAACCTTTCGGAGTCAACATTATGCTTATGAGTCCGTATGCAGATGAAATTGCAAAGGTAATTGTGGAAGAAAAGGTAAAAGTTGTTACAACAGGAGCCGGTTCTCCGGAAAAATATATGCAGATGTGGAAAGAAGCGGATGTAAAAGTGATTCCGGTTGTTGCGTCTGTTGCACTTGCAAAGAGAATGGAACGCTGTCATGCCGATGCGGTTGTCGCAGAAGGAACGGAAGCAGGAGGGCATATCGGAGAGGCATCAACAATGACTCTTGTACCGCAAGTTGTCGATGCGGTAAAGATTCCTGTCATTGCGGCAGGAGGAATTGCAGACGGAAGAGGGATTGCGGCTGCATTTATGCTCGGAGCAAAAGGAGTTCAGATGGGAACGGCATTTATCGTAACAGAGGAATGTCAGGTTCATGAGAATTATAAAAATGAAATTATAAGGGCAAGAGATATCGATTCAAAAGTTACCGGAAGATCATGCGGACATCCGGTGCGGACGCTTAGAAATCAGATGACGAAACTGTATCTGCAAAAAGAAAAAGAGGGCGCGTCTTTTGAAGAGCTGGAAGCATTGACACTTGGCGGTTTAAAAAAAGCAGTCGTTGAAGGTGACGTAAAAAACGGAAGCCTGATGGCAGGACAGTCGGCAGGACTTGTCACAGAGAAGATGACATGTGAAATGCTGATCCGAAAGTTAGTAAAAGGAACAGAAAAACAAATCAGAGGAAGTGTATTTTATGAGTAAGACTGCATTTATTTTTCCGGGTCAGGGCGCACAGACAGCCGGAATGGGAAAAGATTTCTATGAGAACAGCAGGAAGGCAAAAGACATATTTGATATGGCGTCTGAATTATTGTCGCTTGATATGCGGAAGTTGTGTTTTGAGAAAAATGATCTTCTTGATAAGACAGAATATACACAGGCGGCTTTGGTAACTGTCAGTATGGCAGCAGAGCATGTATTAAGAGAATGGGGGATGACTGCGGACGTTACAGCGGGATTGAGCTTAGGCGAATATTGCGCGGCAGCATCGGCAGGAGCATTTTCTACAGAAGACGCAGTTCTGATGGTGAGAAAACGCGGGATTTTTATGGAAGAAGCCGTTCCCGCAAACAAAGGGGCGATGGCGGCTGTAATCGGACTTACAGGCGCTCGGACAGAAGAAGTATTGGAAAAGATTCCGAATGTATGGATCGCAAATTATAACTGTCCCGGTCAGTTGGTGATCACAGGAGAAAAAAGCGCAGTGGAAACAGCGGGAAGTAGCCTGAAAGAAGCAGGAACAAAGAGAGTTATTTTATTGAATGTGAGCGGTCCGTTTCATTCTCCGATGATGGAAACTGCAGGACAACAGCTTGCGCGTGTTTTGGAGAATGTCAGGCTGAATCAACCGGTCATTCCTTATGTATCGAATGTGACTGCGGATTTTGTGGGAGAAACAGGAGAGATTAAGGATCTTTTGATACGGCAGGTATCATCTCCTGTGAGATGGCAGCAAAGTGTGGAAAAACTGATCGCCGCAGGGGTAGATACATTTGTGGAGATCGGACCGGGAAAGACATTGTCTGGATTTATACGGCGGATTGACAGAAATGTAAAATGTTTCAATGTCGGTACATGGGAAGAAGCAGAAAAAGCGGCAGAACAGTTATGTTAAAGCGACAGAAAGTGGAAGGAAAATGATGTTAAAAGGGAAAATTGCAGTTGTAACCGGGGCATCCCGGGGGATCGGCAGAGCGATCGCGGTGAAACTTGCGGCAGAAGGCGCAGTCGTGATCATTAATTATAATAGGTCGAAAGACGAAGCTGAAAAAGTAAAAGAGCAGATTGAAGCGTCGGGAGGACAGGTAAAACTGATTCAGTGTAACGTAGCTTCTTTTGAATCATGCGAAAAGATGTTTGAAGAGGTTATGAAAGAGTTTGGAAGAATTGATATTCTTGTCAACAATGCGGGAATTACAAAAGACGGTTTGCTTATGAAGATGTCGGAAGATGATTTTGATGCGGTCGTAGATACAAACTTAAAGGGGGCGTTTCACTGTATACGCTTTGTTTCAAGAGCAATGATACGTCAAAGAAGCGGAAGGATCATTAATATCTCTTCGGTGTCCGGGGTACTTGGAAATGCAGGTCAGGCAAATTATGCCGCATCTAAGGCAGGGGTGATCGGTCTGACAAAATCAGCGGCGAGAGAACTTGCAGGAAGGAAAATTACAGTAAATGCAGTCGCGCCCGGATTTATCCGGACGGAAATGACAGCGGTTCTTTCGGAAAAAGTGAAAGAAAAGGCAGTTCTGCAAATTCCGATGGAGCGATTCGGAGAGGCGGAAGATGTGGCGCAGGCTGTTGCGTTTCTTGCATCAGAGCAGGCCGGATACATTACCGGGCAGGTGCTTTGCGTAGACGGAGGCATGGCGATGTAATTATAATCGCTCCGCTTGAAAAGGAGGAAGTATGAAGAGAAGAGTTGTTGTAACCGGTCTTGGAGCTGTTACTCCGATCGGAAATACAGTGGATGTTTTTTGGGATGAGATTAAAAAAGGAACTGTCGGAATCGGACCGATCACTCAATTTGACGTTTCTGATTATAAAGTGAAGATCGCAGCGCAGGTAAAAGGATTTGATGCAAGAGAACGGCTTGATTTTAAATCTGCAAAACGAATGGAATTGTTTACACAATACGCGGCGGCAGCAGCGAAAGAGGCGTTTGAAGATGCCGGAATCGACATGGAAAAGGAAGATCCTTACAGGGCAGGCGTGATCGTCGGATCCGGTGTGGGAAGCTTAAAATGTGTGGAAGATAATTATGAGACGATCCTAAAGAAAGGGCCGAACAGAGTTCATCCGCTGATGGTTCCGCTGATGATTTCAAATATGGCGGCGGGAAATATTTCGATCCGGCTTGGACTTCGGGGAAAATGCACAAATGTCGCGACGGCATGCGCCTCCGGTTCACATTGTATCGGAGATGCTTTTCGGGCAATCCAGTATGGTGATGCAGATATCATGGTTGCAGGAGGAGCGGAGAGCGCGATCTCTCCGACAGGTCTGGCAGGATTCACGGCGCTTACGGCGCTTTCTACATCAGAAGATCCGACTTGTGCATCAAGACCGTTTGACAAAGACAGAGATGGATTTGTCTTGGGAGAAGGAGCAGGCATTATTGTTTTGGAAGAACTGGAACATGCGAAGGCAAGGGGCGCAAAAATATACGCAGAGCTTGCAGGGTACGGAGCAACGGCGGACGCATGGCACATCACATCACCGGCAGAAGACGGAGAGGGCGCCGCAATGGCGATGAAGCTTGCAATGCGGGAAGCAGGCGTACGGGCAGAGCAGATCGACTATATTAATGCACATGGAACAAGCACGCATCACAACGATCTGTTTGAGACAAGAGCAATACGCAGCGCACTTGGAAGCGCGGCAGATCAGGTTGTCGTTAACTCAACGAAATCGATGATCGGTCATCTTCTCGGAGCGGCAGGCGGAGTTGAGTTTATCGTATGTGTAAAAAGCATTCAGGACGGATACATTCATCAGACAATGGGAACAAAAAATGTCGATCCCGAATGTGATCTAAATTATGCGGTAGGCTCACCGGTCAAGAAGGATGTAAACTATGTATTGACAAACTCACTGGGATTCGGAGGTCATAACGCTTCTCTTCTCGTGAAAAAATATGAAGATTAAGGCGGGGTGCAAAAATGAAGACAGAACAGATCCTTCAGTTGGTAGAAGCTGTGTCGGGATTCGGATTGGACGAATTTGAATACGAAGAAGACGGAGTAAAGCTGAAGTTGAAAAAAGGCGGAAACGTCTGCACATCAGTATCGGCAGAAACGGCAGGAAGAACAAAGACAGAAGCGGAGATTGCAAGAACAGAAGAAAATGCGGAAGTCTTATTAGAAGGCAAAATAGTGAAAGCTCCGCTTGTCGGAATTTTCTATGCGTCGCCGGAAGAAGGAGGAACTCCTTTCGTGCAGGCAGGAGACAAAGTAGAAAAGGGAACGGTTCTCGGGATCGTGGAAGCGATGAAGCTTATGAATGAGATCGAAAGTGATTTTGAGGGAACGATAGAAGAGGTTCTTGTCGAAAACGGAGCGGCGGTAGAATACGGACAGCCTCTTTTTGTCATCAAATAAAGAACGATACAAAAACGGCATAGTAAAAATATCAGGGAGGCAGAGTACGGAGATGGAAAGAGAGACAAAGAAAAGCTTAAATATAGAACAGATCCAGCAGATCATCCCGCACAGGCATCCGTTTTGCCTGATCGACAGGATCGAAGATTATGAACCGGGGGAATTTGCCATAGGCTATAAAGCGGTAACATATACGGAAGAATTTTTTAAAGGCCATTTCCCGAATAAACCGGTTATGCCGGGGGTACTTATTGTAGAAGCGCTTGCACAAACAGGAGCAGTGGCGATTTTAAGTACGCCGGAAAATAAAGGAAAGATTGCATTTTTCGGAGGAATACAAAACTGCCGGTTTAAAGGAATGGTATTTCCTGGCGACGTGCTGAGATTAGAGACAAAGATTATTCGTCAAAAAGGTCCGGTAGGAATCGGAAAAGCGGTTGCAAGTGTGGACGGTAAAGTAGTAGTAAGCGCAGAATTGACGTTTATGGCAGGAGAATAGATTTATGATCGAAAAAATATTGATCGCAAACCGTGGCGAGATTGCGGTTCGGATTATTCGGGCATGCAGAGAAATGGGAATTGAAACTGTGGCAGTCTATTCGGAGGCTGACAAGGAGGCTCTTCATACCCAGCTTGCGGATGAAGCAGTCTGTATCGGTCCGGCGCAGGCATCGGAAAGTTATCTGAATATGCAGAATTTGATCAGCGCAGCGCTCGTTTCGGGAGCAGATGCGATTCATCCCGGATTCGGATTTTTATCGGAAAATGCAAAATTTGCAGAACTTTGCGAACAGTGCGAGATTACCTTTATCGGTCCTGATTCTAAAGTGATCGGTAAGATGGGAAATAAAACAGAAGCAAGAGCAACAATGATCGCGGCAGGGATTCCGGTTATCCGGGGGACAAACGGAGCGGTTTTAGATCTGGAAGAAGGGAAAAAAGAAGCGGCGCGCATCGGATATCCTGTGATCATTAAAGCCGCCTTGGGAGGCGGAGGAAAAGGGATGCGGACAGCGCAAAGTGAAGAAGAGTTTGAAAGTTGTTTTGTGACGGCGCGCAAAGAGGCGGAAAAGGCATTCGGAGACGGAACAATGTATATCGAGCATTTTGTGGAGCATCCTCGTCATATTGAATTTCAAATCCTTGCAGATTCATATGGAAATATAGTTCATCTCGGAGAACGGGATTGTTCGATACAGAGAAATCATCAGAAGATGATCGAAGAGTGTCCGTGCGCCGCGTTGTCAGATGAACTTCGTAAAAAAATGGGCGAAACGGCGGTAAAGGCCGCAAGGGCCGCAGGCTATACAAACGCCGGAACAGTAGAGTTTCTGCTGGAAAAAGACGGTACATTTTATTTTATGGAAATGAACACAAGGATACAGGTGGAACATCCGGTAACGGAGTGCGTAACAGGGATCGATCTGATCAAAGAGCAGATACGGATCGCAAACGGCGGGGAACTTACTTTCAGGCAGGAAGATATCAGGATGACAGGTCATGCGATCGAATGTCGGATCAATGCGGAGATACCGGAGCGCAATTTTATGCCGTCAGCCGGAAGAATCACAGATCTGCATCTTCCGGGAGGAAACGGGATCCGTGTAGATACGGCTGTTTACAGCGGATGCGAGGTGCTGCCTTATTATGATTCCATGTTGGCGAAACTGATCGTTCACGGGAAAGACCGTCGAGAGGCGGTAGATAAGATGAGGAGCGCTCTGGGAGAAATTATTATAGAAGGAATCGGAACGAATGTCGATTACCAGTATGAGATTTCGGAAAACGAGGATTTTATATCAGGAAAGACAGATGTGGATTTTATTCGGAGGCTGAGTAGTGAAACTGCATAATATGTTTAAAAAGACCGTAGGGAAAGAACATGGAACATCGAAAAATACAAAAGTAAGAAATGTTCCCGAAGGATTGCTGAAAAAGTGCAATAAGTGCGGCGCGGCTATTTTGGCAGAGGATGCCGTAAATAACAATTATATTTGTCCGAAGTGTCACGGATATTTCAGGATGCATGCAGGACGGCGGATCGAGATGATCGCAGATCCCGGAACTTTTGAAGAATGGGATGCAAAGATGAAGTTTGAAAATCCTCTGGAATTTAGCGGTTATGAGGAAAAAGTACGAAGATTAAGGGAACAGACCGGACTTGACGAAGCGGTCGTTACAGGGAAAGTTATGATCGCGGGCCATCCGGCGGTGATCGGAGTATGTGACGGACGTTTTATGATGGCGAGCATGGGCGAAGTGGTCGGTGAGAAGATCACAAGAGCGATAGAACGGGCTACGAAAGAAAATCTTCCGGTTATTTTGTTCGCATGTTCTGGAGGCGCAAGGATGCAGGAAGGGATCGTTTCTCTTATGCAGATGGCGAAAACGGCGGCTGCGCTGAAACGGCACAGTGAAAAAGGGCTTCTGTATGTGAGCGTTTTAACAGACCCGACGACAGGAGGAGTAACGGCAAGCTTTGCCATGCTTGGAGATATTATTCTGGCAGAGCCGAATGCGCTGATCGGGTTTGCAGGACCGAGGGTGATTGAGCAGACGATCGGAAAGAAGCTGCCGAAAGGATTTCAGAGGTCGGAGTTTTTGCTCGAACATGGATTTGTAGATCGGATCGTAGAGCGGTCGGAAATGAAAAGCGTTCTTGCGCGTATTTTGCATATGCATGACCGTACAAAAGAAAAAACAGAAGAAAGTACCGGGGAAACCGAAAAGATTGAAAGCACTACACAAGAAGATACTATGCCAAAACAGGTGCGGTCAAAAGGCGGAATAAGCGCGTGGGAAAGAGTTCTTCTTTCAAGAAAAACAGACCGTCCGGTCGGAACAGACTATGTGAATATGCTGTTTTCTGATTTTATGGAATTTCATGGAGACAGGCTTTTTAGAGACGATCCTGCAGTGGCAGGAGGAATTGCAATGTTCGGGAACATTCCGGTCACGGTGATCGCTCAGGTGAAGGGAAAGACGACGAAAGAAAATGTGACACGCAATTTTGCGATGATGTTTCCGGAAGGATATCGGAAAACATTACGATTGATCCGGCAGGCAGAAAAGTTCGGACGTCCGGTGATCTGTATCGTAGATACTCCGGGAGCATTTTGCGGACAGGAAGCAGAAGAGCACGGACAGGGAGAAGCGATCGCTTCAAACTTATATGAACTGTCCTCGATAAAAGTTCCGATCGTTTCGGTACTGATCGGGGAAGGCGGAAGCGGAGGAGCACTGGCTCTGGCTGTGGCAGATGAAGTGTGGATTCTGGAAAACTCTGTCTATTCGGTTCTTTCTCCGGAAGGATTTGCAAGTATACTCTGGAAAGACAGCAAGCGTGCGTCAGAAGCGGCGGAAGTGATGAAACTGACGGCGGATGATCTGAAATGCTTAGGGATAGTGGAACAGGTGATCAGAGAACCGAAGTCGTATACGTCACAGACAATGGCTGGGGTATGTGAAGAATTAAAAAACATGCTCAGCGTTTTTTTGAAAAAATACGGATCTATGGATGAAAGACAACTGCTGAATCATCGATATGACAGATTTCGTAAAATGTAAAAAGTGCTTCTTTTCCGAACAAAGTGTGTGCTATAATATAGGTTACGAAAATGCAGGCGCAAGAAGCGTCGGTTATGGAACACAATATATGGAAAAGGAGGAGGTCCGATGGATGCATACAGAACAATTAATGATACGCTTGTAAATCTGTTTAATGAAATATGGGAATTAGAAAAAGAAGCGATCATAACCGAAGAATTTAAAGATATTACAAATAATGATATGCATATCATAGAAGCAATCGGATTATCCGGTGAAAATACAATGTCATCCGTAGCTAAAAAGCTGAAGATCACGGCGGGGTCTCTCACAACTGCGGTCAATGCGCTTGTCAGAAAGGCATATGTGAAGAGGGAAAGAAGTGAAGAGGACAGACGGGTCGTATATATAGCGCTTACGGAAAAAGGAGAGAAAGCTTTTTATCATCACGAGCAGTTCCATCGTCAGATGACCAACGCCGTGATAGAAAAGCTGGATGACGAAGAAATTGACGCACTTGTAAAAATGCTTAAAGATATTTCTGCATTTTTCAGAAGTTATCAGTCATAACACAGGAAAACGGAAATCTGATAAGGCGGGATTTGTGGTATGGATGAATTTATTTTTATTTTGGAATTGATCGGAACAGTAGCGTTTGCTTCTTCGGGAGCAATGATCGCCATAGAAAAAAAGATGGATATTTTCGGGGTAAATGTGCTCGGGGCGACAACTGCGGTAGGTGGCGGGATCATGCGGGATATCATACTCGGATTGACGCCGCCGGGGGCGTTTTCGCATCCGGTCTATGTTCTTGTGGCGGCGCTGACATCGACGATTCTTTTTGTGATCGCATATGCGAAACCGACGGCTTTTGAGTCTCGGGTAAAGACAGATTATTATGATAAGCTGATGTTCTGGTGCGATACGGCAGGACTTGGAATATTTACAGTAGTGGGGATACAGGCGGCGGTGCGGGCCGTCGGCGGGGAAAATGTGTTTTTCTTTGTATTTATCGGAACGCTTACAGGAGTAGGAGGAGGGGTGCTTCGTGATATTATGGCAGGCGAGACTCCGTATATTCTTGTAAAGCATATTTACGCATGCGCTGCGATTGCGGGAGGAATCGTCTGTGTAGTCGGAAGAACGGCATTCGGAGAAGCTTACGGTACGATATTAGGACTGGCGGCAACGGTGCTGCTCCGTTTTTTGGCAGCTCATTTCAGGTGGAATCTGATGCGTGTATCATAAGGTTTTTCATCTCGGAAAATAGCCGGATGATAAGAAAATTACAGTGAAGGCGGACTGAAATTACAGCAAGAATGATAAAAATTTGACGTTTTCTGAAAAATGAGGTACAATCCCCTATGAAACTTTTTGATTTGGGTTGAATAAGTGATACTGAACAGGATTAGAGAGCGGTATCGGAAATACTTGGTTGTATTATTTTAGGAGGGAACAAGTATGGCAGTAAAGAAAACAACTTCGACATCAAGGGCAGCGGCTAAAATAGCAAATGCGATCAAAGCGGAGCCTGCAAAGGCGGCTAAAACAGCGGCGAAAGCAGTAAAGGAAGAAGAGAAAACAGCTGTGAAGGCAGAGGAAAAGGCAGAAGTGAAAGCTTCTGAAAAAGCTCCTGTAAAAGCAGAGCCGGAAAAGAAAGAAGCAGCGAAAGCGATTGAGACAAAGAAAGACACAACGAAAAAGCTTGAGACAAAAGCGGCAGTTTTGGTAGATACACCGGAGACAGAAGAGAAGGCAGCTGTAAAAAAATCAGTAAAAGCTCCGGCAAAGGCAGAGAAAAAAGCGCCGGTGAAAAAGGCGGCATCTAAGAAAGCGGAACTGAAAACAGAGATGTTTCTTCAGTTTGCGGGAAAAGAATATACAGACAAAGAGATTTTTGACAAAATAAAATATGTTTGGTCAAAAGTTTTGAAAAATAAAGTCGGCGATATGAAAGATGTTAAGATCTATCTGAAGCCGGAAGAGTCAGCAGCTTATTATGTAATTAACGGCGATACGACAGGTAAAGTCGATCTGTAAAAGTCTGCTATCCTCTCTGTAGCGGGATTGCCCCGGCAGGGAGGTTTTTTATTTATATGAGGAGAAAGGAAGGCGTATGGCATGAGCGAAAATACGAAAAGTAAGATGACGGAGAAGAAAGAACAAAGGAAACGGCTTGAACAGCAGATCCGTTTTATTATTGAAGCGGACAAAGTGAAAAGCGTTTTTCGGCAGACATATCTTGCCGACGGAAGCCGGAAAGAAAACGATGCGGAACATTCATGGCATCTGGCATTGTCTGCGATACTTTTGAAAGAGCATATGGACGCGCCTGTTGATCTGATGAAAGTGATCGTCATGGTACTGATCCATGATCTTGTCGAGATAGATGCGGGTGATACTTATGCATACGATTCCGAGGGCACCAAGTCAAAAAGAGAGAGGGAGTTAAAAGCGGCAGAGCGTATTTTCGGTATTCTTCCAAAAGATCAGGGAACATATTTCAGAAGTTTGTGGGATGAATTTGAAGAATATAGTACAGAGGATGCAAAATTCGCTCATTTGCTCGATAATTTCCAGCCGCTTTTATTAAATGACGCATCAGACGGGAAAAGCTGGGCAGAGCATGGAGTGCATAAGGCTCAGGTGTGTAAGCGAAATGAGCGGATTGCGGATACGTCGGATATCGTATGGGAAAAAATGCTTGAAATTATGGATAAACATGTTGAGAAAGGAAATTTGAAAAATGTATGAGCGGGAAACAGAGCGGCTGCAAAAGATGATTGAAGAAAGTGAAAGTATCGTTTTCTTCGGCGGAGCGGGAGTTTCGACAGAAAGCGGAATACCGGATTTTAGAAGTGCGGATGGGATTTATCATCAGAAGTATCGTTTTTCACCTGAACAGGTTGTAAGTCATACGTTTTTTATGAGGTATCCTGAAGCATTTTATGAATTTTATAAAGAAAAAATGATGATTCTTGATGCAAAGCCGAATGCGGCTCACCTGAAATTGGCAGAACTGGAACGGGCGGGAAAACTTACGGCTGTCGTTACGCAGAATATAGACGGTCTGCATCAGTTGGCAGGAAGTAAGCGAGTGTATGAACTGCATGGCAGCATTCACAGAAATTATTGTATGAACTGCGGGAAATTTTATGATGCACAATATGTCAAAAAAAGCGAAGGTGTTCCGAAATGCTCCTGCGGGGGCGTCGTGAAACCAGATGTTGTCCTTTATGAAGAAGGTCTTGATGAGGAGACGATCCGGGGCGCTGTGGAGGCGATCGCGTCTGCAGATATGCTGCTTATCGGAGGCACGTCTCTCGTAGTTTATCCGGCAGCAGGATTTATCGATTATTTCAGAGGAAGCCGTCTTGCGGTGATCAATAAATCAGAAACGGCAAAAAATATCCGATCAGAACTGACGATTTCAGCTCCGATCGGAGAAATATTAAGCCGGATAAAAGTGTGATCAGTCAGATTCCCATCGTCCGGATGCGCCGCATGGGAGGACAAGTCCCGAATCAGTGACAGGAAGTCCGATTTCCTGCGACTCTACATGGCCGTTCCATGGCTTTAGTTCTGTCGAGATCATATACGTAAGTACAGCGGGTGCAAGCCCTGTCGTATAGGAATTGACAAGGAAAAAAAGGGCGTCTTTAGACAAGATCTTTGTGCAAAGTTTGATGAGCGGGTGGATCATATCTTCGATCTTCCATATTTCGCCTTTCGGACCGCGGCCATAAGACGGAGGATCCATGATGATCGCGTCATAAGTATTGCCGCGGCGGATCTCCCGTTCGACAAATTTTACACAATCATCGACAAGCCAGCGGATCGGAGCGTCTTTCAGCCCGGAAGACACTGCGTTTTCTTTCGCCCAGCCGACCATGCCTTTTGAGGCGTCCACATGGGTGACATGCGCTCCGGCGGCCGCTGCCGCAAGAGTTGCGCCGCCTGTATAGGCAAAAAGATTCAAAACTTTTACCGGGCGTCCCGCGTTTCGGATCTTTTCCGAAAACCAATCCCAGTTTGTCGCCTGTTCGGGAAAGAGTCCGGTATGTTTAAAACTAAATGGTTTCAAATTAAATGTAAGAGATCCATAGTGAATCTGCCACTGCTGAGGCAGACTGAAAAATTCCCATTCGCCGCCGCCTTTTTTACTGCGGTGGTAATGGCCGTTCATCTGTTTCCATCCTTTATGATTCTTTTTCGTGTTCCAGATTACCTGAGGATCGGGGCGAACAAGAAGATAATCTCCCCATCGTTCCAGTTTTTCTCCGTTAGAACAATCTATAACTTCATAATCTTTCCAGTTGTCTGCAATCCACATAATAATATCCTTTCTCCATACAGTGTGTGCGAATATAGCTATAGTTTACCACAAGCATGTACAACAGGAAAGCATAAAACAATCTAAATTGTAACAGTTCAGCCATGCAGCGCGGTTTTACGAATGCACAGGCTGAGCTTTTACTGTCTGTGGATTTCGTCAACTTGAATTTTCAAAGTGAAATACGGCATGATTCATGATACAATATAAAATAAGAAATAAAATTTTGAGGGAGATGTCTTATGGTGAAAATGACAGTAGATGCAATGGGAGATCACTGTCCGATTCCGGTAGTGAAAACAAAAAAAGCGCTTGGAAAATTACAGGGAGCAGGACAGATAGAAGTGCTTGTAGATAACGAGACGGCAATGAAAAATGTCATGAAGATGGCAAAAAGCAGCGGCGCGTCAGCGGAATCGGAAAAGATCAGCGATCGGGAATACAAAGTGATGATTACGGTAGAAGAGAAGAACGCGGCTGTATCAGAAAGCGATCAAAAAGGACAGACCGCAGGAAAAGAAAGCCGGGCGCAGGCAGAAGGCGGGGGGAAAGAAGCAGGCGAATCGGATCACAATCCGGCAGCAGAAAATGGAAGTAACAGTAGTGCGCAGGGGATGAACAAAGTGCAGTTATCATCTGCGGGATGCGCGACATGTATCGGAACGGTCGTTGCGGTTTCTTCTGATAAAATGGGAAGCGGAAATGATGAGCTGGGCGCAGTTTTAATGAAGAGTTTCTTTTTTGCGGAGACGCAGCTTGATACGCTTCCGGATAAAATCCTTTTTTACAACGGAGGCGCGAAACTTACGGTGGAAGGTTCGGACTGCCTAGAAGATATCAGGATTTTGGAAAAAGAAGGCGTCGAGATACTGACGTGTGGCACATGTCTTGACTTTTACGGATTAAAGGAAAAACTGGCAGTCGGAGCAGTGACAAATATGTATACGATTGCAGAAATTCTTCAAAACGCAGTCAGCGTTGTTTCTCCGTAACGACAGGAGAAGGACATAAGGAAAAATATTTATTATGGGTGAAAAAGAAAGAATGGCAAAAAGTATAAACGGATAGATAAAAGTGTAAGGACAGTATTGCAAAAGTTTGATACAATACGATAACAGCTCATAGGAAAGCGGCATGTTTTGTCCCGAAATGCAGCTTTTGAGTTGAGTAAGTTTACATGGGGAAAAGGAAAACAAAAATACAGATATCCCCTACATAATAAGGAGGTATTAAGACAAATGAAAAAGACCAAAAAACTGGTAATGTCATGGCTACTTGCCTTTTGCTGTGTCATCACTTTGGTTGCGCCGTCTGTCGTAAATGCGGCAGCAGATGATTTCGAGATCATCGATGATACAGACGCACGTTTTGTATATTCAGACGGTAATGCAAATAACGGCGGATGGGAATCGGCGGGAGCGGGCGACGCTTCCGTTACAGAGCACTGGAGCAACACGGCAGGCGCGACATTGGACATTACATTCAACGGAACAAAACTGGAGCTTTACGGTAAAAAAGCTGCAAATCATGCAATGTTCAGCGTGAGCATTGACGGAAGCGAGGCAGTAGAATGCGACGCCTATGCCGCAGTGACAGAACCGGAGGCAAAATTGTTTGAAAGCAAAACGCTTGCGGCAGGAAATCATACAGCTCATATCACAGTTTTAGAAAAAAGAAATGAAGCTTCTACAGGGACAGGAAGCGTTTATGGCGTACAGTTTGTGTATGCAAAAGCATTTGAGGCAGAGATTGCCGAGCCGGAATTTCCGGGATATACAGAAGTTGACGATGCTGTTTTTACAACAAATCATGAGCCCTTCAAGATCCAGTACGAGCCGGCAGGCGCTTGGACTGCGGGAAGCGGCAACGGAAATTTGTTTTATAACGGAACAGAGCATTACAGCGCAAAAGGCGTTGATGTGTCTTATGAGATGATCTTTACTGGAACCGGAGTAGAGATCCATGCCAGCAAAAATACAGTTCATATGAACTGCGACGTTTATATCGACGATGTGAAAGTCGGAGAACTGGCGGCACAAAATGCCGGAGCAATGCACAAACAGAAATTATTTGAGAAAAAAGATCTTGCGAATACAAAGCATACGCTTCGTGTCGTTCCGAAAGAGGGAGAAAGCATTGAAGGCAAAGTAATACAGCTTGATAAGATTGTTGTTTTTCACGATGAAATTACTGTGCCTGATTCGATCGTATTGAACCGGACGGAGCTGACGATGACACCCGGCGCTTCATCAGAGCTTACGGCGTCTGTCATTCCGTGGAATGCAAATGCGAAGCTTGTGTGGACAAGCAGCGACAGCAGTGTTGTAGAAGTAAACGATGGAAAACTGACTGCAAAAGAGATCGATGTGAAAAAGACAGTTACTGTCACAGCGGCAAGCGCTGAAGACAACAGTGTTTTAGCAGAAGCTAAGATTACAGTCGATCCGGCTCTGGCATTTATGAACGCATATGTAGGCAATGAAAAACTCTTAGAGACAGAGCTTGATTATGATAAGCTGAAAGCAGGAAACGGAAGCGTTTATAACGGAACAGCCTGGTTGAATGATGAACTGAATTCTAAAATTGTCGTGACGACAGAAAAAGACGTTCACAATGTTCAGGTTACAGCAAGCGATTTCAAGAATGAAAAGGGACAGGTTTTGTCAAAAGACAATATTGATATTAAATGGCTCAAAGAAATTGCGGCAAAAGAAGGACGTAACGCACAGGGGCAGACAAAAAATTATCCGGATGTGATCTACAAAGGCGGGAAGAAAGATATCGATGCACAAGATGTACAGTTTGCATGGGTAAATATCGCGATTCCGAAAGATACAGCGGCAGGAAATTATACAGGTACGATTACGGTTTCGGCGGACGAATTAGACAAGCCGTTCGAGCTTACGTACAACATCGAAGTGCTGAACCTTGTACAGCCGGCGCCGGAGGCAACAGAACTGCAAGTTTGGCAGCATCCGTTTTCAGTTGCGAATTATTATTTAGGTTTAGGTGAAAATCCGTCGGGCGGCATCACAAACGAGGTGCGGGAAGATTTCTATTTTACAGAAAAACATTTTAATTTGATGAGAGACTCGATCAAAGAGTATGTTTCGATCGGAGGTCATGACGTAGTTGCCAATGTCGTAGAAGAGGCATGGAATCATCAGTCATATTATAACGATCTTTCGATGGTAAAATGGACGAAGAAAGCGGACGGAACATGGGAATTTGATTATGATTGGTATGATGCATGGATCAATTTCATGATCGAGTGCAAAGTTTTAGATCCTGCAAACGGAATCGGACAGATCAAGTGTTACAGTATCGTTCCATGGAACAATCAGATCGCTTACTATGATGAAGCGCAGGGTAAAGTAGTGAAAGAATCACACAATCCGGGAACTGCAAAGTGGAAAGAGATGTGGGAACCGTTCTTAAAAGATTTTATGGAACATTCCAAAAAAATGGGATGGTTTGACATCACTTATATTTCAATGGACGAAAGAGGGCTCGATCAGCTTGAACCAGCGGTTGAGATGATCGAATCAGTGAAAGACGAAGATGGAAACCACTTTAAGATCTCTTCGGCGCTGAACTATGCAGCTCCGGAATATTATGAGTTTACAGACCGTATCGATGATATTTCGATCAATCTCGGAAACACAGGAAACGTACAGCAGATGAACGATCTGTCAGATCACCGCAGAGACTTAGGTCTGACGACAACGATGTACACATGTACGGGAGATTATCCGAGTAACTTTATGATCAGTGATCCGGGCGACAACTATTGGGATATCTGGTACACGATGACATTAGGAACAGACGGCTATATGCGTTGGGCATGGGATAACTATGTATACGATATGCACGGCGATGCAACTTACCGTTACTGGGAGCCGGGCGACGGATGGTTCATTTATCCGATGGAAAGAGAAGCGGTAGGAGAGGACTTTAACGCTTCCTTCTACAGCACACCGCGTTATGAATTGTTCAAACAAGGTATCCGTGATGTGGCAAAAGCAAAATATCTGTTGAACAGTGAAAGCGCGACAGCAGAAGAAAAAACAGAATTGACAGATGTTGTAGAGCATTTGGCAAAACCGCAGAAAGGAACATATCAAGGTTCTGCGGTGGCGGCATCCGAAAAAGACCGTATGCTCGTTCATTCTGAAACAGAGCGCGCTTTAGATGCGACAAACGCGCTGGCAAGAAACGTTGCGGAGAGGGAGAACCCGAATCCGAAGCCGGAAAGCGCAGATAAAACAGCGCTTAATGCGGCGATTAAAGATGCAGAAGCTTTGAAAAAAGAAGATTACACAGCAGAAAGCTGGAAAGCGTTTGAGACGGCGTTGAATGCGGCAAAAGAAACAGCGGCTGATAAAGATGCAGCTCAGACAGAAGTAGACAACGCATTAAACGTATTGAATGCGGCAGTTGCTAAACTTGAGAAGGTGAAAGATCCGAATCAGCAGCAGCCGGTTCAACCACAGCCGGAGCAGACAAAACCGGATAAGACGACTCCTCAGACAGGAGATCGGACAAACGCAGCGCTTCTGTTTGGATGCGCAGTTCTTTCGGGAGCAGGTGTGTTCTTTGCATATCGCAGACGCAGAACAATAAAATAATCGTTTTCTAAAGTAGATTTCGGAAAACAGAGGAAAAGAACGAAAGAGTCGGAGACGGATCTTTCGTTCTTTTTGTAACGGTGGAGGGATGAAGTCCGAAAGATTCTTTTTTGGTCTGCTTTAGAAATCTACAAAACAGTTGTTAAACAGGTAGATTTGAGTCATAATAAAAACGACTATTATGGATTTTTTCGGAGGAAGAAGAGATGAGGAAGATGGAGAAGATTCATTTAACACAATTTGCAAAACACGGCGGCTGTGCTGCAAAAATCGGTCCTGATACGCTTGGGAAAGTGCTTGGGAGGCTTCCGAAGTTTCATGAGGACAACCTGCTTGTCGGTTTTGAAACTTCGGATGACGCGGCCGTATATAAGCTTTCGGACGATACGGCAGTGATACAGACACTGGATTTTTTTACGCCTGTAGTAGACGATCCCTATACGTTCGGACAGATTGCGGCTGCGAATGCGCTAAGCGACGTATATGCGATGGGAGGAGAACCGAAGATCGCGTTGAATATCGTCTGTTTTCCCGGGGAACTGGATCCGGATTATTTAGGGGAAATTCTGCAAGGAGGCGCGGAAAAGGTTCTTGAATCGGGAGCTGTCCTTGTTGGAGGACATTCGATACAAGATGACGTTCCGAAATACGGACTGTCGGTTATGGGACTTGTTCATCCGAATCGCATCTATAAAAACTTCGGATGTAAAAAAGGAGATGTTCTGATCCTTACGAAACAACTGGGAAGCGGAATCGTCAATACGGCGGTCAAAGCACAGATGGCTTCGGAAGCTGCCGGGAAAGAAGCGGTTGCCGTGATGACGCAGTTAAACAAAAAGGCAAGGGAAATACTGGACAAGTTTACGATCCATGCATGTACAGACGTTACCGGGTTCGGGCTTCTCGGACATTGCGGGGAAATGGCTTCGGCGAGCAGAGCGAAGATAGAGCTTTGGCCAAAAGATATCGCCTATATTGAAGGGGCAAAGGAATATGCGCAGATGGGACTTATTCCCGGGGGAGCATATCGCAACAGAAATCATGTCGCACAGCTTCTTGAAGCGGGAAATACCGATGAGATGTATGTAGATCTGCTCAGTGACCCGCAGACTTCCGGCGGTTTGCTGGCGGCAGTTCCGGAAGAAGAAAAAGATGCGATTTTGGAAGAATTTGATAAAGCACAGATGGAAACAAAAGTGTCGGTTGTCGGAAAAGTAATAGACTCCGAATGTGAAGAAGCAAAAATATATATCCGTTAATATAGGAGGAGAGACAAAATGATTTATCTGGATAATGCCGCTACGACTTTGCACAAACCAAAGGAAGTACAGGAAGCTGTTATAGCGGCGTTTGGGCAGATGGGAAATTCCGGAAGAGGGGCATCGGAGCCGGCGCTTAAGGCATTGGGAACAGTCTACGATGCAAGAGAAGCGCTGGCACGGCTTTTTCATGCCGAAAATGCGAGTGAGATTGTGTTTACCGCAAATTCTACAGAGGCGCTGAATATTGCAATCAAGGGAATACTTGATCCGGGAGATCATGTCATCACAACGGTGCTGGAACATAATTCCGTGCTGCGCCCGCTGTATGAATGCCGCAGGAAAGGTGTGGAGATGACAATTCTTACATGCGACGAATATGCTAACATTTCATATGAAGAGATGGAAAAGGCAGTCAGAAAAAATACACGGGCGATCATATGTACTCATGCGTCAAATATGACCGGAAATATGATCTCTTTGGAGAGTGTCGGAAAGATTGCGGCAAAGTATGGTATTCTCTTTATTGTTGACGCTTCCCAAACCGCGGGAGTATGGGAGATCGATGTACAAAAATATGGGATTTCCGTCCTTTGTTTTACCGGACATAAAGGACTGATGGGACCGCAGGGAACAGGTGGTATGTATGTAAAAAGCGGGGTAAAGATCCGTCCGCTTTTGTCAGGCGGCAGCGGGATAGATTCTTATAATATGCATCATCCGTCGCAGATGCCGGAAGCGCTTGAAGCCGGGACGCTGAACGGTCACGGGATCGCGGGACTTCGGGCGGCATTGTCATTTTTGGAAAGAGAAGGGATGGAACGCCTGCGGAAAAGAGAACTGGAGCTGATGCGCCGTTTTTATAACGGAGTCGCTGAAATTCCGAATGTGAAAGTGTACGGAGACTTTCGGACGGACAGAAGGGCAGCCATCGTTTCTTTGAATATCGGCGATTATGATTCGGCAGAGATAAGCGATGAATTAAGCGGCAGATATGGGATCGTTACGCGGTCCGGAGCGCATTGTGCGCCGTTGATGCATGAAGCGCTTGGAACAAAGATACAGGGTGCGGTCAGATTCAGTTTTTCCCATTATAATACGGAAGAGGAAATTGACGAGGCAATCCGCGCCGTAAAAGAGCTTGCTGAGGAATAAGAAGAACAGGCGCGGGGCAAGGTGTTATGGAATCATAAGAAACGGGGGAGAAGATGAAAAAACGAGAGAAAAAAATTGTGATCACTTTTCATACGACAACGGATGCGATGGCAATGGAACGGTACTGTAAAAAGAGAAAAGAACCGGGCAGACTGATTCCTGTTCCGGGTACGATCTCGGCCGGATGCGGACTTGCATGGTGCGTTCTGCCGCAAGAGAGGGAACATCTTTTGAAAGTGATGGAGGAGGGGGATATAACTCCGCAGGCTGTGCATGAATGTATGTTATAAAATATCACAGTTCTACCACAAAAGATTCACATAGGTTTGATATCGTCTTAAACAAATATATTGTATGAAATATGTGGAAATAAGATTAAAGTATATTGAAAAAGTATATGTCACAGATAGAGGGGAGTGCAGAAATCCACAGAAAGAATACAAAGTTAGGAGGATATCATTTTGATAGAAGTAAAAAATTTGGTAAAAAAATATGGAAATCATTTAGCCGTAGATCACCTGGACTTTCAGATTAAGCCGGGAATGGTTTACGGTTTTTTGGGTCCCAACGGAGCAGGAAAATCTACTACAATGAACATTATGACAGGATGCATGGGGGCAACTCAGGGGGAAGTGCTGATTAATGGATATGACATCTTGAAAGAACCTGAAAAAGCCAAAAGATATATCGGATATTTGCCGGAACATCCACCTCTTTATATGGATATGACTGTGCGGGAATATTTGGATTTTGCAGCAGAGCTGAAAGGAATTAGAAAATCTCAACGAAGAGAAGCTGTTGATGAAGCAGAAAAAATGGTAAAGGTTCAGGATGTGGAACATCGCTTGATTCGAAATCTTTCAAAAGGCTATCGTCAGAGAGTAGGGCTGGCACAGGCAATTTTAGGATTTCCGGATATGATTATTCTTGATGAACCAAGCGTTGGATTGGATCCGAAACAGATTATAGAGATGAGAGATTTAATCCGTAAGTTGGCTGAGAACCATACGGTTATTTTAAGCTCGCATATATTGACGGAGATCAGAGAAGTATGTGATTATATTCTGATTATTTCTAAAGGAAAGCTGGTAGCACAGGATACGCTGGAAAACTTGGAGAAGATGATAGGGTTTCACGATGTGATTGAATTAGAAACATCGGCTTCGGAGGAGGAAATTCATAGAATACTGGGGAGGATTCCCGGAGTTTGTGCGATGCAGATGCGTGTGAAAGGAGAAAAGTGTACTTATGTACAGGTAAAAGTGACTGGAGATAAAAGCAGTCAGAATAACAGAAAAGTAAGAGAAGAGATTTTCTGTGAATTTGCGAAAGAGAAAAAAACATTATATTCATTGTCGGCGCCTGAAACGAGTTTGGAAGAAGCGTTTATGAAATTGACACAGAACGATAATATAGAAAGAAATATGCAAATCGAAGAATCGCTTGTGAAAGATAGACAGGTAAAGGACGGACGGGTGAAAGAAAGCCGACCGGGAGAGAAACAGATAGGAGTGGAAACCAGAAAATGTGAGATGAATACAGAGGGAGGAAAAGAGGATGAAGGCGGTTTATAAAAAAGAATTAAAAGCGTATTTTCAGTCTATAATAGGGTGTGTATTTATTGCCTTTCTTATTGCATTTACTGGAATTTATTTCATGGCGTATAATATGACAACAGGATATCCGTATTTTTCTTATACACTTTCAGGATCGTTGATCGTATTTATTGTAGGGATTCCTTTGATTACGATGCGTTCATTTGCAGAAGAGAGAAAGAATAAAACAGATCAGATTCTGTTGACAGCGCCAGTGAGTTTGTGGAAAGTTGTGGTTGGAAAATACCTGGCGATGGTGACGGTAATTGCAATCCCGAATCTTATATTTTGTATTTTCCCTCTTATCATTAAATTGCAGGGGACGGCGTATTTGACAGTTGATTATATTTCGATTTTGATGTTCTTCCTGCTCGGCTGTGTTTTTGCAGCTATAGGAATGCTTTTATCAGCGCTTACAGAAAGTCAAATTATTGCGTATATAGGGACGTTTGGTATTTTTCTGATTCTATATTTATGGGATGGTATCTTATCTCTGTTTCCAAATACGGCGATGAGCGGACTTGTGTTTATAATTTTGCTTATTTTGCTGGCAGCTTTCTACATATGGAGAATGACGAACAGTTTTTCGATTGCGGGAGGAGTGGGCTGTGTCGGAGTGGCAGTAGCGATAGCAGTGTATTTTCTGAAAGAGACGCTTTATGAAAATCTGTTTACAGAGTCTTTGGGCGGGTTCGCTCTGACAAATATTTTTACCGATATTACACAAAATAGTATTGTAGATGTGAGCGGAATTGTATTGTACTTGTCGATGATCACATTATTTTTATTTTTGACAGTTCAGTCGATTAGAAGACGACTTTGGGAAAGTGCGGCAAAAAAACATGGAGCGTATAGCGTGACGATGACAGCGGTTTTTCTTGCAATTACAGTTGTCATAAACTTGATTGCATGCCAGATACCGGAAAAATTCCGAAAGATAGATGTGAGTAATACAAAAATTTACGAGATTTCAGATACGACAGAAGATTTCCTGAAAGAAATGGATAAAGAAATATCGATGAAGATAATTGCCGTAAAAGAAAATACAGATGAACGAATCGTTACATTTTTGAGTAAATATGCGGCTTTATCGAATAAAATACATATGGAGTGGATAGATCCTGTTCTTCATCCGTCGGTTTTGTCAGAATATGAAACTACAGAAAATACGATTGTGATTTCCTGTGAAGAAACAGGAAAAAATACGACGGTTTCTTTTGATGATATTTTGGTGATGGATCAATATTCCTACTATTATTATGGAAGTACATCGTATACATCATTTGACGGAGAAGGACAGCTCACAAGTGCACTGAATTATGTGACAGGCGAGGAGACAAAGAAAGTTTATTTGTCAACAGGACATGGGGAACAAGAGCTTGCTGAAACGATAACGGAATTGATGAATAAAAATGGATATGAGTTGTCGGAAGTTAATTTACTTATGTCAACATCTGTACCGGATGATTGTGATCTTCTTATTGTGAACGCAGTAACTTCTGATCTGACAGAAGATGAGAAAACAATGTTGCAGCTGTATTTGCAGCAAGGGGGAAAGGTGACCGTCCTATTAGGAGAAACAGAAGGGGAAAAGCTCCCGAACCTGATAAGTATTTTGTCTGAATATGGCATGACGATGGAAGGCGGTTACATTGCAGATATGACGAGATGTTATCAAAATAATCCTTATTGCATTTTCCCCAAATTATCTGTAAGCGGTGATTTGGCAGAACAGATTAAGTCAGAAATGACACTTGTTATGAATACCCATGGGATGACAGTGAACGATCCGGCAAGGGATACGATTACAACGGTTCCGTTTATGTCAACGTCTGATCAGGCATTTGCAGTGACGGAGCAAGACCAAAAGCAGGGAGAATATATTCTTGGAGCATATGCGACAGAAACAGTAAGCGAGATCTCCGCAGAGACAGAAGAAACAGAAATTTCAGAAGAAAATGCAGAAGCGTCGGAAGAAATTACGGAAGATACAGAGAAGGAAAGTAGATTGACGGTGATTGCTGCAGGAAGTCTGATAGATGAGCAGATTATAGATACCTTTACGGAATTGGAAAATACACAGTTGTTTATGAACATAATGGCAGTAAATTTTGAAAATGTGAAAAATGTCTCAATCGAAGCCAAAAGCCTTAGTGTAGAATATAATGCTGTTCAGCATGCCGGATTATTCGGAACACTGATGATTTTTGGAATACCTGCAGTGATTTTAATCAGTGGTTTTGTTGTTTGGTACAGGAGGAGAAAAGCATGACACAAAAAAGGAAAATAGGTTTGCTCATAATTGTTTTCGTGGCGCTTATATGTATATATATGTGGGTTCGCGCGTGGAATCAAAGCGAACAGGCACAGGCAAATACAATGATACGAATTACAGATACAGAAGGAGATAAGATTAAAAAGATCGCTTTAAATATAGAAAATGGAGAGTTGAACTTTGAAAAAGAAAATGGTGTGTGGTATGATGCTTTAGATCATGATATTCCGATTAATCAAAGCATTATGAATGAAATTGCAGATACGGTTGGCAGTATTTCTGCAAATCGGAAGTTGAAAAATGCAGATGAAGCAAAAGACTATGGTTTGGATGTTCCTATTTATACGATCGAGTATACAGATGATAATGATGATGTCATTTCTGTTTATTTCGGAAATAATACAGGGGACAATATTTATGCAACATTAGAAGGGGAAAAATCTATTTATACTGTTTCGAGTCAGGTCATTGAAGATTTAAATTATACAGAAGAAGATCTGATACAACTTGACGACTATCCATCGATTGGAAGTGGCAATCTTGAGAAGGCAGTTATTACGCAAAATAAAAATTCTGTTGTATATGACAGTGCAGACGAGACGCAGACGGAACAAATAATCGCAATAGCCGGAGGCCTTGGAGCTGTGCAGCTGTCCACAACGGCAGATTATTGTGCAGAAGAAAAAGAATTATCAGAATACGGCTTGGATGAAGATTTAAGGGCTGCGGTAGAAGTGACTTATCAGGAAGATGAAAAAGAAAAGAAACTGACATTATATATAGGAAACCGGGTCGGGGATGACAGATATGTGATGTTAAATGATTCAAAGATTGTGTATCTGGTTTCTGATGCAATATGTGGAAATATATTAAATGAAGAAGAATAAAAACAGGTTATAAGCAGTAAGATTTTATATTCTTTTAATTGACTTTGCAGGAGAAACGAGAGAGAATGTTATTCATATCAAAAAGGCATTAATGCAGAAGGATGGATGGAAATGAAAGAAAAATTAATACGTTTTATGCAGGGCAGATACGGTATCGATCAATTATCGAAGTTTCTTCTGATCACGGGATTGGCGGTAGTTCTTTTATCGGCGTTTTTCGGAGAAACCGCGGTGAGCATGCTTTTATATATTTTCGGCTGGGGAGTCGTGATCTACTGTTATTTTCGGATATTTTCAAGAAATGTACAGAAGCGGTACGCAGAAAATCAGGCATATCTTATGAAAACATACAAGATAAGAAATTGGTTTCAGAATCAAAAAAACATCTGGCAGCAGAGAAAAGTGTACCACATTTATACATGTCCGTCATGTAAACAAAAAATCCGCATCCCGAAGGGCAAAGGGAAAATTGAAGTAAGATGTCCGAAGTGCGGCACGACTTTTATAAAGAAAAGTTAAGCTGTGCAGACAACGAAAATATAGAACTGAAAAGTAAGAAATCCCCGTAACAATGAACTGCTCCAAAAAGTCTGACTTTTTTGGAAGAGTTCGTTGTTACGGGGATTTTGTTTTCGGTTTCAATAACGATATCTTTACCAGCTAGGGAAGAAAAGGTTATTTCCGATGTTGACTCCCGGTCGGTTTGTAGATCCTGCATAGAGGAAATAATAACAGTCTGCCACTGCCGCAAGTCTTGCGCCGTTGATCGCATCTTGCGCAACCTGCATAGATAAAGAGGTCGGACCTTTCTTCAGAACAGCGTCAAGACGACCTGTCCATACCGGTTCAAACTGTCCGCTTGCATAGATAACTCCTCTGATCGTATTCGGAAAACGAGGACTTTCCACACGGTTTAATATTACAGTTGCGACAGCAAGCAGAGAATCATAGTTCTGATGAGCTTCACACTGCAGGATCGCCGCAAGAAGTGTGACGTCATCCGCAGAAGCGTCGATCTGTCCGCCGTTGTTTGTAATAGTATCGTCGTAGCCGCCGTTTTGCTGGAGCTGCTCCAGTCGCTCTGCCTCAAGGCGGGCAGCCTCTTCAGCCTTTGCTTTTTCTAATTTGGCTTGTACTTCCGTAAGATTTGTTGAAGTCGCCTTTGCTTTTTCCTGGAGTTCCGTCTGTTTTTTCTTAAGTTCATCTTTCAGATCAAGAAGTGAATCCTGCTGAGTTTCTAATGTGTTTTTCTGATCTTCGATATTTTTATAAATATTTTTCAGATCGTCAAGGGCAGTTTTGTCATATTCGCTCAGATTTTCGATAAAATCAGCTTTGTTTATAAAATCTGCCATGTTTTCCGCCGAAAAGAGCATCTCAAGCAGTGTTGCGTTCCCGTGTTCGTACATATATTTAATACGGGATTTCATATTTTCATACTGCTCATTTTCGTTTTCTTCAGCTTCGACAAGTGCATCGGAAGTACGGGCAATCTCACCGTTTAAGATCTCAACCTGCATTTCTGTTGCAGAGATCTCTTCGCTCAAAGAGAGAATATCTTTGTTGATACCGTCTAATTCACTTTCGAGTGCAGAAGTCTGTCCTTTTAAATTGTCAATGTTGTCATCTGCAAATGAAGGAAAAACTGAAAGTACAATTCCGAGAGAACTGATCAGGATGATGCCTGATTGTATCCACCGTTTTTTGTAGAATTTCATAGCTTTAAATTCCTTTCTTGAAGCATTTTTTAAGTGCTGAACAATCATTATACTACAAATTGCGTTATTTGGCAAACTTTGATATGATAAAGGCTGAGAAGGCCGCTTTTAAAAGCGGCGAAAGACAGAACGGAAAAGAAAGAGGTATATCTATGACGCATAAGATAAAAATGATCGGACTTGACCTGGACGGAACATTGCTGACGGATAAAAAAGAACTGACTGTGCGGACAAGAGAAGTTCTTGCAAAGGCGATCAGAAGCGGAATCGTCGTACTTGTAGCTACGGGGCGTCCGTGGATGGGAGTTCCGGAAGAATTGAGAGAATTTCCGGGTATGAATTATGCGCTGACGTCTAATGGAGCAAGGATTATCGACACTCGTACGGGAAATGTAATAGAAGAACATCTGTTGTCTGTCAAATCAGCGAAAAAGGCGTTGGAAATTTGTCGAAAATATGATACTCTACAAGAGGTATATTTTGATGGACAGGGATATGCTCCGGCAGAAAAAATGGAGTTTGTGGAACGATATCACAAAAATCCGAATATGTGGGAATATATGCGTAAAACCCGTATTCCGGTGGATGATATTTTTGAACTGGTAGACAGAGAAAACAGAGGTCTCGATAAAACGCAGGCATTATTTGCGGATATGTCCGAGAGAAAACGTGCGTGGGAAGAACTTGCCCGTCATGAGGATTTGGAACTGGTCGGATCTCTTCGTTATAATATAGAAGTGAACGCGGCGGGAGTCAATAAAGGAACAGGACTTGTCAATCTCGGAAGCAGGCTTGGTATTAAGCGGGAAGAGATCATGGCGTTCGGAGACGGAGATAACGATACCGTGATGCTGAAAGAAGTCGGTTTCGGCGTCGCAATGGCAAACGGAGAGCCGCAGGTGAAAGAAGCTGCAGATTATATCACACTGTCAAATGAAGAGGACGGCGTTGCGCAAGCGATTGAAAGATTTGTTCTCGGAGGAGGAGAAGCAAGATGTTAGAAGCATTAAAAGTAATTATATTCGGTATTGTGGAGGGAATCACGGAATGGCTGCCGATCAGCAGCACGGGGCATCTGATCTTGTTGGAAGAATTACTGCATTTGAAACAAAATCAGGCGTTTCTTGACATGTTTTATGTTGTGATCCAGCTTGGAGCGATACTGGCGGTTGTCGTTATGTATTTCCATAAGCTGAATCCGTTTTCACCGAAGAAAACCCAGAAACAGAAGATGTTGACGATCCAGTTGTGGGTCAAAGTGATCATAGGTTCGATTCCGGCAATGCTGATCGGGCTTCCGTTCAATGATTTTATAGAAGAAAAGTTCAACAATTCATATGTTGTTGCCGCGACATTGATCATCTACGGTATTCTGTTTATCGTAATCGAAAACTATCAGAAAGATAAGCAGCCGAAAGTGGAAAAACTTTCTCAGCTTACGATACAGACGGTTTTGATCATCGGCGTATTTCAGGCATTGGCGCTGATCCCCGGAACATCCCGTTCGGGAGCGACGATCGTGGGAGCGCTTCTCATAGGAGTATCAAGAGGAGTTGCGGCGGAATTTACATTTTTCCTTGCAATTCCGGCGATGTTCGGCGCAAGTTTTTTGAAACTGATTAAATTCGGATTAAATTTCACGGGTATGCAGGTATTTCTGCTTTTGTTGGGAACGGTCGTTTCGTTTGCGGTTTCCATCCTTGCGATCAAGTTCCTCATGCAGTATATCAGAAAACATGATTTTAAAGTGTTTGGTTACTACAGAATCGTACTGGGAGTCATTGTGCTTCTTTACTTCGGTATTAAGACGCTGCTTGCATAAGAATTGTTTCGGCGAAAATGTGTATTTTGCAAAAAACCTGTATAAAGAATGAAGATTTATGCATAAAGTAACGCATAATATACATAAAAACTGAAACAGAATGCATAAAATTAAAAAAAGAGCTTGATTTTTATGCAGAACGTGTTAGAATGTAGTGCATGGAATGCATGGTTATTCAGCATTGAGCAATGGAATTATAAACGGAGGGTGCGAAAATGAAAAATACGAAAATGAAAAAGTTTTTAGCAGTAGTTTTAAGTGCGGCGCTTGTTGCCGGACTGGCAGCAGGTTGCGGAAGCAAAGAAGACGGTAAAGAAGAAGATAAAGGAAGCAGCGCGAAAACGGCGAAAGTGATCGACGTTGATCTTACAAATGAAGAGTATGCGTTCGGTATTGATAAAGATCAGCCGGAACTTGTTGAACAGGTAAACGCATTTATAAAAGAAGTAAAAGAAGACGGAACGCTGGATGAGATCTGTGACAAGTATTTCGGCGGCGGAGAGCCGGCAGCAGTAGAATCCGCAAAACTTGACGAGTCGAAAGATCAGCTTGTAGTTGCCACAAATGCAGCGTTTGAGCCGTTTGAGTATACAAAAGGCGATAAATATGTCGGAATCGACATGGAACTGGCAGCTCTTCTTGCGGAAAAGCTTGGAAAAGAACTTGTAATCCAGAATATGGATTTTGATGCGGTATGTCTTTCTGTAGGACAGCACAAATGTGATATCGCTATCGCAGGACTTACAGTCAATGATGAAAGAAAACAATATGTGACATTCTCAGATACATATTATCAGGCGTCACAGCGTTTGATCGTTCCGAGCGATGACGATACATTCGACGATCTGAAAGATGCAGATGCAGTTGCGGCAAAACTTGGCGAACTGAAAAAAGAAGATAAGATCGGCGTACAGCAGGGAACGACAGCGCAAAGCTACATCGAAGGAGACGAAGCTTTCGGATTTGAAGGACTTCCGGCTACATGCCAGCCGTATAAGAGCGGATCACTTGCGGTTCAGGATATGCTGAACGGAAACATCAAATATGTGATCATCGATGCAGCTCCGGCTACAGCGATCACAGAAGCGATTAATGCAATGCAATAAGTTCTCGGAAGCAGAATGAGCAATCGGCGCAATACAGAAGAGGATTTCAAAACAGTATGAAATGAAACGGACGATTGAGCGGATGATTTCGGACTGAGAGTTTTGCAAAAAGAATAGAAAACAGTATTAAATCAGAAAGGGAAATACAGGTATGTTCCGAAAACGGAAAATATCGGCGTTTTCCTTTCTTTGGACGTTTGAGAGAAGAAAGCAAAGAGGAAAGTAATGGGTAATTTTAGTGCAAAAGTAGATAAGTTTATAGAAATATTTATCGATCAAAACGGCTATGTAAAAGTGGTGCAAGGTTTGCAGAACACAGTCCTTATTGCGATTGTCGGTCTGGTCATCGGTATTTTGATCGGGACTGTTATCGCGACGGCAAGGGTGCTGCCGAAATATAAAGTGCTCCCAAGAGTTTTGAACGGTATATGCAGCGTTTATGTGGCGATGTTCAGAGGAACGCCGATGGTTGTGCAGCTTCTTGTATTTTATTATGTACTTCTTCCGATCATCGGATGGAACATAACGGGAGTTCAGGTCGCGATGCTTGTGTTCGGATTGAACAGCGGCGCATATATTTCGGAAATTATGCGAAGCGGAATCCAATCGGTAGACGCAGGACAGATGGAAGCGGGACGTGCAGTCGGATTAAGTTTCGGGGCGAGTATGATGAAGATTGTCATTCCGCAGGCTGTCAAGAATATTCTTCCGACTCTCGGAAACGAATTTATCGCGCTTATCAAAGAAACATCGGTTGTAAGTTTCGTAGGCGCGGCGGATCTGTATGTGGCGTTTAACTATATCGGAACAAACAGTTATGAATTCATGGTTCCGTATCTCGTGATGGCGCTTATTTATATTGCATTGATCCTTGTTGTGACACTGCTTGTAAAATTATTGGAAAGGAGCCTGAAGAAGAGTGATAGACGTAATTAATCTTAGAAAAAGCTTTGGTGATCTTGAAATCTTAAAAGGCATCAATATCACGATCAATAAAGGCGACATTGTCGCGGTGCTCGGACCGTCAGGTTCCGGAAAAAGTACGTTTCTGCGCTGCTTAAATTGTATGGAAGATCCGACATCCGGAAGCATTGTTTTTAAAGGAGTCGATATCGCGGATATGAAAGTCGATATCAACGTGCATCGCCGCCATATGGGTATGGTATTTCAACATTTTAATTTGTTCAATAATAAAACAGTTCTTCAAAACGTAATGATGGCTCCGGCATATTTGCAGTGCAAGGATCTGAAAAAAGCAAAAAATAAAAACAGAATGATCCGGTTTAAAAATATATTCCGAAGCAAAAAAGAAGAACTTATCCCAATTACAACGACAAAAGAACAGATCAAAAGCGAGACGAAAAAGCAGGCTCTTGAACTGCTCGGAAGAATCGGACTTGAAGACAAAGCGGACGTTTACCCGTCTACATTGTCGGGAGGTCAGAAGCAAAGAGTTGCGATCATTCGTTCTCTTGCAATGAATCCGGATGTGATCCTGTTTGACGAGCCGACATCGGCGCTTGATCCGGAGATGGTCGGAGAAGTTCTTGAGTTGATGAAGAAGCTGGCTCAGGAAGGAATGACGATGGTTGTAGTCACTCATGAGATGGGATTTGCGAAAGAGGTTGCGTCCAGAGTGATCTTCATGGATGACGGGCAGATTGTTGAGGAAGCTGAACCGGAAGAATTTTTCGGCAATCCGAAGAATCCGAGACTGAAAGAATTTTTGTCGAAGATTTTGTAAAAAGAATCTGTAAGTTGAAAAACGTGTACATGTCTGTGCACAGAAGAACATATGAAAAGCAGGGTGGATGAGAAACTCTGCTTTTTGTTTTTGAAAGAATGAAAAGTCCGAAGCAGACTTTTTGCTTTTATTTAAAGCGAGGTGGAAAATGAGATACGATCGAATTTATAAGGCGAAGTTTATAGAACGTCCGAACCGGTTTATTGCCTATGCAGAATTAAACGGGAAAAAGGAAACGGTTCATGTGAAAAATACAGGAAGATGCGCCGAGCTTCTTCGGCCGGGAGCAGATATTTATATTCAGGAAAGCGATAATCCGTCCAGAAAGACAAGGTGGGACTTGATTGCCGTAAAAAAGGGCAGTCGAATGATCAATATGGACTCTCAGATTCCGAATAAGGTTGTAAAAGAATGGATTGAACAGGGAAATCTTTTTGGAAATGTGACTTTGATCCGGCCTGAAACCGTATACAAAAATTCTCGTTTTGACCTGTATGTGGAAGCGGAAGATCAAAACGGGGGAATCCGAAAGATTTTTATTGAGATCAAAGGTGTGACATTAGAAGAAAACGGAGTGTGCCGCTTCCCGGATGCGCCAAGCGAACGAGCCGTAAAACATCTGGAAGAGCTTTCCGATGCAAAGAAGAATGGATATGAGGCATATGTGTTTTTTGTGATCCAGATGAAAGGCGTGCGTTATTTCACGCCGAATACAGAGACACATCCTCAATTTGCCGAAGCGCTTCAAAAGACGGCAAAGGAAGGTGTAAAAGTGCTTGCCTATGACTGTGATGTGACAAGCGATGCGATCGAGCTGAGCGATGCGGTAGACGTCGTTCTAGGCAATCCGATCTTAAAAGAATCTGTCCGGCCTCTTGTAGAGTGGTTTCGTGAGAATAAGCGTGATCTTCCGTGGAGAAAGAGGATTAACGCATACAGAGTGTGGATTTCGGAGATTATGCTTCAGCAGACGAGGGTGGAGGCGGTAAAGCCTTATTATGAGCGCTTTTTAAGTGAACTTCCCGATGTGAGCGCACTTGCATCTGTCGAGGAAGACAGGTTATTGAAACTGTGGGAAGGATTGGGGTATTATAACCGGGCCCGCAATTTAAAAGCTGCGGCGTGTCAGATTATGGAACAATACGGAGGAAGGTTTCCTTCATCATATGAAGAAATACGTTCGCTGAAGGGAATCGGAAATTATACTGCGGGAGCGATCGGATCATTTGTTTATCACATTCCGAAACCCGCAGTAGACGGAAATGTTCTGCGCGTAGTATCGAGGCTTACGGCAGATGAGGGTGATATCAAAACGGCGGCTGTAAGATCAAAAGTAGAAGAATTGATCGAAGAAATCATCCCGAAAGATGCGCCGGGTGATTTTAATCAGGGGTTGATTGAGTTGGGAGCGATCGTCTGTGTTCCGAACGGAGAGCCGAAATGCGCCGCCTGTCCGCTTGAAGCGCTGTGCAAAGCACATAAGGAAGGACGGGAAATGGATTTCCCGGTGAAGAAAAAGGCGAAAGCAAGAAGAATAGAAAAGAGGACGGTGTTTATTTTTCGGGATAATGAAAAAGTGGCAATCAGGAAACGGCCTCAAAAAGGACTCCTTGCCGGAATGTATGAATTTCCGAATGTGGAAGGGCACCTCAGGACAGAGGAAGTGATCGGGTATGCGCAGACGGCAGGGCTGACTCCGGTACGTGTAAAACGGATTGGAACGGCAAAACATATTTTCAGCCATGTAGAATGGCATATGACAGGATATGAACTGCTGGTCGATGAACTGGAAAAAACGTCGGCGCCAAACGTCGGTCAAATGTGTGTGGAAAACGGAGCGGATGGATCGGAAAATATATTTGTAAAGATAAAACAATTAGAGGAAGAGTATGCGATGCCGTCTGCATTTGATAAGTTTGTAGAGCACACTCGGTTTTCTTGAAATGTATGAGATACTGTGGTAAACTGTTGCTGTATGTATTGAATGAAGTCAGAACAGACAGGAGTGTGCTTGGATGAAAGAAAAAGAACAGATCTCAAGACAGCAGCAAAAATCCCGGGAGACGAAAGAAAAAATATTCAAGGCAGCGAAACGCATTTTGCAGAAGGGCGGATACGAGGAACTGTCTATCAAAAATATATGTGAGGAGGCGGGTGTCTCCAATGGAAGCTTTTACCACCATTTTAAGACAAAAGATGATCTTCTTTCTTACTATATAGAAGATCAGCCTCAGATCGAACCGAATCTTTTGGAACTTCCGGACAGCGTACAAGCAGTAAAAGACGGTATTATCCAAGTGTATTTGAATTATGTAAAATACTGCCGTGAACTTGGAGTTGAGTTTATGTCCGGTTACTATGATACGAAAAACCAGGCGTTGAATGCAGATATCCGTACAGAACGTCCGTATCCGATCGTGACAGTAAGAGCTTATGTCGAAAAGGCAGTGCAGGCAGGCGTCGCAGTATTGAATGAGCCGATCGAAGAATTTACGACAGATATCAGGATGATCGTAATCGGGAATGTGTTTGAGTGGTGCATTAAGCATGGAAAGGCTGATTTTGAAGGAAATATGAGCCGGTCGCTTAGATGTTATCTCGACGGGGCGCTTCGCGAAGCGGTTCGCTGACGAAAGACAAACAAAACAGAACATAAAAAGCGGACGGAACTTATAAAAGGAACAATAGATAAGAGATAATAAAAATGGAAAAAGAATATGATTTTATTATAAACCCGAAAGCGCGTTCAGGAATGGGAATGAAAGCATGGCAGAAAATAGAATCAGAATTGAAGGCACGACATATAAATTACCGTGTATATCTGACAAAAAGAAGAGGTCATGCCGCTAAGACGGCGGCGTTTATCACGGCAGATGATAAACGGCATACGATTGTTGTTTTAGGCGGAGACGGCACAGTTAATGAAGTCGTAAACGGGATAAAACGTCCGGATCTGATAACATTTGGGTATATCCCTATAGGGTCGAGCAATGATTTCGCGCGGGGATTAAAACTTCCGAAAGATCCGATGAAAGCACTTCAATCTGTATTATCTCCGAAGAAAGTGATTTCTGCCGATGTAGGACAGATTTCAAGAGAAGGAAAAAGCCGGAGATTTATTGTAAGCGCAGGGATGGGGTTCGACGCAGGAGTCTGTCATGAAGTGTGCGTGTCACAATGGAAAAAGCGGCTGAATAAAATAGGGCTGGGTAAACTAAGTTACGCAGTAGTTGCCCTTGACCGTCTGAAAAAAGACCGGCCGACAAAGTTGACGGTAACGCTGCCTGACGGGAGAAAACAGATGTTTGAAAAAACTCTTTTTGTGGCTTTTATGAATCTTCCATATGAAGGCGGCGGTTTTCGATTTGCCCCGGAGGCGTCCGTGACGGATGGCTGCATCGATATCGTGATAGCGCACCATATGTCTCCTTTGAAGGCGGTGTGGCTGTTGCCGAGAGCGTTTTTTGGGAAACATACGGGAGCAAAAGAAATTACGATCATTCGGAGTCCTTCGGTATCGGTTGAGGCGCAGCGAAGCCTTCCGATCCATACAGACGGAGAGGCGGCGTTTTCCCGATATAAGGCATCGGTGGAGATACTGGAAGAAAAATTGCATATCATTGCAGGATAACAGCCGGAAAATTTAATAAATGTTTCCTAAATGTTTTATGAAGAAGGTTGTTGTACATTTTAAATCGTGCTATAATCGTTGCAATCGCAAAGATTAAAAGATTGCATATGAAAAGGGGCAGTCGTGTAATGGGCAAAAAAGAAAGTGGTAAATTCGGAAGCTGGCTGAAAAAGTATAAACATGCGTGGGTATTTTTGTATATTTTTATCTACATGCCGTGGTTTTTGCTTTTGGAAAAGCATGTAACGACAAACTATCATGTGATCCAGACGCAGTTTGATATGTGGATTCCGTTTGTTGAATATTTTATTATTCCGTATTTGATGTGGTTTGCGTTTATCGCGGCTGCATTTGTGTATTTTTTCTTTACGGACGTACCGGGATTTTATAAAATGGCGAAGTTTATGTTTACCGGTATGACAATATTCTTGATCATATCGACGATATTTCCGAATGGGCAGGATCTTCGTCCGGTCGTATTTGAGAGAGATAATGTATTTGTGGATATGGTGCGGATGCTGTATCGTGCGGATACATGTACGAATGTATTCCCGAGTCTGCATGTATTTAATACGCTGAGCGTGTGTATCGCTGTCCATGAGAGTGAAAAACTGAAAAAACACAAAGCTGTCTGCAATGCGGCGTACATATTGGCGGCGCTGATCATTCTTGCAACGATGTTTTTGAAACAACATTCTGTTCTGGACGTATTCGGAGCGGTGATTATGGCGTATGTACTTTATAAAGTCGTCTATGAGCCGGAAAAGAAGATGATACCTCAGCTCTCAAAACAAAAATTTTCAAAGCAGAAGCGGATTGCCGCTCATAATAAATAAAAGAGCAGCGGTAAAGATAAACAGGATAAAGATAGATTAATTTTAACAGGAACATTTTCGACAGGAGCGAAAATGGGAAATGAGAGGGAATGAACATTATGAGAAAAGTTATGCTTACAGGTGACCGTCCGACAGGAAGACTTCATGTGGGACACTATGTAGGATCGTTAAGAAGACGTGTGGAGCTTCAGAATACGGGAGAGTTCGACGATATTTTTATTATGATCGCAGATGCTCAGGCGCTGACGGATAATGCGGATAATCCGGAAAAGGTGCGCAGCAATATTATTGAAGTCGCTTTGGATTATCTTGCGTGCGGACTTGATCCGGAAAAATCGACGCTTTTTATCCAGTCGCAGATTCCGCAGTTATGTGAACTGTCGTTTTATTATATGAATCTTGTGACGGTGTCAAGACTTCAGAGAAACCCTACTGTAAAAACAGAGATTAAAATGCGTAATTTCGAGACGAGTATTCCGGTAGGATTTTTCACATATCCGATCAGTCAGGCGGCGGATATTACGGCGTTTAAGGCGACGACTGTTCCGGTCGGCGAAGATCAGATGCCGATGATCGAACAGACAAAAGAGATCGTTCATAAGTTTAATTCCGTATATGGGGATACACTTATAGATCCGAAGATCCTTCTCCCTGAAAATCAGGCTTGTCTGCGGCTTCCGGGAATTGACGGAAAAGCGAAAATGAGCAAATCACTCGGGAACTGTATCTATCTGTCGGAAGAGCCGGAGGAGATTAAGAAGAAAGTGTTCAGTATGTTTACCGATCCGACTCATATCCGGGTGGAAGATCCGGGAAAACTGGAAGGAAACACAGTATTTACTTATCTTGATGCATTTTGCAGACCGGAATATTTTGCAGAGTTTTTGCCGGAATATTCGGATCTGGACGAGCTGAAAGCACATTATCAGCGCGGCGGACTCGGAGATATGAAAGTGAAACGTTTTCTGAATAATGTGCTTCAGGCCGAGTTAGAGCCGATCAGGAACCGCAGAAAAGAATTCAGTAAAGATATTCCGGCGGTTTATGAGATGCTTAAAAAGGGAAGCGAGAAAGCGGAAGCGGTTGCAGCACAGACACTTGCAGAAGTAAAAGCTGCAATGAAGATCAATTACTTTGACGATACAGAACTGATTAAAGCGCAGTCAGAACAGTTTGCAGAATAAGAAATGATATCAAAAAACTCAGGAGAAAGTTCTTCTGAGTTTTTTTGTCGGCGACGGGGAAAATCCGAGCCTGATCAAGAATTATTTTACAATAAAAAAGATGCTGCATAAGCAACATCTCTTTTCGTACGTGCGATAGAAGATTCGAACTCCCGACCTTCTGGTCCGTAGCCAGACGCTCTATCCAGCTGAGCTAATCGCACATTTGCTGTTTCGTTCACAGCGAAATTTATTATATTATAGGTTTTGAAATATGTCAACCCTTTTTGGAATAAAAAATAAATAATTTTAAAGAATGATTTTCAAGGGGTTCTCAGGCAAACAATCTTGCCATGTCTTCGGGCAGATCGGCGGTAAATGTCATTTGTCTTCCGGTTATCGGATGGAGAAAGCGAAGACAGTGAGAGTGAAGCGCCTGCCGGTCGATCAGTTCCATATCCGGATTGTACAGATAATCTCCGATCAAAGGAAATCCGAGGTGTTTCATATGGACTCGGATCTGATGTGTGCGGCCTGTTTCTAAAATAAGAGAAACGAGTGAAAGCCCGTTTTTTTCAAAAACTGTGTGGTAATGGGTAATTGCATGTTCGCCGTTTTCAAAATCGATCTTCCGTTCGATGAGAGAACTTCCGGTTCGTCCGATCGGAGCATTTATCGTTCCTTCAAAAGGAGTGACGTGTCCGCGTACAATGGCGAGATATTCCCGTTCGATCTGATGCCGGGCGGTCATGGAAGATAAGATATTAGAGCTGACCATATGCTTCGCAACGACAGTCAGACCGGAAGTGTCCCGGTCAAGACGGTTTGTACAGCGGAAAATAAAAGGTTTGTTTTGTTGTTCATAATACCACATCAGCGCGTTTGCAAGAGAGTTTCGATAGTTGTTAAGAGAAGGGTGGATCGGCATTCCGGCAGCTTTGTTTATCACTATGATATCTTCATCTTCATAGACAATATCGATCGGCAGATTGACAGCGGGAATATTCGGAGAGGAAGTTTCTTCCTGAATGCGGACAGTCAGAATATCTCCTGCCTGAAGTGTTGTTTGCATATAAGACCATTCTCCGTTTTTTAAAATGCTTTCGGGCATTTTTTTAAGAAGTGTCAGATTTTGCATGGAATATCCGTGCTTTCGGAGAAAACTGTCAATACGGATGTTTTGTCCGCTGTCGGTTATTTTATATGTGATCGTACGTTCCATAACTTCTCCATTTCGTTTCGGCGCGCAAAACGAGGCGGCAATTTTTATATGCCGGGTTTCGCATGTCTGTTTTTGTATTGCGTCAGTTCAGTCATATATTATAACAAAGACAGACAAGACCGGTCAATAATGTAAAGCAGTCGTGTAAAGTTCGCGGGAAAAGGTGGAATGGAATGTACGTGTGTGGTAAACTATGTATAATGCTGTTTGTGAATTAATTTAGAGAGAGGATTTTTATAAATGGATATCAATCAAAAACTGACAGAAGAACTTGATGTGAACCGCTGGCAGATTGACGCGGCGGTAACTTTGATCGATGAAGGGAATACGATCCCGTTTATATCGAGATATAGAAAAGAAGCGACCGGGTCACTCAACGACGAGCAGCTTAGGAAGCTTCATGAAAGACTTCTCTATCTGAGAAATCTGGAAGAGAAGAAAGAGCAGGTGATCTCGAGCATTGAAGAGCAGGGAAAGATGACAGAAGAACTCAAAGAGAAGATCCTTTTAGCTGAGACGCTCGTGACAGTGGAAGATCTGTATCGGCCATATCGTCCGAAGCGGCGGACGAGGGCAACGATCGCGAAAGAAAAAGGATTAGAGCCTTTGGCAGCGTATATGATGCTGCAGCAGGCAAAAGAACCTTTGGAAGAAACCGCAAAGCAATATATTTCGGAAGAAAAAGAAGTAAAGACAGAGGAAGAAGCAATCGCCGGAGCAAAAGACATTATTGCGGAAATCATTTCCGATAATGCGGATTATCGTACATGGATCAGAAAAACGACGATGAAAAAAGGAAAAGTCGTTTCTACAGCAAAAGATCCGGAGACAGAATCTGTTTACGAGATGTATTACGAATTTGAAGAATCGGTTGAAAAGCTTGCCGGACATCGGATTCTTGCGCTGAACCGCGGTGAGAAAGAAAAAATACTGACGGTCAAAGTAGAGGCTCCGGAGGAAGATATTCTGAGATATTTAGAGAAAAAGACGATTGTAAATGATAATCCGTATACGACTTCGGTCTTAAAAGAAGTTGTCGAGGACAGTTATAAACGTCTGATCGAGCCTGCGATCGAAAGGGAGATAAGAAATGAACTGACGGAGAAAGCGGAAGACGGAGCAATCGACGTATTCGGGAAAAATCTGCATCAGCTTCTCATGCAGCCGCCGATCGCGGGGAAAGTAGTGCTTGGATGGGATCCGGCGTTTCGTACGGGATGTAAACTGGCAGTTGTCGATCCGACGGGAAAGGTGATCGGAACTACGGTCATTTATCCGACGGCTCCGACGACTCCGCAGAAGATCAAGGCAAGTAAGGACTTGCTAAAGAAGATCATTCCGAAATATCATATTTCACTTATTTCGCTTGGAAACGGAACTGCTTCCCGTGAATCAGAACAGTTTATCGTGGAACTTTTGAAAGAGATACCTGAGCAGGTTCAGTATGTGATCGTCAATGAAGCGGGAGCTTCTGTCTACTCGGCAAGTAAGCTTGCAAGTGAGGAATTTCCGAAGTTTGATGTAGGTCAAAGAAGCGCGGCGTCCATCGCGAGAAGACTTCAAGATCCATTGGCCGAACTTGTGAAGATCGATCCGAAGTCGATAGGCGTCGGACAATATCAGCATGATATGAATCAGAAGAAACTGGGAGAAAAGCTTGGGGGAGTCGTAGAGGACTGCGTTAATAAAGTCGGCGTTGATTTGAATACGGCGTCTGCGCCGCTTTTATCGTACATTTCGGGAATCAGTTCGGCGATTTCTAAAAATATTGTAGCCTACAGAGAGGAGCACGGAAAGTTTACGAGCAGAAGAGAACTTCTGAAAGTGCCGAAACTTGGGCCGAAAGCGTTTGAACAATGTGCGGGATTTATGAGAATCCGCGACGGAGAGAATCCGCTTGACGGTACGGGCGTCCACCCTGAATCATATGAAGCGGCAAAAGGCCTTTTGCAAAAGCAGGGGTATTCACCGGAAGATGTGGCGGCTCATAATCTGGCGGGATTATCTCTTACGATAAAAGACTATAAAGCGACGGCAGAAGAATTAGGAATCGGCGAGATCACCCTGCGCGATATCGTAAAAGAGTTGGAAAAGCCTGCGCGCGACCCGCGTGACGAGATGCCAAAACCGATTCTTAGAACGGACGTACTGGAAATGAAAGATTTAAAAGAAGGAATGATATTGAAAGGAACGGTGCGAAACGTCATTGATTTCGGCGTGTTTGTGGATATCGGAGTTCATCAGGACGGTCTCGTACATATTTCCCAGATTACAGACCGTTATATCAAACATCCCCTTGAGGCAGTGAGCGTCGGAGACGTTGTGGATGTAAAGGTGATGAGCGTGGATATGAAAAAGAAGAGGATACAGCTTACGATGAGAGGAATTTCCTGAAAAACGAAAAAAGAAAGAAGAAAAAAGATTTGAGAAGACAGCGGGAGGTATAGGAATGGCAAAATACAGACATATTGTCTTTGACGTGGACGGAACACTGATCGATACGAGAGACTGCATATTATATTCATTGCAGGAGATGCTCATGACGGTAAAAGGAGAGCGGTACGAGATAGAAGATCTGAAGTTTGTGCTGGCTAATACATCTGTGAAAAATATGCATCTTCTCGGGGTGGAAGAAGAAAAAATCCCGGGCGCAGTCGAAATGTGGGTGGCAAATGAAGAGAAGAACATCGATATGATCCGCATTTTTGACGGAATAGAAGAACTTCTGGAAAAACTGGAGAAAAAAGGAAGTACGCTTGGTGTCGTAACATCAAGAACACGCGAGGAACTGGAGCTTGTTCTTGATCAGCTTCCGATACGAAAATATTTTTCGATATGCATATGTGCCGATGACACGAAAGAGCATAAACCGTCGGCACAGCCGCTGCTGAAATATATGGAACTGTCAGGAGCGCGGAAAGAAGAAACCGTCTATATCGGAGACAGCGCTTCAGATATGGCATGCGCCCTCAATGCGGGAGTGGATTGTGTTCATGCGGTATGGGGCGAACCGGAAACAGAAGCGGATGCGACTTATCGCGCCGGGAAACCGGAACAACTTGAGGAAATATTTTTATAAAAATTGTTTGACAGAACCGGCTTTCTAAAGAGCGTTTTGTAAATTAGGTTTATTGAATCACAGCGCCGGATTTGTTATGATGATAGAGAAATCAATTTTATTGTAAAGAAGCATGTAAATAAAATAAAGTGGAAAAGAAAAGGAGAAGAATATGAAGATCGGAATCGGAAATGACCATTCAGCATTAGAATTAAAGGCGGAAATCATTAGTTTCCTGAAAGAAAAAGGACATGAAGTAGTAGATTACGGAACAAATTCAAGCGAGAGCTGTGATTATCCGGTCTACGGGGAAATCGTGGCAAGAGCAGTGGCAGCAGGCGAGGTTGAACAGGGAATCCTGATCTGCGGAACAGGTCTTGGAATTTCTCTTGCGGCAAATAAAGTAAAAGGAATCCGCGCCGCGGTTTGCAGCGAGCCGTTTACGGCAAAGATGGCAAGAGTGCACAATAACTGTAATATCCTGGCGTTCGGAGCTCGTGTGGTAGGAGCGGAGCTTGCGAAAATGATCGTAGAGACATGGCTTGACGCTGAGTTTGAAGGAGGACGTCATCAAAGAAGAGTTGACCTGATTACAGCGATTGAGGAGAAATAAACATGCAGTCATATCATCTGACACAATGGGTATTGTTCTTTTTCATTTACAGTTTTATCGGCTGGGTATGGGAATGCTGCTTTGTTTCTGTGCGGAAACGCCGCTGGGTAAACCGCGGATTTATGTACGGGCCGATGCTGCCGATCTATGGATTCGGAGCGCTTGCGGTCTTGATCAGTACGATCAGAGTCAGAGACAGTATTCCGTTGATCTTTTTATTCGGCATGGTTGGAGCAACGCTGTTGGAATACGTTACAGGGGCGGTTATGGAGAGACTTTTCAATGTGAAATACTGGGATTACAGCAATCAGAAATTTAATCTGAACGGATATATTTGTCTTACCTCGTCTTTGGGGTGGGGATTGTTTTCCGTTTTACTTGTTAAGTTTGTTCATGTACCGATCGAGGGAGCGGTGCTGAAGATTCCGACGATTATTGCGGAGGGTATCGCATTTGTGCTGACTGTTGCGGCGGCGGTCGATGTGACGCAGTCGTTTAATGATGCGATGGATCTGAAGCGGATTCTTGCACAGCTTGAAGAAAGCAAAAAACAGATCAGGAAGATACAGGAGAAATTAAAAGTCGCTTCTGAAGAATTTGTGGAAGATTATCGACAGCGCGCAGGTGAGTTTGTGGAAGATTATCGACAGCGCGCAGGTGAGTTTGTAGAAGATTATCGCAGGCGTGTAGAAGAACATGTAGAGGATTACCGCGGACGTGCGGAAGAAATGGCGGAAGATTACAAAAAACTGGCAGAAGAGCATATGGACAGTTACCGTCAGCGCGCAGAAGAAATGGTAGAGGGATACAAAGAAGAGATCAAAGTTCAAAAGAAGAAACGCCGCGAACAAATCAATTCACGCAAAGAAGAATATCTGGCGCGTGTTCATGCAAGGCGCGAAGAGAGACAGCGTCTTCTTGCAAGATTGTCGGAGAGGGCGGAACTGTTGATGAAGGAAGAATTTACATCAAAGGTTGACGAATTGATCGGCGAAGATAAACGGGAAGAATATGCGAAGATCAAGAAAAATATTTCCCGGGAGATGACGAAGATGCACGACAGAACAGACAGAAGCTATATCCGTGCAGCAAGACATTTGAAAGGCAATCCGACGGCTGTGTCAAAAAGATTTTCAGAAGCTCTTGCCGAACTGAGAAAACATATGGATGAGAAGTGATAGCGGAGGGATACCAAAGATGACAAAAAAGCAGCGTGCGTTACAGGTGATCGAGCGGCTGAAAAAAGAATATCCGTCCGCCGGCTGTACGCTTGATTATGATCAGGCATGGAAACTGCTTGTCAGTGTGCGGCTTGCGGCACAGTGTACAGATGCCCGTGTCAATGTAGTGGTGGAAGGGTTATATGAAAAATATCCGACAGTGGAAGCTTTGGCGGAAGCGGATGTAGATGAGATTGAGAAAATTGTGCGTCCGTGCGGTCTTGGCAGAAGCAAGGCGCGCGATATCAGCGGCTGTATGAAGATGATCCGGGATGAGTATGAAGGGAAAGTGCCGGATGATTTTGACGCGCTGATGAAACTTCCGGGAGTCGGAAGAAAAAGCGCAAACCTTATCATGGGCGATGTGTTCGGGAAACCTGCGATTGTGACAGATACGCATTGTATCCGGCTTGTAAACCGGATCGGACTCGTAGATGGGATAAAAGAACCGAAAAAGGTCGAGATGGCATTGTGGAAGATCATTCCTCCTCAGGAGGGAAGCGATTTCTGTCACAGGCTTGTCTTCCACGGGCGGGATGTGTGTACGGCAAGGACAAAGCCGTACTGCGAGAAGTGCTGTCTGGCGGATATTTGCAAGAAAAACGGAGTTTCATAAAAAAGAAAAAGAGGAGGCAGAAAATGAAAAGTTTGAAATTAAGAGATGATTTTTATTGGACAGGTATTATTGACGATCAACTCAGAGTATTTGATATTATCATGTATACGGAATTCGGTACAACTTATAATTCTTATGTGATGAAGGCGGGGGACAAAACAGTTCTTTTCGAGACTGCAAAAGCGAAGTTTTTTGACGAATATTTGGAACATCTTCAAGAAGTGATCGACATTCGGAAAATCGATTATCTTGTTGTAAGTCATACAGAGCCGGATCATGCCGGAAGCGTAGAACGCCTTCTCGATTATAGTCCGCAGATGAAGGTGATCGCTACGGGATGTGCACTCGGTTTCCTGAAAGAGATCGTAAACCGGGATTTTGTCGGCATTCCGGCAAGGGATAAAGAGAAGATGACGATCGGAAATAAGACGCTTGAGTTTTTGTTTGTTCCGAATCTTCATTGGCCGGATACGATGTACACTTTTATTGAGGAAGAACAGATTCTTGTAACATGTGATTCTTTCGGTGCACATTACTGCCTCCCGGAAGTCGTATCAAGTGAGATTAAAAATGAGGCGGATTATCAAAGTGCTTTGAAATATTATTATGACTGCATTATCGGACCGTTCAAACCTTTTATGCTTAAAGCTCTCGACCGTGTTGAAACAATGGATATTTCCATGATCTGTACGGGGCATGGACCGGTTCTCGTAGGAGATCGGATCAGACAGGTTATGAAGCAATACAGAGAATGGTCGACAGTGGTCAATCCGAATGAGAAAAAAACAGTTATTATCCCGTATGTGAGCGCATATGGCTACACGAAGATGCTTGCGGAAAAAATCGCGGAAGGAGTCAAAGACAGCGGCGATATCGACGTCAGGTCTTATGACATGGTTGAGGCAGACGCAGAGAAAGTGAACGAAGAACTTTTGTTTGCGGACGGAATATTGCTTGGAACTCCTACGATTGTCGGAGAAGCGCTCAAGCCGATATGGGATCTTACACTTGCAATGTTTCCGGCTACTCACGGAGGAAAATATGCCGGCGCATTCGGAAGCTACGGTTGGAGCGGAGAAGGAGTGCCGAATATTACGCAGCGTCTGAAACAACTGAAAATGAAAGTATCGGAAGGATTCCGCGTTCGGTTTAAACCATCGGAAGCGGATCTTGTGAGCGCTTATGAGTACGGATATCAGTTCGGGTGCATCGTGCAGAACAAAGAACCTGTAAAGCCGAAGAAAAAAGGCGCCAGAACGCTTGTGAAATGTCTTGTCTGCGGAGAAATTTTCGATTCTTCGATCGAGATATGTCCGGTGTGCGGAGTCGGAAAAGAGAATTTTATAGAAGTTGAAGCAGAAGAAAGCGCCGTTTTGAATAATACAGAAGAATATTATGTTATCCTCGGAAACGGAACGGCAGGATTTAACGCTGCCAAGGCGATAAGGGAACGTGATAAAACGGGAGCTGTTACGATCATTTCCGATGAAGAGTATCCGGCATACAACCGTCCGATGCTGACAAAGTCGATCGTGGCAGGATTGAGCGCGGATCAGATCGCGATCGTAGATCCGTCATGGTATGAAGAAAACAAAGTGTTCCAAATGTTAGGAAAGAAAGTGGCGTCTGTCGATGTAAATGAAAAAGAAGTGATTCTTGAAAGCGGAGAGAAAGTGCATTTCACGAGACTGATCTATGCACTTGGAAGCGAGTGCTTTATACCTCCGATCGAAGGAAGTTCTTTGCCGGAAGTAGTTGCGATCCGCCGCCTTGCAGATGTGGAAAAACTGGAAAAAATGATGGAACATGCGGCGAAAGCAGTTGTGATCGGAGGCGGTGTGCTTGGTCTGGAAGCTGCCTGGGAACTGAAAAAAGCGGGGGTTGATGTACAAGTGTTAGAAGCTGCTCCGATTCTTATGGGACGTCAGCTTGACGAGAACGCTTCGGACATTTTGAGGATGTTCGCCGAAAAGAGCGGTGTGAAGATCAGTACGGGCGTTTCCGTGGAAGCAGTGGAAGGAGACGGACATGTATCGGGAGTCCGCTTGTCTGACGGTCAGGTGATTCCTGCGGAAGTTGTCGTTGTATCGGCGGGAGTGCGTGCAAATACAGCATTGGCTAAGGAGATCGGACTTGATGCGGACCGTGCCGTTAAAGTGAACGAACGGATGGAAACGAGTGTTCCGAACGTATATGCATGCGGTGACTGTGCGGAATTTAACGGGGCAAACTATGCTGTTTGGCCGGAGGCTTCCGAACAGGGACGTATCGCGGGCGCAAATGCGGCAGGGGATCAGATTGAGTATGCGGCGACAGCTCCGACATTGACATTCCATGGGATGAACACGGCTCTTTTCGCAGCCGGAGATAACGGGAAAAATCCGAATCTGCTTTATAAGACGGCAGAATTTAAAGATATGGGAAAAGGAAGATACAGTAAATATTACTTTTTAAACAACCGCCTTGCAGGCGTTATCATGATCGGAGATCTGTCCGATATGGTCAAAATCACGGAGGCATTGGAAAAACATGCCCTGTATAAAGATGTGCTCGGATAGAAAAGAACGCATCACATAAAGCGGCGCCTCCCGGGCAGGAGTGAGAGTCTCGTATAAAACCGTGTCCGGGGGGATTATTTTTATCGAAGGTGCATCTGAAACTGCGTCTTTGCAAAAAAGATGTGCGGGAAAGGAATTCAAAAGAGAAAATATGGTAAACACAATATATGAACTGGCATGGATCTTTTTTATTTATTCATTTATCGGATGGTGCGGCGAGGTCATCGTTGCGGCGGTTAACAGGCACAAGTTTGTCAACAGGGGATTTATCGCGGGACCGCTCTGCCCGATCTACGGAACGGGAGCGGTGGCGGTGGCGGTGTTTTTGCCGGAATTAAAAGAAAATCTGATCTTTCTTTTTATCGGCGGAATGATCGTTACTTCGTTCGTAGAATATATTACGGGAAGGCTGATGGAAAAGATACTGCATAAAAAGTGGTGGGATTATTCAGATCAGAAATTTCATCTGGACGGTTACATTTGTCTGCGGGTATCTGCTTTATGGGGCGTGTGCAGTGTACTGATGATCTACTTCCTGAATCCGTTTTTTTGCGGTCTTGTCAATATGATACCCCGTTTGATCGGAGAAGTGATCTTATGGGTGCTTTTAGGCCTGCTTATTGCGGATGGTCTCGGTTCGGGAATTGCGGTTCTTGAATTGAAAAGAAAGAAAGGTCGGATCGAGCAGATTACGGAAGAGCTGCAGAAAACGTCTAAATTTCTTGAAAACGCTCTGACAAAACGGATCCAGAAAAGACTGGTAAAGGCATTTCCGAATATTGAGACTGAAAAAGATGCTGAACAGGAAGAAAAATTTGCGGAAGGATGCGGATTTTTTAAACTGGCGAGTCTGTTTATCATCGGAGCATTTATCGGGGATATAGTAGAGACGATATTCTGCCTTATTACAACCGGGCGTCTTATGAGCCGCAGCAGTCTTGTGTTTGGTCAGTTCAGTATCGTGTGGGGAATTGCATGTGCGCTTCTGACATGGATTTTATATAGATACCGTGATAAGAGTAATTGGTTTATATTCCTTTTCGGAACAATACTCGGGGGCGCATATGAATACATATGCAGTGTTTTTACGGAGATTGCCTTTGGAACAGTGTTCTGGGATTATAGTAAGATCCCGTTTAATCTGGGAGGAAGAATTAACCTGTTGTATTGTTTCTTCTGGGGATTTGCCGCCGTTATCTGGATGAAAGCGGTTTACCCGTTTTTGTCAAGACAGATCGAACGATTGCCGAAAAAGGCGGGACGTATCATCTGCTCCTTGCTGCTTGTTGTTCTGACGGCGGATATGGCGCTGTCATTTGCCGCTTTGGCGCGTTACGGAGAACGTCAGGAAGGAAAAGAAGGAAACGGGGTTATCGCTGAAAAGTTAGATGAGTATTTCCCGGATCAGTTTATCGAGAAACGGTATGAAAATCTGAAAATAGCGAAATAAATAAAACAGATAAAACAAAAAACCGGAATGTGCCTTTTGGCGCTTCCGGTTTTTGCTGATGTGCGGCCCTTCGCCGGGAAATTATGATTTGGAATTCAGAGACTGCAGTTCGCGAAGAAAGTCCAGATCATCTTGCCTCAATTTTATGTTTGTAACATAATTTTTATCGGAAGGCGATGTGACGCTGATTTCGATCACTGTGCCTTCTTCCAAAGCGTTATGAGACACCGCGTTCAAAAAAGAAGGAAATTTCGGGTGATTTTTACGAAAAGTTTCCAGATGTTTTTTTAAAGCTTGTAAACGTGCGATTTGTGATAAATTCAAGTAACACAACTCCTTTTTGGTTATTCGGAATATTTTCCTTTATATGATTTCGATTTGTGAAAATCTATTTAATCTTATAACAAAGATTCAATAAAAAAGCAAATAAAAAAATAAAATAAAAAAAGTAAAAAAGTTCTTGCAATTATCTTTATCATGTGGTAGTATACTACTTGTGTCAGAGATGATGCGGGTGTAGTTCAATGGTAGAACACCAGCCTTCCAAGCTGGATACGTGGGTTCGATTCCCATCACCCGCTCTATTTTTTTATCGTAACAGTTCAGCCGGTTTCAGCCGTTGTGGTTGGACTGTTTTTTTGTAACGGCGAAGAGCCGAATCCCGGACTTGCCTGGGAACTTGACGGCTGCTTGCGATTCCGGAACGCATCTTTTATCGCTTCCGGTGATTATCCGAAAGAAGATGTGAAAAGCCTGTGCTATACAGGCTTTTCTGTGCTATACTGTAGTTTACAATAGAAAAAACGGGAGGCGGATCATGCGGGGTGATGTTACTGACAGCGGTATTATGCGTGTGCTTTCAAAGATTTGCGATATCGTGTGTCTGAATGTTTTGTGGCTTGTTTGCTCACTGCCGATCATTACGATCGGAGCATCGACAACAGCGTTGTATACAGTAATGCTGAAACTTGTAAAAAATGAAGAAGGTTATATATTTAAAGGGTTTCTTCATGCATTTAAGTTGAATTTTAAGCAAAGTACAATCATATGGCTTATATTGCTTTTGTGCGGAGGCGTTTGTTTTGTTGATTACAGAATATCGGAAATGATGCCGGGGACACTGGGAATGGTGTTTAAAAGTGTTTTTTTACTGCTTGCATTTTTTTTGATTTCAGTAACGATTTATTCATTTGCGCTGACTGCAAGATATGAAAATACGATAGGGGCTACGCTGAAAAATGCGCTCCTTTTAACGGTGGCAAAATTACCTTATACAATTTTGATGACAGCGCTGACAGTCGGAGCGGTTGTTTTGTCGTGGTGGAATACGGGAATCCTTATGCTTACGATCCCGGTCTGGATCTTGGCGGGAACAGGTATTCTTGCTTTTATTAATTCCTGTATATTAAGAAGAGTGTTCCGTGTATTTGATGAAAAGGCGGAAGGCGGCGACGAAGAAGAAAGAACCGATATGGAAGAATAAGATGGAAAAATAATCTGCACAGGCAGGAAAACGAGAGGAGCAGAAGATGAATTTTTTAGAAGAACGCATTGTAAAAGACGGGGTTGTGAAAGAAGGAAACGTATTGAAAGTAGACAGCTTCCTGAATCATCAGATGGACATTAAGCTGTTGGATCAGATGGGGGCTGAATTTAAGAGACGTTTTGCGAAAAAGCCGATTAATAAAATTTTAACGATCGAAGCGTCGGGGATCGGTATTGCCTGCGTGGCGGCACAGCATTTTGATGTGCCGGTTGTGTTTGCAAAGAAATCGCAGAGTATCAATCTTGACGGAGAAATGTATGTAGCGGAAGTGGAGTCATTTACACACAAATGCAGAAATCATGTGATCGTATCTCAAAAATTCCTGACGCCGGAAGATCATGTTCTTATTATCGACGATTTTCTTGCGAACGGATGCGCTCTTCAGGGATTGATCCAGATCGTTCAGTCCGCAGGCGCGACAGTAGAAGGAATCGGGATCGCGATTGAAAAAGGCTTTCAGTCGGGAGGAAGGATCATCCGCAACCTCGGTTTTCAGCTTGAGTCTCTGGCAATCGTTGACGGAATGGATGCTGCGGCGGGAACGGTGACGTTTCGCAGCCAGGAAGAGCAAAAAGAGGCGGAGCAGCCCGCAGAAAAATGTGAACAGTGCAGGAGTGCGACTCTTGATTAAGAAAAAACCGGTCTCTGTGAAGGGGCTGGTTTTTGACATGGACGGACTTCTTCTTGACTCGGAAAAAGTTGTAAAACGGTCTTGGGATTATGCGGGAAAAGAACTTGGATATGAAAACTTCGGAGATCACATCTATAATACAGTCGGATTTAACTTGAAGAGGCGGACAGAATATTTCAAGACGAACGTTGATTTGGATTTTCCGATGGATCGATTTGCGCAAATGACACGGGAATATTATTATAAGATTGCGGATAAAGAAGGAATAGCGGTGAAAAAAGGCGCTCCGGAATTGCTGAATGCCGCAAAAAGTCATGGATGTATGATCGGACTTGCAACGTCTTCGCGGCAGATACACGCAGAGCAGTCTTTGAAAAGAGCGGGATTGTACGATTATTTTGACGGCAAAGTGTTCGGGGATACAGTGAAGGAAGGAAAGCCTTCGCCGGAGATTTATCTGAAAGCGTGTAAAAGTATCGGGATTGAGCCGGAAGATGCGGTCGCTTTGGAAGACGCGCCTTCAGGAGCAATATCGGCACATGCGGCAGGTATGCGCGTGATCGTTGTTCCCGATCTTGTGCAGCCTCCGGAAGAAGTAAAACAATTCCTATGGAAACAAGCGGAAGATCTTGAGCGGGTGATAGAGATGATATGGGGATGATTCGTTATATTGCACATAAGCCGGAGAAAAGTTTCTTGAAAAAATTATGAAAACAAAAGAAATGTTTAAATAATGTACAAAAAATAAAATGATGTGTCGATCATCTTTTAAGTGAACTGAATTTGTGATAAAATTGCATAATCATGTAAAGTGTTTTACAGGCAGACGGAAAAAGATGGAAGAAGTTTATGGAGGCGGAAAATGAAAAAGGAAGTACGAGGCGGGGTCAGTCTTGTTCTTGCATCGGCAATGCTTGTGGCATCGCCGATGGCGGCAGGAATGACGGAAACAGTTCAGGCAGAGGAACTTACAGTAGATAGTAAAGTTGCTCAGATTCAAGGAGAGAGCATCATTCCGAGAGCGGATCAAGTTCCCGGAAACGAGGAGTTGTTTGCTCAGTATGTAGAACAGACATTTTACGGTGAAGAGAGCGAAAGCTATCGTACGCCTGCAGTTTACGGCAATATCGGGCAGAATGTTTTAACCGGAGCGGACAAATATGTATATAATGAACTGAAAAAAATAGCCGCTAATATCGCGGACGGAAAAGCGGCGGACGGAAGCGAACCGTCAGGACAGTATGTATCTACGAAATTTACGCTTTCCGTTGCGGGGCAGGGGATTACATATGAAGGCGGCGCATTTAAAGGATTTAGTTTAAGTAAAGTGATTGCGGCGCTTCTTGCGGACTGTCCGTATGATTTGTACTGGTATAATAAAACGGCGTCCACATGGTTTAACGGCAGAATTTCGGGACGGGAAGTTGTGGAGATTGATATAAATTTCCCGGCTGCGGATGCTTATGCGGGACCGGAAATCGAACAGCAATACAAGACGAAGTGTACGGTTGACAGCAAGAAGACAGGGGCAGCCAGTTCGGCGGCGGAGAATGCGCGAAAAATCATAGAGAAGCATAAAGCCGAAAAAGATTATGAGAAGATGGAATCTTATAAAGAAGAAATCTGTGATCTGACATCGTATAATTATGATGCTGTGAAACCGGGTGTCGCTTACGGAGATCCGTGGCAGATGATCTATGTATTTGACGGAGATGAAAGTACGAATGTTGTATGCGAGGGATATGCAAAAGCATTTCAGTATTTATGCGATATGAGCGATTTTCTTGATCCGGGATATAATTGCTGCAGCGTAACCGGCATGATGAGAGGCGGTACGGGAGAAGGACCGCATATGTGGAATATCGTGACGATCGGAGACGGAAATTATCTTGTGGATGTGACGAACAGCGATGACGGGACAGCGGGAGAGCGCGGCGGACTGTTCATGGCATGGGATAAGAACAACGGAAGCGTTGAAAACGGTTATGTATTTAATACTGTTTATTATGATGACGCTATTACTTTTGCCTATGACGGACGGACGAAAGATTTGTATGGAACAGGAGATAACTCTGTTTTGAAGATCGCTTCAGCAGAGTATGAAGAGCCGAAGGGGACAGCTCCGGTTATTGAGGGAGTGGAAAACGGTGGAAATTATTACGCTACACAAAAGATAACGGTAAGAGACGCTGACAACGATCTTGCATCTGTGACTGTAAACGGGAAACAAGAAGCAGGAACGGAAATTTCTCTTTCCGCAGATAATCAAAATAATCAGAAGAAAGAGTACACGATCATAGCAGAGGATCGCAGAGGAAACAGTACAAGCTGCAAAATAACGATCAATCCTTGTTCCGACCTTCAGAAAAGGATCTCGCATCTGTCTGTGGACACAGTAAAGGTTACAGACAAAGCGTTAGTGCAAAACACATTGAAAGACGCGGTAACAGCAGTTGAAAATGCAGCGGAAGAAGAGAAGACAATTCTTGCAGAAGTAAAAACAAAGTGTGAAACACTTCTTGCAAAAATCGATGAGATGACTCAGCCGCAGGACTATATCAGAGGCGATGTGGATGCCAACAGTAAAGTCGATGTCGGAGACGTCCGCACTGCGTTGAGATATATCTGTAAAAAGACCAATTTGACGGAAACACAGATGAAAGCCGGAGATGTGACAGGAGACGAAAAAGTAACGATCGAAGACTTGAGAAAGATCTTAAGATATGTATGCAAGAAAATAACAGAGTTATAAAATAAGAAAGCAACGATATAAATAAAAAGTGTTCAATATTCAAAAACCGGGAAAGTCAGATCGACTGTCCCGGTTTCTCTTTAATTCCAAAAATCTGTTTTGTCTTTTAACTGGATATCGGCAGCTTTAAAGACTGGATCTTTTCCGGCTTTTTTCTGCTTTGTATAGTCGTTCATAGCCTGAATTGCCGGTTTGCATAAGATGAGGATGACAGGAAGGTTGATTAAAGCCATCAATCCCATCAGTACGTCCGCTGTGTTCCATACGATGCTGAATTCCATTGTCGCGCCTGCAAGTACGATGGCGGCGGCGATAATACGAAATGTATTGATCACTGCTTTCGGCGGTTTTCTGCCGCAGAGGAATTTCAGCCCCATTTCCGCATAGTAGAAGTTTCCGATCAGCGTTGTAAAGGCAAACAGGCAAAGTGCGATCGTAATAAAGATCGTACCGAAACCGCCAAGCGAGCTGGAAGCCGCTGCCTGAACCCACGGCATTCCTGCCAATTTAGAAGTCGGCTCTACGCCGGAACAAAGAAGCATGAACGCTGTTGCGGAGCAGATCAGGATAGTGTCGATGAATACAGAAAGCATCTGCACAAGTCCTTGTTTTACCGGATGGGAAACTGCCGCGCTTGCCGCTGCATTCGGAGCAGAACCGACACCGGCTTCGTTGGAGAACAGTCCTCTTTTGATACCGTGCATAACGCAGGATCCGGCAAACCCTCCGAAGATGGCCTGTACGTCAAATGCATTATTGAAAATGCTTGTGAACATTACAGGAACAAGCTGATAATGTTTCAGGATGATGAATAAAGAAACTGCAAGGTAAAAGATACCCATAATCGGAACAAGCACTTCCGTAATCTGTGAGATCTTTTTACTTCCTCCGAATACAGCCAAAGCAAATACAACCGCAAGGATCGCTCCGACAATGAGCGGAGTCCATTCCGGATTGAAGAAAGAATAGACACGGAAGGAATCCGCAATATTAAATGAAGCTACAAGGTTGAATCCGCCCATATAAGTCAGGATCAAAACAACTGCGAAAAGGACGCCGATCCAACGCTTCTTCAAAGCGGCCTGAATATAATATGCAGGTCCTCCGTAAGAACTTCCGTCCTTTGCTTTGTGTTTGTAAATTTGAGCAAGCGTACTTTCGATAAATGCAGATGCGCTTCCGAGAATAGCCGTAAGCCACATCCAGAACACTGCGCCTGATCCGCCAAGACAGATCGCTGTTGAGATTCCGGCGATGTTTCCTGTTCCGACTCTGGAAGCGGTTGATACCATAAGAGCCTGAAAGGAAGAAAGTCCGTTCTTATCGCTGCCCGGCTGTGCGACAACGCGGAGAGATTCGATAAACATACGGATCTGTACGAATTTTGTTTTGATCGTAAAGAAGATTCCCGCTCCGAGAAGCAGTATGATCAAAATGTGGCTGTAGAGCAGCTCGCTCAGCGAGTTGATCATGTTTGTAATAAAATCTGTGAACAATAGTTTTCCCTCTCTTTCCTAAAGTCATGTTTGCTGTGTCAATATCGCTTATATGATTGACGATCGCGTACTGCGAATGCAGACAGTTTAGATACATTTCGGTGTGAGAACGACAAAGCGGGACTGATGTCACCGAAAATGCACACATACCGGTTAATTATATAGTAAAAACGTTTGTTTTGCAACAAAACGCTTCTTGTGTTATTCTATAAAGGTGTCAAAAGGTCGATTTTCAAAAGGAAAATAAAATCGGGAGGGCTGAGTATGAAATTAAGCAAATTATTAGAACGGTTAGAATATGAGGTTGTTCAAGGCAGTGTCGAAACAGAAGTGACAACGCTTGCAAATGACTCGAGAAAAGTAGAAAGCGGATCTGTTTTTGTCTGTATCAGCGGAGCGGTTTTTGACGGGCATCAATATGTTTCGGATGTGGCAAAAAAAGGCGCGGCGGCGATTATAGCAGAACGGGATATCGAGGCACCGAAAGGGGTGACGGTGATCAAAGCGGAAAATACGAGATATGCGCTGGCGCTGATGTCTGCGGCGTATTTCGGATATCCGGCAGAGAAGCTGAAAGTGATCGGAATTACCGGAACGAAAGGAAAGACGACGACAACATATCTGATCCGGTCTATCTTAGAAGGTGTCGGACATAAAGTAGGACTTATCGGTACGATCGAAGCGATCATCGGAGATCGGAAGATCCCTGCGGCAAATACGACGCCGGAATCGTTTACGATCCAGCAGTACTTTGCACAGATGGTTGAAGAAGGCTGCGACAGTGTTGTTATGGAAGTTTCCTCTCAGGGACTTATGCTTCACAGAACGGCGGGAATTCCGTTTGAGATCGGTATTTTTACGAATCTCGGAAAAGATCATATCGGTCCGAATGAACATAAAGACTTTGAAGATTATAAACGGTGCAAAGCAATGCTGTTTCAACAGTGCAAACTTGGCATTGCCAATATAGACGATCCTTATTATGCAGATATTTTCCGCGGCGCGACATGTAAAGTGGAAACTTTCGGTTTTTCGCCGAAAGCGGATCTGAGAGCGGAGAATGTAAATCTCGTATCGAAGCCGGGATATTTAGGCGTTTCGTATCATGTGGCGGGGAAGGCTGATTTTGATGTGGAGATCGATATCCCCGGAAAATTCAGCGTGTATAATTCGCTGACTGCGATCGCGGTGTGCCGTCATTTCGGTGTTCCGTCTGAGAAAATAACAGAAGCGCTTAAAACAGCGCATGTCAAAGGGCGTATTGAGATGATAAAAGTATCGGATGATTTTACGCTGATGATCGATTATGCACATAATGCGATGAGTCTGGAGAGCCTGCTGACAACACTGAAAGAATATGAACCGAAACGTCTTGTATGTGTGTTCGGATGTGGCGGAAACCGTTCAAAAGACAGAAGATATGAGATGGGCGAAGTGTCGGGACGTCTGGCGGATCTTACGATCATTACTTCGGATAATCCGCGTTTTGAAGAACCACAGGAGATTATCAATGATATCAAAGTCGGAATCGCAAAGACTGACGGGGCATATGTGGAGATCTGCGACAGAAAAGAAGCGATCAAATATGCCATCGAACATGGTCAGTCGGGAGATGTGATCGTATTGGCCGGAAAAGGTCATGAAGATTATCAGGAGATCAAAGGAGTCAAATACCCGATGGATGAAAGAACGCTGATCGCAGAGGTACTTGAGGAAATCAGGGAAAATTAGGAAAGACAAGGGGACAGAGATTGTTTGCGGATGTAATCATAGATATTCAACATGAAAAACTGGATAAGATCTTTCAATACCGGATCCCCGAGCGGCTGGAACATGAAGTGGAAGCGGGGATGGCGGTGGTCGTACCTTTCGGAAAAGGAAACCGTAAGACAAAAGGATATGTAACCGCATTGTCAAAGACATGTGATTATGATATTTCAAAAGTGAAAGAGATCGCTGATATATCGCGAAGCGGCGTGGAAATCGAGGCGAAGCTGATCGCGCTGGCGGCATGGATGAAGTCGAATTATGGCGGAACGATGCTGCAGTCTTTGAAAACGGTTCTTCCTATCAAAGAAAAAGAAAATATAAAGGTGAAAAAGCGGCTCAGACTGCTGATCGACCGGGAGACGGGGGAAAAACAGCTTCATTATTATCTGGAAAAGAATCAGAAAGCGAGGGCGCGTCTGATGGCGGCGCTTCTTGACGATCCGCTTTTAGATTATGAACTTGTCAGAAAGAAGCTTAATATTACTGCCACGGTGATACGCGCGTTGGAAGAACAGCATGTTCTCGCCGTAGAATCAGAGCAGGTGTATCGTAATCCGGTTCATGCGGAAAATATTCAAAAGAAGGAGATTATTTATACGCAGGAGCAGAAACGTGCGATTATGCGTTTCTGTAAGGATTATGAAAACGGAATCCGAAAAACATATTTGCTCCATGGAGTTACGGGCAGCGGAAAAACAGAAGTTTATATGGAAATGATACAGTCTGTTGTAGATAAGGGGAAGCAGGCAATCGTTCTGATTCCCGAGATCGCGTTAACTTACCAGACTGTGATGAGATTTTACAGAAGATTTAAAGACCGGGTATCTGTTATGAATTCCCGGCTGTCCGCAGGAGAACGATATGATCAGATGATGAGGGCGAAAGCCGGGGAAGTGGATGTGATGATCGGACCGAGATCGGCGCTTTTTACTCCTTTTCCGAATCTGGGACTGATCGTGATCGATGAAGAACATGAGCCGACTTATAAAAGTGAACAGACGCCGAGGTATCACGCGCGGGAAACGGCGCTAAGAAGAGCGCAGACAGAAGGCGCGAGCGTTGTTCTGGGAAGCGCGACTCCGTCGATGGAAGCCATGTATCGGGCAAAAAACGGCGAGTATGTTCTGATGGAAATGAAGAACCGTTCTAAAATGCAGGATCCGGCAGAGGTTTATACGGTGGATATGCGGAAAGAATTGAAGAACGGAAATCGTTCGATACTCAGCGAACAACTGCAAAGACTGATGAAAGAGCGGCTTGAAAAGAAAGAACAGACGATGCTTTTTTTGAACCGGAGAGGGTATTCCGGGTTTGTTTCGTGCCGGGAATGCGGGCATGTTATAAAGTGTCCGCATTGCGATGTGTCGCTTTCGGTCCATCGGGACGGAAAGATGAGATGTCATTACTGCGGATACGAACAGACGCATGTGAAAATATGTCCTGAATGCGGCTCGGACCATATCGGAGAATTCAGGGCGGGAACACAGCAGATCGAAGAGATTGTGAAGACGGTATTTCCGCAGGCAAGAGTGCTGCGGATGGATATGGATACGACACGACAGAAAGATTCCCATGAGAAAATACTGTCTGCATTTGCAAATGAAGAGGCGGACGTACTTGTCGGTACGCAGATGATCGTAAAAGGTCATGATTTCCCAAATGTAACATTAGTCGGAATTCTGGCTGCGGATATGTCGTTGTATACAGATGATTACAGATCGGGCGAGAGAACGTTCCAGCTTTTGACTCAGGCGGTCGGAAGAGCGGGGCGCGGAGATAAAAAAGGAGAAGCGGTGATTCAGACATACAGTCCCGATCATTATGCGATCGCAACGTCTGCGGCGCAGGATTATGAGGCGTTCTATGAGGAAGAGATCCGATACAGAACGATGATGGGGTATCCCCCGGCAGAAAATCTTCTGGCAGTGTTTATATCAAGCGCCGATGAGGCGTTATTGGAAACAGGCTGCCGTTATTTGAAAGAATATATGATAAAAGCGAAGAAGGATATCGAAGCGTCCGTGATCGGCCCGGCAAGTCCGGGGATCGAAAAGATCAACGATGTTTATCGGAAAGTGATCTATGTAAAAACCGCGGACTATCATGATCTTGTCGTGCTGAAAGACCGGACGGAAAAATATATTGAGATTAATTCGGGATTTGATAAAATGAGAATACAATTTGATTTTAATCCGATGTAGCGGATAGAAAGAAGGAGAAAAATGGCAATCAGAGTAATTAGAGAAATAGGAGACGATATATTAGAAAAACAGTGTAAAGCAGTGCCGAAGATGACGCTTCGCACGAAAATACTGATCGGAGATATGCTTGAGACAATGTATGAAAGCAACGGTGTCGGTCTTGCGGCTCCGCAGGTCGGCGTTTTGAAAAGAATCGTAGTGATCGATGTAGGGGAAGGCCCGATTGTTTTGATCAATCCGCAGATCATCGAATCTTCAGGCGAACAGACAGGAGAAGAAGGATGTCTAAGCGTACCGGGAAAATTCGGAATCGTTACAAGACCGGACCGTGTAAAAGTGCGGGCGTTTGATGAAAATATGAACGAGTTCGAAATGGAAGGCGAAGGCTTGCTTGCAAGGGCGTTTTGTCATGAACTTGATCATTTGGACGGAAAACTGTATGTTGAACTGGCAGAAGACGGACTTCATGAAGTGTCTTATGATGAAGAAGATCAAGACGATGCGCAAGGAGGGGAAGAATGAGAATCATATTTATGGGAACACCCGATTTTTCAGTCGGAACACTGGAAGCGCTTGTGGAAGCGGGGCATGATGTGTGTCTCGCCGTCACACAGCCTGATAAGCCAAAAGGCAGAGGAAAAGAAATGCAGTTTACGCCTGTAAAGGAAGCGGCGGTTAAGCATGGGATTTTGGTGTATCAGCCGAAAAGAGTGCGCGATCCTGAGTGTGTGGAAGAATTGAGAAAATACAATGCCGACGTGATGGTCGTTGTTGCTTTCGGTCAGATCCTTCCGAAGGAGATTCTTGAGATGACGCCTTACGGATGTATTAATGTCCATGCATCTCTTCTTCCGAAATATCGTGGGGCTGCACCGATCCAGTGGGCGATCATAGAAGGAGAGAGCGTGACGGGCGTTACAACGATGCAGATGGATGAAGGACTTGATACAGGAGATATGATTTTAAAGACCGAGATCCCGATCGCAGAAGACGAGACAGGAGAGTCGCTTCATGACAAACTGGCAGAAGCAGGCGCCGCTCTCTGCGTAAAAACATTGCATGCAATAGAAAATAAAACAGCAGTGTTTGAAAAGCAGCCGGAAAGCCCGACTGCTTATGCGAAAATGCTCACGAAAGATCTTGGCAATATCGACTGGGCGAAATCGGCAGTGCAGATCGAGCGTCTCGTGCGTGGATTGAATTCATGGCCAAGCGCATATACACACCGGGACGGAAAAGTGATGAAGATATGGAAAGCGTTGGCAAAGCCACAGGAAGAATGTGCAGAGCAAACCGAACTGGGAAGCGAGGAACATACAGCGCAGAAAACCGGGAAGAACGCCATGCCGGGAACGGTAGTGTCCGTAGCAAAAGATTCGTTTTGCATACAGACGGGAGACGGCGTGCTTCGTATTTTAGAAGTACAGATGCCCGGCAAGAAACGAATGGATACAGGCTCGTTTCTGCGCGGATATAAAGTGGAAGAAGGAATGGTGTTTGGGAGAGAATAATGGCAAAGGCGATCAATGAAAGAGAAATCGTAGCCGCAATCCTTATGGAAGTAACGGAAAACGGCAGATACAGTCATATTGTATTAAGAGAAGTTTTGACAAAATATCAATATCTTGAGAAAAGGGAAAGAGCATTTATCACCCGCGTTACGGAAGGAACGCTGGAACATATGACAGAGATCGATTATATTCTGGATTGTTTCTCCAAAGTAAAAGTAAAAAAGATGAAGCCGTTAATTCGGGCAATTTTAAGAAGCGCGGTCTATCAGATAAAATATATGGATAGTATTCCCGATCATGCAGTTTGCAGTGAATCGGTAAAACTGGCAGTGAAGAAAGGGTTTTCCGGTCTGAGAGGCTATGTCAACGGCGTGCTGAGAAGTGTTGTCAAAGGAATCGATGAGGTGGAGTATCCGTCAGATCCGATCAAACGGCTTTCGGTACGATATTCCTGTCCGGAATGGATCATCCGATTATGGAAAGAAACGTATGATCTTTCTTTGATCGAAACGATGCTGAAAGATTTCCAGACAGAAAAGCCGACAACGATCAGATGCTGCAGAAGCCGGATTACGACGGAGCAGCTGAAAAAGCGGCTTGAGGAAGAACATGTTTTAGTGGAAAATCATCCGTATTTAAAGGATGCGCTTCTCATTTCAAAATATGATTATTTAGAGTCTCTGGAAACATTTCGGGAAGGTCTGTTCGTCGTGCAGGATATCAGTTCGATGCTTGTAGGAGAACTGGCGCATGTGCAGGCGGGAGCGCAGGTGATCGATCTGTGTGCGGCGCCGGGCGGAAAGGCGCTTGATGTGGCGGAACGCATTTTGATGGAAGGTCAAGCCGGATGTTCCGGTCATGTGGAAGCCCGTGATCTGACAGAATATAAAGTGTCTTTGATCGAGGAAAATATAGAACGTATGGGACTTTGCAATGTAACTGCGGTTTGTCAGGATGCGTCTGTGTATGATGAAAAATCAGCGGGTAAAGCGGATATTGTGATCGCCGATCTGCCTTGTTCCGGTCTGGGAGTGCTTGGGAAGAAAACAGATCTGAAATATAAAGCGTCGCCGGAAGGAATCGTAAGTCTCGTAAAGCTTCAGCGAAAAATCCTTTCCTGCGCGGCTTCTTATGTGAAGCCGGGAGGAGAACTTCTGTACAGTACGTGTACTGTGAACCCGAAAGAAAATATCGAAAACGTACATTGGTTTTTGAAAGAATTTCCTGAATTTTACGCAGACGATATAAGGGAAGATCTTTGCCTTGAATTGAGGGAAAGCGTGACAGAGAACGGCTGTATCCAGCTTCTTCCGGGAGTTCATAAAAGCGACGGATTTTTTATTGCGCGATTGCGGAAAAAAGAAGTCTGAAAATGCCGGAACGCCGAAAAAGGATGAAATGGCAGGACGCGCAAAAGGGTGAAATGGCAGGATACGAAAAATGAAAAAGGAAAGTATGAGAATGAAGAAAGATATTCGGGCATATGAATATGAAGAATTACAAAAAGAGCTGGAACGTCTCGGAGAAAAACCGTTTCGGGCAAAACAGATATATGAATGGCTGCATGTGAAGCTTGCAGATCGTTTCGACGAGATGACGAACCTGTCTGTGAAACTTCGGGAAAAGCTTGCGGAAGAATATGATATCTTTCCGGTACAGATGGCAGAGCGGCAGCAGTCGAAACTGGACGGAACGAACAAGTTTTTGTTCCGTCTGTATGACGGAAACATGGTGGAAAGCGTTCTTATGCGGTATAAGCACGGTAATTCGGTATGTATTTCCTCGCAGGCGGGATGCCGCATGGGATGTGTATTCTGCGCTTCGACGATCGGGGGATTAAAACGGAATCTGTCTGCATCCGAAATGCTCGGTCAGATCTACCAGATCCAGAAAATTATCGGAGAGAGGGTTTCCAACGTCGTTATCATGGGAACAGGAGAGCCGCTTGATAATTATAATAATTTTCTGAAATTCATTCACATACTGACAGATGAACACGGACTGAATATCAGTCAGCGGAACGTGACTGTTTCTACATGCGGGATCGTACCGAAAATACTGGAACTGGCAGAGGAACGTCTGCAGATCACACTGGCGCTTTCTCTTCACGGATCTACGCAGGAAAAGAGAAGGAAACTGATGCCTGTCGCAAATAAGTACGAATTAGGCGAGGTACTTTCCGCCTGCGATACTTATTTTAAAAAGACAGGACGCAGAGTGACGTTTGAGTATAGTCTTGTACATGAGGTGAACGATACGGACGAGGATGCAAAGGAGCTTTCCGAGCTTCTCGCGCCGCGTAACTGTCATCTGAACCTGATTCCGGTAAATCCGGTAAAGGAGCGTTCTTTTCAGCGTCCAAGCCGCAAAAGTGCTTTGAATTTCAAAAATAAACTTGAAAAAAGCGGAATTAATGTTACTATAAGAAGAGAAATGGGCTCGGATATCGACGGGGCGTGCGGTCAGCTTAGACGGCGCTACGAGGAAGAGACAATGAATGAGAATTAAGGAGAAGCATATGAGAACATTTTCGATAACAGATGTAGGAATGGTAAGACAAGTAAATCAGGATTATGTTTATGTGACTGACAGACCTCTCGGAATTCTTCAGAACCTCTTTGTGGTGGCAGACGGTATGGGAGGTCACCAGGCGGGAGATTATGCTTCCAAGTATACGGTTGAAGTGCTCAACAGGGAATTGGCGCTAAGCGAAGGCGAAGATATTGAAAGATGTCTTGTAGGCGCTATAAAAACGGCAAACAGGGAGATCATAAAAGAAGCTTCAAGAGACGAACATCTCAAAGGAATGGGAACGACGGTTGTTGCGGCGACGATCTCAAATCAGATGATGTATTTCGCGAATGTAGGAGACAGCCGTTTGTATTTGATCAATCAGGGCATTCAGCAGCTTACGAAAGATCATTCCCTGGTAGAAGAGATGGTAAGGCTTGGCGGGATAAAACCGGAAGAAGCAAAACATCATCCGGATAAAAATATTATTACGAGAGCGATCGGCGCGAAAGCGGATGTAGAGGTAGACTTTTACGAGCACCGTCTGAAAAGGGGAGACATCATATTGATGTGTACGGACGGTTTGAGCAATATGGTAGAAGATGAGGAACTTTTTCATATTGTTCAGGGAGGAAGAGATATCGTAGAGTCCGGTCAGGCTCTTATAGAAGCGGCAAAAGAAAACGGCGGTACAGATAATATAGGGGTTGTCCTTATAGAACCGTTTGCAGATGAGGTGAGTGTATTATGATTAAAGAGGGAGTTTGCTTAGGAAAAAGATATGAGATACTCGGACGGATCGGATCGGGTGGTATGGCGGATGTTTACAAGGGAAAGGATCGTAAATTAAACCGCTATGTCGCGATCAAAGTATTAAAAAGCGATTATCGTTCGGATCAGGTATTTATAAAGAAATTTTTGAGTGAGGCGCAGGCTGCGGCAGGACTGATGCATCCGAACGTTGTCAATGTGTATGACGTCGGTCAGGACAGAGGTCTGTACTATATGGTAATGGAGCTTGTCGAAGGGATCACTCTGAAAGATTATATAAAGAAAAAGGGAAGACTTTCGGCAAAAGAGACGATCAGTATTTCCATTCAGATGGTGACAGGGCTTCAGGCGGCGCACAATCATCATATTATCCACAGAGATATTAAGCCTCAGAATATTATCATTTCAAAAGACGGAAAAGTAAAAGTGACGGATTTCGGCATTGCCCGTGCGACCACGTCTACACAGACGATCAGCACAAGCGTTATGGGATCGGTTCATTACACATCTCCGGAGCAGGCGAGGGGCGGAGTCGTAGATCAGAAGAGCGATCTTTATTCCATCGGTATTACGATGTACGAGATGATCACCGGGCACGTACCGTTCGACGGAGATTCCACGGTGTCGGTCGCGTTGAAGCATCTCCAGGAAGAGATTACGTCTCCGGCAGAAGAAGTTCCGAATATCCCGTACAGTCTTGAGTGCATTATCATGAAGTGTACACAGAAAAATCCGGGACGCCGTTATCCGGACTGTGCGTCTCTTCTTATGGATCTGAAAAGATCGCTTGTAGAGCCGGACGGCGATTTTGTTGTTTTGGGAGCGGGAACAGGAGCGGAGACAGACCGCACGATGGTTATGTCGACAGAAGAACTGGAACGGATTCAGGGCAGTCGTTATGATGATGATGAGTACGATGACGATGATGAGTACGATGATGACGACGATTATGACTACGACGACGATAATGATTATGATAACAGAAGGCGCAGTCAAAAAGACAGGCGGAAGAAGAATGATGTAAATCCCGATACGAAGCGGATCATGAAAATACTGATGATCGTGTCGGGAGTCGTGATCGCGCTGCTGATTCTGTTTCTTGTCGGAAATGCGGCGGGATTTTTCAAAGGAGCCGGTCTTTCTTCAAAGACAGAAAAGATGGTAACAGTACCGGATGTGCGCGGAATGACATTTGAAGACGCACAGGCAGAACTTAAGAAAAAAGATCTCGGTATTAAAAAAGCGGATAAAGAAGAAGCTTCCAATGAATACGAAAAAGGCGAGATTAAGAGCCAGAATCCGGGAAAAGGAAAGAAAGTAAAGAAAAATTCTACGGTTACGGTTGTGATCAGCAGCGGAGAAGCTGCGAAAAAAGTAACTGTGCCGAATGTTGTGAACAGATCGGAGGCGGAAGCAGAGAGAATGCTTCAGGATGCCGGTCTGAAAGTGACAAAAGGCGAGGCAGTTTATGATGATACGATCGAGATGGGAAATGTAGTCAGCTCTACTCCAGGTTCGGGAGAGCAGGTAGACGAGGGCACAAGCGTTCAGCTTATTATCAGTAAAGGAAAAGATCCCGAAAAAGATAAAGTAGAAGTGCCGTCGCTTCTGAATATGACGGCGGATCAGGCTGCCGCCGCCTTAGAAGAACTTGGACTGAAAGGAAGTCCTAAGGAAGAATATGCCGGCGGAACGGCAGGAACGGTTGTCACACAGGAAACAGAAGCGGGAACTAAAGTAAAGAAAGGCACAACAATAAAATATACGGTAACGCTTGGATCAAAAACAGAATGGTCTACTATTCCGAGTGATGTGATCGGAATGGAGAAAAACACGGCGGTTAAAGTGCTGACTGAGGCAGGGTTTGTTCCGGTATACGGCGGTGAAGACTACAGTGATACTCCGGTCGGAACGATTTACAGTGTGACTCCGTCGGCAGGTACAAAAGTGGAAAAAGGGACACAAGTATATTATTTTGTCAGCAAAGGATCATCGTCAGGACAGACCGATCCGGAAAACGGCGGAGACAATGAATAGGCGGTACCGACAGGGAATTTATAAAATATGCAAGGTAAAATTGTAAAAGGGATTGCCGGATTCTACTACGTTCATGTAGTAGAATCCGGTGTTTATGAATGTAAAGCAAAAGGGATCTTCCGAAAAGACGGTGTGAAGCCTCTTGTAGGAGATAATGTAGAGATAGAAGTTTTAGATGAAGAGGAAAAAAAGGGAAATATCAGGGAAATCCTTACGAGAAAGAACGAACTGATCCGTCCGGCGGTGGCGAATATCGATCAGGCGCTCGTTGTATTTGCGGTGACGAAGCCTAAACCTCATTTTAATCTTCTTGATCGTTTTCTTGTGATGATGGAGCAAAAGAAGATCCCGGTAATCTTATGTTTTAACAAATCTGACATTGCAAAAGAAAGCGATATTTCCAAGATGGAAGAAATATACAGATCATGCGGGTATCCGGTCTTTTTTACGAGTGCGAAAGAAGGATGGAAGATCGAAGAAGTGAAAAAGATTCTGCACGGGAAAACGACTGTTCTTGCAGGCCCGTCGGGTGTAGGGAAGTCGTCGCTTATCAATCTTCTGCAGTCGGAAGTAATGATGGAAACAGGGAGTATCAGCAGGAAGATCGACAGAGGAAAGCATACGACGAGACATTCCGAACTTTTAGTTTTGGAAGAAGATGAAAAGGTGGAAGACTGCGGCTCATATATTGTAGATACTCCGGGATTTAGTTCCCTTTATGTCAATGATTTTGAAAAAGAACAATTAAAATATTATTTCCCGGAATTCGGTCCGTATGAAGGATTGTGCCGTTTTTCGGGGTGCGATCATGTGCATGAGCCGGACTGTGCGGTGAAGCAGGCGGCAGAAGAAGGAAAGATACATGAGATCCGGTACAACGATTATGTTGCGATGTACCGTGAATTACAGGAAAAAAGGAGATATTGAAGATGGAAAATATTCTTGCCCCGTCGATTCTTTCGGCTGATTTTAAAATTCTGGGAGAACAGATCGAACAGACAGAAAAAGCAGGCGCAAAATATATACATTTTGATGTGATGGACGGAATTTTCGTACCGAGCATTTCGTTTGGCATGCCGGTATTGTCCGCGTTAAAAGGCGCGGTAAAACAGGCGCTTGACGTACATCTTATGGTGACTGAGCCGATCAGGTATGTGAAAGAGTTCGCAAAATGCGGAGCGGATATCATTACTGTTCACTTAGAGGCGTGTGAAGATGTAAAGGCGACAGTGGATGAAATAAAGGCAAGCGGAGTGAAAGCAGGCATCACGATCAAACCGGCAACTCCTGTGAAAGAATTGATCCCGTATCTGGAGCTTGCGGATATGTTTCTCATCATGAGCGTTGAGCCGGGATTCGGCGGACAGGCGTTCATTCCGGAATCGCTTGACAAGATAAAAGAACTTCGCACCCTGCTTGACGAGAGAGGTCTTAAGACGGATATCGAAGTTGACGGCGGAATTTATTGTGAAAATGTGGAAGCGGTATTGGATGCGGGAGCGAATATTATTGTTTCCGGTTCGGGAGTTTTCAAAGGCAATATTACAGAAAATACAAAGAGATTTATGGAGATATTGAAACGTCATGAGTAAGCAGACTGTGATCGTGAGCGGCGGGATGGTGGAAAAAGATTTTGCTCTCTCGATTTTAAAAAGCGAAGAAACTGAATTTGTTATCGGGGTAGACAGAGGTCTTGTGTTTTTGTATGACAACGAGATAAAACCCGATTATATCGTGGGAGATTTTGACAGCGTTCCGAGGAAGCTCGTTGAATATTACAGAGAAGAACTTGATGTGCCCGTGAGAGAATTTAATCCGGTAAAAGATGCATCAGACACAGAGATCGCTTTGCGCCTTTGCCTTGGTCTGAATCGCAAAAAGATCGTCATCCTGGGGGCAACCGGCAACCGGATCGATCACCTGTGGGCAAATGTGCAATGTTTACAAATTGCGCTGGAAGCAGGAGCGGACGCTTGCATTATGGACGCTCACAATAAGATACGGCTTCTCGATAAAACTGTTACATTGAAAAAAGAAGAGGCATTCGGACCGTACTTTTCATTGTTTCCATTAGAACAGCCTGTAGATGCGTTCAACATTACAGGGGCAAAATATCCGCTGACAAATCATTTCCTTAAGCCGAGCGACAGCCTGTGCGTAAGTAATGAATTTGTTGAAGATGAAGTGGAAATATCGTTCGTGTACGGTAAGGTGATCTTGATGGAGACGAGAGATTAGATTTCGATAAGTTTTTGAAAGATGGTTCACTTTGTGCCCCACTAATTCCCGGATGTTTTTCTCAAAGTCCCGGTATAGTAAATGAGAAAGCATATCAGGATTTTATGAGAAAAGAGAAAATTTTTTGTAAGGCGTTGAAAAAAGGTAACTTGCTGAGGCAGGTTACCTTTTAGTTATATTCTATGATACAGTTTAACAATACGTAGATATATGCTTTGCAGAAAATTCCGTAGAAATAAAAGCTTTTGTCTGATAGAATGATTATAATTATAGTATACTGAAAAAACACATTAGAATCTGTAAAGGAGATCGACTATGGGAGAAAATTATTTGGACATGGTTCCTGTTATAGTGATATTTTTTGCTCTCGGCATTTTATTATCAAGGCTGGGAGGAGTTGGAGGAATTGTTGTAAGAATTAAAAGAATGATTTGTAAGCTAATAGGACATAGAGATTGAGAGAAATTCAACTAGAATTTTGAGAGATGAAAACATTGAATTTTACAGATGAAAAATTTCGCTCTTATTTTCAATACATTTTAAGGGAAAGGAGAGGAGGTAATTAAAATGTCCAATAAAGCATGGCGCATTGTTGCATTGTTATTCATTGTTGTACCGATTATCATTTGTATCATAATAAGCTTTATAATTACATATTTTCCGACATCTGATGTTTCGTTGATATTAGCATCGGATTTCTTACCTATTGCAATAAAAATACAAGGGGTGGGAATTCTTATTGCAATTCTCGTTTCGATATTTAAAATCAAGAAAGATTAAGATGAAAAAGATGGACAAGTATATCGATCAATCTTAGGTTGTTAAGATAAAAAAGTTTAAGTAAAATTGTAAGTTGTGGGGTAGATATTTTGAGAACATACAAGGACAAAGAAGAATTAAAAAATGAGATAAATAAAAGTTTTGAAAAGTATATTTCTGAATTTGATAATATTCCTGAATCTTTAAAAGATAAGAGAATAATCGAAGTAGATAGAACACCAGCAGAAAATCTTGCTTATCAAGTTGGATGGACGACATTAGTTTTGAAATGGGAAGACGATGAGAAACAAGGAATTGAAGTGAAAACACCATCGGATATGTTTAAGTGGAATCAACTAGGTGAATTATATCAATGGTTTACAGATACTTACTCATATTTATCGTTAGCAGAACTGAAAGATAGACTAAAAGAAAATATTACATCTATCCATACAATGATTGATTCAATGAGTGATGAAGAATTATTTCAACCACATATGAGAAAGTGGGCTGATGATGCTACAAAAACAGCGATATGGGAAGTTTACAAGTTTATTCACATTAATACTGTTGCTCCTTTCGGAACTTTTAGAACTAAGATTAGAAAATGGAAAAGGGTAGCATTGTAAATCTCAGTCTGTCGAGCTACAAAATATGATTTGATTAGTTTGTAGAGAGGTTTATATGGACAAAAAGCGGATGAAGCGAATGATTGGAATAGCAATTCCTAGGGCTCTTATTATCACCAGTATTAGCTATAACGGATATATCAGAACGCACACTTTTACGCTTTCTGGGGGAGTTGTGAAAAATGAGCTGATACAGCCTATCAATAATAAGATTAAAGTTTCTGGAAATGCTGATACGGATGTTATTTTTACGGATATTGAAAGTCGAAAACAATATACTATAGGTTACATTACACATGGCATGTCAGAAACAATTCAACTCGAAAAAGGAAAGTGGTATAGCGTAGAAGGTGCTGGAGAACTTACAATAAGACCAGTTAATGTTCGTATTGAATAATTATTTCTGTTTGCACTAAAATAATTTCCCAAGGGGTAATAAACAGGCAGAAAATAATCACATTGACAAATTTCAGTTATTCCGTAAATTTGAAGTTATCGAGTTGAAAAAAGGAGGGAAATTTAATGGAAAAAGTGAAAAAAATCATTAACAGTATTTCTTGGGTAATTGTGGCGCTAACGGGTATTCTTTTGATTGTGAAGTGGAATGACATACCGGCATTAGTTATTACGCATATTGGAATGGGAATATCCTATGGCAGTAAAAATATCTTGCCTATGCTCTTTTGTATTGAGCTTGTAGTAACTTTTCTGTTTACATTGCGCTACGACATTCCCTTTATCCGAGAGATGAGAAAATCGAAAGTGTCACGCAAATTTCTAGATATTATGGCGATTATCATTCAAATGGTTGGTGTGGTTATACTGTCACTATTTGTTCTATTAGCGGTTGTTCAATGAGGCTGTAAATCCCAGCTTAGTTTTACATCTAATTTACCTAATTCATTAAAATTATCAGAAAGTGTAATAGATGGACTGGTAGGCAGTCAACTTATCTCCTCCATTCTTGCTGTTTCGTGTGTAACGGTTGCTTTTTGTTCTAATTTTTTAATGGTGCAAGATAAAGCAAATGGTACGATAAGAGATTTAAGAATATCTCCTGTGAAGTCAGCTACACTTTCGCTGAGTTATTATACTGCAACCTTGTTTTCAACACTTATTATTTGCTTTGCTGCAACGGGTATCTGTCTTACTTATGTGGCTATTGTCGGTTGGAATATGTTACTCGCAGATATATTCTTTTTGTTTCTTGATATTTTACTACTTGTTTTGTTTGGAACAGCATTATCTTCGATTATTAATTTTTTCTTATCAACACAAGGACAAATTTCAGCGGTAGGCACAATCATCAGTGCGGGATATGGTTTCATTTGTGGTGCATATATGCCTATTTCTTCATTTGGAAAAGGGCTGCAAAAAATAATCTCATTTTTGCCAGGCACTTATGGTACATCACTTATCCGAAATCATACAATGCAAGGGGCGCTTGCCGAAATACAAAATCAAGGTATTCCAATAGTGATTATTGAAAAACTAAAAGATTCCCTTGATTGCAATCTTTATTTTTTCGGAAGTCAAGTAAATATTGGAACGATGTATATGATACTTGGCATCACTATTTTGGTATTGATTGGAATTTATATTTTGTTAAACAAATCGAAAAAATATAACCGTTAATTTAGTAGCTGCAAATGATTATGTATGCCGCCGCTATAGATAAAATTATGCCGGCGGTTTTTAATGTCTATCAGCTATCTCTGTTAATGGATTTTTTACGCTGTCTTTGCGGTGTTTTCTGCCTGTTGCGTTCCTGACAAGAGAAGCTAAACGAGTAAAATCAGCAATTAGTTATATGCCGATAGTTTCATGTGAATTACCCTATGAGGGAGCAAAAGAGATGTTGTTGGTAGATGAAGTCGATAATAAGGAATTTTTGACAGGCTTGTTTCATGCAATGTATGATGAACTGCCAACTCCAAAACCGAAAAAGAAGAAATAAACAACTTACAGTTTATGCCATTGTCATTTTGTAAAAGGAAAAATTTAACTCCTATTTTACATATGCAACAAAATACCTTAACAAAAGACCATTACAATCCTATCGTTACTTGAATTCAATGGGTTAACGGAGGAAACGATATGAGAGTAAAACGGAGAAAAACAATGGCGCTTTTAGCAGCTGTTTCGATCGTATGCGCTCAAAGTACAGTAAGTGATGTCTTTGCAGCGGGAGCAGAGGAGGTGGCAGCACAGGAAAACAATGCAGTTTCAATCGAATACCTTACTTTACAACCAGGTGAAAGAGACGATTCGGTAAACCTGAACTGGTATGCCCCGGAAGGTACTCAAAATGCGATTGTCCGTATGGGGGATAAGACAGTAGAAGCATCTGTAAGAGCTCTTCATACTCCTACAAAAGTAGTTGAAGGAAAATATACAGATACCGGGAAAATAGTATGTCAGGCTACTGTATCAGGACTTTCAAAAGGCACAGAATATAGTTATCAGATTTCATATGATAATGGAAATACTTGGTCAAAGAAGTATTCTTATGAAACACCAAATGCAGGTGAATTTCGATTTGGTTTTACAAGCGATCCCCAGATTAAAGAAAACGGAGAAACAAATAACGGGGGATGGAATCCTTCTGACGGAAAAAATCAGACCGGATGGGCAGTTATGCTGGACAAGATGAAAGAGGAAGATGTGAACCTCATTGTTTCCGCGGGAGACCAGGTGGAGGATCAAAGCTGGGGAAAATCCAGTGAGTATGCGGCATTTTTTGCTCCGGAAGAAATGACATCTCTTCTGTATGCCCCGGCAGTAGGAAATCATGATCGTCATTACATGTTTGATGATCATTTTAATCTTCCGAATGAAATGAGTGTAGATGGAAACGCAGCGTCTCTTAATCAGGTAAAGACAACATTCCGCGGACAGAACAGTGGAACGAGTCAAAGCCATGGCAACTATATTCAGGCAACTGCGGATGAAATCGCACAATCTGCAGAGTCAAATGGTGTTACACCGAATAAAGACGGGCAATATGATTTTGTGGAACGAAGAGAAATGGAGACAAAAGGAAACTATTACTATTTATATAATAACGTTCTCTTCGTAACATTAAACACAGGAGCTTATCCGGGCGGAAACGATAATGAAAATGCGGGAAATGTAAATGTTCCAAGCGCTTCAAAGGACAATTCCGAAGCGGAAGCCATCGTTTCTAACTTCAGAACAACTTTAAATGCGGCGACGGCAGAATATTCAGGTCAGTATCAATGGTTAGTTGTTACACATCATAAATCTACGCAGACAGTGGCAAAGCATGCTGCCGATTCGGATATTGAGAACTATGTAGATGCAGGATTTGAGCAGGTGATGGATGAATTTGACGTTGACTTTGTATTAGGCGGTCACGATCATGTGTATTCTCGAAGCTATGTGCTGAAAAACGGTCAGAGAAATGCAGAAAGACTGGATGATTTCCATGATCCTGACGGAGTGATTTATCTGACGGGTAATTGCTGTTCTGACATGCAATACTATACTCCTTTTGAGAAAGTAGACAAGACCAATAATGCAGATTATCCGGTGCTGGCAAACGGACAAACCGGTTCTGAGGCATATTTGGCGGGAAATCTTCCAATTGGAAATCAGGAATGGAACCAGGAGTACAGTCCAAGTTACGCTGTCTTTGACGTGGCGGATAATAAAATCTCTGTCAACGTATATAACCTTTCGGGAGACAGCAATGCCCCGGAAAGTAAATTAATTGATTCATTCAGTGTTACCAAAAATGCGAACGGCGGAGAGCTGAAAAACGGATTAGAGAATAAAAAGTCTTCTATTGCCATGACACAGACTGCTCAATATAATTCCGGCATGCAAAACCCGGACGGCGGCGTTATGGAAATTATAGATTACAATACAGTTACAGGCTGGGCGTATGCTGTGAATGGTGTAACCGGGAACTTAACGGCAATTCCGATGAAAAATAAAAATGCAGTTGATAAGATCGCTTTGTTAGATGGAAAGAATATAAATATCAAAGAAATCGTTGAGAACAATTACAAAGGTTTCTCCTACGGTGATATGACTTCTGTTGCCGTTTCTCCAAATGGAGAAAAGCTTGCAGTGGCAATCCAGTCATCTGATTATTCGGTTGCCGGATGCCTCGCAGTATTCCTTTGCGGCGCAGATGGGACATTGTCATTTGATCAGATTTATGAGGCAGGTGTACAGCCGGATATGGTGACATTTACACCCGATAGTAAAAAAATTCTTTCGGCAGATGAAGGCGAACCAAGAAACGGCTATGAAGCGGGAAGTATTGACCCTAAGGGAACGGTCACTGTAATTGATCTGACAAATCAGAATGTATCACATCTTGACTTTACCGTTTTTGACAGTGAAGCGAAAAGAGCGGAGCTTGTACAAAATGGAGTGATTTTGAAAAAAGGAACGGCTCCGTCTGTTGATTTAGAACCGGAGTATATTGCAGCAAATGATAAAACAGCCTATGTTACACTTCAGGAAGCAAACGCCATTGCCATCGTAGATCTGCAAACACTTTCTATAGAAAATATCTGTTCCGCAGGATATGAAGATTACGAAAAATATCCGATCGATATTGATAAAAAAGATGCGGCATACAGGCCGGTATCTTATCCGTCGCTTCGCGGAATCCGTATGCCGGACGGAATTTCTCTGTTTGAGTCGAACGGCAAAACTTATATTGTAACTGCAAATGAGGGGGATTCCAGAGAGTGGAACGAATATCTTAATGAAGCAGAATGTAATTTTGGGAAAGGGCAAACATCACCTTCCGGGAAAATTACGGCTGAAAACAGTGGACTAACCGGAAAGGTTGTATTCTTCGATCAGAACGATTATGAAGGTTTAAATTCAGAATATGATTACCTGTTCGGAGGACGTTCCTTCACTGTTTATTGTGTAGATGGATCCGGAATGAAAGAAGTGTATACGAGCGGAAACGAGTTAGAAGCAAAAACAGCGGCATATTTCCCGCAGTACTTTAATTGTTCCAATGACTCCGCAGAAATAGATGACCGTTCAGGGAAAAAGGGCGTAGAAGCAGAAAGCGTAACAATCGGAACGGTAGGAGAGAAAACTTATGCGTTTATCGGTCTTGAGAGGATCGGAGGCGTTATGGCTTATGACATTACAAACCCTGACAAGATTCTTTTCGCAAATTATATTAACTCCCGAGATTTTAGTAAAGATATAGCAGGCGACGTATCTCCGGAAGGACTGTGCATGATTTCCGCATCTGAAAGCGCAGACGGAAATGCTTATCTGCTTGCATCCTGCGAAGTGTCAGGAACAGTTGCTGCTTACAAACTGATATCGCAAAATATTGATTCTTCGGATGACGATAACACAGATAATAATCACGATAATAATATCGATCACAACGGAAGTGGTCACGGCGGCGCCGATACGGAAGATTTAAACAATCAAGAAAGTAAGACAAATGCGCTGAAAACGGGAGATCATGCCCCGGTTATAGGAACGGGAATAGGAATGGTTCTTGCATTGTCTGCAATCATTGTAATACTGAAATATCGCAGATCTAAAAATACCATTACAAATACAAAATAATAAGCAGAGCTGATCCGGAAGCAAAAGGCGGTAAATACCGCCTTTTGTTGTCGTTTTAAGTCAGTGAAGGGAAATATGGCTTTTCCCGGGAAACTTTTAGATAATACTTTAGAGTTGTGATGTAGACATATGAGCCTTATTATAGTATTATATAGAACGACATTAAGACTCTGATACTTAAAAATATAGAGAAAGGCGAAAACCCGCAAAAATTGCAGGGTTTTTAGACAGGTAAAGATAAAAATGAAACTAGGTATTGTTATTCCGAGACCGATTTCATAAATGTCCATATAAGTTGTCAAAGGCCTTTAAATGCTGATAGCTAGAGCATTTAGAGGATTCTCGACTCGGATAAAACTCTATATAAATTCATGTAAGTTTTTGAAAAATGGCCCACTTCGTGGCCCACTAACTTTTGATCGAAGTCCTAATATGGTAAGGAGAAGTGTTTGTATGAGCTTTTGCTTTTATTTTCGCTCATGACCATGAGACTTTTTCCACGCAAACTGTATGTTGATGATATATTTCTAGTATCGAACAGAATATTGTTGTATTATGATTTGCTTTTAATTGTCACGGCAGTGTTTAATAGACGGAACAAAAGCCTTGAGTTTATTGGGATTCTTGGATGGAAGTATAGAATTTACATTTTATTTATACCTTTGGAAGATCGGATCGGTAGACAAGACATATGGAAACTACAGGAGCTATGTTTTGAAAATTAGGAATTGATGAATGATAGCATAACTTCAAGAAACAAATAGACTGCTGATTTTTTTACAAAAACAATCTTGACAGTGGCATTGAAAGCTGTATAATAACATTAACAGAACCCACCACGCCTCTGATTTTTCATGCGCAACCCGGTGGGACTTTTTTTATTTATGGGGTGTTTTATGTATCAATATCCAAAACAAATATTAACAATAGAACAGCAGGTGCAATCTTATGTGGATGCAGGAATGAAGATTACATCTCAAGAAGATGTAGAGAAGGCATTGAAGTCAATTGGATTTTATCGTTTGAGAGGTTATTCGTTTCAATTATATGATAATGCTGCAAAGAAGTATGTTTCGGGAACAAAGTTTGAAGATATTATAAAATTGTATCAATTTGATCAGGAATTATCTGCTTTGGTTTTTCCAATGATTTCTAAGATTGAGGTTGCTTTGAGAGTGCGATTGGTGGAAGCATTGCTTATACACGGAGAACCACTCGTTTTGCAAGATTCATCGATTTTTAAAGAGAAAAAACGGTATTGGCAGAATATGGCTACTGTAGCGTCAGAAATTGCTCGCTCTAATGATGTGTTTATCAAACATAATTTTGACAATCATGATGGAGAAGTACCTGTATGGGCGGCCGTTGAAGTCCTTTCGTTCGGTACATTGTCGAAGATAATTAAGAATTTGAAAACAGGTACCGGAAGTTCATATTCTATCTTGGCGTCAAATTATCAGTATAGATCGAAAAAAGGAAATTTGGTAAAACCATCACAGAAAATGCTTGCTTCATGGATACAGGGTGTTTCAGTATTGCGTAATATGTGTGCTCATAATTCCAGAATTTATAATCGTACAATTCATACGACACCGGAAATTCTGGATGCAGATAAAATTACGCCGCCACCAGCGCATAATGGCTTGTATCAAATCTTATTGGCGATGAAGTATCTGCGTTCATCCGATAAAGAGTGGACAGTATTTGTACATGCTTTCGATAAGTTGATTCAAAATAATAGTGATGTGGTCAGTCTCGCAGCAATGAATCTTCCGGCGGATTGGAAAGAACATTTAAGTGTATAAATGCAGTGGGATTGCATAAAATAATAGAGCAGACCTAACCAAGCATTTAGCTCAAACCGGTTAGGCTTTCGGCGGAGTGTTACGATAAGCACTTCGCCATTTTTATTTTGATAAAACATTCATAATAAAGGCAGAATGCTTGAATTGATATACCGAAGAATGATATACTGTATTTGTATAATTATGTCTTTTGTATGGACGAGAAAATTACAGGAGGAAAATCAATATGTTTTATTCTCCATTACGATATCCTGGGGGCAAAGGAAAATTAGCTCCACTTATGAAGCATTTAATTGAGAAAACGGGTCATGTGGGCGGCACTTATATAGAGCCGTTTGCTGGTGGTGCCGGTATAGCGTTAGACTTATTGGAAAATGATGTAGTAAATCAAATTGTCATAAACGATTTGGATAAGGGAATTTATTCTTTTTGGCGTGCGCTTTTAAATGAAACAGATAGATTTATTGAAGAAATAAACAACGTTCCATTAAGTATTGATGAATGGAACAGACAGAGAGCTATCATGTTGAATGCAGATAGAAGATATACTTTTGAACTCGGCTTTGCAACATTTTATATGAACAGAACCAATAGATCAGGAATTATCAAAGGCGGAGTTATTGGTGGTTTAGAACAGAATGGAAATTGGAAATTGGATGTACGATTTAATAAGGATAACCTGATTAAACGAATATCTAAAATAGTGGAAAGGAAGGATGGAATTCATATATACAACAAAGATGTATCTTCCCTTATAAAAAATTATTTGCCTAAGTATGAAGATAATGCATTTGTATACTTTGATCCGCCCTACTTTGGAAAAGGAAAACAACTGTATTTAAATTTTTTTGATTATAAGGATCATATGCGTATTGAGAAACTGATTAATGAATCAGTAAATTGTGATTGGGTCATTACTTATGATGATGTACCGGAAATTGCTAATATATATGTGAATCATGAGTTAAGGCGTTTTGATTTGAACTATAGTGCTGCTGAAAAACGTACAGCAAGTGAAATTATTATTTTTAGCAATGTAAATATGATTCCAGACAAAAGAAGTTTAGAAGAAAAAAAGATATGTATTAATTTACGATAAAAGAGGAAATAAAATGGCATCTAACAAAAGAATAAGACCGTATCATTTCAATATTGAATATTTTCGAAATTTTAAAGAAGTTTCATTCGAGTTAGGGAGAAAAATCACTGTAATTAGTGGTCAAAATGGTGTTGGAAAATCCAATTTATTGTCTCTGATAGCATCTGGTTCAGGGGTAAATAAGAAATCTGTATTGGGAAGTAATTTCCAGCCAGAATTTTATGATTTCTTTAATGTGGATAAAGATGAGGATTTCGAAAATTATAAACTGTATTTGACATATGTTGAAGATGACGGAACGACGGCATTAACAAAGCGATTATCTTTTAAGGATGATACGAAAACTGGTCGTGGAATTAGAATTATACCAAGAACAACTAATGTTAATATAGAGGACTGCACATTGAAGCAGGCTGAAGAAAAAGCAAAAAAGGAATATGATGTTGGAGGTGCTGCAAGAGTAAGAATTCCTACCATTTACCTAAGTCTTTCAAGATTATATCCTCTTGGAGAACGTAAGGATACAGTTAAAATCACGGAAATAAGGAAAACGAATCCTTTTTATCAAAAGAAAGCGGATGAGAAATATAAATACTGGTACAATACTGTGATACCCAATTCAATAAAGAATGAAGCAGTTTTATCAAAGGTTGAGAAAAACACCTGTTCAAGAGCTTCATTACATATGGATATCAATAATACGCCTACATTATCACAATCCATTGGACAAGATAATCTTGGAAATATTATCAGTGCGTTGGTGGATATTTATATGTTGTCATTAGATGATGATTATAAAGGCGCTTTATTATGTATTGATGAGATTGATGTTTCCTTGCATCCAGATACTCAGATTAGGCTGTTGGATTTGTTTAATCAGCTATCAGAAGAACTTAGTATTCAATTTGTGGTAAGCACTCATTCTCTGACTATATTGAAAGAGGTGTTGAAGAAAGAAAAAAGAAATAGCACAGATTTTAAAGTGGTGTATTTAAAAACACCTTCTGCACCTTATGTTACAGATAGGAAGTCATATGAACTTTTAAAAGCAGATATGTTCGGTAGTTTGAGTTTTCAACGTCCTAAGGTGAAAGTTTATTTTGAGGATGAAATTGGAAAAACTGTATTTGGAATGTTAATGGATGCCTTTCGGAATATATACCATGCTGTGGAAAGTAATATTGAAACTCCTATTCTTAGAAATAGTTCAGATGTAAAAGACTATGCAAAAATAAATGATAGCATACATAGTTTGGGCGGATTGTTGCAGTTCACAGATAATACTAAATACATTTCTACAGTATTAGGTTGTGAAGAGTTATTTAAAGTAAATGTCGCAGATGAATATTTTAAACGTGTAATTTTTATCTTAGATGGCGATGCAAGATATAAAGATCCATTACAAAAACCGAAAATAAGAGATTATTTAGATGAGAAATATGATCCAAAGAAATTGCATTTGAATGACAGAAACCATACTCGTAATATTTGTTTCTTACCAGACTACTTTGCACCAGAATCTTTCCTTTATGCAATAATTCATACGATATCCACTAAACCGATGGAACATTTGTCATTCTGGCGTGGGCTTGATTCTAATGAAACAACTGCTTTATATACCTCAGAGAAAATCGGTACGATGTTCGCAGGTTTATCAGGGGAATATAATAATGATGATTTGAAAGATATTTTTACAGACTCTTTTGAGAATGAAGTATGGCAGTTTATTAAAAAATCAGATATAGTAACATATTACTATTCTGATTACAGAACTGTTGGGGAGTTGTTGTCGTTTTTAGAAAATGTAAAAAAAGCATATGATATGGCCTTGCCAATAACGTTATCAAATAGGTATAGTTAAAAGGGTGGGATGAGTAAAATTATGGACACAGTGGATGTGATTCCGCTGTGTCCATTCCCTTAGCCAAAAAGAACTTCTATTTCGGATTCCGCATCATAGATGGTCATTCCGTCAAAAATGGTAGCTTTCTCAAATTGCTCAAAGCACTCTCGGAAATCTTTTCCATGACAGCGAAAAACATAGTTCTCATCGCCGAAGCACTCGAAAATAACTAGTTCCATAAGAGATGGATTTGCTTCATATTTCTGACACTGTAGCATATATTTTTTCCCACGGAAGAGAAATTCTTTTCTGGCCCACCCATAGTGAGAATATCATCTACGAATTCTGATAATGTATTACCAATCATTGCTTAACCCCCTTGAATTACCAACCTATTCGTGGTTATTTACATCCTACTGCAAACTTGACGTTTTGCCAAGAAGTATTGCCTACGATAAAATTAGGACAGTAGAAACGATAATCTACTGCCCTGAAAATTAGAATTCCTGTGATAGTGGCACCCAATGGTTATCTACCATATCATGTGCGAATTCTGTATTGTTAATATAAAGCTGATTGTCTTTGTCTCGAACAAATCCCCAATGGAGGGAATGTTCCGTAGCATAGTTCTTGAATGCATTGAATTTGTTCTCAATCTGAATGTCGATATTCTTGTCCTTGCCCTTGGACTCGCCACCCTTGGTCTCAATAACCCAGACAGTGCCGTCTTTTTTCATAATTATATAGTCAGCATAGAAGAGCCACTGATTCTGAAGCCCATCCCTATATACGATGGAGAAGTATTGCTGACCGGTGTCTCCGTTCTTGTAGACCCATTCAATATCATCACGGCTTTCGCAGAATTGCTCAAATAGCATTTCTGATGTACTACGAACAAGGCTTGTGGCATATCCGGAAGTATAATCATGGTATGCATTGGTCAGGTATTCCACCTCATTCTTTACACCCGGGTCGTACTTATAGAAGTCCTGCTCCGGAATATGGAAGATTGACTTCTTCGGATTGAGAGGAAGAGTCATCTGCGTATTCATACATGCAGTCACTTCACGGAATTCTTCCTTGAGTCTGTGCTCGTTATTGATGATAAATGCGTAAAATTCTGAGGTATCCAGTAACAACAGCTTCTTATAGGAAGAACCACCCCTACGGAACAGACGCTCCAGTATTGTTTTTACCTTGGCAGACTGCATGCCGATGGTGCTCTTAATGGTATCTACGGAGTGGAGCAGCTCAATACCATGCTTGTGGGTATTCACACGCTTGCGTGTGGTGTAGTAGGTAGTGCTCTCAGCGACCATATCGGTGCGGACATATTCACCATACAAAGCATGACCGATAATTTCGTCACCGAACTGATAGCCTGCTGCCATAAAGCGGAGTTTATTATCTGTGGTGCTTGTGGTCAGATTATATTTTCTCACCAGAGCATCATAGATTTTATTCAGAACATTACGCTCACCCAGACTGCCGATATCCAAGTCACGGATTTCCTTTTCTAAGGTGAAGGTCTTGCATTTTTCCTTGAGGAACAATCTGCGAGTCTCGTAGGCCTTATCCATATTGGAGAGAAGTCCTGCCTTGTATTTCTCATCAAAGGTATAGACGTAGCAGAAGTCCAAGAGGTCATCTTCGTAGTGCTTTGCCTCTGGCATACGGCGAATTCGGCCAATGGTCTGAATCTCAAAACTCTCGCTCATGCCTTCTCGCAGTTTGACGAGAATCTTGGCACGAGGGCAGTCCCAACCGGTGCTGATGGCCTGTTTCATAAGAAGGAACACAGGAATAGCATCGTTCTCGGTTAGATTGTCCGGTAAGTCTTTTTTATCTTCACTCATCCACTTGCTGACCATGCCGTTATCATAGGTGTAGCCCATAGACTCCAATTTCTGTTCTACAGCAGCAATGGTCTCTGGCTGTCCGTTCGGGAATTGTATAAGCACGAGAGGACGGATATTTTTACCGATTTCCTTATATCTGCCAGCGATAGCTTTCCTTTTTGTATCTGCAAGGTCGAGCAGATAATCGTAATCATCGGTAATTTCTGTGTTGTCAGCTACGCCTTCATTGACATAAAGAGCCTTGGTAATAAGGCCTGCGCCGATAACATCTACTTCATCGATTTCAAAGAACTCGTATCTCTTATTTTCAATAGCAGTAGCACTGACACGAACAATGTTCTTGGACGCAAAAGCATCGATGATAGTCTTTGCCTTGGCAGTGTTGTTGGAGTGCTCCTCATCAATAATGACGATAAATTCCACACCGGCACGATGTGCATCAGCAATACGATCAAAGAGATTCTTACGCTCACTATCACGAATGGCTGTGTTACCACGTTTTGTTACAAGTTCCCAGTTGATGAATGTTGTGCTGCCGGGTGTAAATCCATTCAGCAGTGCATCGAACAGATTCTGTGTTGCTCTGCCCGGAGCGAACTTCATCATCTTCTCACGACTCTGTTCCTCAAGATTGCCCTTGCCGGGGCAGAGCCAGATAAAAGCAGTATTAGCACTGACGTTGGTAAGATAGGTATCCACATAATCGATGAGGATGATGGTTTTACCGGAACCGGTCGGCGCTTTCATAATAATTGTTTGTTTACTGTCTTTCTTGGAAGTAAGGTCAATCAGCTTGATAACGGCCTTTTCCTGAAAATCAAACAGCTTTATGGATAATCCGGAAGTTACCATGCTTCGCCCACCTCCTGCAATTCAAATTTGAAGTAGTCATCCGGGATAATATGGATGTCAACATCGCCGAATAGCATATTTTGCTCTGTGGTGAATAACACATTTCTGGAAACATACAGAGCTTTCACATCCTTATATTCATCCCAGTGCTGTTCTAATGTATCTGCCTCTTCATCGGTAAGCACCATGATATACTGGCTGCCGTCTAATTTGATGCCATGCTCTAGCTGAATCATCTCCTTGATGTGGTCGAGCAGCTCATCAGTGAGAGAATCAGAGTCCTTGGAGACGAAATCGGTGCGATAATATTTCAGATTGGCAGGGATACCTTCTGAGTAAGTGCTCCCATTTTCTCTAATTCCGGAGATTATAGTTTTAAGCCGAGGGTATGTTATATGTGAACAAATATCGTTTTGATTATTAGTACAAAGAATAAATGTTCTGTTGCCGCCATCTGATAAGTTCAATTCGAGTACAGATTCTCCAGTAGTTCCAGATCCAGCAAAAAAGTCCAAAATTGTGCTGTTTGCATTGGTAGTTGCACGAAGAATTTCAGTAATAAATTCTAACGGCTTGGGATATGGGAAACGTTTGTCTTCAAATATGTTGCGCACATGAGAAGATCCCTTTGTTGTGAAAAATTCTTTTTCTGTCCATATAGTGGGTATTTCACTACCTACCGTTTGGTTTTTGCCAAATTTAAGTGTTGGCATATTTTCTTCAGTGCCAATTACAGGAAGTTCTCCTGATTCTATTTTTTTGATAACTCCTTCTGGTAAATACTGCACGCTATATTCGTTAGGGTTATTTTTTGATTTGTTCTTGGAAATTTTTATATATCCTTTTGCCCAGTCGCTTAGTAAACGAGGTGATATCAGTCTCCAAACACAGTCGGCACCCTTGCTACTGACTGGCCATAATGCAGCTGCTCCATCAGGTGCTTCATCATAATCAAAAACAAAGTCGGTAGGCTTCCCTGTATACAAACCTTCTGCAATACGTTCAGTAAGGGATTTGCCAACACCAATAATGTGCATGGTTTCTCTATCTATAAAAATAGGATATGTTTGATTAGGACGTGTTGTTTTATCAAATGTACTTAAAGTTAACCCTTCAAATGGACTACGCTCAATACCTCCAGTAAAACTCATTGTTTTCGGATTGAAATCTGTAGGCGTAATGAATACTAAATATTCCTGTAAGAATGTAAAACCACCATTTGGTTTGCCGCCTGAGGTTTGCACTGTAACACATGTTATCTGCTTGTTTTCAAACATCTCTTGGCACATAACCATTAAATTGTGAACTTCATGGTAACCTATGCTGATAATAAGCACTCCAGAGCTAGATAGTAGCCTTTTAGCTATTTGAAGCCTTTCATTCATAAAAGACAGCCATTTACTATGGCGAAATCCATCGTTCTTATCTACAAAAGCGTCATCATAGATAAAATCTTTATTTTCGGTATTATAAGGTGGATCGATGTAGATAACGTCAATCCTGCCTGTATGGGTCTTTTCCAATAATCGGAGACTATGAAGGTTATCGCCTTCAAGAAGAAAATTGACACCGCCTTTGGTAGTGGTGATTTCTTTATCCACGCATTCAGTAAATACGGGAACGTTATTCCTCATCTGTACATCAACGGCTTCTTCGTGGCGTTCCCACACGAGGCCGTATTTCTTTGCGTTTAATTCGCTCTCAATTTCTCCGAGGGCAATGAGCACCTCGTCATCGTCTTTATGTTCTTCACGGATGGTTTTGAGGAATGCCAGCATGCGCTGACGTTTCTCCTGCGATAAATTAGCCATCGTTCTCATCCTCCTTATCCGGTACAAATTCAATAATATCGTCTACCTTGCAATTTAGCACACGACATATCTTTTCCATAGACTCCAGTGATACATAGTGGTCACGGCGGAGCCTTGTGGATATATTGGCACTGTAGCCAGCCTCTTTCTGAAGCTGCGCCGGTGTCATTTCTCTATCAATTAATAAATGAAATAGCTTCTTATATGTAATAGCCATGTTTTTCCTCCATAAACTATCGTCAATAACTGCCTTCTATTTTATCACGAATACGTGAAAATATCTACTAGGTAAAAATTACAATATAGCAACATTCATATCCTCCGGACATTACGATTTGGAGGATTTTTGTTGTGTGACAGTAAAAATAAACCCCCTGCTATGCAGGGGGAGGGAAGATCTTTAGATATAAGTAATCTCCTGTGTTAAAATAAATGTAGGTCTGCAAACCACAAATATTAAATCACAGGAGGTTCATAAAATGAACGTAAATAGTTTAGCTCATACTAAATGGGAATGCAAGTATCATATTGGTGCGACCTGCGGTCGTTGCTTGAAGTGCGCGCATGCGCTATCACCTCCATTCGTGATATTTCTACCACGAAATGCCTAGTAAGTGATGAAAGGTGTGAAGCAGTGGGACAATGCGGGTAAGTGGAAGTCACATCCACCCAACCGCTAGGAATTGATGCACACGGCTAACATATGTGAACCATTGTAAGGGTCGTGATACTTGAAATGGTGAAAGTGACTGATACACCATTACCAAAACGGTTAGAGGGCGTGGGCTGGCGGTTTCGATATGCGCTGAGCTGAATGGACGAAGCACCTCCGGCCTAAAGATGGAGCCTAAATGCATCGCAATAATTCAAGCAATGGAACTGGGAAACCCTCTTGTGCTCCTTTCACAGGTAGGTTAATCGTAAGAAAAATACAATGCACAGGAGGAATGGATGCCAGAAGAAGCGAATGCTGTTGTGTAATGCAACAGATAGGGATTCAAACTTTGTCCCATCCGAAAGGAGGCAGACGTCTGGCGCGTGTCTAATCATATGAAAGACTGGGAATCTATGAATGCACAAAGTTCAATGACGCCATCTGCGAGGACAATGCAGACATACAGAAAACTGAAATGGAAAGAGATTAACTGGAAACAGGCAGAATTGTATGTTAATAGACTACAAGTACGGATTGTGAAGGCAGTACAGGCTGATAAGTGGAGACTTGTAAAGAGACTCCAAAAGTTAATCACAAATTCATTTTATGCAAAAGCCCTGGCAGTTAAGAGAGTGATAACAAACAAAGGTAAAAATACACCTGGAATTGATGGAGACATCTGGTCGACAGACGAAGACAAAATCCAGGCAGTTCACAACCTTACAACTTCTTCATACAAAGCAAAGCCATTGAAGAGAACTTATATCGAAAAGTATGGGAAAAAGGAAAAACGTCCACTAGGGATACCAACTATGACCGACAGAGCCATGCAAGGGTTACAACTGCTGGCTCTTGCCCCGATAGCAGAAACAACAGCAGACAAGGTTTCCTTTGGATTCCGGCAAAACAGATGTGCACAGGATGCAATGGAATACATGTTCAAACTTCTGTCAAGAAAAACTTCTCCGGAATGGATTTTGGAAGGTGACATTAAAGGATGCTTTGATAACATCAGCCATGACTGGATGTTGGAAAATATCCCAAGTGATAAAAGAATAATGAGGCAATTCTTGAAGTGCGGCTATGTGGAGAATAAGAGATTATTCCCCACAACAGGAGGTAGCCCCCAGGGAGGGCTGATCAGTCTGACCTATGCAAATATGACATTGGATGGACTTGAAAGATTGTTGCTTGAAAGATACAGTACGAGCAGTACAGGGCACTATCACCCGAATTACAATAAACATAAAGTACACCTATGCCGCTACGCTGATGATTTCATTATAACAGCAGACTGCAAGGAAGTTCTTGAAGACGTTAAACAAGTGGTTGAAGAGTTCATGAAAGAGCGGGGGTTGAAACTATCAGAAGAAAAAACGGCTACTACAAATATAAATGACGGCTTCGACTTTCTGGGATGGAATTTCAGAAAATTCAAAGGCAAACTTCTGATTCAACCGTCGACTAAATCTAAGAAGAAAATCACGAAAAAGCTTAGCCAGACAGTGCGGTATTATCGTGAGTCAAAACAAGAGCTTTTGATTGTAAAACTAAATCAGATAACAAAAGGATGGGCAGAATACCACCATTGCGTCTGTGCAAAAAGCACATTCGCTCTCATAGATCACAGACTCTGGGAGATGCTATGGAAATGGGCCAAACGAAGACATCCGCAGAAATGTAATAAATGGGTGAAGAACAGGTATTGGCATCCAAAATGTGGAAGACAGTGGTCATTCAGAACAGACACGATTGTTCTCTATCAAATGATGGACATGCCGATAGTAAGGGTAAAATCACTGGATTTGAATAAAAATCCCTTTTTGAACAGCGATTACTTCATAAAGCGGAAAAAGGAGCATGAAATGAAGCGAAAACTAGCATATCAGAAGAGTACAGCCGCACGTAGTGAATACTATGTGTTATAGATGCGTGAGCGGAATGCGGTGAAAGTCGCACGTTCCGTTCTTAGGGGAGGGACGGCCAGTAATGTCCGTCTCTTACCCGACTTTTTGCACCAAAATATAGAAGACAGGTAATCTATAAAGATATAAAAGCAGATGTAGGACAAATATTAGGATCATTATGCAGAAGAAAAGGAATAGAAATAATAGAAGCAGAGTGTTGTCCGGATCATATACATATGCTAGTAAGAATACCACCTAAATATTCGGTATCAGAAATAGTAGGATATTTAAAAGGAAAAAGCTCACTAATGATATTTGAAAAACATGCAAATTTGAAATACAAATATGGAAATAGACATTTCTGGTGTAGAGGATATTATGTAGATACAGTAGGAAAAAATACAGCTGCAATAAAAGAGTATATTCAGAATCAATTAAAAGAAGATTTAGAATATGACCAGATGTCATTAGTAGAGTATATCGACCCGTTTACGGGTGAGCCAGTGAAGAAAAACAAGAAATAAACTGCTTGGAGCAGTAGTAGGAAATCAAAGCAAACCAGCAAGCCCCTTTTGGGGCAGCGCCGGAATAAGGAAGCACTGAAATAGCCCCTGGAAGGGGCTGCTGTAAATGTGGTGCAGTTGGCAGACTGTCAGTGCGCCTTCCGGGCGCAAGCAGGGAATAGTCCCTTATAGGGACAGAGCAAGCCACCCGCTAAGCGGGTGGTCTTGACTTCCTTTTGTTAAAATAGCCTTCATACTTGAAAAATCGGTTCTTAAACCGGCAGCAAATGTCCTTTCACTGGTGAGTACGATAGAAGGAGGAAAACAGAATGGTAAAACCAAACAATATACCAACTTATCTAAAATAGTATGGGAGTTGGTGTAACTGGAAGTTCGAAGAGAGGAAGAAAGGCCTCGCGAAGGTTCCATACAATCCGAAAACAGGAAAAAATATAATCGTACAATTTGAACGAAAAAAGTCTCATGACCATGAGCAAAAAAGAAAGTATAATTTATTAAGCGATAGAATGGATTATGTGAATTGAATGACTGATAATTCTGATGTTGAAAGAAAAATGATGCAATGATACTATGGATAAATACCGTGTCAGCCATAAAATCAATTCTACGTTAAAAACATACCGTCTAGACAGCTACTTTTTAAGCTATCATTTGAAAGGCATACAATATATAGGCTCAAATGGTGAAAGTGCCCATTTTGGCCTATTATTGCATGAATTAATACGTTACAACCAGAGCAAGATCCACCCGTGTAATACAGTATTGTCATTTTGACAATTTTGAATTACTTACGAGTAGCAGACTTGATGGGGATTACGTCCCCATACCCACGTGAAAATATAATTGCCGGCAATTACATTTTAGCAGATATGCAAGCATATCTGGATAAGAATCACAGACAACAAAATAATGAAATTTTGATAAAGCATTCACCTGGAATAGGTGAGTGTTTTTTATTTTCCAATATTCAATTAACCAAAAAATAAAAAATTTTCATCAGGGGGCTGTAAAAGTGCCTCTCAGCGTTTCGTTTTATGTAAGGGTGTTTTTGACAGGAAAAAATAAAAATTTTTATCAAGAGCCTGTATTTATGCCTTTCATCTTTTGAATATGTGTAAGGACATTTTTGAGCCAGCAGAAAAATGTTTTTACAACAATTAGAAATAGAAACGAGGCGAGAAAAGAATGCAATATGAATACATGAAGGAGTCAGAGCAGATGCTTCAGTACTTCCAGTTTCCGAAGTTTTTGCTGAAACTGCGCATTTCTCAAAATGCAAAATTTCTTTATATGATTTTGTATGACCGGGCACGGATATCGAGAAAGAATAGCTGGATAGACAAGTATGGAAATGTTTATCTGATATTTCCAATAGAGGAATTGTCTGTTCAAATCGGCAAATGCAAATCTTCTGTAAAAACAGCATTGAAGGAATTAGATGATATGGGATTATTGGTTCGCAGGTCCGGCGGATTTTCAAAACCCAATCATTTATATGTAAAAATTCCATCTGATGAGATAGGTTTACAGACGGTTGATGATAAGGCGGTTGAAAAGATGGCTGTGGCAGAGTCGGAAAAGTAACCATCATCTAGTTGTAAAAATGGCTGTGCAGAAGCCGGAAATGTGGCACCTAGTAAAGTAAATGAGAAATATAAAAGAAATAAATATCATGAAGTAAATTATTGCTATGGGGAAGGAGAGAGTTTGTGATGAGAGAAGAAGATACCGTATGTGTAGGCAGTGATGGTTTGCAATATTGCAAAGTCTGTGGGGAAGCGAAAGAAGCATTTTTCCCCAAGGGTGGATTTATGGGGATGAAGAAACATTCCAGGCAATGTGCCTGTGACAGAAAAGCGTATGAAGAAGAACAAAAATATTTTAAAGACAAAGAGCACCGGGAATTAGTTAGTA